>OGNO01000048.1_pt1 | contig 111060 bp, 91 predicted proteins | sample 1573491 | NCBI WGS metagenome assembly OGNO01 (sample SAMEA2581900, study PRJEB24529) | metagenome | biome: Human gut stool | place: China | collected 2011
TGCAGCGCAAGTGGCGACGGCCTTTGAGATTCCCAAACAGCAATGTACATCAGACTGGCCTTGCCCCTATATCAGATGAGAGCGCCCATAATAAGAGCAAAAAAGCAAAAAATCTTAGATATCCTTAACAATCGAAACAGTGCACCAAAAGGAAAGATCAAATAGAAATGGGAATGCATTCATTGGGATATGACGCAGTGATAACATTCCAATGATAGGATTTGGCAGGACATAGGATGAATTTTTGTATAGATGAAAAGACAGAATGGGAGGAAAAAAGATGCGTGTAGGTATGGGATATGATGTGCATAGATTAGTAGAGGATAGGGAACTGATCTTAGGTGGTGTAACGATACCGCATGAGAAAGGACTGCTCGGTCATTCCGATGCAGATGTGCTTTTACATGCGATCATGGATGCATTGCTTGGAGCAGCGGCACTTGGAGATATCGGGAAGCATTTTCCGGATACCGATGATCAGTATAAGGGGATTTCCAGTATTGCTTTATTAGAAAAGGTTGCTAAGCTTTTGGAAAAAGAATGCTATATGATTGAAAACATTGATGCGACAATCATTGCACAACAGCCAAAGATGCGTCCTTATATTGAGCAGATGGAAGAAAATATTGCCAATGCACTTGGAATTGAAAAGAATCGTGTGAATGTGAAGGCAACGACAGAAGAAGGCCTTGGTTTTACCGGTCAGAAAGAAGGAATATCTTCACAGGCAATCTGTTCGATCTCATCAATGTATGAGCATATGTCATCAGATATGGCAGCACCACAGACCGGATGCAATGGCTGTAGTGGCTGCCGGGGAGTGTAATACATTATAGCTTAATTCCCTGTAATAATTTTGCGAAGGGACTTTCATCGTGCGATTCTTCGGAATCGGCACTGTATTCTTCCGGAATATCGAAAGTCTCTTCTTCTGTGTCCGGTTCGTCTTCTTTTAATGCTTTGATGCTTAAAGAAATACGGTCACCTTCGATCTTTAGAATTTTTGCTTTGACTTTTTCACCCATTTTTAAGACTTCTTTTGGAGACTTGATAAATTTGTTCGTGATCTGTGAAATGTGACATAGGCCGGAAATATCTTCTCCGAGTGCGATAAAGACACCATAGGATTCCATTCGTTCAATCGTACCTTCGACGATATCACCAACCATCAGTCTGCCAATACGCAGGTTCTTCTCGGCTAATGCTTGTTCTTTTGCGATTGCTTTTGCTGATAGAACAAGCTTTTTATGTTCCGGTTCTACAGTTAAAATGACAGCTTCCACGGTCATGCCTACATAGCTGTCTGTATCCTCAACATAATTTAAGGCAAGTTTAGAAGCCGGAATAAAGGCACGTATCCCTTTTACAAAGCCGACAACACCTGCAGGGACTGCCTCTGTGATCTTTACAGAAAAGACTGTATGATCTTCAAAATCTTTTTGCAATTCATCCCAGACTAATTCATCATTGGCTGCTTTCATTGATAAGACGACATTGCCACTTGCACTTTCTGCATCAATAACCATTACTTTTACAATATCTCCGATATTCAGATCATTTTTGATCGAGAAGGAAGGATCGTGGCTGCATTCTTCCAGAGGAATCACGCCCTCTGTATAATATTGCAAGTCGACGGTTGCTTCTGTATCTGATATACCGATGATCGGTGCTTCTAAAATGTCGCCCTCTTTTAATACTTTAAAAGAACGGTTGATCTCGTCTTCAAAATCTTTCATGTTTTCTTCTGCCATAAGAACCTCCTTGTGTATAATATGTACTTTCGGTATCTTCTAAAAATGAATCCTTTTGGACGGATTTTTCTCGGAAGATTTCGAGAGGACAGGGATTTGTTATTTATTGTAAGCTTTTTTCTGTAGGAAAGCAATAACAGAACGGAATGGTAGGTAAGCATTTTTCTTTAATATAAAAAGGATACTGTAGGGGATCAATGCTTGATTGAATGCAAGAGAAGGTGGCTGCTACACACTTATTTCATAGAAAGGGTAAGGTAAAAAACAGGAAAAAGTATTTTATCGACAAAAGGCAGGGTTTATGATATCATCTATAGATGTAGGCTTATTTGCGGCAGCACAGGAGAAGAAAACCGGCGTTGCTATAGACGAATGTAAATGATTGGAGGAAAATGAGAATGGCTAAAATTCAGATGACGACACCTTTGGTAGAGATGGATGGAGATGAGATGACAAGAATCCTTTGGAAAATGATCAAGGATGAGCTGTTACTTCCGTTTGTTGATTTAAAGACAGAATATTATGATTTGGGATTAGAGCATCGTAATGAAACAGATGATCAGGTTACAATAGATTCGGCAGAGGCAACGAAGAAATATGGTGTAGCTGTTAAATGTGCAACGATCACACCAAACGCCGCAAGAATGACAGAATACAATTTAAAAGAAATGTGGAAGTCACCAAATGGCACGATCCGTGCTGCATTAGACGGAACAGTATTTCGTGCACCGATTCAGGTTAAGGGAATCGAACCTTGTGTAAAAAACTGGGAAAAACCGATCACATTAGCAAGACATGCCTATGGTGATGTTTATAAAAACACAGAGATCAAAGTTCCGGGTGCGGGAAAAGCAGAGTTAGTCTTTACAGCGGAAGATGGAACAGAAGTGCGTAAGACAATTCAGGAGTTTGACGGACCGGGTATCATTCAGGGCATACATAATACAGATAAATCAATTGCAAGCTTTGCAAGAGCATGCTTTGGTTATGCATTAGATACAAAGCAGGATTTATGGTTTGCAACAAAAGATACGATCTCAAAGATCTATGACCATAATTTTAAAGATATTTTCCAGGATATCTATGATAAAGAATACAAAGAGAAATTCGAAGCAGCAGGTATCGAGTATTTCTATACTTTGATCGATGATGCGGTAGCTCGTGTTATGAAAGCAAAAGGTGGCTTTATCTGGGCTTGTAAGAACTACGATGGTGATGTTATGAGCGATATGGTATCTTCTGCATGCGGATCACTTGCTATGATGACATCTGTTCTGGTATCGCCAAGTGGTGTTTATGAATATGAAGCAGCACATGGAACTGTTCAGAGACATTATTACAAGCATCTGAAAGGCGAAGAGACATCTACAAACTCTGTAGCAACGATCTTTGCTTGGTCAGGCGCTCTCCGCAAGCGTGGTGAAATTGATCAGATCCCTGCACTTTGCGATTTTGCCGATAAGCTTGAGAAAGCAACATTAGGTACGATCGAATCGGGAAAGATGACAAAAGATCTGGCACTGATCACAAGCATGGAAAATGTTACGGTATTAAACAGCGAAAACTTTATCAAAGCAATTCGTGAGAATTTAGAGAAAATGATGTAATTATCCCGATAAAGCGGACACAGAATGGGTTATAAACGAGTGATTGCTTCATGTGGATAAGGAATAGCATTCATAATAAAGCAGAAATATATTGTACAAAGGATCCGGAAGTGTTGCACACAAAGTAACGTTTCTGGATCTTTGTTACATGATCATTTTGTTTTTGCCCAAGCAGTTGGCTTTACGTTCTATGGCGGTTTAACAAGAAAGGAAAAAGATGAGTAAATATAATATGCAAAATCTACCGGATAAAGGATTTACACATGGTGGAAAATTTCATTCGGATGATGTGTTCGCAACAGCATTTCTTCGGATTCTGAATCCTAAGATCACAATAGAAAGAGGGTTTGATGTCCCGGAGAATTTTGATGGGATCGTATATGATATCGGAAGAGGTGAGTTTGACCATCACCAGCAGGACAAAGAATATCGTGAAAACGGCTGCCCTTACGCAGCTTTCGGATTGATATGGCGTGCATTCGGAGCGGATTTTATCGGTGAAGAGGAAGCGGTTCATTTTGATGAGAAGTTTATTCAGCCGTTAGATGAATCCGATAATACCGGATGTGATAATATGCTTGCAAAAGTGATTGGTGAGTTTAATCCGGGATGGGACAGCACGGAATCCTATGACGACTGTTTCTGGAAAGCCGAGGCAATGGCGGAGGTGATCCTGCGTAACCATTTTGAATCTGTGGAAGGAGCGAAGAGGGGCAGTGCGCTTGTCAAAGAAGCAATGGAACGGTCAGATGGCAAGATTTTGATTCTGCCAAGGTTTGCCCCATGGAAGAAAGAAGTGACAGGAAGCAGTTATCTTTTTACAATCTATCCGTCTAACCGTGGCGGATATAGCGTTCAGGCAGTTCCGGTCAGCAATGAAGATACTACTTTGGTTTGTCCGTTCCCGGATGCATGGTGCGGTAAGACAAAAGAAGAATTAGTAGCACTTACCGGGATTGCATCTTTGCGATTTTGTCATCCGAACGGTTTTTTATGTGCGGCAGAAAAATTAGAAGATGCTGTCTGCGTAGCAAAAAAAGCGATGGAATTAAAAAAGAAAGACTGATCCGGATGGTCTGTAAATCTGATTTTATATATAGTCTACCTGTTAATAATATGATATAATCTACAGTAGAAACTGTATAATTTGTATAAAAAGCGTACAAATGAAGGGGAACGAGGCAGATATATGTCAATAGGAAAAGGCATGAAAAAGGGGCAGAGAACAAAGACCGGAGTGCCTTCCTGGTTACTGCTGATGGAAGTGTCGTAGGACACAATAATAAAGATTATCTTCCTAAAGAAAGCGGAAATACAACGATCACAAAGGTTTTACCGGAATTGAACCTCAAAGGCTTCAAAAATGGAAATGGCAGAACGGAAGATCATGCAGATTACGGATAATATTGATGATATCAGTACTTTGATTGGCACGTAAGAAGTTTTAGTGTGGAGTGCAAAGCGTTGGCTTTGCACTTTTTTAATGGAATAGGAAACTGCTCGTACAGTAGTGGTGCATCAACAAGAATTGCTTTAGCAATTCTTGGAGTGCAAAGCGCTGGCTTTGCACTTTTTTAATGGAATGGGAAACTGCTCGTACAGTAGTGGTGCATCAACAAGAATGTATAGATATCCTATTGACAAAGTAGGAATATAAGAGTATGATAGCAGTTGTTATCCGAAGTGCATAAGATATAAGTATAGAAAGCACGAAAATAAGATAGGAGGTGACTGCATTGAATTGGGATTTTATTATGCGATATCTGCCCATGTATCAGAAAGCAGCCATATTGACTGTAAAGATCGGTGCTTTAGGTATTGTATTTGCAATTATAGTTGGTCTTATCTGTGCAACGATCCAATATTACAAAGTTCCGGTATTAAGAACGATCGTTGCAGTTTATATCGAATTAAGTAGAAACACACCTTTGTTGGTACAATTATTTTTCATTTATTATGGATTACCAAAGGTCGGCATTTCGATCGACGCAAACACCTGTGGTGTGGCAGGTTTGGCGTTCCTTGGCGGAAGTTATATGGCAGAAGCCTTCCGAAGCGGTCTTGAAACGATCGAGCCGATTCAGGAAGAAAGTGCATTAAGCCTTGGAATCAGTAATTATCAGGCAATGCGTTATGTCATTCTGCCACAGGCGGTATCGATCAGTATACCGGCATTTATGGCAAATGTGATCTTCTTGCTGAAAGAAACCAGCGTGTTTAGTGCGATCAGTCTGATGGATCTGATGTTTACCGCAAAAGATCTGATCGGAGTATATTATAAGACAACAGAAAGCTTATTCCTTCTGGTTGTATTTTATCTTATCATTCTGCTTCCGGTATCGATCCTTGGCAGTCTGTTAGAAAGGAGGCTGCGCTATGCTGGATTTGGGGCTTGATGTCTTATTAAAAGGAAATAATATGATCCGTCTGTTACAGGGACTCTGGGTGGCACTCTGGATCAGTCTGGTATCGGTTATTATCAGTATGCCGCTTGGTATCCTTCTTGGTATTGTGATGACATGGAAAAATAAGGTCACAAAAGCAATCCTTAGGATCTACCTTGAATTTATCAGGATCATGCCGCAGCTTGTCTTACTTTTTATCGTATATTTCGGAACGACAAGAATTTTTGGCTGGGAGTTGTCCGGTGAGACTGCTTCGATCATTGTCTTTGTACTTTGGGGAACAGCCGAAATGAGTGATCTGGTCCGTGGTGCATTGGTATCGATCCCGAAGCACCAATATGAATGCAGTGAAGCACTTGGAATGAGTATGGCACAGACATACCGCTATATCATTATTCCACAGGCAGTCAGACGTTTGATCCCACTGTCGATCAACCTGATCACACGAATGATCAAAACAACGAGTCTGATCTTAATGATCGGTGTTGTGGAAGTGTTAAAGGTATCACAGCAGATCATCGAAGCCAACCGAATGTCGAGCCCAAATGCTGCATTTGGTATCTATCTGACGGTATTTATCTTATATTTTATCGCCTGCTGGCCGATCAGTATGCTGGCACGTTATCTGGAAAAGAAATGGAGGTAAGCTGCATTGGAAAAAGAATTATTAACAATAGAGCATTTGAAAAAGAGTTTTGGAGACAATGTGATATTGGATGATGTGAACCTGACGGTAAAGCAGGGAGAAGTCATTGTGATCATTGGACCGAGTGGGTGCGGTAAAAGTACCCTGCTTCGTTGTATCAATGCACTTGAGCCGATCCAGGAAGGTCAGATCCTTTTGGATGGGGAAAAGATCGAGCCAAAGAGCAAGAATCTGACGCAGCTTCGCCAGAAGATCGGAATGGTTTTCCAAAGCTATGAGCTGTTCCCGCATCTGTCCGTCTTAGATAATATTATGTTAGCACCGACCAAAGTGCAGAAAAGACCAAAAGACGAGGTCAAAGAAGAAGCACTTGCTTTACTCGAAAGAGTTGGTTTGGCAGAGAAAGCAAAGAGTTATCCAAGAGAGCTTTCCGGTGGACAAAAGCAGCGTGTTGCGATTGTAAGGGCACTTTGTATGCACCCGGAGATCCTGCTTTTTGATGAAGTAACAGCCGCACTTGATCCTGAAATGGTAAGAGAAGTTTTAGATGTTATGTTAAACCTTGCCGCACAGGGACGCACGATGCTGATCGTAACCCATGAGATGCAATTTGCAAAAGCCGTTGCGGACCGCGTGATCTTTCTTGACAATGGAAATATTGTGGAGGATGCTGCACCGGATGAATTCTTCAATCATCCTAAGACTTCGCGTGCAAAGCAGTTCTTAAATATGTTCGCTTTTGATGATGTAAAGCCGCATGAGAAAGTATAATAACGGTATCTCTGGAACAAAACTTGTGAAGTATGCAGTTTAAAGAAACATTTCAGGCTATAGAAATTACGAAGGATAGCGGTTCAAAGAAATATTTCAGGCTATAGAAATGGCTTTGAAACAGAGCTATATTTTTAGTAAAAGTGTTATTTTAGTGACAAAAAACAGTCACTTCAATATAAAGATCAGAATGTTAAAACAGTATGCTATTAGAAAAAAAGCATGAAAATCTGATCGCATTATGAAAGAAAAGGAGATATAGAATTATGAAGACATGGAAAAAACTTTTATCGCTTGTATTAGTTGGTGCATTGGCATTTTCTTTTACAGCCTGTGGAAATGCAAAGAAGAGCGATTCCGGCAGCAAAGGAAAAGAAGCATTCCGTACACTCGATCAGATCAAAAAGAGCGGTACGATCAACATTGGTGTCTTTTCTGATAAAAATCCATTTGGATATGTGGATGAAAACGGTGAGTATCAGGGATATGACATTTATCTTGCAAACCGTTTAGGAAAAGATCTTGGTGTCAAAGTAAACTTCGTATCAACAGAAGCCGCTAACCGTATTGAGTATCTGCAAACAGGAAAAGTAGATGTGATCCTTGCAAACTTCACGGTAACAGATGAAAGAAAAGAAGAAGTAGACTTTGCACTCCCATATATGAATGTAGCATTAGGCGTGGTATCACCTTCTGATAAAGTTGTAAAGAGCCTGGATAACTGGAATGCAAAAGATCAGCTTATCGTTATCTCAGGAACAACAGCAGAACCATATCTGATGGAAAACTATCCTGACATCCCATTACAGAAGTATGATTCTTATGCAACAGCAAAGAACGCACTCGAAAATGGAAACGGTGTCGCATGGGTAAATGACAACACAGAAGTAATCGCTTTTGCAAAGCAGAACAAAGATTATACAGTCGGTATCTCTAAACTTGGTGATAACGATACGATCGCTCCTGCCGTAACAAAAGGCAACAAGACTGTATTAAACTGGTTAAATGATGAGATCAAGAGCCTTGGTAACGAGAAGTTCTTCCACAAAGATTATGAAGAAACGCTGGTTGACACATATGGTACAGAATACGAAGAGGAACTTGTTATCGAAGGTGGCCAGACAAAATAAAAAAGTGATCCGATAAAGACGTTATGATCGTTTTTTGACGGAAAAACATCATATGTATAGAAGAATATTAGAATCAGAATACCGGCTTGCAAGTATTTGGCAAGCCGGTATTTTTTGTTGTACTGTCGTGGTTCTTTTACATCGTGTTTTTACCGTGCTGTCACGGTTCTTTTGCGTTATGCTTTTTCTGTACTGTCACGTCCTTTTATATTGTGTTTTTTATTTTACTTTTACAGTCGTTTTTGCATGTTTTTTTCCTGCTTTTACGGTAATGATTGCTTTTCCTTTTTTGCGTGCTTTAACTTTCACGGAAATCTTTTTAGCAGCATTTGTGGTCTTTTTAATGGTTACAATCTTTTTCTTTGAAGAGGTAACGGTGACCTTATCGGTAGTCTTTTTCGAGGTAACAGTATTCATTACCGGGAAAGTAAGTGCCTTTGAACTGCCTTTTTTGATCGTTATATTTTTTTTCGCTGATTTGATCTTTTTACAAGGATTTTTTACGGCTTTTGCTGACGGAGCTGTCGTTGGTTTTGCGGATACGGCTGGTGTATCTGCAGATGTCGTTGGTTTTGCGGATACGGCTGGTATATCTGCAGATGGCGTTGTTGATGGAGCAGGAGTGTCGATCACAGGTGCTTTTTCAACTTGTTTACAATGGATCACATAGGTTGTAATACTGTTTGCTTTTAAAGTTGTGCTGATCTTTCCGGCAGATGGATTCCATGTGCTGACCGTGGTGGATGAATCCGTTGTTTCAGAAGTTACGTCTGCCCAGTTTTCTCCGTTTGCAAGATCTCCGCTGGTACGAATGACTTCCATCGTAGATTGTGCAAAAGAACCGGTATATTTTTGCGTATCTACAGTAGAAAAGTCAATCGCGGACAGATCAATTTCTGTGTTCTGTGCTTCGTCATTTAAGTTGGTGACAACAATCACAGTATCTCCGCTTGTGGCATCAAATGCTGCTGTACTATATAATTTTTTAGAAGACAAAGAAGTGCTGCCAAGCAAAGTATAACCCGGCTTAATATAGCGGGAATATTGTCCCATTCCATAGTATTTTTTGGTTAATACGATCTTTTCCTGATTATGATCCGCTACGGCAATTCCCCAGAATCCATTTTTATCAAGATCCTTATATTCTTCAGCAGATTTACTGTCAGCATCGTATTTGTTATTGGCATCGACATGAATGTCAATTGCATCCCAAAGAACCCAGGCAGAAGGCATCAGGTAATTTAACTGTCCTGTCATATTTTTTGATAAACCTAAGGCAGCACTCATCTCCTGTGCGTTGGTTCCTTCACTATAAGAACCATCTACTTCTGACATCCAAAGATTGACTCCTAAATCCTGTGCAGCCTGTCTGGTATAAGCAGCACTGGATTTGTTATAGGTATAACAATGGATATCCATTCGGTCTAACATGCTTTGGGAGGTACTGTCTATTTTGGAAAAGAATGCATTGGTATCTGTTGTGCTTGAGTAGTCACATCCTGCAAGGACCATATCATTTAATCCGTTTGTGAGCATGGCGTTTTTCACAACTGGCAATAAAGCAGAAATGGAATCCAGCTCTATTTTACAGCCCTCCTGCTTGGAATTTAAAGCTGTCCAACCACCGGAAGGCTCGTTCATCGGTTCTAAACTTGATAACGAATAGCCTTCTTCTTTCAAATGTTTTGTGACATCCGTTAAATATTTTGCAAATGCAACATGACAATCACTTCTGAGATTTTCAGCAGAATTGACTCCTCCGGAAGAGCAGCCGCTGTTTGTCATAAAGTATGGAGGGGAATTGGAAAAAGCTTCTCCAAGGAAATTTTCTCCTGCTTTTTTGGCTGCCTTCATTAACACATTTAACTGGTTCTTGTCGGCATTCCAGTCATAATTCCAAGCATAACCGGCAGTCAGATCGTATTGATCAAACTGTTCCCCTTCTTCTTTGGTTGTGATCTTCGTTGGATTTACGGCATATCCGGGAATTTTGGAATCAGAACGTGTAATATGATCATGAGAAGGATCATCTCCGCCACCGATATTGTATCTGCCGATCGTCATTCCCAGCCCCTTTTCTTTATCGTAGAAAGCATCAGTTGCCTGCTCAGAGAGAGTGTTGCTATAGCCTACACGGTTTGCCCACCAGCAAAGGCTTGTACCAAACCCCTGAAATTCGCCATAACTGTTATGATTTGTATCATGAAATGTAGAACGATTCGTCGGATCAACAGAAATTACTGTTTTTTCCGCTGCCTTTACTTTTCCGTTGTTAGTGTTACAAGTTGTATGCACATTGCATAGGACAGAAAGTGTCAGACTTCCTATTAGTGTCGTGGCGATTACTTTTCGAAATAGTGTTTTGCTCAAATTCTTTCACCTTTCCTTTCTTTTTTATTGTATCTGGCATATCTAAAATACACTTGATGAATATAGAAATTATTTGCAAATAGTTTCCTATAGAGTTATTTTATAATATCGTATATAATTATCCTATACACAATTTACTCTTTGGTTTGTCTTATTTCTACTTTTTGTTGAAACAGGAATATTTCTGTGACAATAGCAGATCAAACCATTTTTTGTGATTATGTTGCTTTTACAATGTCTTAGAATGTTAGAAAAAGGAGAGAGAATATGCATCCACCAGAGAAAACATTTTTTCAACAGAATATTTATTTTTCGGCTGATATGAAGCATTTACCGGAGATTGTTTTGATCGATGATGTAACCATCTCATCACCCTATGTACATTATCGGAGAAAACCGGAAGAATACATCCTTTATTATATTTATGATGGTGAAATGTATCTTACAGAAGGTGATACAGCCTATGTATTGGCAAAAGGAGACATTCTGCTCTTAGATCCGAAGCGTGTTCATTATGGAAGAAAGACATCGACTTGTCATTATCTGTATTTGCATTTTCGGTGGGATGATCTGAAAGAGGAGAGTATTCAGGCAGATCATCTATTGCATTTTCGTAAAAGTCTGCGGGAGCAGAATTCATTATTTGATGCTGCCAATGCAGGTGGTGACCGGCTTATCTTGCCTAAATACCGGAAGGTACCGAAACGTTCGGATGGAAAGATCAGGTTTCTACTCGAACAGATGCAAAGCCAGTTTCACAATGGAATGGAATACCGTCAGGAGATGACAGCAGCATTGTGTCTTCAATTCTTTATAGAATATGCCAGAATTTTGAATGATCAATATAGTGAGACTACAACTAAAAATATGGATCAGACGATCAGCAACATTATTACATATATCTACCGGTATTACCCGGATGAAATCACAAGCCGGGACATTTCTCGTAGAATGCATGGTAACTATAATTATATCAATCGGAAATTTAAGGAATACACTGGAAGGACGATCATGAATTTTCTGAACGAATATCGTGTCTACAGAAGCAGAGAATTGCTGGCAACCGGATTATATACTCATAAACAGATTGCAGCCGAAGTGGGATTTTGCAATGAATTTTACTTTTCACGAGTATTTAAAAAGGTAATAGGGATCAGTCCAAGTGTGTATGCAAAAGGTGTAAATAGAAAGGAAACCATCTAGTGGATTGGAATGAAAGGAAGAAGTGTATAATGTGGTAACGGTAAATATGAATGATGTAACAGCACAGAAGTCTGTCTGCATGGATGGATTCGAATTTTTCAAAACACAAAACACGGAAAAGCACAGACATACTGCCTGCTGCATAAGATATAGAGATATCATGTAGAGGTGTCGCAAATGCAGTCTTTTCCAAAGCCACTTAGTGCGAAAGAAGAAAAGGAATGCATCGCAAGGTGCCGGCAGGGAGATCAAAAGGCAAGACAATGTCTGATAGAGAAAAATTTGCGGCTTGTTGCCTATATAGCGAAGAAATATAATGTCGGAGATAAAGATATGGATGATCTGATATCGATCGGGACGATTGGTTTGATCAAAGGGATCGATACATTTGATGAAACAAAGAATATCCGCTTAGCGACATACGCTGCAAGATGCATCGACAATGAATTGCTTATGATGTTACGTGCAGAGAAAAAGAAAGCAAAAGATGTCTATTTATACGATTCAATCGGCTCGGATAAGGAAGGCAATGAGATCAATCTTTTTGACATTATAGAATATAAAGATGAAGATGTCGTAGAAAGACTGATGGTAAATGAACGTGTTGGAAGACTCGGAAAGATCATGGAAGAAACATTGAGTGGCAGAGAAAAGACAATTCTGATCATGCGGTATGGGCTTGATGGAAAAAAAGAAAAAACACAGCGGGAAATTGCTAAGTTATACGGCATTTCCCGCTCTTATGTTTCCCGGATCGAAAAAAGAGCATTAGGAAAGCTTCGTAAGAAATACGAAGAGATCGAAAATGCCTCTGCTAAAAGAAAATAGAATACAAAGAGATTGAGAATGCCTCCGTCAAAAGAAAATAGAATACAAAGAGATCGAGAATGCATTTGCCGTTATGAGTAGCGGAAAATATGTATTTTTCTGAGAAGCCGGTATCTTGTATGGCTTTTGTAAATATGTTAAGATAAAATAGTATGAAAATAATTGGGAGAGTGGTTTTCATATGGCAACAGAAGAGAGCATTTCTTGCCGGAAGTAAGGAGTGTGATCGAAAAGAAAGCGCAATTTTTGACGGAAATTAAGAAGTGTGATCGAAAAGAAAGCGCAGCAGAAAGGAGTTTCGCACATAGCGGGAAGAATATGACATATATAGAAGAATATAAAGAAGGAAATAAATTTTTTGGTATTTATTTATGCAAATCAAAACAGGTTTTAAAGACAAAAGCAGGTAAGACATATTATTCTCTTTTGCTACAGGATAAAACCGGTGTGATCGATGCAAAAGTCTGGGAATTGAATAACGGCATCGCAGATTTTGATGCAATGGATTTTATTATGACAGATGGCTCGGTGACTTCTTTTCAGGGAAGCCGTCAGGTCAATGTGACACGGATCCGTAAGGCGCAGGAAGGGGAATATGATCCTGCAGAATATATTCCTGCATCCAAATATGACCGTGAAGAAATGTATCAGGAATTAGTCGGATATATCAACACGATTCAGGAGCCGCATTTGAAACAGCTTACTTGTAAATATTTTGTAGAAGATGCAGAGTTTATCAAGGAGTTTAAGCAGCATTCGGCAGCAAAATCCGTTCATCATGGATTTGTAGGCGGATTGTTGCAACATACACTTGCAGTTACGAGAATGTGTGATTTCTTTGCTAAGAATTATCCGATCCTTGATCGCGATCTTTTAATCACGGCAGCTATTTTTCATGATATCGGAAAGATCTGGGAATTATCGGATTTTCCATCGAATGACTATACCGATGAAGGCCAGTTACTCGGACATATTTTCCTTGGTGCAGAGCTGATCGGCAGAGAAGCCGAAAAGATTCCGGGCTTCCCGGCAGTGCTTGCAAGAGAACTTAGACATTGTATTCTGGCACATCATGGAGAACTGGAATATGGATCGCCTAAGAAGCCTGCAATGGCAGAGGCAATGGCTTTGAATTTTGCCGATAATGCAGATGCGAAGTTAGAGACCATGACCGAAGTATATGACAAAGCAGAGCCGACAACAGAATGGCTTGGCTATAACCGTTTATTAGAGTCGAATGTAAGACAAAGCTCAGGGTACATACAAAAAAGAAAATAACGCAATAGAATAGAACGCAGGAAGCACCTTGAAAGCGATTCAGGGTGCTTTTTTAGGGAATAGGAAACTGCTCGTGCAATAGTGGTATATTAACAAGAATTGCTTTAGCAATTCTTGGAGTGCAAAGCACCGGCTTTGCACTTATTATCATGGAAAGGAGGTTGCTATGGCAAAAAAGAATAGGAAGAGTAAAGACATTGTCTGTCAGAAAAACGATGAGTTGGAAGTAGATATTATTGATATGGGAACCGAAGGAGAGGGCATTGGAAAAGTAAAAGGGTATCCTCTCTTTGTAAAGGATGCCGTGATCGGTGACCGGGTTCGTGTAGTTGTTATGAAGACAAAGAAGAATTATGGATATGCCAGACTTTTAAAGATTGTGAAAGCATCTCCATCCCGTGTGGAACCGAAATGCCCTGTGGCAAGACAATGCGGTGGCTGCCAGTTACAGCATTGTTCTTATGAAAAGCAGACAGAATGGAAAGAGCAGAAAGTGAAAAACTGCCTTGAGAGGATCGGAGGCTTTTCGCTGGAAGGCTCTACGATCGAGGTAGAGCCGATCCTGCGGATGGACGAACCATATCATTATCGTAATAAAGCACAATTTCCTGTCGGTACAGATAAAGAGGGAAATCCGGTGGCTGGTTTTTATGCAGGAAGATCGCATTCGATCATTGCAAATACGGATTGTAACATTCAACATCCATGCAACAAAGAAATTGTGGATACCGTCTTGCAATTTATGAAAGATTATGGAATTCCGGCGTATAATGAAGGAACACATACCGGGCTTGTCCGCCATATCCTGACCAGAGTGGGTGCTGTGACCGGAGAAGTGATGATCTGTCTTGTGATCAATGGAAAGAAAATGCCACACGACAAAGAACTTGTTGACAGATTGCTAAATTGTTCATGGAATAACAAAACTGCTGTAAACGCAACTGTTGCCACGAATATTGCAGGCGATACAAACACAACACTTACGATCAAAAGCATCTGCCTGAATTATAATGAAGAAAAGACAAATGTCATTCTCGGACAAGATATTCAGGTGCTTTATGGTGAAAAATATATTGAAGATTATATTGGTGATATCAAATACCGTATTTCACCACTTTCTTTCTATCAGGTCAATCCGGTACAGACCAGACGATTGTATCAGACAGCATTGGAATATGCCGATTTGAAAGGTGGCGAAGTGGTATGGGATCTATATTGCGGAATCGGAACGATCTCACTTTTTCTGGCACAAAAGGCAGCTCATGTCTGCGGTGTTGAGATCGTGCCACAGGCGGTTGAAGATGCGAAAGAGAATGCACGACTGAATCATTTTGAAAATGCAGAGTTCTTCGTGGGGGCAGCAGAAGAGGTCGTGACAAAGCAGTACCAAAAGAGCAATGGAAGCCTGAAGGCAGATGTTGTAACATTAGATCCGCCACGCAAAGGCTGTGACGAAAAGCTTTTAGAAACAGTGATCGCTATGGAACCAAAGCGAATTGTATATGTAAGCTGTGATCCGGCAACACTTGCCAGAGATCTGCGTTTCCTGTGCGACAGGGGATATGAACTCAAAAAAGTGCGTCCGTGTGATATGTTCGGACACAGCTATCATGTGGAGACAGTCTGTTTGCTGTCAAGAAAAGATAAATAAGTGCCAGAAAGTGGCGTATTTCCGGATTTTTTCGGAAGTTGGGATTTGAAGCCCGACTCCTAAAAAAGCTTGGTTGTCTTATATGGAAACATATCTACTGCAAAAATGTGTGTCAGGTTGTGGCCTTGGATTAGATAACGCAAATTGAGTGAGTAGATTAGATGTCAGGTATTTTGGAGTAAGAGCTGAAAGCTGGCAACAAATATGGCAACTCGATACGAAAGGCATTTTCTGACAGTGGAATAGATGTTAGGAGGATTGATGTTTTGGGACAGATATTTGAAATAAGGAGGGAATCTTATTTGAAAAAGAAAAAAGATGAAGTAACCATCCGTTCCAGCGCAGCAGAATATCTGACCTATGTTGCCACTGTCGGCGACCAGCAGGACAGTATTGAAATGCACTATGAGGATGAGAATATATGGCTGACACAGAAGATGATGGCCACGTTATATGGTGTGGATGTTCGTACAGTCAATGAACACATTAAAAAAATTTATTCGGATTCAGAGCTTGAGGAAGATTCAACTATCCGGAATTTCCGGATAGTTCAAACGGAAGGTTCCCGTCAGGTTACACGTGATACCAAGCATTATAATCTTCAAATGATTATCGCAGTCGGATTTAAAGTGAATAATGAGCGAGCAGTGCAGTTTCGTAAATGGGCCAACAACATCGTTAAGGACTACACCATCAAAGGTTGGGTCATGGATGATGAGCGTCTGAAGAATGGTGGTTCAGTGCTTACAACAGAGTACTTTGACCGTTTACTTGAGCAGATTCGTGAAATCCGTCTGTCCGAACGTAGATTTTATCAGAAGATAACAGATATATACGCCACATCACTTGATTATGACCGTAATGCAAAAACAACGAAGCAGTTCTTTGCAAAGGTACAGAATAAGATGCATTTTGCAGTACATGGGCATACAGCTGCGGAGCCGATTTATGAGCGTGCAGATGCAGATAAGCCGCATATGGGGTTAACCACATGGACAGCAGCACCGGACGGCAAAATAGTAGAAAGTGATGTAAGCATTGCAAAAAATTATCTAAGCGAAAAAGAAATGCGCTCGTTAGAACGTATTGTATCAGCGTATTTGGATTTGGCAGAAGATCGTGCAGAACGCCATATTCCGATGACAATGGAGGACTGGTCAAAGCGTCTTGATTTATTCCTGATGGCAGATGACAGAGATGTTCTTCAGGATGCAGGCAAAATTACAGCGGAGATTGCCAAGGCAAAAGCTGAAACTGAATTTGAAAAGTACCGTGTCGTTCAGGATAGATTATTTATGTCCGACTTTGATAAATACATGCTGGAATTAGAGGAAAATGCAAAGAAATAAAGCGTTGATTTCAGGTCGAGACGGTGAAATCCGGTCACTCTGATATCAATCAAGAGGTATCGTGCCATGTGGAGACAGTCTGTTTGCTGTCAAGAAAAGATAAATAAGGGCTGAAAAGCGGTTTGTTTCCGGGCTTTTTGTAAGGTTGGTATCACCAGAGAAACCTTGCAAAAAGCTCGGTTGTGATTGCTTTAAGATATATGCTTAGCTTGCATTTATAGTTAAAAAGTTGTAAATAACTGCATCAAGGGTGTACCGGCCAACACTTATAAATACATCAATTTGCAAAGTTCCTTTCCTGTGGCGGTTTCAAAAATATGACCAAGTGCGTGCTTTGCAGAGCTTTTTGGAAGATTATCTTCATATTGATTGACAAGATAATCTGCTTCTAGCAGAATGCGGTAATCGATATCATCAACATCTGTATATGTGTGGTGATGACCGACAAGGTAGCATACACGGTCAATGACAGTGATATCAAAATTAAGGCGTTCTAATAGTTGTCTCGCGATTGCGGGACCTTCCAGTTCCTGTAGTTTTCCATTGCATTTTCCGTATTTTTCTTCGGCGGATTTGATTCCGATATCATGTACAAGAGCGGCAGCCTCTAAGGTGAAAAGAGTATCAGATGTTAGTCCTTCCTGCGTACCGATATATTTTGCATAGGCATGTACTTTAGTAAAATGCTGTATCCTTTTTGGGTCATTATGATAATAACGCATCATTTCTAAATTTAAAGAAGATAATAGATCCATGGTCATAGCCATCCTTTCTTATCAAAATATCAAATAAAACAGTTATAACAATTTTTTCAATCGAATATGAAGAATAGTAATAATGCTACGCTGCATACAAAATAATTATAACGTGGACAGTGTTATTTGAAAAGGAACAGATGACAAATTATATGTTTTTTGTTCTGGGTATGTTTTCTATCATACGGTTTTGTATATAGAAAAGTTTTTTTTGATCATTCAATCGTCAAGCTTCCACCTGCAAAAGGAGATAATGAGATTATAGAATGAGGAATAAAAAACTGGTAAGATTAAAATTCCGTGCAAGAATTTAGTAAATTTATGATGTAGTCTTTACTTCCGGACATAAATATGATATAAATTAAAAGATACGCAGAAAATCGGATAAAAGCAAAAGCAGATCGTAGTGATAAAACCGTTCCTTCTATGTGGCAGGAACGGTTTTTCCATGGGAAAAAGCAGATTGGCCGGTCGAGACCGGACGAGCAGATATTGTCAGGGGTTGCATTGTCACAAGTTGTTAGAGTAGAAATGAGGAAATATATGAATTTTGAAGAGTTGAATTTAGATCCGAAGATTATGAGAGCAGTTACCGAGATGGGGTTTGAACAGGCAAGTCCGATTCAGGCAAAGTCGATTCCGATCGCAATGGAAGGAAAAGACATGATCGGTCAGGCACAGACCGGAACCGGTAAAACAGCCGCATTTGGAATCCCTGTATTACAAAGAGTCGATCCGCATAAGAAGAAATTGCAAACAATCGTTCTTTGTCCGACAAGAGAGCTTGCTATCCAGTCTGCAAATGAGATTCGTAAGTTAAGCAAATTTATGCATGGTGTCAAAGTGCTTCCTATTTATGGCGGTCAGGAGATTTCTAAACAGATCCGTTCTTTAAAAGGCGGTGTACAGGTTGTGATCGGAACACCGGGACGAGTGATCGATCATATTCGTCGTCATACTTTAAAATTGGGCGAATTAGAAACGATTGTATTAGATGAAGCTGATGAAATGTTAAATATGGGATTTCGGGAAGATATTGAGACCATTTTACAGCAGATACCGACAAAACATCAGACGCTTCTTTTTTCGGCAACCATGGCAAAACCGATCATGGATATTGCAAAAACATATCTGACAGAGCCCGAGATCGTAAAAGTTGTGAAAAAAGAATTGACCGTACCAAAGATCGACCAGTATTATTATGAGGTAAATCCACGCAAAAAGAATGAAGTGCTATCACGTTTGTTAGATCTGTATGACCCGGAGCTTTCTCTTGTGTTTTGTAACACAAAACGTAAAGTAGACGAGTTAGTAGAAGATCTCAAAGGCAGAGGCTATTTTGCGGAAGGGCTTCATGGAGACATGAAACAGTCACAGCGTGACAGGGTTATGAACGGTTTTCGAAACGGAAAGACCGACATTCTTGTGGCAACCGATGTAGCAGCACGTGGTATTGATGTGGATGATGTCGAAGCCGTATTTAATTATGATGTGCCACAGGATGATGAATATTATGTGCATCGTATCGGACGTACCGGCCGTGCCGGAAGAAGCGGACGTGCTTTTACTTTGGTAGTGGGACGTGAAATATATAAACTCAAAGATATCATGCGCTATTGTAAGACGAAGATCAAACGTCAGCCTATTCCGTCTGTAGATGATATTACAGAGATCAAAGCAGAAAAGATTTTAGAAAAGGCGAGCAGCTATATTGATCATGGAAATCTTCCTGAGATGATGGATATTTTAGAGGACCATCTGGATGATAAAGAGTATTCGGCATTGGAAATGGCAGCAGCATTTTTGATGATGGAACTTGGTGAGATCCAGAATCCGGAGCTTAGACAGGATGATTTTGGTGATACCGGAGCAGAACCGGGCATGGTTCGTCTGTTTATCAATATCGGAAAGAAGCAAAGAGTACGCATCGGTGATATTTTAGGTGCGATCGCAGGTGAATCTGGTATGGAAGGTAAATTAGTCGGAGCAATCGATATGTTTGACAGTTATACTTTTGTTGAAGTACCGAGAGAATATGCCTCGGAAGTGATCGAGGCGATGAAACATGCAAAGATCAAAGGCAAAAATGTTAATGTAGAGCCGGCAAACCGTAAATAAAGATAAGACAGGTATAGCATTGTCTGCAAGAAAGCAACGAAATGATTTCACAGAATGGAATGATAGCTGTACAAGTGTGCTCATACGCAGAATGGAATGATAGCTGTACAAGTTGACAATTGAAAAATATTATGCTATGATAAAAAGTGCTGTAGAGATACAGTAGTAACAAGTTCATAAAAGAAACTCTTATTCAGAGTGGTGGAGAGTGAAGGCTCAGTGAAACCACGGCAACCCCTTGAAAAAGGAAGGTGCCAATCTCAGCGAGAAATCGATCAATAAGATGCATATACAAAATTCAGGCGTTCATCTTAGGGATCATAAGATGAACGTTTTTTATGGAATAAGAAATTGCTCGTATAGTAGCGGTACACCAACAAGAATTGCTTTAGCAATTCTTGGAGTGCAAAGCGCCGGCTTTGCACTTTTTTATGGAATAGGAAATGATAAGTAACCTATGCCGTAAAATGTTACGCAAAGTTGAAGTGGGGCTGCCCATTTTGTTCTTAGAAAAGTTGAATAAAAGTTTCGCCAGGATACAGGTAAATAAACGAAAAGAGAAAAAGGAGGATACCGATGGATAAGAGATTATTTACATCAGAATCAGTTACAGAAGGACATCCGGATAAAATCTGTGATAATATTTCCGATGCCATTTTGGATGCATTAATGGCACAGGATCCAATGAGCCGTGTGGCATGTGAGACCGTCATTACAACAGACTATGTCATGGTAATGGGTGAGATCACAACAAAAGCAAAAGTAGATTATGAAAAAATCGTTCGTGATACGATCCGTGAGATCGGTTACGATGCTGATGAAAAAGGATTTAATTGTGATACTTGTGAAGTGAAGATTTTACTTGACAGCCAGTCAGCCGATATTGCAATGGGTGTTGATAAGGCATTAGAAGCCAAAGAAAATCAAATGTCTGACGAGGAATTGGAAGCAATCGGCGCAGGAGATCAGGGTATGATGTTTGGTTATGCGACAGATGAGACCGAGGAGTTTATGCCATATCCGATCGCACTTGCTCATAGCCTTTCAAAGAAGCTGACAGAAGTTCGTAAAAACGGTACATTAGATTATCTCCGTGCAGATGGTAAGAGTCAGGTAACAGTAGAATATGATGAGAATGAAAAACCAATTCATATCAATGCGGTTGTTATATCATCCCAGCATGCAGCGGATGTAACACAGGAACAGATTCATGAAGATATCCGTAGAGAAGTCATTGACAAAGTGCTTCCAAAAGAATTAGTAGATGATAAGACAAAAATCTATATCAATCCAACCGGTCGTTTTGTGATCGGCGGACCAAATGGTGACAGTGGTCTGACAGGACGTAAGATAATTGTAGATACCTATGGTGGATATGCACGTCACGGTGGTGGAGCATTTTCCGGTAAAGATTGTACAAAGGTTGATCGCAGTGCAGCTTATGCAGCACGTTATGTCGCAAAGAACATTGTGGCAGCAGGACTTGCAAAACGCTGTGAGATCCAGCTATCCTATGCAATCGGTGTTGCACAGCCAACTTCTGTCATGGTTGATACTTTTGGTACCGGTAAGCTTTCGGATGAAAAGCTTGTCGAGATCATCCGTGAAAACTTTGATCTCCGCCCGGCAGGGATCATCAAGATGTTAGATCTTCGCCGTCCGATCTATAAGCAGACAGCAGCTTATGGTCATTTCGGACGTCTGGAACTGAACCTTCCATGGGAAAAGACAGACAAAGCAGATATCTTAAAGAAATACCTGTAAGCAGACAGTATGCAATAAAATAATAGAATCAAAAGCCTTCGGATCAGAATGCAAAACAGATCCGGAGGTTTCTTTTTGCTGTCATCCTGATTGGTCAGAAGAAGATATTGCCGAAGAATTGTTATATAAAGTTGATCTATAGTATGGATATATCTGTATAAAAATGGGAAGAACCCCCTTTTGTAGTGATAAGACTTCGAAAAAAGTGCGTGGAATGCAGAACACGTAAGTGTTTTGCAACAAAAAACTTGTTACACTATAGTATAGTGTAACAAACAATATCCCCAAAAAATATTTAGAAAGGCAAAGGTAGAAAATGAATCACTACAAAAAATCAGTAAAAAAATGGATTGCGATAGCAATCAGCATGGCAATGGTTCTGACTTCGGTATTGACAGGTAATGTTACGACCGGAAGTGCAGCAAGTGCACCAAAGTTAAACTTTTCTAAGAAAACTGTGACAGCAGGTAGAAAAGTAACTTTAAAGGTAAAGAAAAAACCGGCAGGATCAAAGATTCTTTTGACAAAATGGAAGAGCAGCAATAAAAAAGTTGCTACGGTAACAAAAAAAGGTGTCGTAAAAGCAAAAAAAGCAGGTAAGACAAAGATTACGGCTACTGTTCGTTACAAAAAAGGTAAGACAAAAAAGACAAAGAAGCTTTCTTGCACGATTACCGTGAAAGCAAAAAAGAGTACAACAAAGCAGGAAGATCAGATTGTAGTAACACCGGCACCGGGCAATGTTGTGACAATAACTCCAAATGAAACAAAGACACCTGATGCGTTAAAAACAGAGAAACCGGTGCAGCCTGGTGCAACATCAGATGTAATACCGTCAGCATCAGCAAGTGTTAGTGCAAAACCAAGCGCAACACCGTCAGCATCAGCAAGTGTTAGCACAAAACCAAGCGCAACACCGTCAGCGTCAGCAAGTGTTAGCACAAAACCAAGTGCAACACCGGCAGCGTCGGCAAGTGTTAGCACAAAACCAAGTACTACAAAGCCAACTACAGCACCGATAGTAACACCGGGAAGTCATTTGTCTGCAAATGGTATAGCTACGATTGATGATGGTGTCATGCGTTCTGATATAGATGCATATGATATCGTACATGATATGGGCATCGGTATCAATCTTGGAAATACATTAGATGCAGTAGCAGGCTGGCTCAATGGTGGCGGTACGGTAGAAGATTATGAAACAGCATGGGGTGCACCGGTTACAACACAGGAAATGATCACAGGTATGAAGAAAGCAGGTTTTCATTCTATCCGTATCCCGGTAGCATGGTCAAACCTGATGAAAGATGACGGTACTTATACGATCAATGAAGATTATTTCAACCGTGTAGAAACGGTTATGAATTATGCATTCAATGCAGGCATGTATGCAATCGTCAATATTCATTATGATGGCGGATGGTGGGCACGCTTTGGCTCAAAGACCGAATCAGAGCGTACACAGGCGATGGTCAAATACAAAGCAATGTGGACACAGATTGCAAATCGCTTTAATGAATATTCGGATCATCTTATCTTTGAAGCTGCAAATGAAGAGTTAGGAGAGCGTTTGAATTCAACAGATGACTATGCAGGTTCCGGTTATTTTACCAATACCGATGACCTTTATAAACAGGTTACGGCGATCAATCAGGCATTTGTTGATACCGTGCGCGGTACCGGTGGAAATAATGCAAGTCGTTTTCTTTTGATCGCAGGATATAATACCGATATTGCAAAGACTTGCGATGAAAGATATGTCATGCCGACAGATACGATAGACGGTCATATGATGATCTCAGTCCATTATTATTCTCCGGCAACTTATTGTACGGTAGATGATCCTGATAATTCATGGGGCTATAGAGACTCATGGGGAACAGAAGATGACATTGCGGAAATGAAAGATACATTAAACCAGATGCGTATCAATTATGTTAATAAAGGGATACCGGTTATTATTGGTGAGTACGGTGTTATTGCAGGAAAAAATTCGGATGGTACGACACATCGCAAAGACGGAAGAGATGTCTTTATTTCAACAATCTGTGAATATGCATTAACCCATGGTATGTGTCCTGTGCTCTGGGATACCAATGAAATCTATTCAAGAGTCAGCAATACCATAGTACATTCAACCGAAGCAGCAAACTATAAGAAGTTTGAACAGCAGGCATTAGAAAGCGAAACATATCGTCCGGCTTCTAAATCGACTACATTGACATACACAGGAAGTATCGGTTATTCCGGATGGACTCCTTCTACGGTAACAGCAGAAGGTGATGTTGATTTTTCTGTTACAAACAAAGGTGGAACTTTTATGATCTCGGATGTAAACTGGTCAGATTATACCAATCCAAAGATTACCATGACAATGCAAGGTGCAACCGGAAATGTTACCTGTCGTTTTGCAAAGACAGCTTCAGGCGGAAATCAGTATTATCAGGCGATAGAAGATTCCGATGTCTTGAAAAGTACATCATGGAATTTTTCTAAAACACTTACGCAGTCGTTATCAGATTGTGATTTGACAGGAAAGGCAGATCTGTATTTTGATATGGGAGGACTTGAAGCGTTTTCAGGAAAGATCACGATTACGATTTCTGATGCACAGTAATACAAATGTTATAAAATGCAGCAAACATACATAGTTGCAGTAAAAGACTGCAAAGCATTTTCTGTAACAAATATATAAAGCACAGACGGAAATATTTCCTGTCTCTGGCAGTTTGAGAATCTTTCCGACAGCTTTTGGAAAAAGTTGCAAGCTTATTCAGAATCCGTTATACTAAAATATAACGGATTTTGTGTTATCGCACATAAAACACGAAGCAGGATAACGGAAAAATATGTGCAGAAATGAGGATGATCATGGATATAAAGCTTCCAAAGGCGGTAGAATATATTATTGACACTTTGGAAAAAGCGGGTTATGAAGGTTTTGCAGTTGGTGGCTGTGTACGGGATACACTTCTTGGACGTGATCCACAGGACTGGGATATTACAACTTCTGCAAAGCCGGAGACAGTCAAAAAGCTTTTTCGCAAGACAATCGATACAGGGATTGAGCATGGAACGGTAACCGTCATGATTGACCATGTCGGATATGAAGTAACAACCTATCGTATTGATGGAGAGTATGAAGACAGTCGTCATCCTAAGAATGTAGAATTTACAACCAAATTAAATCTGGATCTGGAGCGAAGAGATTTTACGATCAATGCCATGGCCTATAATCATAGCAGAGGGCTGGTGGATGAGTTTGAAGGAATACAGGATTTAGATCGTAAGATCATACGATGTGTCGGTGATGCAGGGGAACGTTTCGACGAGGATGCACTGCGAATGTTACGAGCTGTACGTTTCTCGGGGCAGCTTGGCTTTCAGATAGAAGAAGCAACCAGACAGGCAATATGCGAGCGTGCAAAGAATTTACAAAAGATCAGTGCGGAGCGGATCCGGGTAGAACTGACAAAGCTGTTGATATCAAAAGATGCAGGACGGATCCGGGAAGCATATCATACCGGTATCCTAAAAGTGATTCTGCCGGATATCGATCGTATGATGACGATCGATCAGAAAAATCCACATCATATCTATACGATCGGAGAACATTCCATACGAAGCGTTGAGGTGATGAATGCACTTTGGGGACGATATGAGTCTAAGAAAAATCTGCCGGATATACCCGATCAGGTCTATGTGTATGCGAAAGAACTGACAGGAATGCTTACACCAAAGCAACATTCTATTCTTTGCATTACCATGCTGTTTCATGATATAGGAAAAACGGATAAGATGACGATTGATGAAAACGGGATCGGCCATTTTTATGGACATCATGAAAATGGTGAGAAAATGTCAGGCACCATATTAAAGAAGTTGACCTTTGATAACGAAACCGTAAGTGCCGTCAGACATCTGATCCGCTGGCATGATTATCAATACGGCACAACAGAAAAGTCAATCCGCAAAGCAGTTGCCAAAATAGGAAGAGACTATATGCCGATGCTTTTTTTGGTGCAATTTAGTGATATTTTATCTCAAAATCCGTCTACTTTTGAGGGAAAACTGAATACAATTTATCAGGCGATCGAATATTGGAAAAAGATAATCCGATCAAAAGCAGCGCTTGAATTAAAAGATTTAGAGATCAGCGGCAAAGATCTGATCAGGCTTGGAGTCAGACCCGGACCGGCAATCGGAGCGTTATTAAAGCAGCTTTTAGAGGAAGTGCTTGATGAGCCGGCATATAATCGGAAAGACCGGCTTTTAGAAAGAGCACAGACACTTATGCATTCTTTCAATGGAAACGAAAAAGAATAAAGCAGATAACAGGACAAACCGAATGGAGGAAAAAGATGGATTTAAATGTGCATATGTACCAGATGTCAAAAGCGATGAAAACGCAGTTATATCTTGACAATCTGACAATGATCTTTAATCCGCAGGCACTTTTTAGTGATGGAACAGAGCAATACCGTATTCCGGCAGAGCCAAAAGAAAATGATTATGTAAAGATCCGTTTCCGGGCAGGCAGAGAAAATATTGATCAAGTCTTTCTGATCACAAATGATGTCCGTCAGAAAATGGAAAAGATATCAAATGACAGATTGTTTGATTACTATGAAGCAGGAATGCAATTAGATACACAAAGAGTAGAATATTACTTTGAAGTGCATTGCGGACCGTTAGTCTGTTATTACAATGCAACAGGTGTAGCAGATCATGTTGATCCACAGTATCATTTTTGGATCAAGCCGGGATTTTCTACTCCTTCATGGGCAAAAGGAGCTGTTTTTTACCAGATTTATGTGGATCGTTTTTTCAATGGAGATACCTCTAATGATGTAGAAACCGATGAATATTTCTATATCGGTGAGGGAACGGAAAAAGTAGAAGACTGGAACAAATATCCGGCACAGATGGGTGTCAGAGAGTTTTATGGTGGAGATATTGCCGGTGTCTGGCAAAAACTTGATTATTTACAGGATCTTGGTGTAGAAGTTATTTATTTCAACCCGATTTTTGTATCGCCATCCAATCATAAGTATGATATTCAGGATTATGATTATATCGATCCGCATATTGGTAAGATCGTAAAAGATGAAGGAGAGCTTTTAAAACGTTCGGAACAGGGAAATCTGATGTGCGATCCTGAGCATCCGAACAAAAATGCGTCACGTTATATCTGCCGTGTTACGGATAAAGAAAATCTTGAAGCAAGCAATCAATTTTTTGCTGATTTTGTAGAAGAAGCACATAAAAGAGGAATGAAGGTAATCTTAGACGGTGTATTTAACCATTGTGGTTCGTTTAATAAATGGCTTGACCGTGAATGTATTTATGAAGATGCACCGGGATATGAAAAAGGTGCATTTGTATCGCAGGATAGTCCATATCGTTCGTATTTTAAATTCTGGGAAGAAATCTGGCCATATAACACGTATTACGATGGCTGGTGGGGACATGATACATTACCAAAGCTTAACTATGAAGAATCCGATGAGTTATTCCAATATGTAATGCATATTGCACGTAAATGGGTGTCTCCTCCTTATAATGTAGATGGCTGGAGACTTGATGTGGCAGCAGATCTTGGACATTCCGCTGAATATAATCATTTCTTCTGGAGGGAATTTCGCAGAAATGTAAAAGAAGCAAATCCGAATGCGATTATTTTAGCAGAACATTATGGAGATCCGAAAGACTGGCTTAGCGGGGATCAATGGGATACAGTTATGAACTATGATGCGTTCATGGAGCCGATCACATGGTTTTTGACCGGAGTAGAAAAGCATAGTGATGAATTCCGTGGTGATATGAAGGGAAATGCCGATGCGTTTTTTAATTCCATGCGCCACTTTATGACACGTTTTAATACGCAGTCTCTCCAGATAGCGATGAATGAACTGTCAAACCATGATCATTCACGTTTCTTAACCAGAACAAACAGTCAGGTCGGACGTACCAATACCCGTGGACCGGAAGCCGCAAACCAGGGAATTGACAAGGCTGTTTTCCGTCAGGCTGTTATGATCCAGATGACCTGGCCGGGAGCACCGACACTTTATTATGGTGATGAAGCCGGATTGTGCGGATGGACGGATCCCGATAACCGACGTGCTTATCCATGGGGAAACGAAGATAAAGATTTGATCGAGTATCATAAAGTATTGATCAGCCTGCATAAAGAATGCCAGGCGTTAAAGACCGGTTCGATCATGTTTCTGCACGGCGGGTATAACCTGATCTGTTATGGACGTTTTGATGAGAAAGACAAAGTAGTGGTGATCATCAACCGGGATGAAGCAGAGCGTGAGATTCATATCCCGGTATGGCGTCTGGGAATCAAATATCAATCCCGTATGGCTAGAATCTTTCGGACAGATCGGGAAGGCTTCTTTGATGAAACACAGATGTATGTGGTAGATAATGGTTATATTCATGTAAACTGTCCGGGCGTATCCGGTATTATCTTAAAGAATATGGAAGATACTGCATATTAGTACAAGAATGGGAGTTAGAATACCATGAGAAAGTTTAGAGAGTGGATGCATACTACAGGAAGAAATAAAGTGATCGCTGTTGTTTTTTTGATTGCGATCGCTATCGTATTGCATTATTTTATTGTAGAAAGAGATGGTTATATTGGGGCAGGAAAACCAAATCCGACTGTATCGCCAAAGTCAGCGAAAGAAGAGATTATTGGCGGAGATTCCATTGGCAGTGTTGATCCTGATACAACCATGATTCCGGGCGATGCAATTCATCCGAGCACGACACCGAAAGTCGGTAACAGTTCCAAACAGAAAGGATCTGAGCAAAAACAAAGCCAAGAATAACACGTTAAAACAATGCTTGTAGCAGTAATGAAATCTTAACAAATATGATATAATAATTCCAAAATCCAAGCATTACATGCTTGTCGCACTTCGTGCTTGATGATTTTGTCATTCATGAATTCTGCACAAGAAAACTTATTTTCTTGTGTTGCAAATTCATGATATAAGATAAAAACTATATAAGTAAAAAGAGAAAAAAAAGTAAGGCTATTGACATTTTCATAAAAGAGTATAGAATATAATGCGTATTATGATAGTAGGGATTGCTTTACATAGTTGCTTTTTTTATAACAGATTGCATAGCAGGACAAGTTGTATTGCAAAGTGTTGCATGATCTGTACAGTAGAAAAATAGAGCATGTGGGGTGAATCCTAAAATTTATAAAGGATATCCTAGTAAACAGATAGGAACAATACCGATGCGGTACAATGTTAAAAATGTGCTTAAAAATGTACATACAGATAGCGAAAGGTTATTTGTTCTTATATAATAAAATAGCACAAAAGTGTGCAGGAATGGAGTGATACGATGAGTAAGTTGATTTATTTAGACAATGCAGCTACTACCGCAGTCAGACCGGAGGTATTGGATGCGATGATGCCATATTTAAAAGAAGAATATGCGAATCCTTCCAGTATTTATACATTTGCACAAAAGTCAAAAAAAGTAGTGGATGAGTCACGACGCACGATCGCAGAACTTTTAGGTGCAAAAGAACGTGAAATATACTTTACAAGCGGCGGAAGTGAAGGCGATAACTGGGCGTTAAAAGGAACGGCTGAAGCATTAAAAGCAAAAGGAAAGCATATTATCACTTCTAAGATTGAACATCATGCCATTCTTCATACCTGTGAATATTTAGAACGCCAGGGTTATGAAGTGACTTATCTTGATGTAGATGAAAATGGTCTGGTCTCACCGGAAGCAGTAGAAGCTGCGATTCGCCCGGATACGATTCTGATCAGTATTATGTTTGCAAACAATGAGATCGGTACGATCGAACCGATCAAGGAAATCGGTGAGATTGCAAAGAAACATGATATTTTCTTCCATACAGATGCGGTACAGGCATTTGGCCATATTGCGATCAATGTAGATGAGATGCATATTGATATGTTAAGTGCGAGCGGTCATAAGTTCCACGGACCAAAAGGAATCGGTTTCTTCTATATGAGAGATACTGTAAAGATAGGACCTTTGATCCATGGCGGTGCACAGGAACGTTCCCGCAGAGCCGGAACACATAATGTACCGGGGATTGTAGGTATTGCAACCGCTGCAAAATCAGCCTATGAAGATCTGGATCAGAAGATGAAACAGCAGGCAGAAATTCGTGATTATGCGATCGATCGTATTTTAAAAGAAGTTCCATATTGTCGTTTAAATGGTGACAGAGTAAAACGTTTACCAAACAATATCAATGTCTGTTTTCGTTTCGTAGAAGGTGAGTCAATGCTGATCATGCTCGATCAGAAAGGAATCTGCGGTTCAAGCGGATCTGCATGTACATCCGGTTCTCTTGATCCTTCTCACGTCCTTTTGGCAATCGGTCTGCCACATGAGATCGCACATGGTTCTCTTCGTATGACACTTTCAGAAGAAACAACCAAAGAGGACATGGATTATGTAGTTGATAATATTAAAGCAATCATTGAGCGTTTAAGAAGCATGTCACCTTTGTATGAGGATTTTGTTAAGAAAAATAAATAAAATGATGCAAAGGGCAAAAGCAGATAGCAATGTATATTTCTAATATAGATTGTTGACCAGAAGATGGAGGATAATAAGTATGTATAGCGAAAAAGTAATGGATCATTTTACAAATCCACGTAACGTTGGCGAGATTGAAGATGCCAGTGGAGTAGGTACTGTTGGAAATGCAAAATGTGGTGATATCATGCGTATCTATCTTGATGTAGATGAAGATACAAAAGTGATCAAAGATTGTAAGTTTAAGACATTTGGCTGTGGTGCAGCAATAGCAACAAGCAGCATGGCAACAGAAATGGTTATGGGAAAGACGATCTATGAAGCATTACAGGTTACAAATAAGGCGGTAATGGAAGCATTAGACGGACTCCCACCGGTAAAAGTACATTGTTCTTTATTAGCGGAAGAAGCCATTCATGCTGCATTATGGGATTATGCACAGAAACACAACATTGAGATTGAAGGTTTAAAACCACCAAAGGCGGATATTAATGATGAAGAATAAGAAGGTAGTTGTGGGGATGTCCGGTGGCGTAGATTCTTCTGTGGCGGCATATTTGCTGAAAAAGGAAGGATATGATGTCATTGGTGTTACAATGGAAATCTGGAAGAAAGATGCTACAGAAGTAGTAGAAAATGAGGGTGGATGCTGTGGAATTACTGCCGTGGATGATGCCAGACGTGTGGCACAGAAGCTTGGTATTCCACATTATGTCATGAATTTTCGTGATATTTTTCAGGAAAAAGTCATTGACTATTTTGTAAAAGAGTATCAGCTTGGGCATACACCAAATCCCTGTATTGCCTGTAATCGTTATGTGAAATGGGAGGCTCTTTTACAAAGAAGTTTAGAAATCGGTGCAGATTATATAGCAACCGGTCATTATGCCAGAATCGCACAGCTTGAAAATGGCAGATATGCGATACAGAATTCTGTTACAGCCAGAAAAGACCAGACCTATGCTTTGTATAACCTGACACAATGGCAGTTAGAACATACTTTAATGCCGGTTGGTGCCTATCACAAAGAAGAAATCCGAAAGATCGCTGCAAGGGAAGGGCTTTTTGTGGCAAATAAACCGGACAGTCAGGAAATCTGCTTTATACCGGATAATAACTACAAGCGTTTCTTGGAAGAAGAAACCGGTAAGAAGAGTGTTCCGGGAAACTTTGTGGATGCATCGGGTAAAGTGCTTGGACAGCATAAAGGAATTACACATTACACGATCGGGCAGAGAAAAGGACTCGGAATTGCGTTCGGTCATCCGGTCTTTGTCAGCGAGATCCGTCCCGAATCAAATGAAGTGGTACTCGGAAACAGTGAAGAAGTCTTTTTTGATCGTTTGATCGCAACGGATATCAATTATATGGCAGCAGACAAATTTACAGTAGGACAGCGTATGCTTGCCAAGATCCGTTATGCGGATCTTGGACAGATGTGTACAGTAGAAGATGTCAAGGATGATCAGATCACGATCGCTTTCGATCAGAAAGCCAGAGCAGTGACACCGGGACAGGCAGTTGTCTTTTATGAAGACGGCTATGTGCTTGGTGGCGCTACGATACAAAAAGGAATCAAATAAAAACATGGTATAGAATCGTATAAGATATGCATTCAGATTACTGAATACATAGACAACGTTTCTATACCATGTTTTTTATGCAGAAATTTTAAAATATTTTCTACAATAAAGTATTTGGTTTTGGTTTTTTCACAATCACTTTACATTTAGCTGACTTTCCATTGGCAAGTGTAGCATACACATAAGTGGTTCCTGATTTTTTGCCCTTAATCATACCTTTTTTATTAACCGATACAATTTTTTTTCGAAGGGAACTAAAGACCGGCTTTTCTGTGGAGATACTTGGACGTATCGTATAAGAAAGTTTACTGCTTTGTCCCACAGTGATAGTTCTTGTTGATTTACGAAAAACAATGCTGACTGCTTTTGGAGTGACATTGATCGAGGCAGTCAGTTCTTGTACATTATCAAAGAAAAGGAAGCCCGGTGTAGAGATTTTGATCTGGATCTTTGCATTTCCATATCCCATGCCGGAGTATTCACAGGCAGTATTGGAAATCTGTTTTACCGTAAGAACGGAAGTATTGTTACTGCTAAAAGAAACAGTTGCATTAGCAGGAAGATTGATCAGGTCAAGTTGTTTTGTTTCCCCCAGCAGGATTTTCTTTTTATATTTTAAAATTTTGACCGATTCGCGTGGCGAAGCAGAAGACGATCTTTTTGCTGCATCATTACGATAGCTGATTTGCTGGCGTATTGATGCTTTTTTTTGCTGTGGTTTCAAAAAAGTTTTGGTCATTGAAACAGAGGAATTGCTTTCGCTGCTTGCGGCCATTGTATCTGCTTTTGCGTTCGTAGCACAAAAAACACCGGAAAATAAAAGACAAAGTCCTGCTATCCAAAAAATATCTGTTGTTTTTTTAATCATGAATCTTATAAAGGAACATTTTTTCAAATTACCACCTCATTTCTTCGTATATAGAAATCCTTTTATTTCACTTTTGAATAAAATATTATCGGAATAGTAAAATAGATTTTTATTGATTACATCATCATTGTAGTATGTCATAGTGGCATTTTAATGTCAAAATGATTCTTTTTTTTGACATATTTACATGATAAACTATATGTAGTTGAGAGGATGAAAGCAGTGAAAGGTCTGCATTATGTGAAAAAATGGGACTTTTGGCATTCTGATCCTTAGAAAGAAAGGCATTTGTTCCGGGTACAGTCGATGAACAGAGAGAAATTTCCGGCTAGATGCAGAAGGATTTCTTTGTACCGGATAAAACGTTACGAAAGAAAGAGAAGGGAGTCAAAAATCATGAAGAATATTTTAATAGCGGATGACAATAAGGATATTACGGATATTCTTGCGGCATATGTAAAAAAAGAAGGCTATCATCCGGTAATTGCAAAGGATGGTGGAGAAGCAGAACGATTATTTGAAAGCGAAAATCCTGTTGCACTTTTATTGGATGTTATGATGCCGGTCAAAGATGGTTATGAAGTGTGTAAGGATATTCGCAAAAGATCTAGCGTTCCTATTATTTTGATCACAGCCCGAGGCGAAGATTTTGATAAGATCATGGGTTTAGACATTGGTGCTGATGATTATATTGTAAAACCGTTCAGCCCGAATGAAGTGATGGCGCGTCTGCGTGCTGTTCTGCGTCGGCTGCAAAAGCCGGAAGATATGATAAACAATGAAAATATAATACATATCAGTAACATGACGGTGAATCTGGAAGAATACACATTTAAAGTCAATGGAGAAAGAATTCCGTTGACTAAGAAAGAGATTGAAACAATGTGGACTCTGGCGTCGAACCCGAACAAAGTATTTACCAGAGATAATCTCCTCGACAGTTTGTGGGGATATGATTACTATGGAGACAGCCGTACCGTGGATTCGCATATTAAACGACTGCGTGCAAAACTGGATTCTGTGGAACACCCGGACTGGACGATCAAAACAATCTGGGGAGTCGGATATAAGTTTGAAATCAGTGAAGAGAACTTCTGATCAAAGAGGAAAATATGAGGAGTAAGGAACGTGAAAAAGGAAAAGAAAAGTCCGGTAAAACGAATATGGCGTATGATGCAACGCAATGATGTTGTTCTTAGGATTTATACATCCTTTGCATTTATTTTGGTATTGACCGGAATTTTAACCGGCATGATCTTCAATCAACTGTATCGGACAAACTATATCCGTTCTTATACAAAACTGCTTACAAGGCAGGGAAAGATTATTGCAAAGAAAGTTTCTAACTTTAATGAGAAGAAAAAAGAAACACAATTCCAAAGATATAACAAATATATTGATGAGATCGAGCGGGCAGAAAATACCGATGTCTGGATCATGGCAAACAGCAATGCAAAGAATCCGTTATCGGAAGAGTTTATTAATGCACAGGCAGATGAACAGGAGTTTTCAAAAGATATTGAGTCTGTCTTACAAAAAGGATACCAGGGCAAAATTGCATCTAATTCCAGTTATGATGATGTCTATGGAATGACAACATTAAGTGTTGCCATTCCAGTGCTCCGTCAGGATGGACAGGAAGTAGGTGGTGTGATCCTGATGGTATCTATGATCGATCGTCAGACGATGGGATTGCAGGAAGGAAGGTATTTAATCACATTAAGCGTTCTGGTATCTGTATTTATTTCTTATTTTGTGGCTGCCTTTTTTTCACGGTATCTGTCAAGACCATTGGCTAAGATCAGTAAGAACATCAGCAAACTGGCAAACGGAGATTATAGCGGTATTGAAGTAAAGAAACCATATTCTCAGATCGGAATTTTAGAAAGTTCACTCGATTACCTGTCCGGGGAACTCAGAGAAGCAGAAAAAGAGCGTGAGGAATTAGAGCAGGTGCGCAGGGATTTCTTTGCTAATGTATCGCATGAACTGCGTACGCCGATCACGGTGCTTCGTGGATATACAGAGACGCTTATTGATGGAGTGATAGAAGAAGAAGAGCAGGTACATGAGCTGTATAAGAGGATTCTTTCGGAATGTCAGGGAATGGAAAGACTTGTAGAAGATCTGTTCATTTTATCGAAAATGCAAAATCCTGATTTTGAAATAGATAAAGAGCCGGTCAGTCTGATACAGGTTTTCCAGGATGTGATCAGAAGCGGCAAAATGGTAGGCAAAGAGAAAAATATGGCATTTTCGATTGAAGCACCGACAGAAGATCCATGTCTTGTTCTTGGAGATTATGGAAGGCTTCGCCAGCTTTTTATGATCATTGTGGACAATGCGGTGAAATTTTCGCATGACAATGGGAAAATTGATATTCGGATCAGAAGACATCAGGAGAAATTCGAGGTTGCTATACGGGACTACGGAGTCGGTATCAAAAAAGAAAAACAGGCATTTATTTTTGAAAAATTCTATACTTCTAAGATGCGACAGAATGAGAAAGGAACCGGTCTTGGTCTGATGATTGCAAAGCAGATTGTTTTACGCCATCAGGGCGAGATTCGTGTGGAGAGTGAAGAGAAGAAAGGAACCTGTTTTTACATCACATTTGATGAATGTACAGATGCCGATCAATACTAAAATGTAATGGGAAAAAATGGATGTACATTTCAAAAAAAATTCATAGATAGCAGTTGTATTTTTGCTATGCAATGAGTATACTATTACTAAGGAAGAAGCCTGGGGTGTTCGATACTCTTGTTATTTTGAACCTACACTTTATGATTGGGATTCCTACATTCTTGCATGGAAGTCAAGCCACCATTGCAGTGGAAGACGGAAGTGCATATGCGGTTGCCCACCTAGCGATTGCTAGGACTCAAAATGCAGGAAACGGCATCGTGGGTTTCTTTGCTATTTAATAGCGCAATAAAAAGGACAATGTACCGTACTACATTGTCCTTTTTTGCTGTCAATTATAAAGTTTTTCGTTTTAATTCGTTTTTATATGTTGTCAATTATAAAGTTTTTCGTTTTACATTGTTTTTATATGTTGTCAATTATGAAGCTTTTGGGTTCTGATTGTCTTCAAAAATCGGAATCGTGATCGTTACTTCATAATAGCCGTTTTCGGCAATCTGCAGATAAGTTCCGAAGTATTTTGTGACTGTCTGTGTTATATTTTCCGTGCCGTAGCCATGATAGAGATTTTGAGTATCCTTCTTTTTCGTGTCTTTTTGTTGTTCGATCATGCTGTTTTTGATATAGATAATAAATTCTTTTGACGTTGTCAGCAAATGTACGGAAATTTTCTTTTCCTGTTTGGAAGAAATCTTCTGGCAGGCATGGATACTATTATCAAAAAGGTTGCCAAGGATGATACATAAGTCATAGTCGCTGGTTGGAATCAGATTGGGAAGAATATTCAGATCGGTTTCTAACCGGATGTGTTCTTCTTTTGCCAGGGAAAGGTAGTTGTTTAATAGTGAGTCAACGACAAGATGACCGGTATTAACCGTGTTATAACTGTTTTCTAAGTCATTGATCGCTTCGGTTAAATAGTTTTGAATCGGCAGATACTGTTCTTTCTGAATACAATCCTGCATAAAGAAATAGTGCTTTTTGACATCATGTACAATTCGACGGGTGTCACGGTAAGCGGCTGCAATCTGCTGGTATTTGGAAGCCTGAAACTCAATCTGCTGCTGCAGTTTTTGTTTTTGGTATTCTGTTTGCAATAATTGCATATTTTTCTCAATCAGGTAAAAATTTCCGACATTCAGTATCAAAAGGCAAGCACATGTTGTTGAATATAAAATAGACTGGTACAATTCGGATGCGATCGGATATGCGATCGTGATTAAAATGACGATAGAAAGAATCGGTGTCAGCAGGAGTAACAGACTGTATTGCAAATTATAGTATAATTCTTTGCGCCGCCATACTAACATTGTTCCGGTTGCAAGAAGCAGAAGGATAAACTTGGAGATCAAAAGCAGGATCAGATCGCCGATCTCCGGCATGCTTTGAAGCTGATTCGATAAGAAATAAGTAAAGAGTCCTCCGGAAACAAGTTCGGCGATACAGCTGTATGCCTGAAAGCATAAAGTGACGATAATACTGTAGCGAAGAGAACTTTCATAAAGAAATGTTAATCCCAAGGTTGTTAAAATACTGCTTCCTAACTGTATTGTGATCCGTAACGGACCGGACAGATCCGAAGCAAAAAGCGTGACAAGATATAGCAGGATTTCTGTTCCGATAAAAGCGGCATATACCCCTATACGTGAGATTGTTTCTTTTTTTTGATGGAACATTCCACGAAAATATGTATATAAAATCTGAATGTCTAAAACAGCACATAAAAACATGATGGCGTTCATCAGCATAGTCATCTTCCTCCCTAAATCATTTGTAATGTAAAAAATCAGTTCGTAAAAATATCCTGTTTATAACAGTTTGCATCGTATTATTTATCAACTGTTTTTTGTATTATGTATGGACTGGATAAAAAAAGCAATGGAAACATTCAGTACAGACAGCAGACCACAAAAAAATAAAATATTACAAAACTTATAGTGTCCGTTAAAATAGAAAAAGAATTGTAACAGGATCATCAATATACAACAAACGATACATATTTTTTTATTCCTTTTACGATATTGGTCGGTCATTTTCTTTGAGGAACTGTCAATTGGTGCCATCAGGCAGATCGTAAAGCATTCCAGAAAGAAAAACGCCGGGTGGGACAGAATAGAAAATCCGATATTATTATTACAAAAAAGCATCGTAATAAAATAACTCAGATAAGAAAGAACAACACACAGACCGGATGCGGGAGCATGCAGACCTCCGGCAAAAGTTCGAAATGGGATCATGACCAGTAAGAAGATCAGAGTTTCTTTCAGATTATGTAATAAGGCACCGAATAAAATAATAGATGCGATATAAACAATGTTTTCAAAAAGAAATTCATAACAATACGAATAGATATCATGTTCTTCTTTTTTTATGATATTAGCTTCTATCATTGTGTTTGTCAGAGCTTCGCTCATTTTTTGAGGCAATTTCATGTTTTCTCTCCTTTTTCATTTTTCGATATTGATATCCTTAATACGACAAAAATATCTTTATTACTATTATACATGAATTTTTGGTGAAAAACCAAAAAGGGGGACGAAATGACAAAAATGGGGGATGAACGGTAAAATTTTTTAAAAAATTACCGTTCATCCCCCATTTTTGTCATTTCGTCCCTGCTTTTGGTTTTTTTGATTTAAAGTATGATATACTTATACTGTGAATTCGGAATACACAGAAACATACTTTTTGTGTTATGAATTCATGAGCGACAAGATCATAAAGCATCAGTACTTGAAGCATGCATTGCTTTGATTTTGGAGCCCGTTATGTAATTTGGAGTGTGCAAAGGATTGCACGCAGAACCGGCAGGCGCACACAATACCGGTTTTGTACATAGTAAGTGTGTAGAAATGGAGGATTCTTATGAAGAATTTAGTGAAAAACTTTATTGTAAAGCACAGTAAACTTCTGTGCTCATTGATGGTAGTCTCTGCATATGCATCATTGACTTCCTGCCGTTTTCTCTATTTTCAGCCGGAAGTACCGGAAGGCCTTGACAAGATTGTAAAATAATAAGAGAAGAGGCATTTACAAAAGAATCCAAAAGCACATAAGAATCTAAAATACATATGAATCCAAAAGCACGAAGGCGTTCCTATAGCAGTAGAAGAATGACAGCATGAGAGCATTTCAAGGCAGTAATGGAACGAAAAACACAAAAGTATTCCAAATCAATAAAAGAATAGCAACACACAGGTATTCCAAAACGATAATGGAACGAAAAGCACAAAAGCAGATAAATTTACATAAGAGAGTACAGTAAAATGATCGTGCGGAATGTCATGAAGCTTTTGTGGCATTCTGCATTTTTTGTGGAACAATATTCATATCGAAATGGTATAACGATAAGGGTTGCTGTGTGTTCCTTTGGAATAGCACTATGTTCGTATGTCTCTTTGTTATTTATATGATGGTTTATCAGAAAAATGCAAATGATAAGAGCATTTTTAGATGATTTGCATTTTTGTATTTGAAGTATCACCAACAAAGGGAACTAGCGATTGTGAAATGGGAATATATACTGCATCAAAAAATTTTTTGGGGAGTATGGTCAGGAGCGGATTTTATTAAAAATGTTTCATCTGTTGATAATAGTAAGACGAAATATACAACAAAAAGTAATATAGATGGAATTTATTTTAGAGATTGGGCAGGACAAAGATGGAAAGGGAGCTTTAAAGTGAGTTGGTAGAGGTGACAAAATGATAATTGATATGTCTAGAGAATTATTTTGTATCTTATTTTTTGTGATTTCAGTAATAGGATATATTTTTTATAAAAAAAGAAATGCTACAATACAGTATTGGATCATACCGGTGTTTGTAATTTATCTTTTATATTTATTAAAGGTGACTCTGTTTCCGATATTTATATTTGATCAGGAAACATTAGAAAAGGTTAAAGAAGGAGTAGAAAATTATCTGGTTTTTTATCAATTAAAGCCGTTTGCTTCTATTGTAAATTATTTCAGAGAGGGAGCAATGATACAGTTGATCGGTAATGTAATCTTATTGTCACCGCTGGTTGTATTTGGTGAGATTGTTACAAGAGGAAAATGGAGAATCACAAGAATGATCCTGCTGGTTTCTTCCGTTTCTCTTTTGATCGAGTTGCTTCAGCTGGTCATTAACTATAGCACCGGGTATCCTTACCGAGTAGCAGATGTCGATGATCTGATCTTAAATGTGACAGGAGTTATCATTACAATGCTTGTCCTGCGGGCAGCAAAAAAAGCAGTAAGCCGTAAAGAGGAGTCGTGTTTAAAGATAAGAGCATTGTTATATAAGGAATAATCCTCTCCCCTTTTTCTTGCATTCCATAAGGGATTACTGTATAATTATGCGGAAGGTGGAAAAGAAAAGCTCAGATTGCATCTGTAGTTACAGATTTGCCTTTTTCCCATTTTTATAATATTGAAGTTCTATTTTAACAATGGGAATCATTTTACATTACATACAAGAATTGGAGGAAGAAAAAATGGCGCAAAAAGGTGATTTATTATCATTTCGCCCAGATATTAAAGTTCTGGATGCAACGATTCGTGATGGAGGTCTTGTAAATGACTTTTATTTTACTGACGACTTCATTAAAAATTTATATAAGGCAAATGTAAAAGCAGGTGTAGACTATATGGAGTTCGGCTATCGTGCAGATAAAGAAATGTTCGATGTCGATCAGTTTGGAAAATGGAAATTTGCTACGGACGAGCATATCCGTGAGATCGTCGGTGACAATGATACAGACTTAAAGCTTTCGATCATGGCAGATGTCGGAAGATGTGATTATAAAAATGATATTCATGAAAGAAGTGACAGTCCGGTAGATCTGATCCGTGTAGCAACTTATGTGAATACGATGCCGGCTGCGATCGCAATGATAGAAGATGCGAACCGCAAAGGTTATGAGACAACCTGTAATATTATGGCAATTTCAAATGCGAAAGAGTCCGATATTGAAAAAGCGTTAGAGATGCTTGGTAAGAGTTGTGTCGATGGCATTTACATTGTAGACAGCTTTGGATCTCTGTTCCCGGAACAGATCCGTAGAATTTCTGATCAGTATATGGAAATTGCCGATAAATATGGAAAATATATCGGAATGCATGCACATAATAACCAGCAGCTTGCATTTGCCAATACGATCGAGGCCTGCGCACAGGGTGTATCTTATCTGGATGCAACCATGAGCGGTATGGGACGTGGCGCCGGAAACTGTCAGATGGAACTGTTGCTTGGTTTCTTAAAGAATCCGAAGTACAAATTATTCCCGGTATTAAAATTCATCGAGGAAAATATTGAGCCGTTAAAACAGGCTGGCGTAGAATGGGGCTTTGATATCCCATATATGCTGACAGGACAGCTCAACCAGCATCCGCGTGCAGCAATCGCAGCAATGAAAGAAGGACGTAAGGATTATACCGGTTTCTTTAAGGAATTAGTAGAAAAAGATTGATAAATTCCTGAAAGAAGTACAGGTATCCAATCATATTGTAATGCGATGGATAGGAAATCCGGAATATAAAATAGAATCATATTATAAATACGACAAGCGTAGAATAACGCTTGTCGTAGCATTTTGGAGGCATTATGGAGATTAAATTGAAAAAAGATGCACCGATCGGTGTTTTTGACTCCGGGGTAGGCGGCATTAGTGTTCTGCGTGAACTTGTACATATCATGCCAAATGAAAATTATCTGTATTTTGGAGATTCTCTTCATGCTCCATATGGAACAAAAACATTAGAAGAAGTACGTAAGTTGACGATTGCAAATATTGAAAAACTGTTAAATGATGGTGCAAAAGGGATTGTAGTAGCTTGTAATACGGCAACCAGTGCAGCGGTAGCGATCCTTCGTAAAATGTATCCGTCCGTTCCGTTAGTCGGCATTGAACCTGCGATCAAACCGGCTGTGTTACAAAAGCCCGGTTCGCGTATTGTTGTAATGGCAACGCCTATGACATTAAAGCAGGAGAAGTTTCAAAAGCTGATGAAGCAATACGAAAAGGATGCACAGATCATTTCTCTGCCCTGTCCGGGCCTGATGGAATTTGTAGAACGCGGTGATCTGGATGGAGATGATCTGAAGAAATATCTGACAGAACTTTTCTGGTCGGTGCAGGAAGAAAAGATTGATTCGATCGTGCTTGGCTGTACACATTATCCTTTTGCTAAAAAAGCGATTGAGCAGATCGTAGGAAAAGAGGTTGCTATTTTTGACGGTGGCAATGGTACGGCACGCGAGATGCAGCGCAGATTAATGGAAGCCGGTTTGTGCACGGATGCGACACAAAAAGGTACAGTGCAATTTTTAAACAGCAGAGATACAAAAGAAGAAAAAGCCCTTTGTGAGTTTTTATTAAACCGATAAAAATGTATAGAAAAGGTCCTTTGCGAGTTTTTATTAAACCGAAAAACAATGTATAAAAAAGCCTTATGTAGTTTTTTATTAAACCGCTAAAGAATGTATAGAAAAGGAGCTTTGTATTTTATTGGTAAAACGGTAAAGAATATAGAATCGGTAGGAAAAGAAAAACAGTAAAAAGCTGCGTTAATTTCTAACGCAGCTTTTTCAGATATCGTTTTTGTTCTTCTGTGATCCGGTAGCTTTCAATGGCTTTTTGGATTGTTTTTTTGTGTACCCGGTCAGAAAGCAGATGGTTTTCAAGATAGGGAATCGTGCTGTCCCATTGCTTGGCAAGAGCGGTTGCGAGATACCAAGCGATCATCATATTGACGTAGTATTCTTCTGACTGAATGGCAGTTACCCGGCTAAGATATTCCGGTTTGAAATCCTCATCCAGATAAAGTCTCATAAGCAGACCGATCCCATAGCGGATCGTATAGGGAGCAGTTGCATGGATCCACTCCTGAATTTCCGAAAGCAGTTCGTCTTTGTGTTTTGCAAAACATTTTGGAATCGGCAGATCACAGGTTGCCCAGTTATTGATATAAGGGACAAATCGCTTAGTCTCATCAAGACAGAGGTTGAAATCTTTGATCATTGCAATCAACATCATATGCAGATTATTTTCTTCATAATACACATGGGGTAGTTCTTGCAGAAATGCGTTTTTATTGGCACTCTTGTCAAAATCTTTTGCGAATTTCCGAAGGATCGGTGTACGAATACCAATGATCGTTTCTTTGTCGATTCCCGGAAGTAATTTTGCGTGAAAATCGCGATATTTTAAATCCTGTAATTCAAATAATTGTTTCTGTAAAGTTGTCATAGTGTGTCTCCTGATTTTATAAAAACGTTATTAGATTTTATCCTAAAAAGTAACAAAAAATGTACCCCCCCATACTTATGTATAACAGCGGAGCCTGGGCGATCCTTTTTCACCGATTAGCCGCAAAAATATAGCAAATTGTAATATATCAGATGTGAGTCAGGAGTAGTATGTTTTCAGTCAGGTGATATGTTTTTTGCGATATTCATTCGGTGAAAGAGATACATATTTTCGAAAAACACGCGAAAAATGCCCGGGTGAGGAAAAACCGAGATAAACACTGATTGCAGTTAAGGATTTGTTCGTGTAATGGAGGAGGTATTTTGCCTCTTTTATTTTTTTGTTCAGTATAAAATCTGTGAGAGTCATATTGCTCTCAGCTTTAAAACGCTTTGAAAGATATGATCTGCTCATAAAAAATTCTTTTGACATAGCTTCTACAGTGATTGACTCTGACATATGATGAATAATATAGTTTGATACATCGGAAACAAGTTGCGAATCCAGAGCTCCTTCATGCATTTCGTACACGTATTTTGCAAAGTCTATGATCATTAGATGGCGAAGATTGATAATTTCATAATAGTCATTTGTTGATTCACATTTCTGGATGTAATTGTCACTTAGTGGAAAGGCATCGTCAGGACTCATTCCTCCATGGATAGCGGCTCGGGATGCAAGTGTAGCTGTCACAATAAATGTATCTTTTAATTGTCGAAGATGGTTATCAGACATTGTACCATTCTTTAATGCAGGCATATTGTTAAGCAGTTGTGATAAAGAGGTATACTCTCCCCTTCGGATCATGTTCATCACATGTTGTTCCAAATCATAAGTGTTGCGAAGGTTTGGATCCAGTCCGGAAGGTTCTTTGGAAAAAAGCCTGTCAGCAGTAAGAGTGTTTATTGATCTTATAAACTTCTTCTGTAAGGAGTCGTTGATAAAAACATCATGAAGGGAACATTTTTCGTTGTTCAGTATGTAATTTAAAAAGCATAAAATCTGCATAAGACTTTCTAATGGTATATGAATGATCTCTTGCATAGCATTTATAAAATCATCAACATCTGTTTGTGCAACATTTAATTGAAAAGCCAGTTCCTGAAGTACCGGAATAGAATTAGGAACCTGACTTGTTGGGCCGATTACGATCTTATAGTCTTTGGAATTGAGAATACCAAAGTAGTTGAACCGTGTGGTTAAAAAATAATTGATCTGTTCAGATATTTTTAAAATATCTGACTCATAGATGGAGATGGGATCTTTAATCAGGTTAACTGTGGAGTGATAAAATATAAGACTATTATTTTTATAAATATGTATAGGAACACCAAAAAGGTTGCCTATCATAGTGCCTATATAATTGTAATCAATGGATCGCATGTGATAACCTCCTCATACTTATAGACACAATTATACCGATATGGACACATATATGCAAGAAGTATAAAAAAAATAATGGTAGAATCTCGGGGAATAAAAAATTAAGAAAGGAACCTATGAATGATGTACAAAAACGAAGGAAAAAAGAAAATTGAAAATTTGAAGTTACAGGAAAGAATATCTTATGGATACAAAAAAGTAATTATTTTGATGCTTATTTCAGGGCTGCTTTCCATATTGGTGATAGCTACGTTGTTTGGCAGTCTTATACATTATGTTGATAAGATTAATGCTACAGATATAGCGGTGAAAATGTGCAGAGTAGATGTAAATGCTGCAGCAAGAAATGTAAGAGAGATGGCATTGAACGATGACACATCCAGTTATGATACTTATCAAAATACCATAACAAGATTGCTTGCAGATGTTGATTCTCAATTAAAAATAATAAAAGAAACAGGTGTTGTTTCAAAAAAAGATTATAAAGAATATGCAACAGCCTTATCTGATTGGAAGGATATAAGTTCTTCTATTTTAGAAGAAATCAGAGCGGGAAATCAACAACAGGGTGTTGAAGATATTTTGACAAAGTGTACACCGGCATTAAATAAATTGGTAAATATAGCACTAAAGCTTGATGATATTACAGACGTAGAAAGTAATAAGGCGGTAAAAAATACTATAGTATGTGCGATATCTGGGTTTGTTTTCATTATCTTCTTTTTAAGCTTGGCATGGATAAATTCAAGAAAAACCAGTAAAAGAGTGCTTGCCAGTATTCTGGAGCCACTGCATGCCATTGAGGATGTTGCAAAGGAATTAACAGAAGGAAACTTACATAGTACATTGGATTATCGTTCGGAAGACGAGATTGGACGATTGGCACATAGTATGCGTAAATCCATTCGTATTTTAGGTTCTTACGTGGATGATATAGACCGCGCAATGAAGTTGTTTTCAGAAGGGGATTTCGATGTAAAGCCTAACGTAGAGTGGAAGGGCGATTTTGTTGGAATTTTAAATTCATTTATGACTTTTGAAAAAAGCATGGCAGGTATTGTAAAAGGAATACAGGTGGTTTCAGATCAGGTGTCTGGTGGTGCAGAGCAGGTATCATCAGGAGCAACTGAGCTGGCGGATGGAGCCACGAATCAGGCCGCAGCAGTAGAGGAATTAACTGCAACAGTTGAGGAAGTTTCAGGTCAGATGAAACAAAATTCAAAAGCAACAAATGAAATAAGTACAAAAGTAGTTGACCTTGGAAATGATATCCTGGATAACAATAGTAAAATGCATGAGATGGTGGCATCTATGCTTGAAATTAAAGATGCATCAATGCAGATAGACAAAATTATTGAAACGATTAACGATATTGCATCTCAGACAAATCTGCTTGCATTAAATGCATCTATTGAAGCTGCAAGAGCCGGAGAAGCAGGAAAAGGATTTGCGGTTGTAGCTAATCAGGTGAATCAGTTAGCCGACCAGAGCGCAGCGGCAGCAAAGGAATCGGATGTTTTGATCAAGACATCTGTTACTGCAGTCGGAAAAGGAGTCTTGCTTGCTGAAGAGACAGCACGTCAGTTGGAAATAATTGCGGATAACTCAAAGACGATCACTGAAGAAGTATCTGGTATTGCAGAGACACTGGAAAATCAGGCACTAGAAATACAGCAGATCAATGATGGAATAGAACAGATCAATGATGTTGTGCAGACCAATTCAGCGACATCTGAGGAGTGTGCTGCGGCGAGTCTTGAAATGAATAGTGAAGCAGAGCATTTGCATAATATGATACGTGAGCTCAAGGTATCTGAATTTGATGAATAGGAAAGAAAACCATGTGAAAAGAGTATATTTCTTGATATTTTTTCTGATCCTAAGCAAGCTTGTTGATGTTATAAAAGATCAAACAGAAGATGTTGTAGCGAGATGGGGTGTGATAAAATAAAGCCGATAGATCATAGTTGAGAAGATACAATTATAGGAGAAATGTAATATGTCAAAAGATGAATATTTGATCATGGATCCTCCCCTTAAGGCATTGACTGTTTTTGCAATGCCTATGATCCTTGGTAGCTTTTTCCAACAAGTATATAACATGGCTGATTCCATTATTGTTGGTCAGTTTGTCGGATCTTCTGCGCTTGCGGCTGTCGGGGCTTGTGCTGCGCTGACGAATGTTTTTATTTGCGTGGCACTCGGTGCCGGTGTTGGTGCCGGTGTGCTTGTGAGCCGCTATTTTGGGGCTGGAAATTATAGAAAAATGAAAACAATTGTATCAACATCATTGATCAGCTTTTTGATTCTAAGCATACTTCTGGGTGTGCTCGGTTTCGATTTTTCCCATTCAATGATGTGTTTATTACAAACTCCTGCAGATATACTGAAGGAAGCAGTACTGTATCTGCATGTTTATTTTGTTGGATTTCCGTTTCTGTTTATGTACAACATTTTATCAACAATGTTTACCTCGATAGGTGAGTCAAAGATCCCGTTGGGACTTTTGATATTTTCTTCTGTCTTAAATATTTTCATGGATCTTTGGATGGTAGCTGTCCTTGGTCTTGGTGTGTTTGGTGCAGCCCTTGCAACTCTCATTGCACAGGGGATTTCCGCAGTGCTCTCGCTTTTGATCTTCTTGCGCCGGATGCGGCGATATAAAAGTCAATTTGACTGGTTTGACAAGCAGGAGTTACATTCTATGCTTCGGATTGCTGTACCTTCGGTTCTTCAGCAGTCCACAGTGTCAATTGGTATGATGATCGTACAGGCGGTTGTAAATCCCTTTGGTACACAGGCACTTGCAGGTTATGCGGCAACGATGAGAGTAGAAAATGTTTTTTCGCTGATATTTGTATCCATTGGTAATGCGGTCTCACCATATGTTGCCCAGAATCTTGGAGCAAAGAAAAACCAGCGTATCAAAAAAGGATATTATGCTGCCCTGGTGTTAGATCTATGTTTTGCATTGCTTGCTTTTATAGTCATTGAAACACTGCATACTCAGATTTCTTCACTATTTCTGGGAAAAGATGGAACTGCTTTCGCTTATCAGGTGTCCGGGGATTATATGAAATGGCTTGGTTATTTTTTCATTTTTATGGGTATCAAGATGGCAACCGATGGAGTCCTTCGCGGTCTTGGTATTATGCGTCCGTTTCTCATTGCAAATATGGTGAATCTTGCGATCCGCTTGTCAGTAGCTTTGATTTTTGCCCCGTGTTTTGGTATTGCATTTGTCTGGCTGGCTGTACCGGCAGGCTGGTTCGCCAATTTTCTGATCTCATATGTGGCACTCAGGAAATCATGGCCGGTGATAAAGTAACAAAGGAAGACGAGTAGTCAAGGATATTATCCGGTTGCTGCATATCAGGATGTAAGTGCATTCAAATTATACTACAGCGATATGGGTAAATATGATCCGATTTATGCAATTAGGATTTCGACAAGAAATTTTGGAATGATAAATGGAATAAAATCAGCGCCATTATATAGCGTGTTTTGTATTTAGCAAGACAGTCTATGATTTTTGCTGATCATTACTTAATATCACACGGACAAGGTTTTTTGCGTAAGCACTAAATAAAATAGTATTGTTGATAAAAAATGCAATCTACGAGAACTCTCGCAAGATTGCATTTTTATTGTATATTTACGTAGAAAACAGATCCGCAGAAAAGAGCAGTCAATGATGAGCATACGGTTGTAAGAAGAAGTGGAGAAATACTTTCAGATATTGGATTTGAAAAAAATCTCAAAAAATTAGCACTCACCTCTTGACAGTGCTAACAAATGGTGCTATAACATAATCAGATCGAGGGAAAGAGATAAAGGAATCCGGAAAGGATCCACCGGATCCGATAAAAATTCCCTTGATGATCACAACACTTCGGTTTCTCCGAAGGTGCATGTAACAGAATAATGACAAGATAATTGACAAAGACCAAAACTTTTAGCACCCTGACCGGATAGCAAAGCAAAGAATTTGTCAGTTACCCTGACATCGCAGTTTAACAGTAGTATGAAAGGGGAATGACTTATGATGATGCCTAGTATTTTTGGAGAAAATTTATTTGATGACTTTATGAATGATGATCTGTTTGATATGAACTGGATGATGTCTAAGAAAAGTCCATTCTATGATATTGACAAAACATTGTATGGAAAACACGCAGCAAGGATTATGAAAACAGATGTAAAAGACAGCGGAGACAGCTACGAAGTAGATATTGACCTTCCGGGCTTTAAGAAAGATGACATTCAGGCGGAGCTTGAAAATGGTTATCTGACGATCAAAGCAGAAAAGAAGCTGGATAAAGAGGAAGGCAAAAAGGATGATAAAAAAGAAAAGAATTACATCCGTAAGGAACGTTATTCAGGCAGTATGAGCAGAAGCTTTTATGTTGGTGATGAAGTAACACAGGATGAGATTCAGGCAAAATACGAAGATGGTATTCTTCGCCTGAACATTCCAAAGAAAGAAAAAGCCGCTGTAGAACAAAAGAAATATGTTGCTATTGAGGGATAATTTTGAACGTTGATCTCAATACTTACAGTAACGAAGGATTGTAACAGTGTCGAAAAGAAAGACAGATCAACCGATCCGGTGCATCAGAATAAAAGGAATGTAAGTTACATTTTAGCATTTGATGTGGCAAAGAGACAGATGTTATGATCGGATAGAAAAGCAAAGTAGGCACAGAGTTTACTTTGCTTTTCTTAATTGACAGGGGAAGGCGAAAGGAGGAACGAAAATGAACATTAGCAGATTTACACAAAAGTCACAGGAAGTAATACAGCTTTGTGAGAAGACAGCAATGGATTACGGACATCAGGAGATCGCACAGGAGCATTTACTGTATTCTATGATGAATGTAGATGAAAGCTTGATCCGTAAGCTGATTGAGAAAATGGGAATCGAACCGGATGCGTTTACTACACAGGTAGAAAGCCTTTTGCAAAAAAGACCAAAGGTAACCGGTGGAGAGCTTCATATTGACCAAAAATTAAATGAGACATTGATCTATGCAGAGGATGAGGCAAAAAGAATGGGAGACGAATATGTTTCCGTAGAGCATTTGTTTTTGAGCCTCCTTGCCCATCCAAGCAAAGAGATCAAGGCATTGATGAAAGATTGCAATATTGACAGAAACCGTTTCTTGCAGGTGCTTTCAGAAGTACGTGGTAACCAGAGAGTTACGAGTGACAATCCGGAAGCAACATATGATACTTTGGAAAAATACGGTTCAGATCTCGTAGAGCGTGCCAAAGACGGAAAGCTTGATCCTGTTATCGGCCGTGATGAAGAGATCCGAAATGTGATCCGTATTCTTTCCCGTAAGACAAAGAATAATCCGGTATTGATCGGTGAACCCGGTGTCGGTAAGACCGCAGCCGTAGAAGGACTTGCACATCGTATTGTAAAGGGTGATGTACCCGAAGGATTGAAGAATAAAAAGATTTTTGCACTTGATATGGGTGCATTGGTAGCCGGTGCAAAATATCGTGGAGAATTTGAGGAACGACTTAAAGCGGTACTGGAAGAAGTAAAGAAAAGCGATGGTCAGATCATTCTGTTCATTGATGAACTTCATACGATCGTCGGTGCCGGTAAGACCGATGGGGCGATGGATGCCGGAAATATGTTAAAGCCAATGCTTGCACGTGGTGAATTACATTGTATCGGTGCCACGACACTGGACGAATATCGTATGTATATTGAAAAAGATCCTGCTTTGGAGCGTCGTTTCCAGCCGGTTATGGTGGATGAACCGACCGTAGAAGATACAATTTCTATTCTGCGTGGTTTGAAAGACCGCTATGAAGTATTCCATGGCGTAAAGATCACGGATGCTTCTCTGGTTGCGGCAGCAACGTTGTCAAACCGCTATATTACGGATCGTTTCCTGCCGGACAAAGCGATCGACTTAGTCGATGAAGCCTGTGCAATGATCAAGACCGAGTTAGACAGTATGCCGGCAGAGCTTGATGAAATGCGTCGAAAGATCATGCAGCTTGAGATTGAGGAGGCAGCACTCAAAAAAGAGACCGATCATTTGTCTAAGGAACGTCTGGAAAATTTGCAAAAAGAGCTTGCGGAGCTTAGAGACAACTTTAACAGCCAGAAGGCAAAATGGGATAGCGAGAAAGCTTCTGTCGATGAAGTCAACAAGATCAAAGAGCAGATTGATGAATTGCATACACAGATGGATGCCGCCAAGAGAGAATATAATTTAGATAAACTTGCAGAATTGCAATATGGTAAGTTACCGGATCTGGAGCGTCATCTTGCAGCAGCAGAAGAAAAAGCAAAAGGTGAGAACCGTACTTTGGTACAGGAAAGTGTAACAGAAGATGAGATTGCGAAGATCATTTCACGCTGGACCGGAATTCCGGTTGCAAAACTTTCCGAAGGAGAAAGAGAAAAGACATTGCATCTGGAAGAAGAACTTCACAAACGCGTGATCGGTCAGGAAGAAGGCGTAGAACTGGTATCAGAAGCGATCCTTCGTTCCAAAGCCGGAATCAAAGATCCGACTAAGCCGATTGGTTCTTTCCTGTTCCTTGGTCCAACCGGTGTTGGTAAGACGGAGCTTGCAAAGACACTTGCCGCGAGTCTGTTTGATGATGAGAACAACATGGTCCGTATCGATATGAGCGAATATATGGAGAAAGTCAGTGTGGCACGACTGATCGGTGCACCTCCGGGATATGTCGGTTACGAAGAGGGTGGTCAGCTGACAGAAGCCGTTCGTCGTAAACCATATTCGGTGGTATTGTTTGATGAGATTGAGAAAGCACATCCGGATGTCTTTAACGTGCTTTTGCAGGTTCTGGATGATGGACGTATCACCGATTCGCAAGGACGTACTGTAGACTTTAAGAACACGATTATTATTCTGACTTCAAACATCGGATCGTCTTATCTGTTAAACGGAATAGATGAACAGGGAAATATCAGCGACGAAGCAAGAGAAAATACGATGGCAGACCTTCGTGCAAGCTTCCGACCGGAATTCCTGAACCGTTTGGATGAGATCATTTTGTTTAAGCCATTAACGAAAGACAATATCTCCGGTATTATTTCACTTCTGATCGATGAGCTGAATGCCCGTTTGAAAGAAAAAGAACTTCGTGTCGAATTGACACCAAAGGCGATGCAATTTATTGCGGATGCGGCGTATGAGCCGGCATTTGGTGCCCGTCCGTTAAAGCGTTATTTGCAAAAGAATGTAGAAACTCTTTTGGCAAAGAAGATTTTGAGTGATGAAGTGCATATGGGCGAAACGATTACGATTGATGAAGTTGATGGCAAGCTACAGGCATAAAAGAAAAGAGGAAGGCAGTGCGATGACAAGCACTGCCTTTTTTTGTGGAACAGGAAATTGCTCGTATAGTGGTGGTACACCTCCAAGAATTGCGATTGCAATTCTTGGAGTGCAAAGCGCGCTTTGCACTTTTTTGCAGCTCTTTACATCACGAAATGACTGTGCTAAACTGTAAAATTGTCAGTGAACTGTGAACGGGCAGTTTGAAAAGGGAACACAGTGAGAATCTGTGGCAGCCCCCGCTACTGGAAAAAGGAGTTTTATCTGATTTTTACTTTATATAATATAGGTAGAAAAGCCACTGTGAACGGATTCATGGGAAGGCAGATAAAATGTTGAGTTTGAGCCAGGAGACCTGCTGACGATCGAAACACAAAAAGCATAGTTGGACTTCGGTGGGAAGTTCAGAAAGGAAGGAAACATGAAGACAAAGAAGTTATGGAGTGCGATACTGGCATTTGCATTAGTTGTCAGCAGCACGGCAAGCGGAGCATGGAACAGTTCCACAGCGAAAGCAGCTGAAACCAAAGCAAAGGTTTTAGCGTATGTAGCAGTAGAAAATGATGCAGCTACAGGATCTGCGGTCAAGATTGACAAGACACCTGTTTTGTTGGATGAAGGATCGACAGCACTGGATGCATTAAAGCAGGTATTAGACACAAATGGTTACAAAGATAATTATAAAGTCACAACATCATCTTATGGTGATACGATCGATGAGATCGACGGCATGGGATCTGTAGCAATTGATCCTGCAACTTATACTTATGTATATTGGAGCTTTGGCGTCAATGGTGAGGCTGCAAGCGTAGTAGCCGGAAACTATAAATTAAAGAACAATGACCGGATCAGTTATGTATATACATCTGATTATACAAATGTAGAATGTGACAGCTTCAAGGATGATAATAGCAAGGATCCTAATGAAGCACAGGCAGAAACACTTGTTAATACAGCAAAGTTAAAAGAACAGACACTTGCCGGTACTATTTACAAGACACAGTTTGAAAACGGAAAAGTGGTACCCGGCTTAGATGATATCAACAGCTTATATACTGTATTTTCTCTTGCAAGAGCAAATTACGGTAAAGATGATGCCGATGTACAGGCATTTTATGATGCAGTTTATACAAAGATCGAGAAGCAGTTTGCAGCGATCAAAGCCGGTAAGAAAGTTTACGATACACAGGGAAAAGAAATTTCTTTCGACCAGATTATTGCAGGTGGTTATGCCTCTACTTTCTATGCCAAAGCAGCACTTTGTGTAGAGGCACTTGGCAAAAATCCAAAAGACGTAGGTGGTGTTGACCTGATTGAAAAATTAGCTGACCGTTCAATTTATGAAGGTTCCAACAGTTATATTACAGTAAGAGCACCAATGGTACTTTTTGCATTAGATGCGATGGATGCAGAAATTCCGGAAGGTGATGCATATATCACAAGAGAAGAGATCGTAAAAGAGCTCTTAGATCAGGTAGATGCACAGATCACGCAGTCGATCACGTGGAAATCATGGGATAGTGCAGCAATGACCATTCAGGCACTTGCACCATATGTAGGGACAGGAATCGGTTCAGTATCCGGTGATGATGTAGATACAGCCGTAGATAAAGTTCTTGGCTTACTTGCAACCATGCAGGGAAGTGATGGCAAGTTTGGAACAGATTCATGGAATCCCAATGGTAATGTATGGACATTGGCACAGATCATGATCACAATGGGATGCTTTGATATTGCACCGATCACACAGGATGAAGATACGGTATATGACTTTATTAAGAATGGTAATACCGTCTTTGATGCAGCCGCTTCTTTCGTTGATGAAAAGACAGGTACAGTTGATGCAGCTTTAATGGGATACCAGCCGGAACAGCTTTTACGTGGTTTAACAGCATGCATCCGTACAGAAAACAGTGAAAGCGGACTTTTTGATCTCGTAGATGATGTAGCATATACAGCAAAAGAAAGCAAAAAGACAGAATTAACTGCCGATATGATCAGCCAGATCGCTGACCAGACATATACCGGAGAAGCTTGTACACCGGAGGTTGTCGTAACAGCAAATGGCAAGACTTTAGTAAAAGATACGGATTACCGTGTGACATATTTTGAAAACATTGCAGCCGGAGATAAGACAGCATATGCAGTTGTACAGGGTATCGGCGACTATTATATGAACCAGAGAGTAAACTTCTCTATCATTAAGAAAGAAGAGCCAACGAACCCTCCTGTAGTAACAACAGTACCAACCAATACGCCGGTAACACCGACAAAAGCACCGGTACCGACGAAGAAGCCTTCTAAACAGACAAAGAAGACTACATTAAGAAAGCCTGTGATCAAGAAAGTAAAAGCAGGTAAGAAGACATTAACCGTACAGTTTGCTAAGGTGAAAAATGCGAAGAAATATGTTGTAGAAGTTTCTACAAACAAGAAATTCAAGAAAAATGTTTCAAAAAAGACTGTGAAAAAAGGAACGAAAGCAGTATTTAAGAAATTAAGATCAAAGAAAACATATTATGTACGTGTGCGTGCTTTGAATGGCAAGAACAAGAGTGCATACAGCAAAGTAAAAAGCAAAAAAGTAAAATAATACAGAAAACTTATTCCTTAGAATCATCTAAAGACAGCTCTTTTGTAAAAGAAAAATTTCTTAATAGAAAGAATTCTTTTCAACAGGGCTGTTTTTGTACTTTCACGGAAAGATATCAAAATTGTATTTTGCCTTGGATATAGTATTCCGGAGCTTTTTATTGTATGTCGTGCGTGCGCTTTTATGAAAGATTTTAAAAGAACCTTCTGTCTTAGCTATAGTATGTTGGAACTTTTCATTGTGTGTCATTATAGGATTTTTATCGTATCCGATAATCGCATTTTGGTGTTTTTTATAGTTGACAAATATGTTGTATTGAAGTAAAATGAAAATCGTTTTCAAATCATGAAATAAAAAAGAAGATAATGCCATAATATAAATCATGAAATAAAAAAGAAAATGTGGATAGGGAAAGGAACGTTATTATGAAAGCGAAGAAAATGGTATGTTTTATTGTGCTATGCAGCCTTTTATGCACTACATTTACAGGCTGTAGCAGCGTTGTTGATACAAAAAAGAAGGATGGACGATTAAAAGTAGTTGCGACCGTATTTGCAGAATATGATTTCTTACGTCATATTGCCGGAGATAAGATTAACCTGAGCATGCTGATGTTGCCGGGAGCCGATCTTCATGCATTTGATCCGACACCAAAAGATGTTGCAAGTGTACAGTCAGCAGATCTGTTTGTAACGATCGGCGGGGAATCCGATGCATGGTCTGAAAAGATCATGGAATCCGTAGATAATAAGAATTTACAGACAATCAAATTAATGGATTGCGTCAGCAATGTTGTGGAAGAAGAAGTTGTAGAAGGTATGCAAACAGAGGAAGAAGGACAGGAAGACAAAGAAAAAGAATTTGACGAACATGTATGGACTTCTCCGAAAAATGCGATCCAGATCGTGGAACATCTTCGGGATAAGTTATGTAAGATGGATGCAAAGAATGCAAAGACATACCAAAAGAATGCCGCCTCTTACATTGAGAAGCTGCAGGATCTTGATGCACAATTTACCGATGTGGTTCAGAATGCAAAAAGAAAAGAAATCATCGTGGCAGACCGTTTTCCGTTTCGATATTTTGCCGATGCCTATGGACTGACCTACTATGCAGCATATCCGGGCTGCTCAACACAGACCGGTGCGAGTGCCGAAACGATTTCCTTTCTGATCGATAAAGTCAAAGAAGATCATATTCCGGTTGTTTTTCATATGGAATTATCCAGTGATAAAATGGCAGATACGATCTGTAAAGAAACCGGTGCAAAAAAAGCACAGCTTAACGCTGTGCATAATGTCAGTAAGATGGATTTTGATAAAGGACGTGGTTATTTAGAATTGATGCAGGATAATGTATCTGTTCTGAAAGAAGCACTTAACTAAGTGCCGGATGTGTTTTACAGCATTTCATTTAGTGATTCGGTTCCCGGAAGAACGAAACGTCCATTCTGTATCAGACAGATTACTTCTCCGTCAGCACAATGAATGCAAATATCGCCCAATTCGTCATATGGGATCGTGATATCCGTGTGACAATTAAAATAAGCTTTTGTCACATCGGTATGACGTAAAACGGAATAATCATTTTCTTTTGCGATCATCTGCTTTCCATCCGGGTTGTATGTGACAAGATCTTCTTCATGAGAAAAACAGGTATCTCCGATTGCAAAGTGAGGACCTGTTTTTTCTGCGATCAGGATAGGAAGCAGATGGGAAATGTTATATTTTTTGCCCATCGCATAAGCGGTTGTATTTGTCCCAATCGCAAATTCGCCCATAGGAAGCGTATCATGGTGGAACAGAATATTGTCATGAATATATTTTTTATTCTTTTCTTTGAAATTAAAGTTACTACAGCTGTAGTCTTTAACAACACCATCTTCAAAAACGAGTGACAGATCATGATATTCCAGATCATTTAAAAAGACTTTTGTAACATGAAGTGTTCCGTTTGTACCGGATAATTTTGGTGAAGTAAAGACCTCACCTAATGGAATATTGACATCTGCAAGACAATTCTCAAAGCGTGTTTCTTTCGCAGGATCGCTAAGCGGTGTCAGTGCAATGGTCAGATCGGTCTTATTCTTTTTGCGTCCTGTAACCGTAACGTAGTCGGCACGATCCAAAGCATCAATGATCTTACTCTGGATAGTGAGATATTTTTCCTGATCCAATGTATTCACTGAAATTGTATCAGCAAAAATGTCCTGATACTGTTTTCCAATCTCCGGTAAAGGATAAGCAATGATAGAAAAGCTTGTCTGGTCTCCAGGGATAAAACGGTTGACTAATGCCCCATTAGCTGCCTGGTATTCGACTTTTCGTTTTTGCTGTTTCGCACTATATTGGAGAGCTTCTTTTTTCTCAACCGGGTTAAACGGTGTCTCTCCGAAAGTCTCGATCAGGGCAGGACCGGCAAAGTCCATACAAAGATCTTCGATGGATTTTAATGCGAGTTCCTGCTCCTGTAATCTGCGGTCTGCATAAGCTTTGTCATAAAAAAGTGCATCATCCATACGATGGTCATATTCATATTGTTTGTTTGGAGAAGCACCATAATAACCGACTTTGCCACGCAGGTTTCTGCGGCTGATACTGACAGCGGCACGATAAATACAAGGCTGTAAGCCCAATTCCTGAAATTGTGCAATGACTTCACGTATCAGACGTTCAAAGCCAAGATGGTAACGGATATTGACTGTCTTTTTGACAGAAAGATCAATGTCATATAGTGCAAAGCCTCTGCGATAGCCGTCGGTGAATGTAAAAGCCATATCATGGATCTGTTTGTCTGACAGCGTATTCAGATATTTTGCTGTTTCCAGCTCGTTTTCAGAAATATATTCGCCAAAATAATATAGGTATCGTAAATCTTCTAAATCACAATGACAAATGATATCGGTTGCAAAATTTCTTGACGGATCAAAGGAATCATGTAAGCTGTCGGCAACGGTGATATCCGCATAATCAAAGAAGTAATAGTATAATGCAGAACGGATCTCTTTTGCACCGGTATCTTCCTGTTCTAACAGATTATAGATCTCTATAAATAATTCAAAGGAAGTAGTCAGAAAGAAAAGGCGGTCTTCAAAAGCATATACAATATTACCGCGGAGTTCTGTATAAACAGCACTAAGCACCTGCCCATAATCCTGTCCTAACCTTTCACAGGCATAGGCAGGATTTGCAAAGCTCTTTTCGTAATTGGTATCCAGGACATCCTCGTAAAGATCACGGTTTAAACTCTGCCATTCCTGTAAAGAAAGGTCGGAAAGCTCACCATTCATTTTCTTTTGATAGAAAGAACAGATCTTTAAAAGAAAAGAAGATACACAATAGCTGTATTGCATAAAAGCTTCTCCGTGTGTTGCAATAGCCGGAGCTGTTTTTTCGGTTATAGCCGGATCGTTAAAAGACTCTTTAGAAGAGCTGTTACATTCTTCCCGAATCTGTCTGATCCTGTCTGTTGCTAATTGAAAACGTTCCTGATATTGTTCTTTTTCTTCTAAAAAATTCATAAGTTATCCTCATTTCTATTACAAAATATTTGCTAATTGTGGATGTAAAATGGTATTTTCACAAACATTGTGAAAGAAGCATTGTGACCACCATGCATTTTCGCTAAATTGTGTGTATGATTCTTGCGATTTCGATTTCATGTCAAAACGAATCGCAAGAATTGCTTATACTTTTTATGGGAGTATTGCAAAGTTGTTTTATTGCTGAATAATCTGCATGATCTGTCGTATTCGCTGTTCATAAGTATGGTCTTTTTGTATTGCCTCCCATCCGGTAAGAGCAATCTTTTGGCGTAATGTATCGTGACGAAGATAAAAATCAACTTTTGCGGTCAGATCTTCTTTACTTTCAAAGATAGCAAAATGTTTTCCGGGTGTAAAGTGTTCACACAATTCCGACTGATAGTTTGTCAGAAGAAAAGACTGACTGCCTAAGATATCCCAGACACGAAGCGGAATACCGCTTTTGATGTTTGGAATCGTCATATTCAGATTGATTCCGCTTTGGTAAAAGATCTGAGGCATTTGCGACAGGTAATCTACAGACGGATGGATTGTTACACCAACTAAGGGATTGGTTGTACTATCGGTAAAAAGATGCACTTTGCTGCCGGATAGCGAAAGTGCATTCAGATTGCGTATCCGTTCCATGGATGCTGTCTTAAAGCCGAGAACGGTTGTTGCAAAGAGCATTCGGATATCGGCAAAAGAATCGTCACTTTGCCTGTAATCTGTAATTTCTTCTAACCGGTCACAGATCTCATCGGTTAAAAGCAGATCAAAAAGATTGCCATCCGATACCGCAAGCTGTGCATTCATTGCACATTCCAGATAACCTGCAAGATAATCCGGGAGTTTTGCAGCAATACGGTCATAAGAGTTCTTTTCATACAATCTGCCAATGAAGCTGACCGGATACAGCACTTCTTTTGTTTTGTCGATCTGTGTGTTTAACCTTTTTGCTGCTGCCGCAAGCGGAAGATGAAATACATTTTTAACGCCGAGAGCGTGCATTTCTTCTACATTGGTACGATCAAATGTAAAAATGAAATTCGTCGGATAAAAAACAGCTTGATGATACATCGCTAGCAAAGGACTGTCACAATTCCAGCAGACATAGGGCGTTGCACTTTCATGACAGGCGGTTGCCAGCACCGGGAAAAAATTAATTGAGAAAACAATGTCAAAAGAAGCTTTTTTCAAAGAGTCAGCAAGCCAGTCTGTATAGGTATCATCTTTTTCGATATGCGGTATCGGTTTGTCAAGCATGACAACTTCATGCCCCAAAGCAGATAAGGTTTCTTTGATATCATATAAATTATATGCATTCCATTGATAAAATAAAATTCTCACAATTTTCTCCTGTGTCTTATTCAGATGCCTTTATCGGTTCATTGTCTGCCATATATTCTTTTAACGCATCTTTCCAGTCTTTCATCCGGTAATCACCAAGTGCATGAAGATGTGCATTTTCCAATACCGAATAGGCAGGTCTTTTGGCAATCGCTGCCGGATACTCTTCGGTTGAAACCGGTTTGACCTGAATGGAAACAGAAGCCTGCTTAAAGATCTCTTTTGCAAAATCATACCAGCTTGTAATTCCTTCACAAGTGGCATGGTAAATGCCGTAGTCTTTTTTGTCAATGATATATAAGATCATGCGGGCAAGCTCTAACGCAGAAGTCGGTGATCCGAACTGGTCATTGACAACAGTCAGCATGTCATGATCTTTTGCCAGACGAAGCATTGTGCGGACAAAGTTTTTGCCATCGCCATAAAGCCATGCTGTACGTACGATGTAATATTTCTCCATACTTTCCATAACGTTCTTTTCACCGGCAAGCTTGGAACTTCCATAGACGCTTTGCGGGCATGGGGTATCGGTTTCGAGATATGGTCTGGAAGATGTGCCGTCAAAGACATAATCTGTTGATACATGAACGAGTTCCGCATCAATTTCTTTTGCTGCCATAGCCAGATATTTTGGACCGTTGGCATTGATCGCATAAGCATTTTCTTTGTCTGATTCACAAAGATCAACCGCAGTATGTGCTGCTGCATTGATGATCAGGTCAGGGTTGCACGTTTGTACGAATGCATGAACTGCTTTTTCATCACGGATATCTAAGTCTTTTGATGTTGTATATGTGACATCAGCATCGCTGTTTTGCAACAATTGGTGCAAAGCACGGCCGAGCTGTCCGTTACTGCCGGTTACTAAAATTTTTTTCATAGGCGGCCTCCTTTTTGTTATAAGAAAATGCCAAAGCTACTGTGTGAGTAGAATGGCATTTTACGGTGTGATTATTTTTTAGTCGTAAGAACAAATTTTGTTTTTATATCATGTTCTTTTCTTATGTTGCGATATTACTAATACTTTTAAGAATAGAAGTCTTATAAATAAATAGTGGATGAGAAATTTGGATGTTTCGTATCCTTTTCCGAAATGATCGGAGTTTCTCCTTCCGGTATTGGCCAGTCAATCCGGATCGTCGGATCATTCCACATAATTCCGGCTTCGGAAGACGGATCATAAAAGTCTGTACATTTATACAAAAACTCTGCTGTGTCCGATAAAACATAAAAACCATGTGCAAATCCTTCCGGTACATACATCATATTTTTTTCCTCGGCAGAAAGAGTAGCGCCATACCACTGACCATATGTTTTTGAATCTTTGCGGATATCAACAACAACATCATAGACTTTACCGCTGATCACACGGACAAGCTTGCCCTGTGTATGTTCTTTCTGGTAGTGCATACCACGCAGAACGCCTTTTGTTGATTTTGACTGATTATCCTGTACAAAGACCATATCCAGTCCCAGTTCTTTGAATTCATTATAGTTATATGTTTCCATAAAATAGCCACGATTATCCCCAAAGACTGTTGGCTGGATCAAATATAACCCCTCGATCTGTCCACATTGTTCAATTTGAAATTTTCCCATTTCCTGCCTCCAAATTTAGAATCGGAGAAATCGTTTCCAAAAGAAATGTTCAAACATTTTTTTAGAAATAATTTCTAAAACGACTCTTTTTTCTATATTGTATGAGCGAAGACATACTATTTATACTATAGCATTATTAGCGAGACTTAGCAAATAATTTTTTGTGCCTTTTGGACTTGGCAGATGCTTCTTTTCGTGACTTTGCTGCGGGGATCGGATTTTCACAACTCGATGCGGTTTCGGCAAGATCTTCCCGTACCTCTGACAGGATTTTGTTTAACAGGGTAATCTGTTGTTCCTGCAGATCCTGCCGCTGTCGCGAAAGGTAATGGATCTCTTTTAACAGTCGTGTACTGACTTCTTCACAGATTTCTTCTTTTGTATCACCGATACAGTCTGTCAATGCAGAAGAGATCATTTGATGCAAAATATTCTCAAATTGCTGTAATTTATCAGAGGAATCCACAGCTTTTGGCGTATCATTGGAATACGAAGCATCTAATGAGGTGGCATGAGGATGAAGCGGCATTACCTGTGCGCTATGTTCCATGGAATGCGACATGCTTTCTTCTAAGACACGATTATTTAACTCCTCGCGGAGCCGGTATAATTTCTGCGTATCATAAGTACATACTGTTTTAATGTCCGGCAAAAGAAGTTTGATCGCTTTAAGTTGAAAGCCTTTTTCTTTTAATTCTTTGATATTTTGTAAAAGAGCAAGGTCAGAGTTGACATAAAAACGATGCCCTTTGGCATTGCGGTGAATCTGTAGATCCAATTCATCTTCCCAGTAACGTAGAACGTGCGGTTCAACCGATAGTTGTCTGGCTGTATCCGAAATAGTATGAAATTTTTCCATGATGGTAATGTCCTCCTAGAGATATTCTTTGATAATTTCTTCGATCAGTTGCATTTTTTCTTTTGTTGCGGCAGTAGCAGTGTTTTCCTGCTCGATCTGCTGAATGTCTTTTGCGAGTTTTTCTTCCTGCACCAGAGAATCGATCAATTCCCGCATTTCTTTGCTAAAGGTACTTTTCGGCTTTTCTTCCCGTTCTTTTTGATTCATTTTTTCTAATTGCACCATATGATCCAGGCGATCCTGTCCTTCTAAGCTTGATGTAATATCAAAGTATGCATTTTGGTACGCTTTTTGTAATTCCGGGTGAAGATATTGATTTTCAAGCTTGGACTGGATTGTATTTTCAAGATAATCTAACAGTTGCAGTTTAAGACATCTTTTTTTGTGACGGATCCTAAAAAGCATTTCACTTAATCCGATCAAAGACAGTAAAAAGAGTGGGATAAGAATCTGTAAGAGAAGCTGTCTCATCGGCTGTCTGCCGGCTATTCCTTGGATCAGAGCCAGCAGGGAAGTACTGATCAGGAGTGCTGTGGCAAAAAGATCGGTATTTTCTAATGTATAAAGAGACAGCTTAAATACATGGTACCGTTCTAAATGCCGGCTTACAAAACAATCCGGGTCATTGATGGATATTCGGATCTTATAACTTGCCTCGTATTTTGTAAGCATAGCACGAAGCCATTTGTTTTTCGTTGTCTGAAGCTGTCGTGAGTCGTGTAACAGCTTATGGTATATTATTGCACAAATGCATTTTAACAGGATGGAAGCTGCAGTGCATATTACCATCCCCAGCAGTAAACGTCGATCTTCGCATAAATCTTTCAAAATAGTTATAACCTCCTTTGATTTATTAATGTACTCTCGAAAATTTTTACTCAGAAGATTCCGGGAATGCATTATTACAGTGGCTGTTTCTATGATACCTCGTCTGGCAGCAGACAAAAGGAGTGTTCGTATGTCAAATTTTCGCTTTCTTCGACAATTGTGCCGGAACAGAGCGGGATTTTCACATTGTAGAAGTGATATAAAAGGGGAATGTTAAGCTTTTATTATGGTAAATATACTGGAATAAAAAGAAGCGTTTTGTTATGATACACAAAAGGAATGGTAGAAGAAATTTTGTAATAGATACAAAAAGAAAATGTTACAAAGAAACACAAAAGAAGCAATAACGGAAGGGAAAGGTGAAAACATGATCTATCAGGAAATTGTTTCGGTGTTAAAACGATATGACTATCGGGATATCCGGTTAAATATACCGGGCGTTTATATGGCTTTAAGGCAGGAAGGACAGAACGGATATGTCGTTGTGACAGTAGATGAAACAGTTGGAAATACATTGAGCCGGGAACAGTTTTTGCATATTGCAGAGCAGATCCGGGATTTTTTAAGAAAGAAGGACTGCTTTTACAGTCGTTTCCTCTATCTGTTAGTCAGTGAAGAGGAAGAAAGTGTACATCGTCTGTTTCAGGGGCAGGACTGTTTTTGGAGGATCATTCCGTCAAGGCGTTGTCTTATGGTTTTTGAAACCTCTGACCAAAGTTTTCTGGAACTTCGCAAACCATTAGAACAGATTTTTCCGGGAATTTCTAACTCGAATGATCGGTATGGACAGCAGCAAGGCAATGAAAACCGGCAGAACAATGGAAATTGGCAACAGCAAAATAACGGAAGCTGGCAGAATACACAAAGATATCGCTCGAATTTTAATTGGAATGCATTGAAAACGCAAAAACTTCCATGGTGCAACATTATAATCATTGTATTAAACGTTCTTGTTTTTTTGTATACGGATCTTTTTGCGTATAGTCAAAATGATGCGATTGTCAATGCCGGTGCTTTAAGCTGGTATGCCGTGTTAGAGCAGGGGCAATGGTACCGCCTTTTGACTTGTATGTTTTTGCATAGCAATCTGGAACATATTTTTAATAATATGCTGATCCTTGGTTATGTCGGTTCCTGTCTGGAAGAGAAGATAGGAAGCATTCGTTACGGTATCCTGTATCTGGCATCGGGAATCCTTGCAGGCTGTGCGTCGATGGGGTATAATATGCTGCAGAATGATAACGTGGTATCCATAGGTGCTTCCGGTGCGATCTTTGGTGTGATCGGGGCTATGCTTTTTGTTGTTCTGGCAAGACGGAATGAGGAAGACCGCTATACGGTCAGACAGATCGCTGTTATGGCTGCACTTAGTTTATATGGTGGTCTGACCAGCCAGGGTGTTGATAATGCAGCTCATTTTGGCGGCTTTATTGCCGGATTTATTTTGGCATGGATACTTACGATGCTACAAAAAAGGCGAGGTGTGTCATGAAAGTAAATATCTATTATGGTGGACGAGGTCTGATCGACGATCCGGCAATCTATGTTATGGATAAGGTCAGCAAAGTATTAGATGAATTAAATGTGAAAGTACAAAGATATAATCTGTATGAAGATAAAAGAGGAATTTCGATGCTTCCCAAAACATTAAAAGAAGCCGATGCGATTGTTCTGGCAGCCTCGGTAGAATGGATGGGGATTGGTGGTCTTTTGTGGCAGTTTCTGGATGCCTGCTGGTTATATGGTGACAAAGAAAAGATCAAATCACTTTATATGATGCCGGTTGTTCTCTCCACCACATATGGAGAAAAAGAGGCACAATTTACAATGGTAAAAGCATGGGAAATGCTTGGTGGTATTCCCTGTAATGGCATTTGTGCATATGTCAACGACACGGCAACCTTTGAAACAAGTACCGAATATTCGTATCTGATCGAAAAAAGTATTGAAAACTTCTATCGTGTTTTTTCAAAGAAAATGAGCTCTTTACCATCCAGCAGTATGGCAGTTAGGGAAAATGTCATGCAGCCAAAAGCGATTCGTCTGACACCACAGGAAAGCGAGCAGCTATCTGAATTTGTATCGGATGAATCGTATGTGCGCCAGCAAAAAGAAGATATCCAGGAACTTTCACAGATGTTTAAAGCGATGCTTGGTGACGATGCCGGGCAAAAAGAGGAAGAGCCCTATATACAGGAATTTAAAGAGGCATTTCAGCCAATCCCGAATGTTGCCCTGTCTTTCCAATGGGAACTGACCGATATTCAAAAGAAGCTTGTATTTGAAATTGATAATGGTGCGTTAAACTGCTATTATGGAGAGAAAGAGGATGCAGATGTAGAGATCCGTTCTACAAAGCAGATCCTTGAAAAAGTAATCCATGGTGAAGCACCGCTTCAGACAGCATTTATGGGTGGAAAACTGACAGCAAAAGGAAACTTTCGTGTACTTCATACATTTGACTCACTGTTTCGTTTTCGATAAAGTTGTTGGTAAGCTGTAAGGTTTGGCAGTCTGAAAACATTCGTTTTCATCTGAGATAAAAATAAAGAGACATCCGTTTGTGATGCAGAAAGGAAGAGAAGAAAGTATGGAAAAAACAGTAAAGGACGATTGTATTTTTTGTAAAATAGCCAATGGTGAGATTTCATCGAATACGATTTATGAAGATGAACATTTTCGTGTGATCATGGATATCAATCCGGCATCAAAAGGACATTGTATCATTTTGCCGAAGACACATGCAGCCAATCTGTATGAACTCCCGGATGACTGGTGTAAAGAGGTAATGCCGGTTGCGAAAAAATGTGCTTCGGTGTTAAAGGATGTTCTTGACTGTGAAGGCGTTAATGTGTTACAAAACAATGGTGCACTTGCAGGACAGACGGTATTTCATCTGCATGTTCATCTGATCCCGCGTTATCAGGATGATACCGTAGAGATCCAATGGAAACCGACACAGAGAACGGATACCGAAGAGCTTGCAAAAAAGATCCGTGAAGCATTTGCAGACTAAGAAGATAAAAAAACATCAAAATGAATGGAGGAACAAGTAAATGTTAAGTTTAATTCCCGTATTGGGAGCATTAGATCCTGTAGCATTACTCAGGGCATTGCCGGGTAGTGTTTCACAGGGATTGATCTGGGGTATTATGTCGATCGGTGTATATATTACTTTTAAGATTCTGGATTTTGCCGATCTGACCGTGGATGGAACCTTGGCAACAGGTGGTGCGGTAACAGCTATGATGATCCTGAATGGATATTCACCGGTCGTATCATTAGTTGTTGCATTTATAGCAGGCATGGCAGCAGGATTTATTACCGGTGTTTTACATACTGTATTTGGAATCCCTGATATATTAGCTGGTATTCTGACGCAGATCGCATTGTATTCCGTTAATCTGAATATCACCGGGGGAAAAGCAAATCAGGCGATAAGTGTAGACCAGTTTTCATTGATCGTAACATTGCGTGAGATTTCACATACGATTCTGGTTACGGCAATTATTACGATTGCTGTGATCGCTGTTTTATATTGGTTCTTTGGAACAGAGATGGGATTTACAATCCGTGCAACCGGATGCAATCCTAATATGTCAAGAGCACAGGGTATCAATACTTCTGTCGCAAAAGTTATCGCACTTGTCTTTTCGAATGGTCTGGTAGGATTTGCAGGCGGAATCTTAGCACAGTATCAGGGTAACTGTGATGTGAATATGGGACGAGGTTCGATCGTTATCGGCCTTGCATCTGTTATCATTGGTGAAGTGCTTGGAGAAGCATTATTTGGAAAGAAGTTAAACTTCTGCGGAAGACTTCTTTTTGTAGCGATCGGAAGTATTATTTACTATATCGTTATCAGTTTTGTATGCTGGCTTGGTCTGCCATCGATCGATATGAAACTGTTCTCAGCGATCGTAGTAGCTGTTTTCCTTGCTGTGCCATACATGCGCGGTAAGATGAAAAACTCATATCGAAAAGCAGCGAAGGGAGGCAGTAAGGCATGTTAGAATTAGTCAATATCCATAAAACTTTTAATCTTGGAACGATCAATGAAAAAAAAGCACTGGATGGTGTAAATCTACGATTAGATGAAGGTGATTTCGTAACAGTGATCGGTGGCAATGGTGCCGGTAAATCAACCGTTCTGAATGCGATTGCAGGTGTCTGGCCGATCGACACCGGAAATATCATTATTGACGGACAGGACGTAACAGGTCTTCCGGAGCATAAAAGAGCAGCTTTCTTAGGACGTGTTTTTCAAGATCCAATGAATGGTACGACAGCAACAATGGAGATTGAAGAAAATCTTGCATTGGCTGCCAGACGTGGAAAAAGACGTGGATTAAGCTGGGGTATCACAAAGAAAGAAAAAGAAGAATACAAAGAGTTGCTAAAGATGTTAGATCTCGGACTTGAAGATCGCATGACATCTAAAGTCGGTCTTTTGTCAGGTGGCCAAAGACAGGCATTGACTCTTTTGATGGCAACCTTAAAGAAACCAAAGCTTCTTTTGCTCGATGAGCATACAGCTGCTCTTGATCCCAAGACAGCAGCCAAAGTGCTTGCATTATCCGATAAGATGATTGAAGAAAACAATCTGACAGCAATGATGGTTACACATAATATGCGTGATGCGATCGTGCATGGCAATCGGCTGATCATGATGAATGAAGGAAAAGTCATCTTAGATATCAAGGGAGAAGAAAAGAAGAAACTGACCGTAGAAGATCTTCTTCATAAGTTTGAAGAGATCAGTGGGGAAGAGTTTGCAAATGATAAGGCACTGCTCAGTAAATAAACTGCGTAGATAGTATATTTTGTGCGACGATAAAAAAGCTCTGCTACATGGATTAGATGTGGCAGAGCTTTTTTGTTTTCCACTTTCGGAAATTAATTCAACTCATCTAAAGTCAGCTCATAGGCCGGCAGAAATTCTTTTACAAAGATATCGGCTTCTTCACAGTGCAATTCTGTGATCGCTTTTGCAATAGTCTGTTTTGCACTTTTAAACTCGGCATTACCTGCTTTTTCCTCTTCAATACATTTAATGTAAGCAGAAAGCTTGTCGGCAGCTTTTACGATAAGCTTTTCATATGCATCAAGGCTGCTTTCTGTAAAATAGCTTTCGTAAGAGGTTCGAAGATCGTCCGGCAGCATATTAAGAAGCCGGAAAGCAGCAGTTTTTTCAATCTGTTTATAGGCATCCTGGATCGTTGGGTTTTCGTATTTGATCGGTGTAGGCATGTCTCCGGTAATGATCTCGGTACAGTCATGGTAAACACCAAGCATGGCAATCCGGTCGGCATTCAGGTCTTTGTTTAGACGGGTGTTGCCAATGAAAGCCAAAGCATGGGAAAGAATGGCTACTTCCAAAGAATGCTCGCTGATATTTTCTTCCTCTGCATTGCGCATCAATGCCCAGCGTTTGATGTATTTCATACGTGCTAACATAGCATAAAATGTATTTTTCTTTTGCATTTGAAAACCTCCCTGCTGTTATAATGTACTTTCAGTATCTTCTCTGAACGAATCCTTTCTGCAGTATATAAAAAAATTATCTCGAAAAATCTCGTGCAGATGATTTCCAGAGTACATTATTCCTTATCCTTTTCTAACATCTTTTTGATATAGGCTCCGGTATAGGACTTCTTGCATTTTGCAACCTGCTCAGGTGTTCCTGTTGCAACAACCGTACCACCACGGCTTCCGCCTTCCGGTCCGATATCAATGATATAATCCGCTGTTTTGATCACATCAAGATTATGCTCTATCACGACTACGGTATTGCCGCCTTCTGACAGACGGTGCAAAATCTCGATCAGCTTGTGGACATCGGCAAAATGTAAGCCGGTTGTTGGTTCGTCTAAGATATAGAACGTTTTTCCGGTAGCACGTTTACTTAGTTCTGTAGCAAGTTTGATACGCTGTGCTTCCCCGCCGGAAAGAGTAGTGGATGGCTGGCCTAACTTGATATAAGAAAGCCCGACATCGTTTAAGGTTTCGATCTTACGCCGGATCTTTGGCAATGCATCAAAGAAATGAACCGCTTCGTCAACAGTCATATCCAGTACATCTGCAATCGTCTTTCCTTTGTATTTGACATCCAGTGTATCACGATTGTAGCGTTTACCACCACAGACTTCGCAAGGAATATAAATATCAGGCAGGAAATTCATTTCGATCTTGTTGATACCGTCACCACCACAGGCTTCACATCGTCCGCCTTTGGCATTGAAGCTGAAGCGTCCTTTTTTATAGCCGCGTGCTTTTGCATCCGGTGTGCTTGCAAAAAGATCACGGATCAGATCAAAAACACCGGTATAGGTTGCGGGATTTGAGCGTGGTGTCCGTCCGATCGGAGACTGATCAATCGCAATGACTTTATCAAGCTGCTCTAATCCTTGGATTTCTTTATGTTTTCCGGGGATACAGCGTGCACGGTTCAGGTTCTTTGCAAGACTCTTATATAAGATTTCATTGACTAAAGAGCTTTTACCCGAACCGGATACACCGGTAACACAGGTCATGACACCAAGTGGAAATTCGACGTTGATATTTTTTAAATTGTTTTCCTGTGCACCGATCACTTTGATCGAACCGTTCGGTTTCCTTCGTTTCTTCGGGATCGGAATCTTGATTCTGCCGCTCAGGTATGCGCCTGTGATCGAGTTTTCATTTTGCATGATCTCTTTGGCTGTACCGGTTGCAACGATCTCACCGCCATGTACACCGGCTCCCGGACCGACATCAACAATATAGTCGGCAGCAAGCATCGTATCTTCATCGTGCTCTACAACGATCAGGGTATTTCCAAGATCTTTTAGATGGATCAGAGTTCTTAATAATTTATCATTATCTCTCTGGTGTAAACCGATACTTGGTTCATCCAGGATATAAGCAACACCGACTAAGCCCGAGCCGATCTGCGTCGCAAGACGGATTCTCTGAGCTTCACCACCTGAAAGTGTACCGGCATTACGGGATAATGTCAGATAATCAAGACCGACATCCATTAAGAAACCAAGACGTGCATGGATCTCTTTTAGGACAAGTTCTCCGATTGCAAGCTGACGTGGTGTTAATTGTACATGATCCATAAAATCTGTCAGATCACCGATCGACATATCGGTCAGCACACTGATATTCTTATCACCGATCGTAACGGCAAGAGGACCGGGTTTCAAACGCTTTCCTTTGCACGCAGTACATGGAATGATCTCCATGAAAGTTTCATATTCTTTTTTTACAGTATCGGATGCTGTTTCGCGATAACGCCGCTCGACATTCTTGATCACACCTTCAAATGGGATATCATAAATGCCTGTACCGCGCTGGCCGGTATATTTAACACGGACGGTCTTTCCTTTGGTGCCATGCATGATCAGATCTCTTGCTTCTTCGGAAAGATCCTGATATGGCGTGTTGATATCGAAACCATAATCTCTGGCGATCGCATCAAGGATCGTGCGTCCATAGCTTGTCTCGGAAGTTGCCGACTGCCAGCCGGGTACGGCAAGTGCACCTTCGGGGATGCTCAGAGTCGGATCAGGCACGATCAAGGATTCTGAAAATTCCATACTGTAACCGATACCATGACAAGTTTCACAAGCACCGAAAGGATTGTTAAAAGAGAAGTTTCTCGGTTCGAGCTCATCAATGCTGATATTACAATCCGGGCAGGAAAAGCTTTGGCTGAAATGAATCTGTCCTTTGTTTGGAATATCGACAGTCATTAATCCGTCAGAAAGCTTTAATACACTTTCAATCGAATCAGACAGTCTTTTTTGAATGCCGTCACGGACAACCAGACGATCGACCATGATATCAATATTATGCTTTTTATTCTTTTCGAGCTGGATCTCTTCGGAAAGTTCATAAAGATGTCCGTCGATAACAACACGGATATAACCGCTTTTACGTGCGGATTCGAGAATCTTGACATGTTCTCCCTTGCGTCCGCGCACGACAGGGGCTAAAAGCTGTAGTCGTGTTCCTTCTTCATAGGTCATGATTTCATCAACCATCTGGTCAACGGACTGTTTTTTGATCTCTTTTCCACACTTTGGACAATGAGGAATGCCGGCTCTTGCAAAAAGAAGACGGAAATAATCATAGATTTCCGTAACAGTTCCGACTGTAGAACGTGGGTTGCGGTTTGTGGATTTCTGATCGATCGAAATAGCCGGCGAAAGCCCTTCAATGCTTTCTACATTTGGTTTTTCCATACGCCCGAGGAACATGCGAGCGTAAGAAGAGAGTGATTCCATATATCTGCGCTGCCCTTCCGCATAGATCGTATCAAAAGCAAGTGAAGATTTTCCGGAACCGGAAAGACCGGTAAATACCACAAATTCTTCTCTTGGAATATCAAGAGATACATTTTTTAAATTATGTTCCTGTGCTCCGCGGATGCGGATATATTTTTTGGCTTCCTGATGTTTTGCCATTGTATTCTCCGTTTCCAACGATATGATCAGAAAATCTCTTTATGATTCCTACAGGCAGATTCTTTTGATCCATATCGTTTTATTATTATTGTTTGCAAATTGTAAAGAAAGATGCTTAAGAGTTTTCTTTACAACTGATTTATAGTAAAAATCAAAACAGGATATGCTAAAGATAGTAGCACGAAATAAAAAAGAAAGCAAGTACATATGTTCGGAAAAGATGATGCGTGGCGGACTTTTTTTAAATGTTTTCCGGCAGGAACATTATGTGGCAGTAAAAAAATATTTTTGATGGAGAATATGCACAATAAAGTGCACATAAAAAAGCAGAAAAAAAGGAATTTAGACGAAAAAAATTCTTGAAGAGGATGTCTGGTTGAAGTATAATAGCATAAGGAGACTTATTTCGTACAAGGGGGTAAAGAATTATGTTAAAGTCAGGAGCAAAGGTTATTGCTGTTTGTTCAGCAGGAATTAATTCGGACTATAATGATTCTTTATGGGGTGCCTTTCATTCGTTAGCAAATCTTTTTGATTTTAAAATATTATTTTTTAATTCATTTAGTGATCTATATTCTTATGAGAAGCATGACATAGGTGAGAGCAACATCTTCCAGCTTATGAATTATGAGATTTTAGATGGTGTCATTATTCTTTCCGAGACAATTAAATATAAAAAAGTATGTTACGATATTATTGAGAAGGCAAATGCTTACAATATCCCTGTAGTATCAATGGATGCAACATTAGACGGCTGTTATAGTGTGAATTTTGAATATGCACATGCAATGGAAGAAATTATTGAACATCTGATTAATGTACATCATTATACAAAGATCAATTTTATCGCGGGCATCAAAGGTAATCCGTACTCAGAGGAACGTTTGGAAACGTATCGGCGTGTGTTGGAGCGGCATAATATTCCGGTAGAAGAAGAACGTATCGGATATGGTGATTTCTGGTCACAGCCTACGAAGAAAGTGATCGATCAGTTCATCGCATCGGACCTTCCTTTTCCGGAAGCGATCGTATGTGCAAATGATGGAATGGCGATTGCTGCATTTAAGTATTTACAGCAGTCAGGATATGAAGTGCCAAAGGATGTTGCACTTACCGGTATGGATGGCATTCGCGAAGCGATGGAGCATGCACCGATGATCACAACATCGCATCATGATTATTACAATGCTGTCATTACGGCATTTAAAGTGTTAGAAAGTCTCTTTAAAGGCGAAAGACCACCGAAACAGAGCTGGGTAAGCTCTAAGGTGCTTCTTGGCGGTACTTGCGGCTGTCAGGAAAGAGAGCACAAATCATACAATACCTTGGCAAGAGAATTGTATGAGCAGATTGACGATTATAACCATTTTAATGAGATTCAGGTCGCATTGGCTGCAGATCTGACCGATAATGATTCGTTCTGGGGTGTTTTTGATAACCTTACAAAGTATGCGGATAATTTCTGCTCTGATCGTTTTTGGCTGTGTATTGTAGATGATTTTCTTAGTGAAAAAGAAGTTTTGGCAGATATTATAGAAGAATCTTCATTCAAGCGTATCGGATATTCAACAAGAATGGATATCATGCTTTCAAGAGAGAACGGAGAATGGCAGGGAATCACGGATTTTGATACCTCAGTATTGCTTCCGAAGTTAGAGGAAGTATTGGAAGAAGAGAATAACGTAATGTTTTTACCGCTGCATGTATTAGAGCAGACGATCGGATATGTTGCACTGGTATTTGATCCCGATATCATGCGTATGAATTATGCATACCAGTTTTTTATGAATATCAGTAATGCGTTAGAGACAACGAAGACACACCAGCGTCAGCAGGCAATCATCAATAATTTAGAGATAAAATATATTCATGATCCAATGACCGGTCTGTTTAACAGAAGAGGCTTTTATCAGAGACTGGAGCCTGTATATAATATATGCGCAAAAGAAAGCTGCAAAGTATTGGTTATGTCAGTTGATCTGAACGGATTAAAGCAGATCAATGACACATATGGTCATGCAGATGGTGATATTGCGATTACAACAATTGGTAAAGCATTATCATATGTAGCAAGTGACAAGCACACCTGTGCACGGTTTGGTGGCGATGAGTTTGTTGTAGCAGGTCCTGTGGAAAACGATGAAGAGGGAGAAGAATTCTATAAAGAAGTGCTTGCCTATTTGGATCGCTTCAATGAAAAATCCAACCGGCCATACCAAGTAAGTGCAAGTATCGGCTATGTGACCGGAACACCGGACAATGGTATCACATTGGATGAATTTATCAAAGCGGCAGATGAAAAAATGTATCAGGAAAAGGTACGTTATCATTCGCGTCAGGGAAGATAAAAGAGTAGAAAAATGAACCGCCCTTATCATGTCAGATGACAGATCTAACAGCGAAAGGACGGTTTCTTTTTTCGGTAAAAAAATAGAAATAAAGCAGATGATCCTGAAAGATCAAAATACAGACTTTTGGGTCTGGTCATGAGATGGATCATCAATAGAAATGAGGAAGAAAATGCAGGAAGAATATGAAATTTATGGTGGTTTTGCTTCTGTCTATGATGAGTTCATGGATAATATTCCCTATGATGCATGGTATGAATATTTGCATGGTTTATTAAAAGAATATGGTATATCGGATGGAATTGTAGTTGACATAGCCTGTGGAACAGGAGAAATCACCAGACGGCTGTCACAGGATGGCTATGATATGATCGGGATAGATATTTCGAAAGATATGTTAAATATTGCCAGACAAAAATGTGATCCGGATGTACTTTTACTTTGTCAGGACATGCGGCAGATGGATCTGTACGGAACAGCAAAAGCGATGGTGTGTCTTTGTGATGGAATGAATTATCTGTGCAGGAAAGAAGATCTGTTACAGACATTACAAAGAGTAAGACTTTTCATGGATCATGGCGGGATTTTTATTTTTGATATGAAGACACCGTATTTCTATCAGGATATCTTAGGAGACCGTACGATCACCGACAATCGGGAAGATGCAAGTTATATCTGGGAAAATTTCTATGATCGGGACACAAGGATCAATGAATATCTTTTAACTGTTTATGAGCTGGCAGATGAAGAAAGAGACCTTTTTGTCAGGACAGATGAAGTGCATCGGCAAAAAGCATATATGGAAGAAGAAGTTAAAAAAGCCATTGAAGAAAGTGGGATGCAATGTATGGCAGTATATAACGCATTTACCAAAGATGCACCGGATAAACAGACACAGAGGATGTATTTCGTAGTTCGTAAAGAATAGATGGATTATTCAAAGAGAATGGTATATACTGCAAAAGAATATAGGAATACGCAAAAGAAAAGATGTATTCTATAAAGATCAGACAGGATAAAAAATGCATTCCGTAAAAATCAGGAAGAATACAAAAAAGATGTTATCCTATATAAAATAGAAAAAGCAGAGAAAAGAAAATAAAAAATAAGAAATGAGGAATAAAAATGAGCCAGGATTATATTGTAAGAGCAACCGCAGCACAGCAGCAATTACGTGTATTTGCGATCACTTCAAGAGATTTAGTGGAGCAGGGAAGAAAGATTCATAATACAAGCCCGGTCGCAACAGCGGCACTGGGACGTCTTCTTACGGCAGGTGCGATGATGGGCAGCATGATGAAGGGGAATAAAGATGTTTTGACACTTCAGATCGAATGCGGTGGTCCGATTGGTGGAGTTACCGTGACAGCGGATGCTAATGCAAATGTAAAAGGTTATGTCAACCAGCCGAATGTGATCATACCGGCAAATAAGGATGGAAAGTTGGATGTATCCGGTGCGATCGGACCGGGCTTTTTGAATGTGATTCGTGATATCGGTATGAAAGAGCCTTATAATGGTCAGGTTCATCTCGTTTCGGGAGAGATTGCCGAGGATTTGACATATTATTATGCTACATCTGAACAGATCCCTTCTTCTGTAGGACTGGGCGTTTTGCTTGACAAAGAAAATTTTGTAAAACAGGCAGGTGGTTTTATTATTCAGGTAATGCCTTTTGCAGAAGATGAAGTCATTGATAAAGTAGAGGAATCCTTAAAGCATATTCATTCCGTGACTTCTCTGTTAGAGCAGGGAATGACACCGGAGGATATGCTGCATCATCTTTTAGGTGATCTGGATCTGGAAATCTTAGACCGCATGCCTGCTCAATATGCATGCAACTGTTCGAAGGAGCGTGTTGCAAAAGCAATTGCAAGTATCGGCAGGGCAGACTTAGAGGATATGATACAGGCTGGCGAAACGATCGAAACAAATTGTCAGTTTTGTGGTTCCCATTACTACTTCACAACAGAAGAGCTTAAATCATTTTTAAAATAGGAAAAATGGAAACAGCAGAGGGATACAGGATAACATACAGGCATTGCATTTTTAGTAAGACAGAACAGATAAGGAGAGTGGAAAGAGTGAAACATAAGAAAAAGTTATTTGGATTGGGAATTGGTATGGCAGCCGCAATCGCCTTAGGCAGTGCACCGGCAAAACAGGCAAGTGCTGCAGCAGTCGGATATATCAATATTACGAAGATTACATATTTGTATAACGGTGCAGGAACCAGTACAGGTGTCGTTGTATCGAATAAGAAGAAAGTACGTCTGACAAATTACAAGAAAGTTTCCGTCATCGGTAAAAAAGGAGATTGGTATCATATCAAATATACACAGAATAAAGTGGTATATAAAGGATATGCAAAGAAAAATCAAGTCTCCGTACTGAGCGGTCAGGTGAAAACTGCCGTATATGGCAGGATTAATGTAAACAGCACGAAGATCTGGAAGAGTGCTGACAGCAGTTCGAAAACATTGCGATCGGGCAAGAAGAACATTACATTAAAAAGAACGAACAAAGTGCAGATCGTTTCAGAAAAGCTTGTTAAAAATGTAAAGTGGTATAAAGTATCTTTTTCGTTAAGCGGTACAGCTTATAAGGGTTACATCAAATCCAAAAATGTCTATCTGCTTGCCGAAAAAGGTCTTCCGGCAATTATGAAAACAACAAAGTCGATTCCGTTATATAAGAAAGCAGGTAAAAAGACAGTTGTCCGTTCCAAAGGGAAAAAAGTATCCATTCCGAAAAAACTGGAATTAACGATCACAGGCCAGAAACTTGCAGCCGGTAAGAAATATATAGCTGTCAAGATGGTGTATAACAAAAAGACGGTTAAAGGCTATGTGGCAGATAAAAACATTGCCTTTCAGATTGTTACAGATGAAAATATTGCGACCGCAACCGATCTGTCAACGCTTTCTGATCCACAGTTTCGTGCAGCTATGTTAGAAGCAGGTTTTCCGAGCAGTTACATCGGAGCACTTGCACAGCTTCATCAGGCATATCCGAAATGGAGCTTTTCACCTTATATTACCGGTTTAGACTGGAATACCGTCATTTCTAAAGAGAGCAAGGTTGGTCTGAATCTGATCAGCAATGCCAAATCAGCAGAGTGGAAATCCAAAGCGGCGGGTGCATACAATGCAACGACCGGCAAATATATCCCATTTGATGGAAGTACATGGGTAACGGCATCAGAAGCAGCTGTAAGATACTATATGGATCCAAGAAATTTCCTGGATGGAAGAGGAATCTTCCAGTTTGAAAGTCTGGCATATAATAAAATATCCCATACACAGTCCGGTGTCGAAAGCATTTTGAAAAACACACCGATGTATAATAAGACCTTCTCTTATCCGGACGATGTAACGAATACAACAAAAAGCATGAAATATTCGCAGGCATTTATGGCAGCAGCTGATACATCCGGTGTAAGTCCATATCATCTTGCATCAAGAGTAAAGCAGGAAGTTGTGATCAGTCCGACGACGATGAGTGATTCTGTGTCTGGAACCCGTTCAGGTTATACAGGAATCTATAATTTCTATAATATAGGTGCAACGAATACAACATCGGGAAGTGCTGTCAACAATGGTTTGAAATGGGCAAGTATGGGAACTTCCTATCTGCGTCCATGGAATTCCAGATATCGCTCAATCGTTGGAGGTGCGATCTATATCGGAGAAAAGTATATTAATGTAGGACAAAATACTTCTTATCTGCAAAAATTTAATGTAACAGAAAAGAATCGTTATAATCATCAATATATGTCTAATATTGAAGCACCAAATAGCGAAGCGACTAAGACAGCAAGTGCCTATAGTGCAACATTAAATGAAATGACATTGGTATTCTCTATTCCGGTTTATACGAATATGCCGGAAGAAGTCAGTCCGATTCCAACGAAATAAGATCTCTCAGAGAAAAACGTTTTGAGCGGATGAAACGATAAATTTACCGGTGGAAAATATCTAATGTTATAGGTTGATTTCAGTGCTTACATAATTTACAATAGATACATATTATATGCGGAAAGCATAACGGAACATGGAGGCACTTATGTGGAAAGACAGCAGAAAGACAAAAAGACAAAAGACAGTGATCCGAAAAAGGACAAGTCGGGGATTTTTGTTCTTTCTGCTTTTTTGTACCATCCTTTTGAACGGGCTGTCCGGTAAGAATGCACAGGCAGCAAGTGCTTCGATTACGATCGATACCAGCAAAAAGCAGGTTGTCAAAGGAGATACGGTGTATGTTGTGATCACAGTCAGTTCATCTGAGAGTATCAAGAGCTTTAACGGTTATTTTTCATATGATAACCGCTATCTTCAATTTGTAAACGGTGGCAGTGTGGTACATGGAAATGATGATAAGTTTTTAGTAGATGATATTAATCGTACCGGCAGTGCGACAAAGTTAAAGTATTCCATCAAATTCAAAGCACGTAAGAAAGGAAGTACCACGATCGCATTACAAAAGCCATATAAAGTGTGTGCAGATGACAGTTCTTCCGGTGAGATGTCGGTTTCTTACAATGCATTAAATATTGCTGTTTTGTCAAAGAAAGAGGCTATTGCAAGCAGTCAGCCACAGCAGAGTAATACAGAAGCACTTCCAAATGCTACAGAGCATCCACGGACAGAAGTATCCGGCAAACCTGAGACATCACCGGATAGAGCCAATGCAAAAAATCAACCGGGTCCGTCAAAAGATCCCAAGGCTTCGGCAACACCGGAAGTCACAAGAGGGCCGGATGATATTGCTGGTTCTTCCAGACTTCGTAAACTTTCGATTACAGATGCCCAGATCGCACCGGAATTTCAGCCATCGATTCGAAAGTACAGCGGATTTGTAACAACCAATCAGGACACGCTTGACATTTCCTATGAAGCAGAAGACAGCAAGGCATCTGTTACGGTAAAAGGAAATAAAAATCTAAAAGAAGGAAAACATACGATTAAAATTGTTGTAACTTCTGTCAACCATAAAAAGACCGTATATCGTTTCCAATTAAATGTTGCGAAGCAGGATCAGACAAAAGATGGAGCAAATTCGATACAGGTGACGCAGACCAATGGAAAGACCTATCTGAGTGGCGGATTGCAAATAGAATTGTTAGAGTTGGAAGATGAAAGCCTGCTTCCTGATGGTTTTTCAAAGACAACGATAGAGATAGCGGGAAATGAGCTTACAGCATTTACATTAGATAGTAGCACGGATTACAATTATGTGTTACTCTATGGAAAGGGTGATGCAGAGGGATTTTTCCTATATGATAAGCAGGAAGGAGCACTTTATCCGTATGAAAAAGTAAAGCAATGGTATCGCAGTCAGGCAAAAGACAGTCAGGACAGTACACAGACGCAGACGATCAGAAGTTATCAATATATCATTGCGATCATGGCTGTTTTGTGTGTATTGATGTTAGTGATCACGGTTGCGTTTGGAATGCATCGCAATTATCAAAAAGAAATATGGGAACAGGAAATAGAAGAAATAGATAATGATGAGATGAAGGAGGATAGATAGATCATGCAGAGACATTATACAAAAAGTGCCTTAAATGTATTAAATAATACAGCAAAAGAAGCGGAAGCATTAGGGCATAATTATATTGGAACAGAACATCTATTACTGGCATTGATCCATACAAAAGGTGTAGCTAGTGAAGTGCTCCGGGAAAACAGGGTAGATTATGAAAAGATTGCTGATCTGATCGAAGAAAATCTTGCAATGGATGGAAGCGTTGCTTTGGTACAGAAAGCACAGCAGACACCGCGAATGAAAAGAGTGGTCGAAAATGCATTATCGGAAGCAGAACGACTGGGAGCCGCAGGAGCCGGAACAGAGCATTTGTTGATCGCACTGTTAAAGGAACAGGATTGCATTGCACTTCATTTGTTACATGCAATCGGAGTCAATGTACAAAAGCTTTATATTGATACATTAACAGCAACCGGTCAGGATATGGCAAGTGCAAAAAATGAATATATGATGCAAAAAAGCCGTAAGAACAAGTCCACAACACCGACATTAAACCAATACAGCCGTGATCTGACAGAATATGCAAAAGACGGAAAGTTAGATCCTGTGATCGGAAGAGAAAAAGAGATTCAGAGACTTGTACAGATATTAAGTCGCAGAACGAAGAATAATCCGTGTCTGGTTGGTGAACCGGGTGTTGGTAAGACAGCAGTCGTCGAAGGTCTGGCACAAAAGATCATGCAGGGAGATATACCTGAAGTGATCCAGAATAAAAGAGTGCTTGTATTGGATCTGTCCGGTATGGTTGCAGGATCAAAATATCGCGGAGAGTTTGAAGAGAGGATCAAAAAGGCGTTAAGGGAAGTATCGGCAGCCGGTAATATTCTTCTTTTCATTGATGAGATCCATACGATCATTGGTGCAGGTGGTGCAGAAGGTGCGATCGATGCAGCAAATATTTTAAAACCTGCATTAGCAAGAGGAGAGATCCAGTTGATCGGTGCTACGACCAGAGAAGAATACCGCAAATATATTGAAAAAGATGCTGCTTTAGAACGAAGATTCCAGCCGGTTGATGTAGAAGAACCAAATGAAGAAGAAAGCATTGCTATATTAAAAGGGCTTAGAAGCCGCTATGAAGAGCACCATCATGTAACGATCACGGATAGTGCGATCGTAGCAGCAGTTAAAATGTCAGAACGCTATGTCAATGACCGTTATCTGCCGGATAAAGCGATTGATGCGATCGATGAAGCAGCAGCACGCACCGGCCTGACAAAGTATCTGCCATCACCAAAGCTTCGTTTTTTAGAAGAAGAACAGATAGCGTTGGAAAAAGAAAAAGAGAATGCGGTATTTGATCAGGATTTTGAACGCGCAGGACAGATAAAAAGAAAGCAGGAAGCAGGCAGAATTGAGATAGAAAAGCTGCAGGCAGAAATGGAAAGAGAGCGGGAAGAAGTTTCGCTGGAAGTAACAGAAGCAGAAGTTGCAGATGTGATTGCTGAATGGACCAAGATTCCGGTACAAAAGTTACAGGAAGAAGAGTCTGAACGTCTTCGTCATTTAGAAGAAGAGCTTCATAAGCGTGTGATCGGACAGGATGAAGCCGTTCATGCGGTAGCAAAGGCGATCCGTAGAGGCAGAGTCGGCTTAAAAGATCCAAACCGTCCGATCGGTTCATTCTTATTCCTTGGACCAACCGGTGTTGGTAAGACTGAGCTTTCCAAAGCACTTGCACAGGCTGTCTTTGGTAAAGAAGAAGATATTATCCGCGTTGATATGTCAGAGTATATGGAAAAGCACAGCGTGTCTAAGATGATCGGATCACCACCGGGATATGTCGGATATGAAGATGGAGGTCAGCTTAGTGAGAAAGTACGTCGTCATCCATATTCCGTCATCCTTTTCGATGAGATTGAGAAAGCCCATAGTGATGTTTTTAATATTCTTCTTCAGATATTAGAAGACGGACACATTACAGATGCACAGGGACGCAGAGTCAGCTTTAAAAACACAGTGATCATTATGACTTCAAATGCCGGAGCGCAAAGGATTATTGCACCGAAGCATCTTGGGTTCGGGACAAAAGAGGATGCCGAGGCTGATTACAATCAGATGAAAGAAAGTGTTTTAGAAGAAGTCAAAAAGCTGTTCAAACCGGAATTTATCAATCGAATTGATGAATTACTTGTCTTTCATGTATTGACACAGCAGGATATCGAAAAGATTGCCGGTGTCTTTATTGATAAGCTTGCTAAGCGTTTACAGGCACAGATGAGCATTACGTTTACCGTGACACAAAAAGCATTGGCACATATTGCAAAGAGCGGTTTTGATAAAAATTACGGTGCACGTCCGGTACGTCGTGCAATCCAGACACAGATCGAGGATGCATTAGCCGATAAAATGCTTGCAAAAGAAATTCAGCCGGGTGACTGTATCGAAGCAGATGCAGACGAAGAAAAGATCATATTTTGCAAACGGTAATAGTAGAAAAAAAGAATGAGATATGATATGATAAACATATTCTAAAAGGAACGAAATGAAGATGGATGTCATAGGAAAAACATCCAAAAGATAAAAAGAAAATTACAAAATACGGGAGGAAAAATCATGGCAGTAATTAAGGAGTTAATCCGCAAAGAAAGTAACGGAACATTAAGTTTTGGTAACTATGAGCTTGACAGCAAGCAGAAGTTATCTGATTTCGAATTTGAAGGAGATCTTTACAAGGTAAAAACATTCAAAGAGATTACAAAGCTCGAAAAGAACGGTATGTTTGTCTATGAATCTGTTCCGGGAACTGTAGTTACAAACTTAAAGGTAACAGATAAGGAGACTTCTTTTGCAGTAGAAGGTTTAGAAGATGTATCAATCACATTAGAAATGGAACCGGAATCAGACTATGTCGTATATGTGGATGGTACAAATGTCGGAAAGATGAAGACAAATCTTGCAGGTAAACTGATCCTCAGTCTGGAGATCACACCGGGACAGGTATCGGAGATTCGTGTCGTAAGAGGTTAATGCAGAATATATGGCTAAAGCAAAGAAAAAATCTATATTTTTCTGCAAAGAGTGTGGATTTGAAAGTGCAAAGTGGCTTGGACAGTGTCCGGGCTGTAAAGAATGGAATTCATTTGTTGAAGAACCAGTGATCAAGAACACAGCAGGAAAAGAAGTTCATGCTGCGGAAAAGAAAGAACCTTCACGTTTATCAGAAGTAAGCGTGGAGAAAGAAGAAAGAGTATTAACCGGTATTGGTGAACTGGATAGAGTATTAGGCGGTGGGATTGTGACCGGTTCTCTTGTTTTGGTAGGTGGAGATCCCGGTATCGGAAAGTCTACACTTTTATTGCAAATGTGCCGGGAACTTTCTACAGCCTCTAAAAAAGTGCTGTATGTTTCAGGAGAAGAGTCTGTAAAGCAGATCAAGATGCGTGCGGACCGGATCGGTACATTTGAAAAAGAAATGCTTTTACTGAGTGAGACAGATCTTGATATTGTTGTTGAGACTATTTTAAGACAACAGCCTGATATCGTGATCATTGATTCGATCCAGACAATGTACAGGGAAGAGATTGGTTCGGCACCCGGAAGTGTCAGCCAGGTGCGTGAGACAACAAGTGTTTTGATGCGTCTTGCAAAAGAGCAGGGCATCACGATCTTTGTAGTCGGACACGTTACAAAGGAAGGTGTTGTTGCCGGACCGCGTGTCTTAGAGCATATGGTGGATACCGTGCTTTATTTCGAAGGGGATGGCTGCATGCCATACCGTTTTCTGCGTGGTGTGAAGAACCGTTTTGGCTCAACGAATGAGATTGGCGTATTTGAAATGCGTGGAAGTGGGTTGGCAGAAGTGACAAACCCATCCGAATATATGCTTCAGGGCAAACCTGAAAATGAACCGGGCTCGATCGTTACCTGTTCGATGGAAGGAACCAGACCGATCTTAGTAGAAGTACAGGCTTTAGTATGTCAGACAAGTTTTAATCTTCCAAGACGTACAGCAGCCGGTACCGATTATAATCGTATCAATCTTTTGATGGCGGTGATCGAAAAGCGTCTGGGCATACGAATGGGTGACTGTGATGCTTATATCAATGTAGCAGGTGGTATGCGTATCAATGAACCGGCACTGGATCTGGGTATTGTTGCGGCATTATTATCCAGTTACAAAAATATAACATTTGACAGCAGCACGATCTGCTTTGGAGAAGTAGGACTGGTGGGGGAGATTCGTGCAATCAACATGGCAGAACAGAGAGTGCTCGAAGCTGCGAAACTTGGCTTTCGTACCTGTATTCTTCCACAGGCGAATAAGAGCCGCCTGGATATTTCAAAAGATATGCTAAACGGAATGGAACTTATCGGTTTAAGTACGATACATGAATTGCTGGGGGTGATGTAATGGAAATCAATGAGACAGAGGATTCGACAGAAAATGTCTTGAGTCGTATGGAAAATTCATTAAATGCATTAGAGCAGATGTCATTGGATTCCATCAATATTACAGATAAACTTGTTAATGGCATCTCAGATCTTCAAAAATGTATTGAAGAATTACGGGAAAGCCCACAGCAGGATAAGGAACTGATCTATGAGATGATCGTAGAATTGTTGCAGGAACTTTTGGATACGGCATTTACCGTCAATAATGTTTCACATGAACTGGAAACAGAAATGGTACTACAAAGAGACATGGTAGATAATGTCCGCCAGATTGTGGATTATTTATATGGGATGCAAAAAAAATTTTGAAGATCCGGATTGTTTTTTAGAATGAAGCACATTGGAATAAAATGTAAAAAAGGAGAACGATATTAAAAGATCGTTCTCCTTTTTTGTATTTCGTACCGTATAGGAGCATTTTTTAATCCAAACAGCATACATTGAAACCTTATCATTTATCCATTCAAAACACTTATGCAGCAGTTCTGAATGGATGAAACAGTTTATATTTTATGAAGCAGTTGTAGTTCCTAATGGTTGTTTTCTTCTCTTTTTTCTCTGCGTGGTGGCTTCGGACCGAGGTATTGATAAAAATAGGTACGCATCATACCGTTGTAGATCTTTCGGTTTTTGTCGGCCTTCTTACCGATATACCGCTGTGCATCTTCGTAAGCCGTGATAAGATACATCGACCAGCTGTCTAAGTTTTTATAAGCAGTTCCGATATCACGATATAATTCCGGCATTTCTTCGGGACTGTCAAGACGCTGTCCATATGGTGGATTCGTAATGATAAAACCGTATTTTTTGCGATGGCTTAAATCCTGTAAGGCTCTTTGCTGAAAATGGATCAGATGATCAACTTCAGCAAGACGGGCATTTTCCATCGAAGCTTTTATCGCATCATGACTGATATCATAACCCTGAATATCCATTTCGCAGTCACGGATAATATTGTCTTCTGCTTCTGTGATCGCATCATACCATTCCTTTTTCGGGATCAGATGCGTCCACTTCTCAGAGGTAAAAGAACGGTTCATGCCGGGAGCGATATTTGCTCCGATCATAGCCGCTTCAATCGGAAAAGTACCACTTCCACAGAAAGGATCGACTAAGATTCGGTTCCTATTCCATGGGGTTAAAAGGATCAATGCAGCAGCAAGTGTTTCCGTGATCGGTGCTTTCACGGTAGCCTGACGATAGCCTCTTTTATGAAGAGAAGCACCGGTCGTATCCAGTCCGACCACAACTTCGTCTTTCATCAAGGTTACACGTACCGGAAAGTCAGCACCATCTTCCTGAAACCAGTTAATATGATATTTTTCTTTCAAACGTTCCACCATTGCTTTTTTCATGATCGACTGGATGTCAGACGGGCTAAAAAGCTTACTTTTGATCGAAGTCGCTTTTGTTACCCAGAAACGTCCGTTCTGCGGAATATAATTTTCCCATGGCAGCTTCTTAGTACCCTCAAAAAGCTCATCAAATGTGGTAGCATGAAAGCTACCGATTTTTAACAAAATACGTTCGGTTGTCCTCAAAAATATATTTGCACGACAGATCGCATCGCTGTCACCGGTAAAAGTGATCTTACCATCTTCTACTTTTATGATCTCATATCCTAAACGCAGGATTTCTTTCTTCAATACAGCTTCCAGTCCAAAATGACAGGGAGCAATAAATTCATATTTAGCCAAATTGTTTCTCCTTCCATACATAGAGCTGTACCGCCATCGCCCATCCCATTTGCATTCCACTATAGAGCTGTACAAAATGCTTTTACTGCGTCAGTCTGTAAATGTTTCATTCGTGATTCAATTTATTTTGACTTTTGGGGCACTGTTTCGCCTTCTAAGGATATCTATGATTTTTTGACTTTTTTGCTTTTATTATGGGCGCTCTCATCTGATATAGGGGCAGGGCCAGTCCTGATGTACATTGCTGCAGGGGCTCTCTAAGCCCGTCGCCACTTGCACTTCAAAAAAGATTTTCTTTTTGAAGTGCTATGTGTGCGCTACGTGGCTTTGCGAAGCGGAAGCGTGCCCCCTAAGCAATGCTACTCAGGCTGAGTCGCCCCTATAGTTATGACCCGCGCCCAATAGCAAAAAAGTCTTAAAAAATCAGATATCCTAAGAAGCCGTCGTGTCAACCCAAAAGGCAAAAATAAATTGAAACCACGAAAAGAAAGTCCTTGAACTGACGCAGTAAAAGCATTTTTCAGCCTGTGAAAGTATGGAAAATGCAAATGGGATCTGCGATGGCTTGTCAGGGTGGATGTTGTGGCCCTGACATTCTCTGATTGTTATTAGTATATTATAAAGAAAAACAGATAAGATGGCAAATATGTAATAGTGAACCATTTTTAATAAAAATCAGAATAGATTTTGTATGTTTTTTACTTAATGAAGTATGTTAAAATAGTAGATATGCCGGTGGGCTTCCGGCATTGTTTAAATATAGAAGAAAGCAAGACGGCTTTGTGTGGCTGCTTTGTATGGAGGGGAAGATGAAGAGTTTACTTCAATATTTAAGAGGATATAAAAAAGAATGTATTTTAGGACCGCTTTTTAAAATGCTCGAAGCGTGTTTTGATCTGACGGTACCATATGTGACTGCATTAATGATCGATCAGGGTATTGCGAATCATGATACGTGGAGGATCGGAAGGTATAGTGTTATGTTGATCCTGCTTGCAATGATCGGTCTGTCGTGTTCGATCACCGCACAGTTTTTTGCAGCAAAGGCGGCAGTCGGTTTTGCAACGAAATTGCGTCATGCACTGTTTTCCCATATAGAAACACTGTCTTTTGATAAAGTGGATCAGGTGGGAACGTCGACTTTGATCACACGAATGACAAGTGATATCAACCAGTTGCAAAATGGTGTCAACATGGCGATCCGATTGTTTTTACGTTCACCGTTTATTGTATTTGGCGCAGTGATCTGTGCGTTAATGATTGATCTGAAAGCTGCATTGGTTTTCGTCGCGGTAATCCCGCTTCTGGCAGTCGTAGTATTTGGCATTATGGGAATCAGTATGCCACTTTATAAGAAAGTACAGCAGGCATTAGATAAAGTCTTAGAAAGCACAAGAGAAAATCTGACCGGGGTCAGAGTGATCCGGGCTTTTCACAGAGAGGAAGAAGAAAAGCAGCAATATGGAAAGAAAAATGATACTTTAGCATCCGCACAGCTTTTTGTAGGACGAATTGCCGCACTGACCAATCCGGTTACTTATGTGATGATCAATCTTGCGTTGGTCGTTTTGTTGCAGGTCAGTGGTCTTCGTGTGAATGTAGGAGCATTGACGCAAGGTGAAGTGGTTGCATTAGTCAACTATCTGTCACAGATCTTAGTAGAGCTGATCAAGCTTGCAAATGTCATTGTTGTAGAAAACAAGGCATTAGCCTGTGCAGCCAGAATTGAATCTGTATTAAAGAAAAAGTCATCATTGGATATTATTGAGGATAAAGATACAGAACAGACAGCAAACCATGTAATTCCGAAAGTTTCTTTTGAAAATGTATCGCTTTGTTACAACGAATCGGCAGAGCCTTCGATCGAAAATGTGAATTTTGAAGCAATGGCTGGAGAAACGATCGGCATTATCGGTGGTACAGGATCGGGGAAAAGTTCTTTGATCCATATGATACCAAGATTTTATGATGCTACCAAAGGAACGGTTCGTATTGATGGAAGAGATGTCAGAACGATGCCGGTAGAAGCAGTAAGACAAAAGATAGGAATTGCACTACAAAAAGCCGTATTGTTTAAGGGTACGATCAAAGAAAATCTTTTGTGGGGAAATGAAAATGCAACACAGCAGGAGCTTGACGAAGCGATAGAAGTTTCGCAGGCATTAGAATTTATTGACAAGAAAGAAAATGGACTGGAATCAATTGTTGAGCAGGGCGGACGCAATCTGTCAGGCGGACAAAAGCAGCGTTTGACGGTCGCAAGAGCATTGGTTCGCCGTCCTGAGATCCTGATCCTTGATGATAGTACATCGGCATTGGACTATGCGACAGATGCAAAGCTTCGCAGTGCGATCAAACATTTAAGCTATCATCCTACTGTTTTTATGGTTTCGCAAAGAACATCATCGATTCGCCATGCAGATAAGATCCTTGTTTTGGATGATGGACAAGTAGTAGGAATCGGAACCCATGATGAGCTTCTAAAGAATTGTGAAGTATATCAGGAAATACATTATTCACAATATCAACAAGAAGAAAAAAGGGCATAAAGACAGCATTAATTTGAGCTTTGGCGTACATGGTACAGCAAAGAGTACGCAGAAATGAGGATGAACATGGCAGAAGAAAAAAAGACATTAAAAAAGGTGCTGCGTTATATTCGAAAGTATTTATGGCTGATGATACTTTCTATGATCTTGGCAGCAGTTACGGTTATTTTTACATTATATCTTCCTATTTTGACAGGACAGGCAGTTGATATGATGATGGACAAAGGAAGAGTACGTTTTACTGATCTTCATGGCATATTAATGAAGATGGTAATAGCGATTGCAATTACCGGAGTAGCACAATGGCTGATGAATATTTTAAACAACCGTGTGACGTATCTGGTTGTCCGTGATATCCGAAAGGATGCATTTGAAAAGATCCAGAAACTTCCGTTAAAATATCTGGATGCGCATCCTTCGGGTGATATTGTAAGCCGCATCATAGCAGATGTAGACCAGTTTGCAGATGGTCTTTTACTGGGATTTACACAGGCATTTACCGGTGTGCTTACGATCGTTGGAACATTGCTTTTTATGCTGCGGATCAACGTATGGATCACGTTGGTGGTTGTTTTGGTAACGCCATTGTCTTTCTTTGTGGCGGCCTTTATCGCTAAAAAGACACATATTATGTTTCAAAAGCAGTCAGAAACCCGTGGAGAACAGACCGGACTGATTAATGAAATGGTAGAAAACCTGTCTGTAGTACAGGCATTTGGCTATGAGGAAAAAGCTTTACAGCGTTTTGATGTGATCAATGATCGTTTAGAGAAATATTCACTTCGTGCGATTTTCTTTTCTTCGATCACAAATCCATCCACGCGATTTGTCAACAACTTAGTATATGCCGGTGTAGGCATTACCGGAGCATTGTTTGCAATACACGGAAGATTAAGTGTCGGTAAACTGACAACATTTTTAAGTTATGCGAACCAGTATACGAAGCCGTTTAATGAAATATCCGGTGTGATCACGGAATTACAAAATGCATTGACTTGTGCCGGACGTGTTTTTGATCTGATGGAACAGGAAGAAGAGATACCCGAAGATTCCAAAGAGCATATCGATCAATGTGTTGGTAATGTGACGATCGATCATGTCGACTTCTCTTATGTGGAAGATAAACCATTGATTCAGGATCTGCATCTGTCTGTAAAATCAGGGCAGAGAGTTGCAATCGTCGGACCGACCGGTTGTGGAAAGACGACGATCATTAATCTTTTGATGCGCTTTTACGATGTTAATAAGGGTGCGATCTATATTGATGGAAAGGATATCAGAGAACTTTCACGCAAAAATCTCCGCAGCCAGTATGGTATGGTGTTGCAGGAAACCTGGTTAAAGGATGCAAGCGTGCTTGAAAATATTTTATTTGGGCGTGAAGATGCTACCAGAGAGGAAGCGATTGCAGCAGCAAAGATGTCTCATGCACATTCGTTTATTAAAAGACTGCCGGAAGGATATGATACGATCCTGAGTGAAAACGGAGAAAATCTGTCACAGGGACAAAGACAGCTTTTAAGTATTACGCGCGTGATCCTATGCAAACCATCTATTCTGATCTTAGACGAAGCAACATCTTCGATCGATACGAGAACAGAAATTAAGATTCAGAATGCGTTTGCCAAGATGATGGAAGGAAAGACAAGCTTTATTGTTGCCCACAGATTGTCTACGATACAAAATGCGGATATCATTCTGGTGATGAAAGACGGTAAGATCATTGAACAGGGCAATCATGAAGAACTTCTGGCAAAGAAAGGCTTTTATTCTGAATTGTATATGAGCCAGTTTGCCGTTGACTAAGCCAATCATGGAAGGAATAAGAAAGAAAAGAATCAATTAGAAACTAAATGGAGGTTATCATGAAAAAGATACTTGTATTAGATTTAGATGGAACATTGACAAATCATAAAAAAGAGATCACACCTAAGACAAAGGCTGCGATCATGGAGATGCAAAAGCAGGGACATACTGTTGTGCTTGCATCCGGCAGACCGACAAGAGGCGTGGATCCGATCCGCAAAGAATTAGAACTGGATCGTTATGACGGATATACATTGGCTTTTAATGGTGCTCGTATTACAAGATGCAGCACTAATGAAGTAATCTACCAGCAGACACTTCCTGAAGAGATTGTGCCGGAACTGTTTGCCATGGCAAAACAGGAAGGTATTGGAATGATGACATATGATGAACAGGGGATTATTGCAAATAGGCATGAAGATGAGTTTATGGATATCGAAGCAATGATCAATCAGGTTCAGATCCGTCATTTCGATGATCCGACAGCACATCTGACACAGCCGGTCAATAAATGTCTGGGAACAGCTCCGGTTGATATCGCACCGGCAATTGAAAAGAAGTTTTATGATCGTTTCTCTGACAGGATCAATGTCAGCCGTTCGGAAGCATTTTTTATTGAATTAGTGCCAAAGGGAGTAGATAAAGCGGCTTCACTTGCCAAACTATGTGAAATCCTTGGAAGATCCAGAGACGATATGATCGCATGCGGAGATGGGTTTAATGATATTTCCATGATCGAATTTGCCGGCCTTGGTGTTGCAATGGAAAATGCACAGGAACCGGTCAAAAAAGTCGCAGATTATATCACAAGGTCCAATGAAGAAGATGGTGTTGCACATGTGATCCATAAATATATTCTGGCATCATAAAAGCTTTCTGACAGAAAAATACTTTCTTGCAAATGATCGTAAAAGTGGATTGACAGAATAAAATATTTTCATTACAAATGCTCATAAATATAGTATGACATCAAAAAAAGGAGCTTGTTTCATAGTTGATTATGAAACAAGCTCCTTACATTATCAAGAGTATCTGTTTCACTGTAAAGATATCATGCAATACTTCTATATCAAGAGTATCTGTTTCACTGTAAAGATATCTTGTAATGCTTTTATATCAAGTAAATTTATTTTGCTACAAAGACACCCTGTAATGTTTCCATATCCAACGTGTCTTTTGGATCAAAGGCATCCGATGTCAGATAAGTGAGTAATGATTTTGTGAATTGTTTTACCTCAACTCGATTCGCAATCTCGCTAAGGCGGCTTGTACAGATCATCAAACGACCATCTCCGACTTTTCCCTCAAAGAGAATACCTAACTTATGATTACGTTCGAAGTTATCGACCATCTGGATGATCGGGCGGAATGTTTTATCCGTAGCATTGTCAAGAATAGCACAGTCTGCATGGCTGACAATCTGATACCATTGCGGAGTTGCATAGCTGTGTGTCGGGAATGCGTCAAAGACAGGATGTTTCTTCTGAATGCAAAGTCCCATTGTTCCGACTGCGACCGGTTTTTTCATCCATTCGCAGATATCACGAAACATAGGATAGCACCAGAAATCCGTACAATAAAAGCCTTCGATGTTTTGTGCAACTTCGTTTGGAAGATATAATACGCGTTTGCCCTGATTTAATAAAGTCTTTGCTTCTTCAAAATTCTGTGTCAGGAAAAGATGTGTTCCATTTTCATTGATGTTAGATACCGCAGAAAGTGGAAGAGCACTCTTGTTTGAAGGATAGCTGTACAGTTCATAAGTGTTCTTCATCTTTGTTCCCGGAACGGTAAGTGTTAATGTATAGACTTTTGCGTCAGCACTTTCAGGAAGTGTGATTGCAGTATCTCCAAGGGCAACAAGATCAAAAGCGTTGTCCGGGATGGCAAGACTGCCGGAATCTACGACCTGTCCTTTCTCGCTGACTTCCCAGTGAAGTTCTTTGCCAATCAGCTTTTCAGGGTTATAATAACGCAATGCCATGGCAGCGTTAAAGGTTTCTCCATTTGTATGGATATAGGATTCGAATTGTGCAAGTAAGATACCGTCCGAACAGAATCCTGCCCATTCTTCCGGTGTCACATGTCCTTTGTTATCCATAAATGCATCTAAAATACCGACTAAAGCAGTACCCTGACCGGAAAAGTCCTGAATATCAAGAATCTGGTATCCGGCAAGCCGTTTGGTACGTGCAGCAGCTTCTAATTCTTCTTTATAACATTGAACGGAAAGTTTTCCTGATGTATAGAAGAAATCATCTGCCCAGTCAAGCATACCGGTTTCTTTTAAACGGTCACGGAATACTTCAAAGTTGCGAGCCTTTAACACACCGGTATATTTTTCAATCTCGTGGAAGTTTGGATATACTTCGTATTGACCGATCTCATGAGACACGACCGGAATATGAGGAATCAAAACACCCTCGCCTTTAGCAGCTTTTACTTTCTTTACACCTGTTCCGTACTGAATCTCGATCTCGTCAGTGCCATCATTGCTGCTGCTTTCTGTATTTGTCGGATAGATCTCTTCGTCATAATTATGCATCGTAGACGGTTCATCCCATTGTACATGACCAAGCGGTGCATCACACATGCCATAAGAACCACGGATCAGACGGTTCTTGCTGAAACGTACGCCAACATAGAAATCATCTTCCGGTAAAAGAACCGGTGTATGCTGGAAGTTATTCGATCCCTGTGTGTAGAGATGACGTGTATCGACTTTTTTGTAATTGCGGATGATCTCTGCCATTCTTTCTTTGCTGCCCCAAAGTTCATTACCGAGAGACATCATACAATAAGATGCATGGTTGCCAAAAGTATCCATCATGCGATAGCCTTCTGTGATCAGATAATCCTGCTCTGCGGCATTATGATTTTCATCATCCGGTGCGGTAAGTGTACCCCAGAACGGAAGCTGAGGTTCCATATAAATGCCAAGATAATCTGCTGCCGTAAATGCTGCATCGGGAGGGCAGCAGGTATGGAAACGATAGTGATTGATGCCATATGATTTTGAAATCTTCATGACACGGATCCATTCATCCACGGTAGCCGGAACAGCTCCGGTAAGAGGAAAGATCAGTCCGTCGTGCTTTCCTCGCAGGAACGTTGGTGTTCCATTGATCAGAAATTCTGTTTCGGTTGTAGTAAAGTCACGAAGACCAAAGGTAGTGATAGTCTTATCTTTGTTTTCCGTGATCATCATTTCAAAGCGGTATACAACCGGCGTATATTCACTCCAAAAAGCAGCATCCGTACCCAAAGCATAAGTGATCTCGTTAGCGTGTGTTCCAACCGGAAATGTAACTTCTTGTGTTGCTGCGGCAGAAGATATACCGGTGTCACCACTGATATCCGTTAAAAATGCCTGTGTCTGAAGCGTTAATTCATGCTCTTCCTTTGTGGTATTTACCGTATCAAATGTCACACGGACTGTCCTTGTTTTAGTATCAGGGAAAGTCTTAACATTTTTGATATAGCATTGATCAAAAATATGTAATGCGATTTCACCGATGATTCCGTTCCAGTTTGTCTGCGTATCCGGTGATGTAAGATGACCGCCCTTTGTCGGATAATCGACATTTGATACCAGAATGGTCAAACGAAAATGTGTCTGTTTGAGATAGGGAGTCAGATCATATTCATGAGGTGTATTCAGACTGTCAAAATCTCCGACGAGCTGATCGTCTACCCATACCTTAGTCATACGGGTACGCTCCAAATATAAAATAATATTTTTGTCAAGATCGGTTCGGTCAAGGTCGATCTCTTTTGCATACCATGCATATCCTTCAAAAAGATAAGGATCGGTCAAAAAGCCGGTTTCCTTAACGTCAGAAGGTGTTCCCTTTTGCGCCATTGAAATCGTTCCAGGTAATGGAATATTGTCCGATAATTCTTTTGAATAAATGTGTTCGTCTATTCCTTTTTTCTCAGGATCCATAGCAAAATCCCATGTTCCTGCCAAATTCAATTTTTTAATCATGTGATACCTCTTTTAAATTCCAGCCTTTTGGCTTTCAAATTCTGTATGTCAGCAATGCATTAGTATTGTGCTGTACTTATTTTCAAGTGTCTGTTTTATTATACTATGAAAAGGCTGGGCTTTCAATCATAATGTAGCACGCAAAAGTGCATTTTAGTTGCATTCAAAATAGGATTAAGGTATACTTTGATAGGGAAAAGTTTGTCACAACAAACACAAAAATCAGCAAACCAAAGAAAAAAATAACAGGAGAAAGCACAAATGAACGAAAAGGAATGGAAAAAACTTCTGATACAGGGTATAACACTATTGTGTATTGTGCTGCTTTGCTGTGTATACTTTGATAAAGGCAGTTGCAAGAAAGAAAATAATGCAGCTGCAAAAGACAAGAAACCCAATATCGAAATGGGAGCAGCAGCGGTTTCGACAGTTCCTTCTATTTCTGTAGAAAGCCAGACGAAAGTAATTGTATTAGATGCCGGACATGGCGGTATGGATGAAGGTGCTTCATCTGCGAACAGAAAAGTGCAAGAAAAGAAATACACTTTACTTTTAGCCAGGAAAGTAAAATATTTATTAGAACAAAAAGGAATCATAGTATGTATGACACGTACACAGGATGCTGATGTGACAAAAGCATGCAGAGTGCAATTAGCCAATACAGCAGGTGCAAATCTTTTTGTCAGTATACATTGCAATACATCGGATGCGTGGGATACCAGTGCAAACGGCTTGGAATGTCTTTATGCAACGAATAAAAAAGCACTTGCTGCGAAAAATAAAAAATTAGCAAAAACAATTTTACATTCACTTACCAAGACGACAAGGTTAAAAAAACGTGGTGTGATCAAAAGAAACGGTTTATATATTTTGCGAAAAGCAAAGATACCATCTACCATTGTAGAAGTAGGTTATCTGTCAAATAAAAAAGATTTAAAAACGATCATAAAAGAAAGCGGGCAGAATGCGATCGCACAAGGGATCAGTGATGGCATTATACAAGCGTTGGAGGGAAATAGATAAATGGATGCAAATAGAAAAATTATCGTAGCAACAGGAAATGAAGGCAAGATGAAAGAGATTCGTCAGATACTTGGCAATGAAAACATCACATTTTCTTCTTTGAAAGATGAAAAGCTTCAGGATGTAGAGATCATCGAGAACGGAAAAACATTTGAAGAAAATGCAATCATTAAAGCACGAACGATCAGCGACCTGACCGGTAAAATGGTGCTCGCAGATGATTCCGGTCTGGAGGTAGATTATCTGGATAAAGCACCGGGAGTATATTCGGCAAGATATCTTGGCGTCGACACGCCATATCATATTAAAAATCAACATATTATCGAGCTTCTCGACGGCGTTAAAGACGAAAAAAGAACAGCACGCTTTGTCTGTGCGATTGCCTGTGCCTTTCCTGACGGACGCACGATCACAACACGCGGCACGATCGAGGGACGTATCGGTTACGAAGAAAAAGGCACCAATGGATTTGGATATGATCCTATCTTTTATGTGCCGGAGTTTGGTTGTACCACGTCAGAACTTTCACCGGAAGAAAAGAACAAAGTCAGTCACCGTGGAAAAGCATTGGTGGCAATGTACGAAGAATTAAAACGTGAAAACGTCTTATAGGGAAGAAAAGAAGTACAAAAAAGCAATATCAGCCGGAAAAGGTCATTGCAGGACAGAGGAGTGAAAAGGATGGCATATAAAATGGGTAGAAAGATCTTAGTAGTCAGTGATTCGCATGGCAGAATGGATTATTTGCGAAAAGCAATCGAAGCTTTTGGACCAAGAGGACGTGATCTTGAGATGATGATCCATTTAGGAGACATCCAGTGTCCGGTAGAACAGATCACTGGAATGGTAGATTGTCCGGTTGAGATTGTCAGAGGAAACAATGATTTTAATCCGGAACTTCCGGAAACCAAATTGGTCGAGATCGGTGACGAAGTTGCCATGATCACACACGGACACCGTTATGGCTGTTATCATGGAACAGAAGAGATGAAAGAACTGGCAGCCGCAAATGGTGCCGGCATGGTTCTTTTTGGACATACACATAAACCGCTTTTAGAACTGGATGGAGAGGTCAAAGCCATGAATCCGGGAAGCATTTCCCTGCCAAGACAGGAAGGGTATTGTCCGACGTATTTGGTCATCACGATCGAAGAAGATGGAAGAATGAATTTTTCGATTGTGGAGATGTAAGAAGAGTCGCAAAGTAAAAGAAATTATAAAAAGGAGAGATCAGATGAAAGATCTCTCCTTTTGTTTTGGAGTTATTGTATCATGGATTCGCAACAAAAGAAAATTTGTTTTTTGTGCAGAATTCATGAACGATAATATTTTTTTTGACTGTTGTTATGAATAAATTCATTAGTCAAATAATGTTTTGTTCTTCTTTTTCTTTTCTGTGATCGTCAGTTCCGGATTACGGACACTGACGCGGGAACCGGCAGGAACGGAAGAAGTAATAAAGGCATTACCGCCAATTACAACACCTTTTCCAATTACGGTTTCACCACCGAGAATAGAAGCACTGGAATAAATTGTCACATCATCTTCAATCGTAGGATGTCTCTTAACATCACGCAGAAGCTGACCGCTGCGTGTGGATAACGCACCCAGAGTAACACCCTGGTAGATTTTTACATTATTGCCGATAATCGTGGTTTCTCCAATGACAACACCTGTTCCGTGGTCAATAAAGAAATATTCTCCGATCGTTGCACCGGGGTTGATATCAATTCCACTGTGACTGTGTGCATATTCTGTCATAATACGTGGAATGAACGGAACCTTCATTCGATATAACTCATGTGCCATACGGTATACAAAAATTGCAAAAAGTCCCGGATAGCAAAAGATGATCTCTTCTTTGGAATGAGCGGCCGGATCACCATCAAAAGCAGCCTGCACATCTTTCATCAACATTTTTTGAAGATCAGGAAGAGATCGAAAAAATGCAGAACAGATCTCGTTTGCTTTTTTTGATGCCTCTTCATCGGAAACGCATTTTTTGCAATTTTGCATCAAAGCAGCCTGAATCTGACCGGATAAACTGTTATATAACTTACTGATCGTATGTCCGATAAAATAAGAAGGAAGGGAACAGCACAGATGCTCTTCATCAAAATATCCCGGAAACATGATCTGACGGAGTCCAAGTGTAATATGTATGATCGTATTACGGTTTGGCATGGTATGGCCTTCCGGAATATAAAAGAGCTCCTCGTTTTTATAGTTATCATTGATCTGTTCTACGATCCGATGTAATTCTTTGTCTGAAAACATAAATTCCTCCTGTATTTTTTAATGTACCATCAGTATCTTCTCAAAACGAATTCTTTGGACAATATATCGTAAATTTATCTCAAAAATTTTCGTTTAGAAGATTCCTCTTATACATTTTATAATATATATTTATATGCAAATTTTGAAAGTATGTGTATCATTTGGATTTCGGAGTTATTATAACACAACATTAGTATATGTTCTAGTGGGAGAAAAAAGTCGAACAAAAGATGTAATTGTTTGACAAATAGGATAAAAACCAGTATAATAGTTCTAAAGTGAACTGTTTAATAATAGACTAATATAAGAGGAAGCAGCACACAGGGGGTGAGGAATTGGACGAAAAGATAGAACTTCTTCTATATGGCCAGCAATATAAAAAGTTTCAGGAAACTTTTTATGGAGATCTGATGGTGCAGTATCATTTGAATGTGATCGACATTCGTGTACTATTGTTTTTTTATGAACATAAGAAATGGGATACAGCTAAAGATATTGTTCAAAAGCATTTTTTGACAAAATCTTATGTATCCAAAGCGGTTGATAAATTGATAGAAAAGGGATATCTTGAACGGCGGTATTACAAAGAAGACCGCAGATATATTCATCTTGTTGTACAAGAGAAGGCAGTTCCGGTGATCAAGTTGATTCAGGAGAAGAGAAAAGAAATGGTATGCAGGCTCTTAGCAGGTGTTGCTACAGAAGATCTGGAACTATTAGGTAAGATCGCATTGCAGATCAATGAGAATATTTCAGAAGTTCTTGCACAAAAGGAGATGGCGGAAAGCAACGATTAGTCCATTCGGTCTGTGGATGCGTGGTGTCACAGACTGTAGAAAATTCACGCAGAAAAGAGGGTAACTATGAGTAAAGATTTTGATGAAATGATGAAGACATATACGGAACGTTACAGTAAGATATGTATTGATAACAACCAGATTGATGCATCATTGTTTGATGAATTTGGGGTAAAAAGAGGTTTACGAGATAAAAACGGTAAAGGTGTTTTATCCGGTATCACGAATATTTCTTTGATCAAGTCAAGCACAGAAAAAGATGGTAAAACCATTCCATGTGATGGACAGCTCTACTATCGCGGATATAACATTTTTGATCTGACACAGGGATTTCGCAATGAAAAAAGATTTGGTTTTGAGGAAACCACCTATCTGCTTTTGTTTGGAGAATTGCCAACAAAAGACCAGCTTGCGGAATTTACGGCAATTCTTGCAAAGAACCGCAGATTGCCGACGAACTTTGTGCGTGATGTTATTATGAAAGCTCCTAGCAAAGATATTATGAATTCCCTGACAAAAAGTGTGTTGACCTTATCTTCTTATGATGACAAAGTTACAGACAATTCTTTACAGAATGTATTGACACAGAGTTTAATGCTGATCAGCGTATTCCCGATGTTAGCGGTATACGGTTATCATGCTTATAACCATTATGAAAGAGATGAAAGCTTTTATATTCATCGCCCGGATGACAGCTTATCGGCTGCGGAAAATATTTTAAGAATGCTTCGTCCAAATAAAGAATATACAAATGTAGAAGCCAGAGTGCTTGATCTTGCTTTAGTACTTCATATGGAACATGGCGGTGGTAATAACTCAACATTTACTACGCGTGTAGTAACATCAGCCGGTTCTGACACATATTCTGTTATCGCGGCAGCTCTATCTTCTCTGAAAGGACCAAAGCACGGTGGTGCAAACATCAAAGTGGTAGAAATGATGCAGGATTTAAAAGAGCATGTAAAAGATGTCACGGATGAGGATGAAGTAAGAGAATATCTTCGTAAACTCGTTCGTCGTCAGGCATTTGATAAACGCGGTCTGATCTATGGTATGGGGCATGCGGTATATTCTATTTCCGATCCGAGAGCAATCGCTTTTAAGCAATTCGTAAAACTGCTGGCAGAAGAAAAACATGAGAAGAAAGAATTTGAATTATATTCTATGATCGAAAGAATCGCACCGGAAGTCATTGGTGAAGAATGTGCCATTTATAAAGGTGTCAGTGCCAATGTGGACTTCTATAGTGGTTTTGTTTATAAAATGCTTGGTATTCCGGTAGAATTGTTCACACCGATCTTTGCCATGGCAAGAATTGTTGGCTGGAGTGCGCATCGTATGGAAGAATTGATCAATGTCGATAAGATCATCAGACCGGCATACCAGAGTATCATGGTGCCAAGGGTTTATGAGAGTATCAAAGAGCGTTCCACACGAAAGATTGATACAAAGTATCTGAAAGAATTACAGCTTTCGATGAAAGAAGAGAGTTGCTAATAACTTCAAAATGACTGGGAATTGCTTTTGTGATTCCTATATAGGCAGTACAATGGTATGCGGTACTGCCTTTTTTATATAGGAAAATGCTCGTATAGTAGCGGTACACATAGCAAAGCGCTGGCTTTGCACTTTTTTATAAAAAAGTTTGTATTACAGCAGGATGCAAAGACAGTCTTCTATAAAATCATTGATTGCATGTTGTAAATTTGGTATCATATTTATAGTAGCATAGTGTGGTAACCAGGAAAAATTTATATGTGAATAGGAGGAGAAATTATGGAAAAAAAGTACAAGATAGTTTTATCATTAGTTATTGTGTTTGTTTTGCTGTTTGGAAGAAATTCTATGAATATTACGGCTCAGGCATCTGGTGATGCAAGTGATAATAATGCATATGTTTTGGCATATTATGATATTGCTACGAAAACAGAGACAATGCTTACTGCAAAAGATGTGAAACAGAGATTTGGAATCAATATTAATTCAAGTACGTTAACAATCAGCTCTGAACCACAGCAACCTTTAATGAGGCCGATAGAAGAGAAACTTTCAGATGAAGAAAAATCAGATATAGCGGACAAAGACGAGAAAGGAATCAATTATTCTAATACAAACAATGGTTCTTTATTGTTGGAAGAATCATATAGTAATAAAGTCTCAAAAAGTGCACGTGCGACTATAGGAGAAACAAGGAGCAAGATATCAAACCCTAATACGTCTCCTTATTACAGTACAGCAAAAATTTATTCAAGTGATCAATGGATTGGAACAGGATTTGCAGTAGGATACAAACTTCTCGCTACAGCAAGACATTGTCTTCAAAATGATGCGGGTTGGAAGTCATCTATTACAGCTTATTTTGGATATAATGGAAATAAAGGCACATATTTTTATAAAGCAAATAATGCAATTGGATACATTTATTATCCATCATCAACTATAGAATCATCTTTACAGGATTGGGCATTTGTTGTATGGAACACTAATACAGTATATTCTACAGGATGTTATGGAATGAAAGGCGATGGATATAATGGTATGGCAGTAAGTACCGTAGGATACCCTCAAGATTTGGACTCTGGAAATTATATGTATAAATGTTCAGGTACAATTACTAGTTGCAATGATTATGATTTTTGGTCAGATTTACGTGTATATAATGGACAAAGCGGTTCCCCTGTATACGAAGAAACTTCAAGCGGTGCATATGCGATTGCAATTATGACACATAGTTATTTCCCAGTTAATGGTACAAATAATGCTTTATCACGAAGAATTGATAGTGGACTAATTGGATGGCTGATAGAAAATGGATATGCTTGATTGTATTTTGGCTTTTATTAAGGGAGGAAATAATCATGAATAATTATTTGAGATATAGAAAACTTTGCACTTGTTTCATCGTGCTTGCGATTCTTTGTTCCGGTGTGTTATGTACATCCGGAAACATATCTAAGGCGTCAACGAAATTACGATGTCCCCAATCTGTTAAAGCTATAGTTGTGAATAATAAAACCATAAAGTTGAAATGGAAGTCTGTAAAATCTCGGAAAAAATATGAAATATATGCATCAACGAAAAGAAAGGGAAAGTATAAAAAAATAAAACAAACAAGCAAGTGTTATATTATTGTACGGCAGAAACCAGGGAAAAGTTATTATTATAAGGTGAGGGCATATATGAAAAAAACAAATGGGAAAAAATATAGTTCTTTTTCTAAAATAGTCCGTTCAAAAATTTCACAAGATAAGAAAACATCTTCTGAAGTTACACCGACACCGTCAACAAATCAAAATCAGGAAGTATCTGAAAAACAAAGTTTTCAATCGATTTTTGTAAAAGTTTCTCAAATATCAGACAATGAGATATCGTTAATTTCAGAAACTTCCGCAAATGAATATATGATGAAGAAGGAGAATGCACCCGAAGTTCAAATTGGAAGTAGATTAAAGATAGTGAATCCTTCTTTTGATAAAGAAAATACTTTATCAAATTCTATTATGAGTTTTGATTCCCTTACTGTATTAGGAGAGGGAGAGTGGATGAATCATGCCTATTATGTTAAGGAATATGCAAATGGAATCATATATTTATCAGATTCCTTATCGGGGGACGTGGTTTTTACATTAAATGTAACTAAAAATGAAATATGTGTCAGTAAAGGTGGAAGCAATTTATCAGTAAACAATATTATGGTAGGTGACTGTATTTCCTTATTTGTAAATTCGCCTGTATCTACCGGTATTCCCGGCATTATCAATGATTGTACAAAGATTTCTGTTTTATAGAGTCAGTTATGCATCGACATATTTTTAGTTTAGAAGAACATGATATGAAAAGGTGTTATTATATAGGGGCTGTCGCACTAAGTTGTGTGGCACCCCATTTTAATTTTTCGTATATTTTCGGCATAATTAGTATTATTTGCATATGTTTTTTTGATTTACAATCTGTTCATTGTACAATGAAGAAACGGATAGCAGACATATAGAAATTGGTGTGCTGTCTTTTTTTAGTGGAGCAATTCTGTTATAATACGATATAAGAGTGTTAAAAGATGTTATCAAAAAGTGGCAGTCAGGGCGAGTATAAGCCCGTGGCAGAAGAAAAGAATGTTATAAGATATTACGGAAAAGAGAGCAGGAACAGAAGGAGAGTTTGGATGAATCGTATTTTATTTGTCAGGAGAAAGAAAAAAAAGCCGGAAGAAAGCTTGGCAAAGAATTACCGGGTGCATTGTGTCGATTCAGATACGGATGCATGGAATGTATTAGATAAAGAAAAATTTGATGCTATTTTGCTATGGATGGAAGAAGATTCTGCGATAGAAGAAAAGCGATTGACACAATGGAAAGATCATGTAGAATGGAATCTGGTTCCAGTGATAGCCGTTTTACCAAAAGGAAGCTCTGTGACAGAGGAAGATTGTTTTGAGTGGGGGATGGCAGAATGTCTGAAAGAACCACTCTCTACACTTGCAGTATGCAGAAGACTGGAATATGTTATCACATTGTTTCAGCAGGATAAAAAGTCAGATATCAATGAAGTTGAGCAAAATGACCGTATTTTGAATTTGCAGCATGAAGTGATCTGGAGCATGGCGAACCTGATCGAAAGCCGTGACGGTACAACAGGAGGTCATGTTAAACGGACATGGACCTTTGTATGGCTGATCGGGCGGGAACTTTTACGTGAAGGGAAATATCCTGATATTTTGACAAAGGAGTATTTCCGGAATATGTGTGAAGCAGCACCATTACATGATATAGGAAAGATTGCGATACCGGATTATATTTTAAAAGGTACGACCAGGCTGACTAAGGAAGAATTTGAAGAGATGAAGGATCATGCAGCTTTGGGTGGAAAGATCATTCAGGAAACGATGGGAAAGATAGAAGATGCAGCCTATTTAAAGATTGCAACGGATGTTGCATGTTATCATCATGAAAAATGGGATGGTACAGGATATCCGAAGGGCCTGAAAGGAGAGGAAATTCCTCTTTGCGCAAGGATCATGGCAGTTGCCGATGTTTTGGATGCACTGGCGTTTCGAAGATCTTATAAAGAAGCTATGGACATCAAAGAAGCAATTAAGATCATTGTAGATGAAAGTGGAACGCATTTTGATCCGACTATTGTCAATGCGATGTTAGCTATTCACGATGAGATAGAAAAAAGAGTGACAGAGAGTCAGAATCAAATGAACAGAAGCGAGGAATAACATGAAAAAAATAAGTGAGCGTAAGCGTATTGTTGTAAAAGTCGGAACGTCTACATTAACACATAAAACCGGAAGATTAAATATCAGAAGAGTGGAGCAACTCGTCAAGACACTTGCAGATCTTTATAATGCAGGGCATGAAGTGATTCTGGTTTCCAGCGGTGCGATCGGTCTTGGAATGGGAAAGCTCGGTCTGAGAGAAAGACCAAAAGACACCAAGGGAAAACAGGCATGTGCGGCAGTAGGGCAATGTGAATTGATGTATATGTATGATAACTTGTTTTCAAATTACAGTATTACCGTAGCACAGTTACTTTTAACAAAATATATTTTATTGGAAGACCGCAGAACCAATGTTGAAAATTCATTAGAAACATTATTATCAATGGGTGTTATTCCGGTTGTTAATGAAAATGATACGGTTGCAATCGATGAGTTGGAACTGGAAGTAGGAGAAAATGATTCTTTGGCAGCGATTGTTGCAACGATCGCAAAGGCCGATCTTTTCATAATGATGTCTGATATTGATGGACTTTTCGATAAAGATCCGAATTCTTCAGATGATGCACAGATGATTCCAGTCGTACAGGAAATCACAGACGAGATCCGTGGTGTGGCAGGCGGTGTGACAACGAACGTGGGAACCGGAGGGATGCGGACAAAGATCCGTGCGGTAGAGATTGCATTTGAAGCAGGGATTGATGTTGTATTGATGAATGGCAAGACTCCAAAGAAGTTGTATGATCTGTTTGAAGATAAGCCGGTCGGCACTTTGTTTACTAAGAAAGATTCGTAAATCATAAAGATGGATCTAAAAAATAAAAACACTCTATTTCTTTTTTACCATAATAACGGCTAAAAACGAAATAGGGTGTTTTTTTACATAATAGCTAAGAATAAAACTAAAACAGAGCGTTTCTGTTTTTCGTTATAATCATAGCCAAGAATGAAGTAGAGTGATTTTCGAATTCCATTATGTTTAATGATTCGTATTGTCATCTTTCAGCAGTTGTACCAGATTATGGCGGAATGCTTTTTCGTAAATATCTTCCTCATGGAAAGCGAAACGATTGAAATCAAATTGCGTTTCCATAACCATCTTACGTGTGAAAAACATTCTTTCCTTTTTCTGGTAGGAAGGCCGGAAAATACAAATGCAGCCAATCGTTTTTTCGGGTTCAAAAGCATAATGTGCAGCAAAATCCTCTATGAAATGATAATCCAGCATATAGACATGACTGTAATGACCGACTACTTTTGCTAAACGTGTACCATTGATCGTAAATGTGTTCATATCATAATCACGATAGTCAACCGTCTCTTGCGGGGCATCGGTATTTGGGCTGTTTTGTGCGATCACTATGACCGGGAGCATACGCTCATCGGATTCCGTTAATTGGTATAATTCGTGCAAAAGTTCTGTGTTATTGACAAAGTGTGCTTTGCTTCCAAGACGCACAATATCCATAATGCCGACTTTATTTGAAAGATCAGCTAAAAAGGAAGGCTTTGTAAAAGTAGAACGTTGCGATATACCACGGGGAACATCACGGGATGTCACATGATAAAAATGCAATAGTCCGTCATCCATTTTGGCAATCGAAGTATGCACATGCCAAAAAGTACCGATAGACTGGCTGTCAATATAATTCATCTTCATAGAGAATGACAGATTTTCTTCATCATAGAAGATTTTTAACTTATAACCCGGTAAATGATTACGATAGGTAGAAAGTTCTGCCGGAATATCCTCAAAGACCGGATTTAATTTAAAACGTGCCCATTTGTATACGATTAAGGCTGCATTGTAGAACTCAGATTCCAGCTTTCTTGTGTTTTTATGAAGCAATGGACGTTCCAAATGGAATAAAATGCTGGATTCCAAACGCGCCAGCGTATTTTTCTGATAAGTACGCTCATCCTGATTGATCGGAATGTTTTGACAGATTGCTGCAATCTGCGGATCATGGATTTCTTTGTTATTCATCAGTTTGACGATCAGATTATAATTGATATGCGGTGATTCAAGCTTTAAAAGCTCTTTGATCAAAGTTTTTCTGGAAGCCTTAAAGAACTTCTTGGCAATTTCTTTGTCCTGATCAAAAACGGCAAGGATCTTAGGGTCCAGGGGTTCGCTGTCTGCCATTTTGATACGGTATTTGCATTTTAACATAATTTCCCAGTCACGGTTTTTATAATGATTGTAAGACAATTCCTCAAAAAGCTGTACCAAAGACCAGTCGCTTAGTTCGAGATTGGCTAGAATACAGTTCAGGATCCGGGAAAGCTCTTCACTGCCTTTCCAGAATTCCTTGTCAGACAGCAGGCTTTTATAACGCATATCATGTTCAATCTCATGCCAGCCTTCAAAAAAGACTGTACGGAATTGTATTTCAAACGTGGTATCTATCGGAAGATTCCAAAGCTCTTTTTTGTATACATTAAAAAATTCTTCCGGGAAACGAAAGACACCATTGATCTTTGTGGCTTTAAATTCATCGGCATTATACTTTGGACGTGACCAGTCATCCACCATTTGAAAGGTACTTTCCATAATGTCACGACAAATGCTCAGGTCATCATAATAATATAAGACAACACGCAAGCCAACGAGATCCTGTAATTTTTTTGGATTCTGCTCGGTTCCGTATTGACCGCGCAACAGTTTTTCGGCAATCGAATTCGGCGACTTTACGCGGGAAAAAATACGAAAATACATTCCGCAGGAATTTAATATTTCACGAACTGCTTCTTTTAAGTTGTCGCATAATTCTGTTAATTTTTCAAAATCAAGTTCTTGTTCAATGCTATTTTCAAAATCAGTCATTTTACCCTCCCATTGTAAAACATGAAGTAACCCCTCTACAGATCGAACACGCAAATCCACTCCTTGGATTGTAACTCATATCAGATACGCAAATTTGTACATACAGAGTGTATTTCCTGCTATGCAGAAATATTTGAATGAAAAAATATAAAGCACAAAGTGCGTCAAGCGTGTAACATTTGGATTTTTGAACTATTACATAATAATAACATAAATTTCAAAAAATCAAAACCACAGGTGTTTTATTTGATCCGGCATGGAACGGATATTGTTTTTTTATATTGTTTTGTTTATAATGAAAAGGATTAGAATCAACTGGCCGATCAGTCGGATGAGCATAACAAAAAAGAGCAACTTTGCGTCAAGAAAGATCAAAGCAGAATTGTCTGGAAATGAGGATATATTTATGAAAAAAATAGAATTTGATGTAGAGCTTCATACAGCAGAATTGTATCGTTTTACAATGCGGCACACATATTACAGCTTTTCGGGAATCTTTAGCATTCTTTTTAGTCTGGTATGTCTTGTGATCGCGATCATAAAATGGGGCACAATGCAGCCGATGACGATCGGAGCATTATTAGTCATTGCATCTCTCTTTACAATCGTACAGCCGGTTATGTTATGGGCAAAATGCCGGATGCAGATGAAACAGAACAAAAATATCAATACCAGATTGCATTATATTGTTGAAGAAGATGGCATCACGGTTCAACAAAATGATCAGGAAGCTGTTGTGAAATGGTATGAAGTGCAAAAGGCAGTCAAAACAAAGAAGGCGATTTATCTTTATATGTCTGTAGTGCGTGCATTTATTTTTCCGGTTGAACAATGCAATGGTCAATTTGAAGCTTTGCTACAGATGATCACGCAACAGATGGAAAAATACAAAGATTACGATTATGAGGAAGAGACAGAAGAGTCACCGGAAGAAGATTTTTCGGAAGATATAATAGATGAGGAGGAGTCGGATGAGTAAACAGGTCATAGAAAGTTTTTCGCCGGAAGATACCTTTGCATTTGGTGTTGAACTGGGAAAGAAATGTAAGCCCGGTGATATTCTGACTCTACATGGAGATCTTGGGGTTGGAAAAACGTTATTTTCAAAAGGACTTGGTAAAGGCCTTGCGATTGATGAACCGATTTCAAGTCCGACTTTTACGGTGGTACAGGTTTATGACAGCGGCCGTCTGCCGTTTTATCATTTTGATGTATATCGGATCGCTGATTTAGAAGAAATGGATGAGATCGGATATGAAGATTATTTTTATGGGGATGGTGTCTGCCTGATCGAATGGGCAGAGCAGATTGAGGAGCTTCTCCCTGAAAACGTGATTGCTATTACAATTGAAAAAGATTTGGAAAAAGGCTTTGATTATCGAAGGATCACACTTGAAGAAACCAAATGAAGAAGAAATTCTTATAGAAATAATAAGAACCAAAGCGTATAAAACGTGTTGGTATATTTATATGAGAAAAAATTCTATAATAAGAAGAGAAAAAAGAGAAATAGAAATGAGGAACAGCTATGAAAATACTTGGAATAGACAGTTCCGGTCTGGTAGCATCAGCAGCAATTCTGTCAGATGATACCATAGTGTCGGAATTTACAGTAAATAATAAAAAAACGCATTCGCAGACATTATTACCAATGATCGAGCAGGTCGTAAAGATGGCTGGTATCGAATTAGAAGAACTCGATGCAATCGCAGTGGCGGCAGGACCGGGATCTTTTACCGGACTTCGTATCGGTTCTTCGACAGCAAAAGGAATGGCATTGGCATTAAAAAAGCCGATCCTGTCCATTCCTACTTTAGAAGGGCTTGCGTATCGTCTGACACCGGTGACGGATGAATTGGTATGTCCGTTAATGGATGCCAGACGCAATCAGGTCTACACCGGTATCTATCAGTATAAAGAAGAAGGAATTGAAGCAGTCAGACAGCAGGAAGCCGTTGCTATTGAGGAATTGATCGAGCAGGTAAATGCATTAGAAAGACCTGTTGTTTTCTTAGGTGATGGTGTTCCTGTTCAAAAAGAAGCATTAGAAGCAAATGTCACAGTTCCTTATCGCTTTGCACCGGCACATCTGAACAGACAAAGTGCATCGGCAGTGGCAGCTCTTGGGGTTGTTTACTATAAAGAAGGAAAGTCAGAAGATGCAAGAGATCATAAACCAATCTATCTGCGGCAGTCGCAGGCTGAACGGGAGCGTGCACTCCGTCTGAAAGGAGAACAGGCATGATCGACAGGTTGCAAGAAAAAGATATCGATCAGGTAGCTCAGATAGAAGCTGAAATTTTTTCGGTTCCATGGAGTATTAAAAGTTTTAAGGATGCGCTCGCATCAGAGCAAAATATTTATCTGAAAGCCGAAACGGATGGTCAGATCGTTGGTTATTGCGGTATCTGGACTTCTTTTGAAAGTGCCGATCTTTGCAATATTGCCGTGAAAAAAGAATTTCGCAAGGCTGGTTTAGGCCAAAAACTTTTAGAGGCGGGGATACAGGAGGCAGCAGCCAAAGGTGTGGAAAGAATTCTGTTAGAAGTGCGTCAAAGCAATAAAGCAGCGATACGCTTATATGAAAAAAACGGATTTCAAACAATCGGATTGCGAAAATCCTATTATACAAAACCTGTAGAAGATGCTATTTTAATGGAACGTTTTATCCGGAAAATGGCAGAGTAAAAATCTGTTTGATCTTTTGATCCAAGAAATGCTAAACATTTCCACTATACAAATGCATATCTGTTTTATATAATGAGCTACAGAAGCAGAAGATTACACAATAGGAGGAGCATTATGTGTGATACACGTATTTTTTGCAATGCCTGTGGCAAAGAATTATATATGGAAAATAATATATTAAAAGAAGATGCATTTGAAGCAAAAAAACAATGGGGATATTTTTCGAAAAAAGATACTAAGATGCATTCCTTCGTTCTTTGTGAAGAATGTTATGATAAAATGATATCCCGTTTTGTAATTCCGCCTATAGTGACGGATGTTGTAGAACTGTGATTCCGATAAAGATTATACAAAGATGGAAATAACAAAGAAAATATGCTATACTAAAAAAGATGATATGAAAGATATCATCTTTTTTTGAAATAAAAACGATGTGTTATAAATAGCGTTGTATTTCAAAAAAAGGCAGGCGCAAAAACGTTTGTCTGAAGTGAAAGGAAAAAATAAAACGAATGTTAGATGTGTGTTTGTTAGGAACAAGCGGAATGATGCCGCTTCCAAGACGATGGCTTACTGCGTTGATGACAAGATTGAATGGAAGCAGTTTATTGATTGACTGCGGTGAAGGAACGCAGGTTGCTATCCGCGAGAAAGGATGGAGTGTAAATCCGATCGATACGATCTGCTTTACACATTTTCATGGAGATCATATCAGTGGACTTCCGGGACTTCTTTTATCAATGGGAAATTCTGACCGGAAAGAACCGGTTACGCTGATCGGCCCGAAAGGATTAGAAAAGATTGTCAACCAGCTTCGCGTGATCGCACCGGGATTACCTTTTCCGTTACGGTTTATTGAGTTTACAGAGGCCGAACAGGAGATAGAAGTAAACGGTTATCATCTGAAAGCATTTCGTGTTCATCATACTGTTGCATGCTATGGTTATACGATCACTGTACCAAGAGGCGGAAAATTCTTTGTGGAAAAAGCCAGAGAAAACCAGGTGCCAATGAAATTCTGGAGCCGTTTACAAAAAGGAGAAACATTAGAAGAAGACGGAAAGATCTACACACCGGATATGGTGATCGGACCACCGAGACAGGGGATCAAGCTTACATATTGTACCGATACGCGTCCGGTACAAAGTCTGGTACAAAATGCGAAAGATTCCGATCTTCTGATCTGTGAAGGAATGTATGGCGAAAAAGATAAACAGGCAAAAGCAGAAGAAAAGAAACATATGACATTTTTAGAAGCAGCTCATGTAGCAAAAGATGCACAGGTAAAGGAGATGTGGCTGACACATTACAGTCCGTCTTTATTGCATCCGGAAGAATACATGAAAAGTGTCAAAAAAGTTTTTGATAAAGCGTATCCGGGAAAAGATGGTAAAAGCATTATGTTAGAATTTGCAGATGATGAAAACCGGAGGGGTAGAGAAGGGAGAAAATAATGAATAAAAGTTCAAAAAAAATACTTGGAACCTGTTCGGGTATCTTAATTGTTGCAGCTATGATCGTAGCAGGTTATTTTCTGTTAAATAAACAGGTGCAAAAAGAAGCACAGGAAAATGTGCTTCCAACGACAGAAGTAGGAAAAATCCTTGCAAAAGACCTGGATTCAAAATATCCGTCAACCGCAACAGAGGTAGTAAAAATGTATTGGAGGATCACAAGTTGTCTCTACAATAAAGCAGATTCCATGAGCAATAAAGATTTTGATAATGTTTTAAAGCAGTGTCGTAAATTATATGATCAGGAAATGTTAGATGAAAGCAAAAATTCATTTAACAACATGAAGAAAAAGCTGAGAAAAGACATTGATAAGAGAAAAGACGCCAAAGAAAGCTTTAGCTCTTATGTCGTTCAAAGCAATGATACACTTACCGTTCGAAAAATGGATGAAAAAGAATACACAACGGTTATTTCTTATATCCTGATCAAAGCAAAGGGAAATACCGGTAAAGTCTATGAGAATTTTATGTGTCGCAAAGATAAAGACGGAAAGTGGAAGATCCTGGGATGGGAACAGTCAACTGCGGATGCAGCCGCAGCAGTCGGAGTAGAATAATTAGGAGGTTATCATGGAAGATGTGTTGATATTGGGAATTGAGAGTTCTTGTGATGAAACGGCAGCAGCAGTTGTCAAAAACGGACGTGAAGTATTGTCTAATGTGATTTCGTCACAGATTGATATTCATACATTATATGGAGGAGTCGTTCCTGAAATCGCATCACGTAAGCATATCGAAAAGATTAATCAGGTGATCGAACAAGCGTTAAAAGAAGCAGATGTAACATTAGAACAGATTGATGCGATCAGTGTAACCTACGGCCCGGGACTGGTGGGTGCTCTTTTGGTAGGTGTTGGTGAAGCAAAAGCTTTAGCATATGCGGCGCACAAACCATTAGTTGGAGTGCATCATATAGAAGGACATATTGCCGCTAATTATTTGGAACACCCTGATCTGGAACCACCATTTTTGTGTCTCGTTGTTTCCGGAGGACACACGCATCTGGTACAGGTAAAAGCATATGATTCTTTTGAAATTATCGGCTGTACCCATGATGATGCGGCAGGAGAAGCCTTTGACAAGGTTGCCAGAGCGATTGGACTAGGCTATCCGGGTGGACCAAAGATTGATAAAGTATCAAAAGAAGGTAATCCGCATGCAATAGAATTTCCGCGAGCCAAAATTGCAGGTGCAGAGTTTGACTTTAGCTTTTCCGGAGTGAAGTCTGCTGTTTTAAATTATTTGAATCAGTGTGAAATGAAAGGAATCAAGATTTCACAGGCTGATGTGGCTGCTTCTTTCCAACAGTCTGTTGTGGATGTTTTAGCAGGAAGAGCGATCGCGGCAGCAAAGAAGCTTGGAGAAAAAAGGATTGCTGTAGCCGGAGGTGTTGCTGCAAATTCGGCATTGCGCCAAAGGTTAAAAGAAGAATGTGAGAAAGAGGGCATTGCATTGTGCTATCCTTCACCTATTTATTGTACGGATAATGCTGCCATGATTGCGGCGCAGGGATATTATGAATATATTGCAGGTGCCCGCAGTGGATGGGATCTGAATGCGGTACCGAATTTAAAAATTGGTCAAAGATAATAATGAGAAAAGGGGCTGAAAAGCTCCTTTTTATGTGATTGGAATCTGTTTGTATAATGATGGTGAGGCTCCAAGAATTGCTAAAGTAATTCTTGGAGTGTAAAGCACTGGCTTTGCACTTTTTTGTGGAATAGGAAACTGCTCGTGCAGTAGTGGTACACCAACAAGAATTGCAATAGCAATTCTTGGAGTGCAAAGCACTGGCTTTGCTCTTTTTTGTGGAATAGGAAACTGCTCGTGCAGTAGTGGTACACCAACAAGAATTGCAATAGCAATTCTTGGAGTGCAAAGCACTGGCTTTGCTCTTTTTTGTGGAATAGGAAACTGCTCGTGCAGTAGTGGTACACCAACAAGAATTG
>OGNO01000049.1_pt1 | contig 110642 bp, 90 predicted proteins | sample 1573491 | NCBI WGS metagenome assembly OGNO01 (sample SAMEA2581900, study PRJEB24529) | metagenome | biome: Human gut stool | place: China | collected 2011
CCGTCTGACTCGTCTCTGTTTCCGTCTGTGCCGTGCTACTTCCGTTTCCCGCAGCATTGCTACATCCGGACAGCACCAGCGCCGCTGCTAAGAACAACCCGAGCCTTCTTCCAACTCTCACCATGCTCTCTTCTCCTTTTCCCACATCATTATGTTCCATGTTTCTGAACCCGGATCATGACGCACTTTCATGCTCTCACGTCCGCGCATTTCTCCGGTCAATTCCAAACAGGCGTCTCTGACGCCCAATATGTTCAATATATTCACAGGGCAATGATCTTATCCCCTGATCCTGTTATTTTTATAGCTTAAAGATATTTTGTGAAAACCCTGTGAAAATATTGTGTTAATTTTTCAAATAATCGTGTCTTTTTTTCATCAAAGCAAAAAAGCTCCCCAGCAGCCTCATCAGCCACCGGGGAGCTCCCTGTGCAATTTATGAAATGAAATTTCGGGCGGATCGCCCGGATCAGACATATCTTCCGCTATTTCCTTACTCTACATGAAACGCGTCCATTCCCGGATATACTGCGCTCTCGCCGAGTTCTTCCTCGATTCTTAAAAGCTGGTTATACTTCGCAACACGCTCAGATCTTGACGGAGCACCTGTCTTGATCTGGCAGGTGTTGAGGGCAACGGCCAGGTCTGCGATCGTTGTGTCCTCAGTCTCGCCGGAGCGGTGAGATGCGATCGCGGTGTAACCGGCGCGGTGTGCCATCTTGATCGCCTCCAGTGTCTCGGAAACGGAGCCGATCTGATTCAGCTTGATCAGGATGGAATTTCCGCAGCCGAGCTTGATCCCTTTGGAAAGACGCTCCGTGTTCGTCACAAAGAGGTCATCGCCGACCAGCTGTACCTTATCTCCAAGTTCCGCCGTCAACTTCTTCCAGCCTTCCCAGTCTTCCTCATCCAGTGCATCTTCTATAGAAATGATGGGGTATTTCTCCACCAGTTTCTTCCAATGTGCGATCAGTTCTTCGGAGGTAAATACGGTGCCTGCCTTAGGCAGCTTGTACTCGCCCACCTTGCCGGTCTTCCACTCGCTGGAAGCAGCATCCATAGCGATCTTGAAATCCTTGCCGGGCTCATAACCGGCTTTCTTTACAGCCTCTAAGATGGTCTCGATAGCTTCTTCGTCAGACTTCAATGCCGGTGCAAAACCACCCTCATCACCTACGGAAGTAGCCAGTCCTCTGTCCTTTAAAATAGAAGCCAGTGCGTGGAATACTTCAGCGCACCATCTTAAGCATTCCTTGAAGGAAGGCGCACCTACCGGCATGATCATGAATTCCTGTACATCCAGGCCGGAGGACAGTGCATGACAGCCGCCGTTGATAATGTTCATCATGGGAACCGGAAGTCTGTTGCCGGAGATACCGCCCAGGAAACGATACAGGGGAATATCCAGGGAGATTGCTGCTGCTCTCGCGCTGGCAATGGATACTGCCAGGATCGCATTGGCTCCCAGTCTGGACTTATCCTTGGTTCCGTCTGCATCGATCATTGCCTTATCAATGGCATAAATATCGGATGCATCCATTCCGGTCAAAGTTTCATCTATGATCGTATTGATATTTTCTACGGCTTTTGTAACACCTTTTCCAAGATAACGGTCTGTCTGTCCATCACGAAGCTCTAATGCTTCAAATTCTCCGGTGGATGCACCGGAAGGAGCCGTACCTCTTCCAACCGTTCCATCCATCAGATAAACCTCTGCTTCTACCGTCGGATTTCCTCTTGAATCCAGGATTTCTCTTCCAACAACTTTTTCAATTTCTAAATAAGACATGCCAATTTCCTCCTATTATATGAATTTTTATGATTTTATACATTTCTGCTTACAGTTTTACCTTCTTAAGATCAATTTATACTTTCATGAAAAATACAGTTTTTTCGGAACACCACAAAGCTTTCCTGCGTAATTCTTTACTATATTTGTATTTTTCGGAAATTTTATAAGTATATCGTCAGAATATTGCATCCAACGATGATGGATACAGTAATGCAGTTTTCTCCCCGGAAGCTTGCTCATTTCTTCCGGTTGTAGGAGAATACCACATGACTCATTCACAGTAGTTAGGGTTATCTAACTAGCGTTAGTATAATCTATATAGCAAAGAATTACAACACGGTAAATAGCAAAAGATTATCATCTAATCCGACAAACCATGACAAGATCCAACTATTATCTTTTTATGAAATACACTAAATACGCTTTTCGGCAACCATTTTTTGCGTTATAATTTTATACAGAATATACAATTAAGATAAATGAAAAATACTTCAGTTTTGACATTTATTGAAACAAAGGAGACACTTATGTTAAAACTAAAAGCAGCAATTTGCGATGATGACACAAAGCACACTCAGGATATTGCATCCAAACTGGAACAGTATGATGTAGTACATGATGCCAATATCTCTTATCAGGCTTTTGATAAACCAACAGAACTATTGCATTTATATAAAACCGGAGAACGTTTTGATATATTATTTCTGGATATAGAAATGGAAGCGATCAATGGTCTGACACTTGCAGAAAAAATCAAAGAAATGGATCGGCATGCGATCATTATTTTTATCAGTTTTTATCCTTCTTATATGCAGGCAAGTTTTCGAACACATCCATTTTATTATCTTGTAAAACCGGTATCTATGGAGAATTTCACCTATGCGATGGATGATGTGATCCACTCGATCAACTCAGATCATCGTTTCATGACGATCCTGCATACAGATACTCACGAAGAAACAATCAATGTAAAGGACATTTATTTTATAGAAATTGCAGACAGCAAACGGCAGCTTTTATCATTTCATTTTTTGGATCATATAGCCGAAAGCCGCGGAACCTTAAACGACTGGGCAGATAGGCTGTCCGAATATGGTTTCTTCCTTTGCCGGAGAAATACTTTAGTCAATCTTGCACATATTCATTATTTTAAAAACGGAACACTTGTACTGGATAACGGAGAGCAGATTTCTTTAAGCCGCAATAAAGAACGGGAGATCAAAGAACTATATACAAAGAATGTTTTTCGATTGAAAGAATTGTAGATAAAAAGTGCAACGCCGGCGCGTTGTCAAAAGTTTAATGGAACATTAAACTTTGCAAGAATTGCTATTGCAATTCTTGTTGGTGTACCACCACTATACGAGCAGTTTCCTATTCCATGAAAAGGAGTTAGTCAACATCTAACTCTTTTTTATAAATCCTTCTATTCAAACGAACAATTTTCTGACTATTCGTTCGGTAATACAAAATAAGGTTAGCCAAAGCTAACCTTATTTTAACACATCTGATATTTCAGTACAAGAATACAAAAAAGAAACTTTGTTTTCTTATCATTCTGTTCTACCGATCAATCCAAAAGATTCTGCATGCTCTTCAAACCGATCAACAAAGTAGAAGAGTTATGTAACACTGCAGATGTTGTCGGCTGGATCACACCGCTGACACCAAGTAAGATCAGCATCGTATTAAAGCCTACGATAGATCGATAATTCTTGCGGATTCTCTTCATCAGATTATCACTTAACATTTTTAAAGTAACAATCTGATACAGGTTGTCTGCACCGATCGTAATATCCGCAATCTCTCTGGCAATTTCTGCGCCATCACTGATTGCAATACCGGCGTCTGCGGCTGAAAGTGCCGGTGAATCGTTAATACCGTCACCGATCATAATGACTTTTCTGCCTTTTGCTTTTTCTGCTTCTACAAAAGAAGCTTTATCTTCCGGCAGGACTTCTGAGTAATATTCATCCACGCCAACTTTCTTTGCAATAGCAGAAGCAGTTCTCTCACTGTCACCCGTCATCATAACAATCTTTGAGAGTCCGGCTTTACGCAGGGAATTCACAACAGCCTGTGCCTCCTGTCTGACAGGATCTTCAATACAAATAACGGCTGCAAGTTTTCCATCAATTGCAAGATACAACTGCGAATATTCCGGTGGAAGACTTTCAAACAATGCTTCTTTGCCCTCCGGAATGATACATTTCTCGTCTTCAAAGATGAAATGATAACTGCCTATGATAACACGCACATCATTGATCGTAGTAGAAATTCCATGTGCTACCAGATATTCTACTTTTGTATGCATCTCGTCATGCTGCAGATTTTTTTCGATCGCTGATTCCACGACAGCTTTTGCCATGGAATGTGGAAAATGTTCCTCTAAGCAGGCAGCAATCCTTAAAAGCTCATCAGGTTCTCTGCCATCAAAGGATACGACATCCACCACTTTCGGTTGTGCTTTTGTCAGTGTTCCTGTCTTATCAAATACGATCGTGTCTGCATCCGCTACTGCTTCCAGATATTTTCCACCCTTTACGGTAATTCCATATAGGCAGGATTCACGAATCGCTGACAGAACGGAAATTGGCATAGCAAGCTTTAATGCACATGAAAAATCAACCATCAAGATAGAAAGCGCTTTTGTTACGTTTCCGGTCAGAAGATACGTCAGTGCTGTTCCACCAAGGCTATATGGTACAAGACGATCCGCCAGATGTTCTGCTTTACTTTCAAGCTGTGACTGAAGCTTTTGAGAATCTTCGATCATTGTAACAATCTTCTCAAATCGACTTGAACCACCTATTTCCTTGACACAAATAGTCAATTCGCCTTCTTCAACAATTGTACCGGCATAAACCGAAGCCCCTGCCACTCTTCTGACAGCAATAGCTTCTCCAGTCAGCGATGCCTGATTGACCATAGCTTCTCCGGCACATACCAGACCATCAAATGGGATTACATTGCCCATATGTACCACAACCTGATCCCCCTGCTTTACATCAGAAGCACAGATAAGTCTCTCTTTTCCATCCTGCATGATCCATACATGACTGATATTTAATGACATGCTCTGTGCAAGATCATCTACTGACTTTTTATGTGTCCATTCCTCTAGCAATTCACCGATACCAAGAAGAAACATGATCGAACCTGCCGTATCCAGATCATTTCGCAAAACGGAAACACCGATTGCCGTCGCATCCAGTACCGGAACTTCTATCTTACGCTGCCATAAAGTCTGTACTCCGTTCTTAATATATTTGATTGCATTTGCAGTAATAAAGCAGGCTCGGATCGGATAAGGGAGAAGCCATTTTCCTAAGTAGCGGAATGCAACTTTTCCAATTAATTTTTCCTGGTATCTGGCATTTAATTCTCTTCCTGAATTTTCGATCAGACCGGTCGGAACGTCCACTTCATCATAGTGAAACTGCTGTAACAGATCGATCACATTTTGACGATCACCAATATACTCGATCGAAACATCTCCTGTTCTCTCATATACTTTGACATAAGAGATTTCTTTTGCCTGATGCAGATAATACAATAAAGTATCTGCCTGTTCATATGTCATACGATATGCATGCATATGAATGCGCATACGATGAGACGATTCATGTTTTATTGTAAATTTCATAAATGTTCACCTGCGATTTTTAATGTTTTATTCTTCTGTTTCTGTTGTCTGGGCATCTTCAAATTCTGCTGCCTCTGCCTGTGCAACGCGTTCTTCATTGATATCCTTTGCATCTGCTAAGATATCTTCCGCATTCTCCTGAACAGTAGAAACTGTTTTCATCACACACTCTTTTGCTCTTAACGCTGCCGCAGTGCAATTTGTGTAGAATTTCTTTGCGTCTTTGCTTGATAACACTTTAATACCGGCTGTTCCAAAAGCCACACCTGCTGCAAAAATACCTGTCTTTTTCCAATCAAAATCTTTCAAAAAGTCTACCATAATTCTTACCTCCTAAGTATTTTATGTACTCTCGGCATCTTCTAAACGAAAATTTTCGAGATGGATTTTTGATATACAATGACATTTTTGCAGTGCGTACACGGTGTGTACGACGAGAAAATGGAAGCAGTATATCAAAAATTCAGCCGAAAGGGTTCGTTTGGAGAAGATACCGAGAGTACATTATTTTTCAGAAACCGCCCGAAAGACACAAAAACCATATGGAGGAAGTTTTATTGCGATCGAATGACTTCTTCCGTCCCATGATACTTCTTTTGCTGTTAATTCGTTTGAATTTGCATAACCTGCTCCGCCATAAATTGTTCTATCACTGTTAAAGATCTCTTTATATCTTCCCATAAACGGAACACCCACTTTAAAATTCTCATACAATACAGGTGTAAAATTACAGATTACAAGCAAAATATCATCCTGATCTTTGCGCAGGAAAGCAATAATACTATGATCAGCATCCATACAGCTGATCCATTCAAAGCCATCCTGTCTGTAATCCATCACATAGAGTGCGGTATGATTTCGATATAGCATATTCAGATCTTTGACATAACGCTGTAATTGTGCATGTTCTTTACTTTGAGCCTGTTCCCAGTCAAGCGATCCGTCAGGATTTTTTCTGTCTTCTACTCCAAACTCTTCTCCCATAAAAAGCATTTTCTTACCCGGATGTGTGATCATGTATCCAAATCCGACACGTATATTACTAAACTTATCATATATTGTTCCCGGCATATTTTCAAAAAGAGAGCTTTTCTTTTTCCATGTGTCCCGATGTGAAATAGTCAGAATAAAGTTTGCACTATAATGATATAGCATTTCCATCGTAATAAGACCATGACTTCCTTTTCGAAACAGAGGGTCTAACTTCATATATTTCAGAAAATCGCTTGTCCAGCATATATTCCATTTCAGATCAAAGCCGAGTCCGTTATCTTCCAATGGATCGGTAACTCCAAGACTTGCCATCTCTTCTTTTGCGATCAGAATTGCCCCATCCTCTTTTTGATGAAAGAGAGCTGCCAGTTTCTTTAAAACGTCGATTCCACCCAGATTTTCGTTACCGCCATAACGGTTCGCTATCCATTCCCCCTCTTTTCGTCCGTAGTCCAAATACAGCATTGTCTCCATGCCACCCACACAGATACCATCTAAATGATACATTTCTTTCCAATATAACGCATTCGCAAGTAAGAAGTTAGCAACTTCCGGTCTTTCATATTGAAAAAGCATGGCATCGTAAAACGGATGCAATCCCTGTAAAGGATTCAGATGCTCATACAAACAGGTTCCGTCAAACATTGCAAGCCCCTGCTCCTGCGTCGAAAAATATCCCGGTATCCATTCCATGATCACACCGATTCCGTTTTGATGCATATAATCAACGAAATACATAAAATCTTTTGGTGTTCCATAGCACGAACGAATTGCGTAATATCCAACTGTTGGATATCCATAAGAATTTTTCTGTACACGTTCCATCAGAGGCATGAGCTGAATATGGGTATACCCCATTCCTTTTACATATTTTGCCAAAGTTTTTGCTGCGTCCCGATAACCCTTTCCTGCATCCTTGTCTTCTTTGGAAAGCCAACCATCCAGACTGACTTCATATATGTTAAGTGCTTCTTGTGTAATCTGTATTTTCTGCCTTTTTTGCATCCATTCGGCATCTTCCCATAAAAAATTTTGCAAATCGGTAATGATACTTGCCATCGTCATGGAATCTTCATATTGAAAACCATATGGATCTGATTTTAAAGCAATCGTCCGGGCATTGTATTTCAGCTCATATTTATAAATATCGCCACAGCCAATATCCGGTATGAACAGTCCAAAAACGCCACTATCACCGAGCCGGCACATCGGATGTCTTCTGCCATCCCATTGATTAAAATCGCCTACGACACTGACACGCATTGCATTCGGAGCCCAGACTGCAAAGAAAGTTCCCTGTACCATATCGGATCTTTTTGTGCTGGCAGCCATTGGATTCCAATCTACCAAAACATCTTTTCCAATGCCTTTTACGGCTACAGGATGAGCCCCCAAATAACGATAAATATCATATGCTTTTCCTGCATTAAAATCTTCTAACGCCTGCTCGGGGATCAGATTTCCATACAGATACGGATCTTTTTGCCAATATTCCTTTCCATCACCATAATCAATCACATATTCATATGACACGATCTTACGGCTTTCCATCAATGCGGCAAAGCAGCCGTCTTCATCCGTCTGGCTCATCTGTATGAACATTCCACTTTTCTTACTTCTGACAAAAACAGTCTTTGCATCGGGCAAAAACGCTTGAATCAAAACACCGCCTTTTACTTTATGTGGTCCTAATATATTTTCAGGATGATCGTGCTCTGAATATACAATTGTTTCAATTTCCGCCCAATCCATCAGATCATATAATTTTTTATCCATTTTCCCCTCCAAACCAAAACACATAACCATGAAAGATTCCACATTATCTTCTAATACATTCTATCGGATCTTTTGCTTCTTTATCGTTCTATCTCATGAATAAATAAACCACTTCGAAGCTTCGGTTCGAACCATGTTGATTTTGGCGGCATCAGTCTTTTCGCATCTGCTACCGCAAAAAGTTCTCCTATTGAGGTCGGATACATTGCAAACGATACTTTCATATCACTATCTGCTCTTCTTTCTAATTCTTCCATGCCACGAATACCACCGATAAAATCAATTCTTGCATCTGTTCTTGGATCTTTAATTCCGAGAACCGGTTCTAACAAATATTCCTGAAGCAGCGAAACATCCAGTGAACGTACTGTATCATCAATCTGTAATAATTCCTCTTTTGCCTCTAATAAATACCATTCTTTTTCCAGATACATCGCAATCTGCCCTTTCTTTTCCGGCTTTTGCATATGATCTAATGCCTTTAATATAAAAGACTTTTGAATCTGTTCAAAAAATTCCTCTTTCGTCCATCCGTTCAGATCTTTTACACTACGATTATAATCCATGATATAAAGCTGGTCATCCGGGAAAAGAACTGACAGAAAATAATTAAATTCTTCTTTGCCTGTATAATCCTTCTTTGCTTCACGTCTTTTTAAGCTGACTTTAACAGCACTTGCGGCACGATGATGGCCATCGGCAATATAAATTTCTCCAATGCTGTCAAATGCCTGTTCAATCTTTTCAACTTCATCTTTTTGTGCCATTTTCCAAACAGTATGCTGTATTCCATCCGATGCCGTAAAATCGTACAGTGGCTCTGTTTTCATGACTTCATTGACAATATCATTGATCTCTTTTTTCGAGCGATACGCCAAAAAGATTGGCCCTGTCTGCGCACTTAACGCATCTACATGACAGATACGGTCCTGTTCTTTTTCTTCTCTTGTATTTTCATGTTTCTTGATCACATTGTTCAGATAATCGTCTACTAATGCACACGCCACAATGCCGGTCTGTGCTCTCCCATCCATTGTCAGGCGATAAATATAAAAACAAATATCCTGATCCTGTATCAATGTCTGATCTGTTTTTGCTTCTTCATACATTTCTTTTGCTTTCTGATATACTTTCGGATCATACATATCCATATCATCAGGAAACTGTGTCTCAGGACGGTCAATTTTTAAAAATGTTAATTTCTCCTTTTGTATCTCTTGCTTTGCTTCTTCCCTGTTATAAACATCATATGGAAGTGCTGCCACTCTTGCCGCTTTGTCCTGTGCCGGTCGCACCGCCTTAAATGGTTTGATTGTTGCCATTGCACTTTTCCTCCATTTCGTATAAATCGCTGTTATTTTTTTATTATAGCAGAATTTACGTACTTTTAAAAATTTTTTATTACTTTCTTGTAGTGTGATTTTATGTTATAATAACACAACACTGAATCATGCAAAAGAAAAGGGAGCGACTGCGAAAGCAGGCATTTCCTTTTCTTGCATGGTTCAACGAGCAAATATTTCTGCGCAGCAGAAAATAAAGCTCTGTAAGAGCGGATTTGCGAGTCTGAATTTAAACCCGGATTGGAGGTTGATCCTATGCTGAAAGCAGTTATTTTTGACATGGATGGTGTCATTATAGACAGTGAACCACAACACGCCCGTGCAGCATTACGTGTGCTGAACCGGCATGGTGCAAATGCTGATTACGACTATTGTTCCAGCTTTATCGGAAGTTCTACAAAAGTCTTTACACAGGATATCATGAAACGTTTCCCTCTTTCGATCTCATTAGAGGATCTTTTAGAAGAAATGAATCTTGAAAAGAAAAAAATCTTAAAAGAAGAAGGATATGCAATCATAGAGGGCATTACCGATCTGATCAAAAAACTTTATCATGCCGGTATCCGTCTTGCGATCGCATCATCTTCAAGTCCAACAGAGATCGAGAACACGGTTAAAGCCTTACATATAAAAAAATATTTCACAAAATTGATTTCTTGTGCTCATGTTGAACATCCAAAGCCGGCTCCTGACAGCTTTTTACTTGCTTTAAAAGAGCTTGGTGTCAGTCCGCAGGAAACAGTTGTAGTCGAAGATTCCTGCTTTGGAAGCCAGGCAGCAAAAGCAGCCGGTATTCCATGTGTCGGTTATCTGAATCCGCATTCGGGCAATCAGGATCTGTCTGCCGCGAATGTACTTTTAGAGTCTTTTGTAGGCATTGATGAACGTTTCTTTCATAACATTCTCTGCCGCAGCCTTGGAAAACCGGTTATGATCGCAGACACAAAACGACTGTTTATCCGTGAATTAGAACCGAAGGATATCAAAGAAATCTATCAAATCTATAAAGATCCTGATATCCGCCAATATATTCCGGATATTGATGATTATCTCGAAGAAGAAATGAAAAAACAGGAAGCTTATATCAAAAATGTATATTCTTTCTATGGATATGGCATGTGGGGAATCTTTAGTAAGACAAGCAAGAAGCTGATCGGTAAATGTGGCATTGAAAATCTGGAAGTAGATGGAAAGAACGAGATCGTCCTTTCGTATCTGCTTGATACAAACCATTGGGGTTATGGCTATGCTCTTGAATGCTGTCGTGCAGTATTTACTTATGCAAAAGAAGAATTAGACATCAAACGGATCGTTGCTGTAATTGACAAAAAAAATACACGCTCCCAAAATACAGCAAAGAATCTTGGCATGACAATAGAAAAAGAAATCCCATACAAAGGCCATGATTGCTATCTTTACAGTATTCAGCTTGACTAGCAATTTGTAAGAACCATGTGCATGTTTTGTTAAAAATTTAATACCCGGACATAAGCTCCTAGTTGCAGTCTTTTTAATTTCTAAAAAGAAAAGACATATGATACGGAAACTACAGAAGTTTTCTAAACATATGTCTTTTTCTTTTCTATTCCGATACCAAAAACAATTTTGTAATCCGGTTATTTTACAGTCGGTGATGCAGTTGCATCTTTTCCGCTTGTAACAGAATTATTGTTATCCTTTTTATCGTTTTTGTAATCACCATTGCCTGTTGCATCATCTACAGCATCTTCCGTACCATCTACAGCATCGTTAATTACATCTCCTGCATCATTCACTGCATCATCTACGCCATCGCCCACATCGTCCATCAGATCATCATCTTTGTCTGTCTGCTGCGGATCGGCACTAGACTCCGTTGCCGGACTTTCTGATGCTGCATTATCATTGTTATCTTTTTTGCCACATCCGGCAAAAACAAATAACGAAAGACATAACAACGCTGCTAAAAGATAATATTTTTTCTTCAAAATACTCACCATACCTTTCTTACTGAATTTAATTCACAGAAATAGTATGGCTTTCTTTTTTTATCTTATACCATTTTTTAACGGATACAACAAATTCTTTGCTAAATGTGCTTTTTTATCTCATTTTTAATACAAGACGCTGATGCAGCCTTCTCGTTTATTTTTTGATGCAAGTATCTTAAACAATCATTTTGCAATTGTTTATTTAGCAATTTTTTCATTATTTCCGATCACTTTGTTTATTGTCATCCATTTTTGATACATCAACTTCTTTGATCGTTTTTTTGCTCGAATCAGTATATTGGATCCGGATCATTGTGCCTTTTGTCAGATCAGATACTGATCCATCGGATGAATCTGCCGATCCATCTTTCATCGTAACAATTTTGACTGTTGTGTCATCTGATACTGTAAATGTTTGTGTCTCTCCGGTGCTGCTAAAACCACCTTTTCCTTTATCATCTTTTCCATGAGGTGCTCCACTTGCCTGTGGATTGGCACTTCCTTCCGGTTTGGCCGGTGGTGTGCCTTCCGGCTTGGAAGCACCATCCGGCGCTTTGCTGCCCTGTGGCATAGCACCATTATCCTGACATTCTAACACTTCATAGGTGATTGTATTACCGTCTGCTTTTGTAATCTTGCCATATACGGTGTTTTCATCTTTTTTATCAGAAGATTTCTGATCTGTTGACGGACTGCTTGAAGCCGCTGCATCTTTCGAAGATGCAATGTCTGCTGTGCTGCCGGTATCTTTTGAGTTTCCACAGCCTCCTAAAAGCATTCCTGTCATTACTAATCCTAATGTCAACGCAACATATTTTCTACGCATAAAATTCCCCCTTCGGTATCTCTTTTGGTTGGATACTTTGTTTTTATGTATTACATACTAAAGTGAATCCTTTATCAAAAAGTGAACATTATGTGTAAAAAGTATGTTCTTATTCCTGCTCGTTGTTAGGATATTCTCTATGATGTCCCACATATTTATATGCCGGACGAATAATCTTTCCTTTATTAACTAACTCTTCTAAACGATGAGCACTCCATCCTGAAATTCTTGAAATCGCAAAAAGCGGAGTAAACAGTTCCTCCGGTATTCCAAGCATCGTATAAGTAAGACCGCTATAGAAATCAACATTTGCACAGACCGGTTTTACAACATGAGAACGACTCATTAAAAGATCTGCTGCCACTTTTTCTACCGTATTATAAAGTGCAAATTCTTCTTCCATTCCTTTTGCTTTCGCTAATTTACCGGCAAAATCTTTTAATACTACTTCTCTAGGATCTGATAATGTATAAACGGCATGTCCCATACCGTAGATCAATCCAGATCCGTCAAATGCTTCTCCACGAAGTATTTTCTGAAGATATGCCCTGACTGCTTCTTCATCCGGAGTCTTTCCGCAATGTTCATGCAGATCTCGGATCATCTGCTGTACTTTTAAGTTGGCTCCACCATGTCTTGGTCCTTTCAGTGATGCGATGGAAGCTGCAACTGCAGAATAGGTATCTGTTCCTGATGAAGTAACGACATGATTTGTAAATGTCGAGTTATTTCCTCCACCATGCTCCGCATGAAGAACCAATGCGGCATCCAGAACTCTTGCCTCTAATTCTGTAAACTGACCATCCGGTCTAAGCATATGTAAAATATTTTCCGCTGTTGAATATTCCGGTTTCGCCGGCTTGATCACTAAACTGTCAAAGAAATGAAAATGACGATATGCATGATAATTATAAACAGCAATCAACGGAAGCTTTGCCACTAATTGCAAAGACTGTCTCAACACATTAGCGACAGAAATATCATCCGGATTTGAATCATAGGAATACAGAGTCAAGACGCTTTTTTGCAAACCATTCATCAGATTAGCACTTGGTGCTTTCATAATGACATCTCTTACAAATTGACCGGATAACTCTTGTAAACTGCTTAATATCTCAACAAAGGTTTTTAATTGCTCTTTTGTAGGAAGACTCCCAAAAAGCAACAGATAGGTAGCTTCTTCAAAAGCAAAACGTTTTTTTAGCCCGGAACCTACAACGCTTTTTACATCATATCCCTGATAATATAACTGTCCATCTGCAGGTTCTTTTACACCATTTACAACACGAAAGCCATTTACATCTGAAATCTCTGTCAGTCCGGTCAATACACCTTTACCATTGCTGTCACGCAATCCTCTCTTAACATCATACTCCTGATATAAGTTCAGATCGATCGCGCCGGAACGCATACAGTTTCCGACCAACTCATCGAACTTTTCATTGAGCACCTCGCTGAGTGCCATCATTGACTCGTTTCCCATGATCTTCCTCCTTTATCATGATCGCAACATTGCGAATATTGGTATCATTGTACTCATGTATACACATAAAAGTAAAAAAAATACTTGACACTAATCTTTATTTTACCACGAAAACAAAATTAGCGTCAAGTTTCTTCGTCATTTCTTTGTTATTTCTTAGGAAACGCTTTGTGTGCGATACTCTAACCGCAGCTTGTCTGTCAATAAAGCCATAAATTCAGAATTCGTCGGTTTCCCTTTTCCTGCACTGACTGTATTGCCAAAAACTTCTTCTAACACTTCCATATCCCCTCTGCGCCATGCAACTTCAATCGCATGCCTAATTGTTCTTTCAACACTGCTTGAGGTCGTCTTATACTTTTTAGCAATTGAAGGATACAAAAATTTCGTAATATAATGAAGCATATTTCTGTCATAAAATGCCATAATAATACCTTCCCTTATGTACTGGTATCCTTTAATATGCGCCGGTATCCCAATCTCAAGCAAAATATTGGTAATATCTCTTTCTAAATCACCGGATAACGAATATCCTTCCGATGTACTTTTTCGTTTTTCTTTTTCGACTTTATCACAAAAAGAAACCGTATTTTTCTCTGTGCCGGTTACAATTGGGTTTATCTGCATTCTTTTTTCCATAAGCTGATATACTCTTTTGATCAGCATCGTATTGGATACCGGTTTCATCATATAATAGTCTGCACCTGCCTGAATCGCTTCATCTACAAGATTCTCCATACGAAGTGCGGTCTCAATGATAAATACCGGTTTTCTTCTCGGACTTTCTCCTTTATTTACTTCTTCTAAAATTCCTATTCCATCAATTCCCGGAAGAATCAGATCCATAATTACAACATCCGGCTGTTCTTCACGAATTGTTTCAAGTGCTTTACTGCCATTCCCAGTGGCTAGAATAACATTTATCCCCAGATTGGTCATCGTTGTTTGTTTGCTTTCTCGATCCTGTACGTTATTGTCTGCAATAACGACACGCATTTTTCCATTCTCCATTTTTCTTTCCTTTCTTAAAATTCTACCCTTTTTTCGGTTTTCTTTTTTTGCTGTCGTTTTTTATAGTTTTCCGACAACATATATATATTATAGTAACGTAAAGTGAAAAAAAGTGGATTTGAAATGGAATTCAAATGGAATTTTGTACATTTTTTCATTTTTTTACTCCTTTTCTTGTCGATTTCCAACCCAAAAAAGTAAAAAACTGCCACTTCATAAACATTTGTCCATAAAATGACAGTCCTTTATAAAAATATCCGTTATATCAGATATTTTAACAATTGTCCCATTCTGTTTTCCGCCCAACTGTATTCTAACATATATTCTCCGGAAAATTCTTTTTTTGCATGAAGATCGCCATTTAAAAGATCATATAGATCACAGTCAAAAATTTCTGTGTTCACGCGTCTGATTCCTCTTGTTGCGATCAACAGATTCTCTACGCCATTCTCTTTTAATTCTTTTGCCAGATTTCTTGCAACTTTACTGCACAGATTCTGTGTTGCTTCATCATTTGGTCTGTTTTCCCATAAAGTACCTATAATCTGATCTGTATTTACAGTCCCACCCTGCCGGTCAACAAGTAAGGCAAGCATTTCTTTTGCCTTACCGCTCCGAAACATGATCGGTTCCCCATCTACAAAGACATCAAAATGTCCAAACGTCTTAACAAAGATCCGTTTCTTCGATCTTCTTGAAAGAAGTCGTGCTGATTCAATTGCATATTCTAATTCTTCCTGTGTATATGGTTTTAACAGATACCCTGCTGCATGCAGCCGTATCGCATCCATTGCATAATCTTCATAACCGGTAATATAGATCAGTAAAATATTCGGATTAACCTTGTGGAGCTTGTTCCCTAATGTAATGCCATCCATCTCCAATAACTGGATGTCCAGAATAGCGAGTTCAATCGTATGCGTTTGCACAAATTCGATTGCTTCTTCTCCATTATGAAAAATCCCCTCCAGTTCAATCGTCGCAATTTTTTCTGTCATATGTTGAAAAACCTGAATTGCCTTTTTCTCATCATCAACTAGAATTGTTTTCATAGCTTCCCTTTCTTGATTTTCATTCTTTCCTAATGTAATACTTTAACACAATATCGTATCCGGTATCACCAGATAGATTGTACTTCCCCTTTTCTCCATCGTATCAATATGGAAACTGCCCCCTCTGTTTTCCATAGATTCTTTGATCTGAAATAACGATCTTTTTTCTTCATATGCTTTTTGATATGCTTCTTTTGAAATTCCTTTTCCGTTATCTTCTATTTCTATGATCACCTCTCCTTTCCCTTTTTGTATGCGGACCCATACTTTTCCGTCCGGAGCATTGCCGCCAAGACCATGGTGTATCGCATTATATATTAATTCAAATAAAGTTAATGCCTCCATCTGAAAATGAAGTGTCTCTACTTCAAAAATGATCCTGATCTGATCGTATCTTGCTTCTTCTAATCGTATATATGAACCTAAAAATGCAACTATCTCTTTTGCACTGATCACATTGTTGTTCTCACTAAAACGCAAAATATAACGCAAATAAGCTGCAAAATCATCCAAGAGATCTACCTTGTCCGATGCATCTGATATTACCTCACATTTCACGGAATTTAATGCATTAAACAAAAAATGCGGTTTCAGACTGCTAAGCTTTACACTTTGTGAACTTTTCTCTTCCATCTGTCTATTTGTCCTCTTCTCCCTCTTTTTCTTCAAGCAGCCTGTGCATCTGTTTTATAATGTCATTATACGAAAACGGCTTACAAATGCATCCATTCATCCCTGCTTCCAATGCTTTTTCCTTATATGTAACCTGAATGTCGGCTGATACAGCAAAGATCAGCACCGTTTTTGCATCTTTACGATTCATTCTGCGGATCTTCTGCGTTGTCTCATATCCATTCATTCCATACATATTAATATCCATAAAAATAAGCCTGTACTCTCCCTCTTTCGACTGTAAAAACAGCTCTAAGGCTTTCTCTCCGGTATTTGCAGTGTCTACTCTGACTCCTGCCTGTTCTAATACTGTCCTCGTAACCTCTAAGTTGATCTTATTATCGTCAACCAATAAAATCTTCTCTCCCGAAAACAGTTCTTTGTCAGGTGTCTCCTCTCGCTCGTTCTCTCTCATAATGCCACACCTCCGATTGTCATGAGATCACCCCATCAAATTATAATATTTATAATTTATAAAGTTAATCTTCTTTTAATATATATCCGTACTTTCTTCTTGTCAACTCACCTTCCTGATGCATTTATAGAATATTTACTTGACGAATGCAGAAAAATAAGAAATACTGGTATTATGTGTGCCCAAAAGTAGAAAAGCATTTACAATCTACAATCGGCACAACTTCTAACAGACTTTTGACACTCTGATCGTAAAAGAAAGAAAAAGAAAAGGGGATTATTATGGATTTTATACACATCAAAAAATTATATCAGGATATGGATTCTTATAATGAGCAATCCGTTACGATCTGTGGCTGGATACGCAGCTTGCGCGATTCGAAATCCTTTGGTTTCATTTCCATCAATGACGGAACATATTTTCAGCCGGTTCAGGTTGTCTTTGACAATACATTAGAAAACTTTGATACGATACGTAAACTCAACATCGGCTCTGCATTGATCATAAAAGGCAATGTCCTTGTTACACCAAATGCACGACAGCCTTTTGAAATCCACGCAGAAAGTATTACGATAGAAGGCACCTCTACTCCGGATTATCCATTACAAAAGAAAAGACATTCTTTTGAATATCTTCGTACCATTCCACACCTGCGTCCGAGAACTAATACCTTTCAGGCGGTTTTCCGCGTCCGTTCCCTGATCGCATATGCTATTCATCAGTTCTTTCAGGAACGTGATTTTGTCTATGTGCATACTCCGATCATTACAGGAAGCGACTGTGAAGGTGCCGGTGAGATGTTCCAGGTTACCACATTAGACCTTGCAAATATTGAAAAATCACCTGATGAAAAGGTTAATTATAAGAAGGATTTCTTTGGAAAGGAAGTTAATCTGACGGTTAGCGGACAGTTAAATGGTGAAACATATGCCATGGCATTCCAAAACATTTATACATTCGGGCCGACTTTTCGTGCTGAAAATTCCAATACAAGCCGCCATGCAGCAGAATTCTGGATGATCGAACCGGAAATGGCTTTTGCCGATCTTAATGATGATATGCAGGTTGCGGAAGATATGCTAAAATATATCATTTCTTACGTCATGGAGCATGCAAAAGAAGAACTTACTTTCTTTAACCAGCATATTGATACCGGTCTGATCGAACGCTTAGAACATGTTTTGCATTCTGAATTCGGGCACATCACATATACAGAAGCAATTAAAATATTGGAAAAGAACAATGATGCTTTCCAATATAAAGTACACTGGGGATCTGATCTTCAGACAGAACACGAACGCTATCTGACCGAAGAAATCTTTAAACGTCCGGTATTTGTTACCGATTATCCAAAAGAGATCAAAGCATTCTACATGAAATTAAATCCGGATCAAAAGACAGTTGCAGCCATGGATTGTCTGGTTCCGGGAATCGGTGAGATCATCGGTGGCAGCCAGCGTGAAGATAATTATGATCTGCTCCTGGCACGAATGAAAGAAACCGGGTTGTCTTTAGATGATTATGCGTTCTACACCGATCTTCGTAAATACGGAAGTGCCCGTCATGCCGGTTTCGGGCTTGGCTTTGAACGCTGTGTGATGTATCTGACCGGTATGTCAAACATCCGTGATGTATTACCATTTCCACGTACTGTCGGAAATTGTACATTATAAAAATATCTTACCGTTTTTATAATAAACTCTATGCAAATATTTTTTATAAAACTATTTTCAATATAATTCCATGAAAATGTCAGAAAAGAAAGCAATAATAAAAAATCTTTTGGTATAATTCAAGCATAGACATAAGAAAAAGGGGTTCAGAATTGAAACCCTTTTTCCTGTATTTGCATTTTAAGTTGATCAAGATCATCAAAACCAAGCTGCGTTCTTCCACTCTTTCGCTGATACACACAATAAGAAGACAGAATATCTGCTTCGGGTGCATCGACTAAGAGCACATCTGCTCCTGCTTCTAATGCCTGTACTCTTCCATTCTTTTTTACACATTCCAAAACCGGATCAGCAAGGATATAAGCATTTGGAAGCATCAGACGCATAATCGCCATAATATAAATCGCCATATCCCCATTACCGCTTCGTTCTCTTTCAAATACCGTATGCAATGCCGGCATAAATGTCCGTATATCAATAATGTTGACTCCCTGTTCCTTCATATAACGCAGATCATCTACAACATCCTTCACCGTCTGATATGGTATTCCGACTAACAGTTCATCACCAAGCAGGTACTCTATATTTCTTAACTGCCATTGGTGCTGTTTTTTTAATAAAAAGGAAGTATTTGCCGGATAGATTTTTTTAAAATGGTTCTCATTGGCACTTCCATGTGCTAACAGATATCCAACTGCACCTACCGTTTTCCAATGAAGATACGCACCTTCATTTTTTTCGCCTAACGCAAGAATGATCTTCGTCTTTGGATGATGAGAGTGAATCGCCAAAATGATTTCCGCAATTTTTTCTTCTCCCAGCAGCGGATCATTACCACTTTCGAGAACAAACCCCTTTACTCCCTGTGCATCAAAATCATGACAGAGTCGCAAAATATGATCCATATCCATACGATACCGCTTCACAAAACGGTTTCCTCTTTGTAAACCACACATCTTACAATCATTTTTGCAAAAATTTCCCAGTAAAATCCTGCCCCAGATTTCCACTTTCTTATTTTTCTTTTTATTACAGATCATCTGTGCCTGCTCATATAGATACTGAGAAGTCTCTTCATTTCGAAATTGAAGCAGCTCCGTCAATTCTTCCTCTTCCAGATTGCCGGTCGCCACAAGCTTATTTACCAAATTAGACATAGCCCCCATCTGATTCCTCCTTACCTGCACCACAAAAAATCAGCCATTTGCAAAAGTTCCTCTGATACTCCTTTGCATCCTATCGTCTATAGCTTCATAAATTGCGTCATATCAGATATATTTCTTTCACATTTCTATTTTGTCTTTCCTTTTGGTTTGACACGACGATTGGTTAGGATATCTGATTTTTAAGCTTTTTTGCTGATTGGGCGCGGGTCATAACTATAGGGGCGACTCAGCCTGAGTAGCATTGTTGTTTGGGACACGCTCCCGCTTCGCAAAGCCACGTAGCGCACACATAGCACTGCAAAAAACAAACATTTTTGCAGTGCAAGTGGCGACGGGCTTTGAGATTTCCAAACAGCAATGTACATCAGACAGGTCTTGCCCCTATATCAGATGAGAGTGCCCATAATCAGGGCAAAAAAGCTAAAAATCTTAGATATCCTTAGCAATCGAAACAGTGCACCAAAAGGAAAATCAAATAGAAATGTGAATTCATTCATTTTCAATATGACGCATTATATTATACTACAAACGATAGGATCCGTCAGGACTTTGCCGGAACTTTTTGCAAATGGCTGATGCCTTTTTTGTTATGCTGCAGGTGCCGGCTGTTGCAGCTATTGTAGTTCGAACTGTTCGAGGATGCTGCGTATTGCTGCATACAGATCTTTCTTTAAATCTTCAATGCCTACCGGACTGTGATTTAAGATGACATTGTAGCATGTAGCATTAACCAGTTCGACGATCATAAATACCATTAATTCTTTTTGCCGGAATTTCTTTTTTGATTTTTGAATTAATTCATCAAAGATATCCATGCAATTCTGATTGTCAAGATCTGAAATCCTAATATTTGAAAAGATTCCCCAACTCAGGTTTTTAGCGATAAAGCGAAGGATAACCGGATTCTCATTAAGCTGCTCTATCACGCAGTCAACCAAACAGATAATGGCATCTTCAAAAGAATCCGATACCTTTTGAAACAACTCATTGTTTAATTGTATATGTGCTTTTTCAAAAATCCGGTTTGCCTCATATGCGACCAGGCAATCCTGGATCGCATATTTATCCTTAAAATACAGATAAAAGGTTCCTTTTGCCATATTTGCATTCTTGGCAATTTCTGAAATAGAAGTATTATCTATTCCTTTTTCTGTAAAGAGCTGGAAAGCTGAGGCAAGTAACGCTTCTTTTTTTTGTCTCTTCTTCTCCTCAATCTTACCCAAAACGATCTCTCCTTTTATTAGTCGTCTGCTTTAATTTCTTTTGTTGTCATAATGAACTTCACACTGCCGTCCATTTCACCAGAGATTCCTGAGAAGCTCTTATAATTTGCTGCTGCGTTGTTTACAGCTTCTGCTCTGTCTTTGGTATCACTTACACCATCTAAAATGCTGTTCATGGTATCTGTAAGCTTATCAACACCATCTTCCTTGAATTCTTTTGTTCCGGAAGCAAGTTTGGAAGCACCGTTGTCTAACTTGTTAACACCTTTTGCTACTTTATTTGTTGTAGTAACTAATGTGTTCGTTGCTTTATAAAGTTTCTTAGTACCACCTGCTAATGTGCTCATACCGCTGCGAACCGTACCACTGTTAGCTTTTAACTGCTTAGAACCGGATTTTACTGTTTTAGAGCTCTTTGTTAATGTCGTTGCAGCATCATTTAATTTCTTATTGTTAGCAGTTAATGTTGTACCGCTCTTATATAATGTCTTTACCGCTTCTGTTAAAGTACCTACACTTGCATTGATCTTTCCACTTGCCTCTAAGATCGGTGTCTTATAACCACGGATCGTTGCTGCACTATCAGACATTGTCTTTGCACTGCTCTGTAATGCACTTAATCCGTTATAAAGATTTGTCTCTGTAGAGGTCTTGCTTGTTGCAGCTTCCATTGTCTGAAGACCAAGTTTTAAGTCTGTCTTGCCATTCTGATCAGCAGCTTCGCTGTCCGGTTTACCGTTCGTAGCTGCATCCAGTCCTGCACCGGCTTTCTGAACGTTATCCATATAATTAAGCATAGACTCATATAACTGAACCTGTGCCTGATAAGTTGCTTTCTCCTGCTCTGTTGCTGCATTCTTGACAGCTGTTTCCATCTTCTCTTTTGTAGTGTTAATGCTGTCTCTTAATGCTTTTGTCTGTGCATCTGTTCCTTCTAACTGCTTTGCAGCCGCATTGATCTTATCAACACCGCTGATCGCTGATGTCAGACCGCTGTCTAACGACTCTACACCTGCTTTTAAGGAATTAACACCGTTTGAAAGCTTTGTCATATTTTCTTCTGCAAGAAGCGTGTTTACGCCATTGACATATGAAGTTAAGCTGTCATTGAACTGTTTATAAGAAGCAGGGAACTGCTCTGCGGAAGAAGAAATCTTACCGGCACCATCGACTAATGCTTTTGCACCGGCTGTATATTTCTTAGTACTCTGTGCAAATGTCTTTGTACCATCAGAGTATTTGATCACACCCTTGAATAACTTATCTGCTGACTTTGTATAAGTACCAACTCCTTTTTTTAACTTTGTAGCACCGGTATTTAATGTACCGACACTCTTATTCAATGTCTTGATCGCTTTATTGTATTTCTTGATATTGCTATTTAATGTCTTTAATCCATCACTTAAAGTATCTGCACCATCTACAAGCTTATTTGCCGCATCCTTTAAGTCATCCATCTTATCATCCAGATCATCGAGACTGTCAATATCACCAAAGTCAATATCTTTGAACAGACTTGCTGTTGCTACAGTATAAGAAGCACCCATTTCAAAATCTTTTACATCTGCTGTGATCTTAACCGTATCCGTAATCTTGTCATTGATCTTATCGGTATCTATGGTAACATCATCGCCAAAATCAAGTCCTGCAAGATCTAAACTGTCTTTTAATCCCGGCATGCCATATGCCATAATGATATCATTGTCTCCTTCTGAAACAACTTCGCCATTATCAACTTTGATATTCTGGAATTTATCAGTAGAAAGGATCATTCCCGTAGCCATTAAGAAAGGTGTATAGATTTCCGTTTCTTTTCCGTCTACCGTTACTTTCTTTTTCGAAGAGTTAGTATATTTGATATTCATCTCAAACTTTCCACTCTTACCGGCAAGATCTTTTGCAGATACTTCTTTACCATCTAATTTATATGAGATCTCCATTCCGACAGGAAGCTCTTTGTCTGATGTACCCTGATAATAAATATCATTTTTCTTAGCATCCCAGGTCAGAGTGCTGTCATCCTGTGTAAACTTTTCATTTCCTTTTGTATTCTGAATGTCTTTCAGATCAGAAACATCAGAGATTTTTCCATTAATACCTGCATTCTTTAACCAGTCTGAAACGATCACTTCATCTTTTTTTCCATTAGCATCCATTGTAACATATACCGTTTCTTCTTTTGATACCTTTGAAGCATCTGCTTTCTTTGCTGCTTTTGTATTGACACTTTCTGTTACTGTCTTTGTATTCCCTGCTGCGGCTGCTTTACTCAATGCGAATGTATGAGAAGCATATTCCACACTGCCTACTAACAATCCTGAAGCTAATAATACACTGATTCCGGCTGCTGCCATTTTCTTTTTATTCACTCTCATAGTAATCCTCATTTCTGTGCATCTTGTGCCAGATTGCTTCTGTGCCAGATGCACCAGGCACAGAGCATTTGCAACATCTTTTGATGTTACCGGTCATTGACAATTTCTTTTTCTATCATGGTATCAAAAGTCTCTTCTAAACTCTATTGACTTTTGATGCCATATGTTTGTTTATGCATTTTGTTCTTCTATTGCTACATTACCATGTTCTTTGTCACGCTGGTGAACTTTTTCTTTGATCATATCCCATGAACTTCTGATGATCACACCATCAAATATCCAAAGCATGGCAGGAAGGATACAGATTACAACAACCATACTGATCACCGCACCTCTTGCAAGCAATGTACAGATCGCACCGATCATATCGATACGTGAATAAATAGATACACCAAACGTTGCTGCAAAGAAGCAAAGTCCACTTGTTAAGATTGACTTAATTGAGGTCTGGTGTGCAATGATGATTGCATCTTTCTTGCTTCTCTTTCGAATTGTACGTTCTTTATGATAACGGTTCGTCATAAGGATCGCATAATCGACAGTAGCACCAAGCTGGATTGTTCCGATTACAATACTTGCCACGAACGGAAGCGATGTATGCGTATAATACGGAACTGCCATGTTACAAGCAATCGCGAATTCAATAACGGATACCAGAATGATCGGTATTGAAATTGACTTAAATGTGATCAGGATAATAATGAAGATCGCGGCGATTGAAATGATATTTACATTTTCCAGATCAACATTTGTAACATCGGAAAGATCTTTCATCAAAGGTGCTTCACCAATGACCATCCCCTTCTTCTGATATGATTTTACAATCTTATCGATGGAATGGATCTGCGCATTGGATTCATCAGTCGCCGATGCATAATCCGAGCAGACAAATTGCAATTCATAATTATCTGTCTTTAACATTGTTTTGATCTTATCCGGGATCAGGGAATCCGGAAGGTTTGGTCCTACGATGGAATCAAGACCTAATACCCATTTTACGCCATCTACTTTCTTTACTTTTGAAAGCATTTCATTCTTTTCTTTGGCTGTCAATCCATCCTGTAATAAGATCATATGGATGGAACTCATATCAAAGTTTTCTTTCAACTGTTCGTTTGCTTTTGCACTGGGAATATCCTTCGGAAGGGATGTGTCCAGGTTATAATAGATCTCATAATTGCTGTTACCATAAGCTGCCGGTGCAAGCAGGATCGCAAATACGATCAAGGCTGCCCAATGATGTTTCACGATGAAATGCGATACATTATCCAAAGATGGAATCAACGCCTTATGGCTGGTCTTTTCGATCGCTTTATCGAATGTAAGGATCATAGCAGGTAAAATCGTTACACAGGCTACTACACCGATCACAACACCCTTTGACATTACAACACCGATGTTCGTACCTAACTTAAATGTCATAAAGCAAAGTGCGATGAATCCGGCAATTGTTGTAACCGAACTACTTGATACGGACTTAAATGTATTGGCGATCGCATGTGCCATGGCTCGTTTATTGTCTCCCGGATAGCGGAGCTTATTCGCTTCATAACTCTCTAACAGGAAGATTGAATAATCCATCGTAACCGCCAATTGCAATACCGCGGCTAACGCCTGCGTAATATAGGAAATCTCACCTAGGAACAGATTACTTCCTAAGTTAAATACTATCGAAATACCGATTGTTGCAAGGAAAATCAACGGAGATACTACAGATTCCATTGTTATCAAAAGTACGATCAATGATAACACGGAAGCAACTACCACATAAACCGGCATTTCCTCTAATGCCAGGTTCTTAATATCTGTTACGACACCGGACATTCCGCTGGCGTACACATTCGATGATACGGTAGAACGGATCTTTTCGATCGCTCCCATTGTTTCATCTGTTGATGTCGTTGAATCGAAAAAAGCGATCATCATCTTGGCATCACCGTTAAAGAAAGCTTTTCTTAAGTCCTCAGGAATCATTTCCGTTGGTACCGAGATGTCTAATGCATCATCATAGAATAATACATCCTTGACATGATCAATCTTTTCAAGCTTATTCTCAAGTTTGACGGCATCTTTCATATCCATGTCTTCGACAATGATCATGGAGAAAGCACCCATTCCAAACTCATCTACCATAATGTCCTGTCCTTTTACCGTTTCTAATGACTCCGGCAAATAACTGAGTACATCATAGTTGACACGGGTTGATACATAACCGAATGCTGCCGGTATCAGAAGCAATACCGTCAAAATTAAAATGATGTTCTTATGTTTTGTAATCCACTTACCTATACGAATCATTTTCTCTCTTCCCTTCGTTAATAATAAATTTTATCAAAATGACTAATGGTCATTTTTACTATAGCCTAGTATAGTAAAAAAATGACCATTAGTCAATAATTATTTTTTCAATTAAGATTTCTTTAAGATTTGCAAGAAAAATCTTAAAAATGCAAAGCAATTTCAGTGAATATACCACTATTGCACAAGCAGTTTCCCATTCAAAAAAGGGCAAAGCCAACGCTTTGCCCCAACCGGCTGCTTATAAAAAGCAACTCTGCTTTTTATTTATTTTGCAAGTAACATCATGATCTCATTACTTCTTGCTACAAAATCTGTCATTTCCTGTGCAGATAATGGCTTATGTGCCAACATGGCAAGATCATAAAGCTGTTTACAGAACATATCAACATATTCACCATCTTTGTTTTCTAAGATATATTGTACAAGCTTATTTGATGAGTTTAAGACCAAAGTCTCTCCGCCGCCAAACATACTCATATCCATGCCACCCATTCCACCGGCACTATACATCTTCATCATATCCTGCATACGACGTGTTTCTTCGGAAAGTGTCATCATAGACGATACATTTTCATTCTTTAACTTCTCAACTTTGACTTCTAACTGTTCTTTGCCTAAAGCTTTCTTAAAGACTTCTGTCAATGTTTCTGTCTCTTTCTTGATCGTCTCTTCGTCAGCTTCCTGCGTCATTGTTTCTGAGAGATCCGCATCAATACGCTGGAATTTTACTTTCAGGTCACCCTGCTCTAACTGTGTAATAAACGGCTGGTCAATGCTGTGCTTTAAGATGATCGCGTCGATATTCTGTTCTTTGAACATATTGATATACTGGCTCTGCTGCTGCATATCGGTTACATAATATACTGTCGTAGGCTCTTCTTCCTTGTCAGCCTCTGCTTTTTCGCTGTTTTCGGAAGTATCGTCCTTTGCATCTTCCTCTTTCGTCTGCTCTTTGCCTTCGGCTTTCTTTCGCTCTTCCACATATTCCGGCAGAGTAATAAACTTATCTTCTAAGTTTCTAAAGATAATGAAATCTTCCATCTTCTCACGGAACTTCTGATCCTTTAAGCAGCCATATTTGATGAATGGACTGATATCATCCCAGTATTTCTCATAATTCTCACGTTCTACTTTATACATGCCTGATAATTTATCAGCAACTTTCTTCGTGATATAATCCGAGATTTTCTTTACAAAGCCATCATTCTGTAATGCGCTACGTGAAACGTTCAAAGGAAGATCAGGACAATCGATCACACCCTTTAAGAGCATTAAGAATTCCGGAATAACTTCTTTAATATTATCTGCAATAAATACCTGATTGTTGTATAACTTGATCACGCCTTCTAAGTTATCGTATTCGGTATTTACTTTAGGGAAATACAGGATACCTTTTAAGTTAAATGGGTAATCCATATTCAAATGGATCCAGAAAAGAGGTTCTTTGTAGTCATTGAATACTTTTCTGTAAAATTCTTTGTACTCATCATCTGTACAATCATTGGGATGTTTCATCCACAATGGCAATGTATCACTGATCGAAACCGGACGTTTGTTGATCTTAACTTTTTCTTTACGCGGAGATACTTCTACGACTTCTTTTTCTCCGTTTTCATTTTCACGTTCTTCGGTCTTTGCTTCTTCTACGATATTTTCAACGACAACATCATCTTCTCTAAGATCTGCAGCGTCAATCGTTTCGTATTCCTGCTCGGCATTTGCTTTTGATAAAAAGATCTCTACCGGCATGAATGAACAATATTTATTCAGCACTTCACGTACACGATATTCATTTGCAAATTCTACGCTGTCTTCTGACAGATATAATGTGATCGTTGTACCGATCGTGTCTTTCGAACCATCTGTGATCTCAAAGTTGATGCCGCCTTCTGATTCCCAATGAACTGCTTTTGCGCCATCCTGCCATGACAATGTATCGATCGTCACACGATCAGCTACCATAAATGCAGAGTAAAAACCAAGTCCAAAATGACCGATGATCTGCTCTTCATTTGTCTTATCTTTATACTTCTCTAAAAAGTCTGTTGCTCCGGAAAAAGCCACCTGATTAATGTACTCTTGCACTTCATCTTCTGTCATACCAATTCCGGTATCGGTAAAGCTGATCGACTTTCCTTCGGTATCTACAACAACCTGTATCTCAGCTTTAAAATCATCAGGAAGTGTATATTCTCCCATAATATCTAATTTTTTTAATTTTGTGATCGCGTCACAGCCGTTTGAAATCAATTCACGGATAAAAATGTCATGATCCGAGTATAACCACTTCTTAATGATCGGAAACATATTTTCAGAATCAATTGATAAACTACCTGTTCTTGTCGACATATTCATCTCTCCTATCTTTTTTCTTCATATTATAATGTGACAACATGTACTCTGAATCAAAAAGCTTTCGTTTTTCCCTTCCTGATCTGCTCGGCTCAGCACCGGAACGGATATTCATTCGTATCATGTCTTTATGTTCTCTTTTTCGGATTTGCATTAGCAGTCATTCTGACAGAGTGCTAATAATCCATGCAAAACATACTATAATACTCTTTTTCTAAAAAGTCAAGGGTATTTTAGCACTCTTTTTATCAGAGTGCTAAAATACCCTTATCATATAAAAGATTTCGTTCTTTCCTAACGATTACAGATATATACCACATATCCTGCATACAGCACTAGCATAATGATTCCTTCGGTGCGGTTGATCGTCTTTTTGGTTGCTGCAAAGATCAGTACCAGAATGCTCATGATCACTAAAACGATTATATCAATAATATTTTGCATCGAAAATGTGATCGGAGAAATTGCCGCAGCTACACCAAGGACCAGCAAAATATTAAAGATATTTGAACCGATCACATTACCAAGTGCCATATCCACCTCATCTTTTCTTGCGGCTACGATCGATGTCACAAGTTCAGGAAGACTTGTTCCAAATGCTACGATCGTAAGACCGATCAATGTATCTGTCATGCCGAAATTTTTAGCAATCGTTGAAGCACTGTCTACTACCATATCTCCGCCAAACTTGATTGCAATGATACCGCCTACGATAAAAAGAAAACATTTCCAGATAGGAAGAATCTCATATTCTTCTTCATCGGACGCTGTCGCTCTCGCTTTTCTTGCTGATTGGATCATCCAGATCAAAAAGCAGGCAAAAAGAAATAACATTACAAACCCTTCCATATGACCGACTAACATTCCGGTAAATCCAAATCCTAACAGAAGTAATGCTGCTACAATAGAAAACGGAAATTCTTTCTTTAAAGTTTCTTTCTGAACCGCTAACGGACAAAATAATGTACAGGCACCACAAACCACCATCAGATTAAAAGTATTTGATCCAACTGCATTGCTGATAGCAAGTCCGTTCTTATGTGCCAGTGCAGCCGTAATACTAACAGAACATTCCGGAAGACTTGTCCCCATTGCGACAATCGTAAGTCCAATGATCATGGATGGCACACGAAGCTGTTTTGCAACACTCGAACTGCCTTCCACAAAAAAATCTGCTCCCTTGATCAACAATACAAATCCGATAATTAAAATAATATACTCCATATCAATCCTCCATTACTCTTTTTCTCTCTCTTAAAATGGCAACACGCCTAAATGTTCCAATAAAATCTTGATACCAAGCACGATCAGGATCACACCGCCTACGATCTGCGCTTTTTTTTCATATTTATTTCCAAATCGAAAACCGATGCCGACTCCGGCAAAAGAAATCATAAATGTAGTACACCCGATCAATGCGATTGATGTCCAGATATTTACACCCGGCAGTAATGCAAAAGTAACACCGATCGCTAATGCATCAATGCTGGTTGCAATCGCCATCAAAAAAAGCTGTCCGATATCCAGCTGGTCTCCTTCTGTCTCAACTTCGTCTTTCTCCTTCAGACTTTCATAGATCATCTGTCCTCCAATAAAAACAAGAAGTCCGAATGCGATCCAATGGTCAAACTGCTCAATATACTTTTGAAAACGCGATCCGATAAACCAGCCAAGCCATGGCATCAATGCCTGAAAACCGCCAAAGAAAAGCGCGATCAGAAAAGCATTTTTCTTATTCAGCTTCGTCATTCCCAGTCCTTTACAGACTGATACGGCGAAAGCATCCATCGATAAACCGATTCCGATCAATAATAATTCGATAATACTCATAATCTTCCTCCGTTTTGTATAAATGTCCCATATACATCTTATGCCAAAAATCTTTTGATTTCGCTCCATAAAGTAAGAAAAACAGGTACAATTCCGTACCTGTTTTCCAAAAACCCAGCACAGAAAAATACTGTGCATGAGTCTTGTTATTTAAGATTAAGCCAGACCTTTCGGACGAGTTTGTTGACTTAGTCACGCTTCTTTCGTATTACGCTAACTACTCCCTCAATGCTTTTGTCAGTATAGCAATAATGAGAAATTTTGTCAACCAGCCACCCCTAAATTCCTCTTCCCCCTTGGCATCCTATCGTTTATAACTAATATCATGCGTCATATTTGTAAATATTGTATTCGCATTTTTGATTTGGTTTCCTTTTGGGGCACTGTTTCGATTGCTAAGGATATCTATGATTTTTTTCTTTTTTGCTCTTATTATGGGTGCTCTCATCTGATATAGGGGCAAGGCCAGTCCTGATGTACATTGCTGTTAGGGGATCTCAAAGACCGTCGCCACTTGCCGGAACTTTTGGAGCAAATGGTTGATCCTATTTGTGATATCGTGATCTGGTGTGCGATCCGATTGTTAGGTATTTCTTTCTTATTTTGCTACGATATTCACAATTCTTCCCGGAACATAAATCTCTTTGATAATATTGCCCGAAAGCTTATCACCTAATGCTTCTTTTGCTTTTGCAAGCACATCATCTTTTGGATCATCCTTACCGATTGAAATCGTTGCTTTTGTCTTACCATTGATCTGAACAGCAATCTCAACAGTAGATTCTACGGTCTTTGCTTCTTCATACTCCGGCCATGCTGTCTGATACAATCTGCCCTCTCCACCAAGAATAGACCAAAGTTCTTCTGTCATATGCGGAGCAACCGGATTTAATAATGTGATCAACGTCTTGTATTCACCCTTTGTTACGGAATTCTTTTTATAGAATTCATTGATCAGAGACATCATTGCTGCGATTGCTGTATTAAACTTCAGGTTTTCAAAGTCATTGCTTACTTTCTTGATCGTCTGGTGCATCTTTGTCTCTAAATCTTTGGAATATCCTTCGTCCTCTGTCATCATAGACTGTAATTTCCATACACGTTCTAAGAAACGACGGCATCCTTTTACACCATCTTCTGACCATGATGCACTCAGATCAAATGCTCCGATAAACATTTCATATGTTCTAAGCGTATCTGCACCATAATCATTGACAATATCATCCGGATTGACAACGTTACCACGGGATTTACTCATCTTCTCACCGTTTTCGCCAAGGATCATACCATGAGAAGTACGTTTCTGATAAGGTTCCGGTGTTGGAACGATTTTCTGGTCATAAAGGAATTTATGCCAGAAACGTGAATATAACAGATGAAGAGTTGTATGCTCCATACCACCGTTATACCAGTCTACCGGAAGCCAGTATTCCAATGCTTCTTTGCTTGCAAGTGCTTCTGTATTCTTTGGATCGGTATAGCGCAGGAAATACCATGAAGATCCTGCCCACTGAGGCATGGTATCTGTCTCTCTCTTAGCAGGACCGCCACAGCATGGACAAGTTGTGTTTACCCAGTCTGTCATCGCTGCGAGTGGAGATTCTCCATTGTCTGTCGGCATATAGCTCTCTACTTCCGGAAGAAGAAGCGGAAGTTCACTTTCATCTAACGGTACATAACCACATTTATCACAATGAACGATTGGAATCGGTTCACCCCAGTATCTCTGTCTTGAGAATACCCAGTCACGAAGCTTGTAATTGACTTTACGATTACCGATCTTGTTTTCTGTCAGGAAATCTTTTACTTTTTCTTTTGCTTCTTCTACACTAAGACCTGTCAGAAAACCGGAATTGATCATCTTACCGGTTGCAACATCGGTAAATGCTGCTTCATTGATATCGACAGGACCGTCTTTTCCTTCTACTACCTGGATCATTGGAAGATTAAACTTCTTAGCGAATTCCCAATCACGGTCATCATGTGCCGGAACTGCCATGATCGCACCTGTTCCGTATGTCATTAATACATAATCAGAGATCCAGATCGGAATTTCTGTATTGTTGATCGGATTGATCGCTGTCAGTCCGCCAAGGACAACACCGGTCTTGTCTTTTGCAAGCTCCGTACGTTCAAAGTCAGACTTCTTAGCAGCCATCTCACGATATGTCATGATTTCATCCCAATTAGTGATCTCATCTTTATATTTGTCGATCAGAGGATGCTCCGGAGAGACTACCATGTAAGTAGCACCAAATAATGTATCCGGTCTTGTTGTATAAACTCTTAACTTATCTTCTTTTCCGGCAATTGCAAAGTCAACTTCCGCACCTTCAGAGCGTCCGATCCAGTTGATCTGTGATGTCTTAACACGCTCGATATAATCTACATCTTTTAACCCTTCAATCAGTTTATCTGCATAATTTGTAATCTTTAACATCCACTCGCTCTTTACTTTACGAACGACAGGAGAACCGCAACGTTCACAGACACCATTGACTACTTCTTCGTTGGCCAGACCAACTTTACAAGATGTACACCAGTTGATCGGCATTTCCTTTTTATAAGCAAGTCCTGCTTTAAAAAGTTTCAAAAAGATCCACTGTGTCCATTTATAATATCCCGGATCTGTTGTATTGATCTCACGATCCCAGTCAAATGAATATCCTAAAGAATGAAGCTGCTCTTTAAAATGTGCTACATTGTTCTTTGTAATGATCTTTGGATGGATCTTATTCTTGATCGCATAATTCTCTGTTGGCAGACCAAAAGCATCCCATCCCATTGGATATAATACATTATATCCCTGCATGCGACGTTTTCTTGCTACGATATCCAAAGCAGTGTATGGTCTTGGATGACCTACATGAAGTCCCTGTCCTGATGGATATGGAAATTCTACCAAAGCATAAAACTTAGGCTTTGTATAATCGTTTTCTGTCTTGAATGCTTTTTCATCATCCCAGATCTTTTGCCACTTTTTTTCCACTGTATGGTGGTTGTACATTTCCATGATTCTTTCCTCCTGAATATATTCTATACTGCCTAAAAAAGTATTCTGTTTATAATGTCAGATCATAAGATCCAAAATAATATATTTGCAACCGCACCGCAAAGTATACCGATCAGTCCACCTACAATCACATCTTTCGGAAAATGAACTCCCGTGATCACACGGATCGCCGCTAACAGACAGCCCATATATAAGATCAAAACACCGGTAAACGTATAATGATATAAAAGCGTTGTTCCGATCACAAAGATTGAAAACACATGACGGCTCGGAAATGACTTTCCAATCGTGTCTTTTGGTATCAACGGTTTGAAATCATATATTTCATATGGTCTTTTGGCATTGTAGCATTTTCGAAAAATGCTGACTGCAACAAAAGAGATTCCCGGTATAGCAAGATAAATGATAAGCTCCTGCCATAACCGTCCCCATATACAGCCTGCCGTGATAAACAGATAGCACGCTGCCGTAATGAAAGTAAACAGTTTTCCTAAATTGTTGACGATCACTACACCACTGGGCGTTGATCGAATAAAATCCATGCATTTTACATATGTTTCTTTCTTCATTCCTGCTCCTCTTTCGGAAGTACAACGTCAAGACTAAGCTCTTCTAATTGCTTATCATCTACAACATCCGGTGCATTCGTCATAAGACATGATGCATCTTTTACTTTTGGGAATGCAATGACATCACGGATACTGTCTTCTTTTGCCATTAACATCACAAGACGGTCCAGACCATATGCAAGTCCTGCATGTGGTGGTACTCCATACTTAAATGCATCTAAAAGGAAACCAAACTGTTCATGTGCTTTTTCATTTGTAAAGCCAAGTGCACGAAGCATTGTTTCCTGTACATCATCCTGATGGATTCGGATTGATCCACCACCGATCTCTGTACCATTTAAGATAATATCATATGCTCTTGCACGTACTTTTTCCGGATTCGATTCCAGATAAGGAATGTCTTCTTCAAAAGGCATGGTAAACGGATGATGCATTGCTAAATATCTGCCTTGTTCTTCCGAATATTCAAACTCAGGGAATTCCGTTACCCATAAGAATTTGTATTCGTCTTTCTTTAAGAGATCTAAGTTCTTAGCAATCTCTAAACGGAGATTTCCAAGCACATCCCAGACGATCTTATTCTTATCGGCTGCAAAGAGAAGCAGATCGCCGGCTTCTCCGTCCATCGCTTCTACCAAATGCTTTAACTCTTCTTCTGTCATGAATTTTGCAAAAGAAGATTTGTAGCTTCCATCTTCATTGATGCAAAGATAAGCAAGTCCTTTTGCACCAAAATCTTTTGCTGTCTTAACAAGAGCATCAATTTTCTTACGCGGCATTGCTCCCTGTCCTTTGGCATTGATACCACGAACAGATCCGCCATTTTCAAGTGCTCCGGTAAATACGCCAAAGCCACAGCCTTTAACAACCTCTGACACATCTTTTAATTCCATGCCAAAACGCAGATCCGGCTTATCTGATCCGAAACGGTCCATTGCTTCCTGCCATGTCATACGCTGGATCGGAAGCTCGATATCTACATCTAATACTTCTTTGAAAAGCTTCTGTAACAGACGTTCGTTGACATCCATAACATCATCTTCATCTACAAAAGAAAGCTCCATATCGATCTGTGTAAATTCCGGCTGTCTGTCCGCACGAAGATCTTCATCACGGAAACATCTTGCAATCTGGAAATAACGATCGTATCCTGAACACATCAACAACTGCTTAAAAAGCTGTGGTGACTGTGGAAGTGCATAGAAATGTCCCGGATGGATACGACTTGGTACAAGATAATCTCTTGCACCTTCCGGTGTACTCTTCTGTAAAATAGGAGTTTCTATCTCTAAAAAGCCCTCATCGGCAAGGAACTGTCTTACCAATGTCATGACTTTACTTTTCATCATAAGATTTCTTTGCAAATCAGGACGGCGAAGATCCAAATAACGATATTTCAAACGCAATTCTTCTTTCGTCTTACTGTCTGCTTCGATAGGAAATGGAGGAGTCTCTGATTCCGACAAGATACGGATGCTTTTTGCACGCACCTCGATCGCTCCTGTTTTTAATTTATCATTGACAGCTCCGGAACGTTTTGTAACTTCACCGGTTACTGCAATTACAAACTCACTTCTGAGCTTTTCTGCCTTTGCAAAACCTTCTTTATCAATCTCACCATCTTCAAAGATTACCTGCAAGATTCCCGAACGGTCACGCATATCGACAAAAATAATACCGCCCTTATTACGCTGTTTTTGTACCCAGCCCATTACAGTAACTTCACTGCCTACATTTGCCTCACTTAACTCCGCACAACGACATGTACGCTTCAGGCCCTTCATTGACTCAGCCATCTTATTCCTCCATTCTGCCGTTTCATATCTTTACGGCATGTTTGCTCTCTGTCACCCGTTTTGACCTCAGGCGACACCAATCTATATTTTACAACGAAATACGAAATATAGCAAGATTGAGTTCTCTTCTGCACAAGTCCTGCTTTTACAAACCTTTGTCTTTTCCGACAAAAAACAATCTGTCAGTTCCCCGTATGCTGCATTTCTTTCACAAAAAGCTTTAGCGGTTCTAACTGTCTTTCATCTCTAATCTCCTTCAAGCTTGCAATCCCCTCCTGAAAGACATCTCTATGAACAACTCTTTGAAACGCTAAAAAAACATGCATATCATAATCTCCCACTTCATCGATCATAATCTCTAAAGCAGACTTCGGATCAAACGCATTGCGGTAAACCCTTTTGGAAGTCAATGCGATAAAGACATCACATACCCGTAAGATCCTTGCCATATACGGAATATCTTCTCCACGCAGATTATCAGGATATCCCGAACCGTCAAAATTTTCATGATGATGAAAAACAGCGTTTGCAAGTATTTCATCATAACCGGCATCCCGCATCATCTCATAGCTTTGTGCTGTATGCTGTCTGACATATTTCATCTGTTCTACGATCAGCCCATCCTGTGAATATAGATATTTCATTAATTTCAACTTACCGATATCATGTAATATTCCCGCAATTTCAATATTCCGGCAAAATTCTTCTTTTTCATTTAACTCTTTTGCGATCAATACAGCCAGATTGCTGACTTCTACTCCATGCTGCATTTCTTCACAGACCGTATCCCGCATCGCTTTTGGTATCTTTTCTATTTCCATTACATCACTTACATATCTTTCCATGAACACCCTCACAATCTAAGCATTCCTGACAGGTTTTGGCTGTCACAAAAATACCCCTTTTTTTCTATCGATCATTTCTTCGATCCGATCAATATAATCCGTAATACTCTTCACATTTTCCACACGGCTTACAATCTTTTTATCAGGATGATAGATTTTAGTGGAAGCACCGGCCCCAACTGCTGCGATCGTTTGCATTTCCTCCATGATCAAAATGTTATATAAGCATTCTTTTCCTTCTCTTGCATAACCGATATTTTCCTGTCCCGTACTGCCATAATGACCTGCTGAATTCTTCTGGCGATACATATAATACGGTGCGTATCCTTCTTTTTGGGCAAAGCTTTGAGCCATCTCCAGCATTTTTTCCATTTGAAGGAAACGTTTTTTCTCTTCTTCATAAAGATCACCTGACTCTTCTAATACCGTTCTAAGCCTTGATGCTCTCTTGATCACCAGTGAATGTACCGTAACACTGTCAGGATCAAGCTTTTTGATCTGCTCTAAAGTATCCGCAAAATCCTTTGTCGTTTCTTTTGGAAGACCGATGATTAGATCCATATTGATATTGGAAAATCCCAATTCTCTTGCCAGATAGAATGCTTCCTTTGTCTGTTCCACCGTATGTCTTCTTCCGATCAGATCTAATGTCTTTTGCTGCATGGTCTGCGGATTGACTGAAATTCTTTCGACATGATACTTGCGTAATACGGCAAGCTTTTCTCTTGTAATGCTATCCGGCCGTCCGGCTTCTACCGTAAACTCATATTGATCGTCTGTCGGAAAACACTGCCTGATATGTGTAAGCACTTCTTCAAGCTGTTTTGCTGTCAATGTCGTAGGTGTCCCCCCACCCATATAGATGCTGGTCAGCTTACGGTTCTTACACTCTTTTGAAACTGCTGTAATCTCTTTTTTCAGTGCTTTCACATACGCATCTGCCAAATAACCGAATCTTTCGTATGGATAAGACGGAAATGAGCAATACAGACAAGTTGTCGGACAGAATGGTATCCCAATATATAAACTATATCCACCTTCAAAAGAAATGTCTTTTAATAATGCTGCTTCTTTGATTGCAATCTGAAGTCCGAGCTGAAGCTTTTCATTCGTACAGCAATACCATTTTCGCATCTGCTCTTCTACTTCCTGCTTCTCTTTGCCCTGTAGCAACTGATTCATCGGTATCTTTGTCGGACGCACACCTGTCATCGTTCCCCATGCAGGAATCCTTCTTTCTAATCCTGCGTCTGTCAAAATGTCTTCTGTCAGGTCACACAACATCAAAAAAAGAAGCCGTTTTAATTCGTTTTTATAATAAGTGCGGTATGGATGTGCCGACTTATCTTCATGCTTATGCCAGTCTTCATTACCGGATATTGCAACTTCTTTTTGTACAAAATACTCATTGCAATACAGACCAATCGTAATCTTTTCCATTCGAAAACATATACCGATCACAAGTTTTTCTTTTTTTTCAGAGAGGATTTCTTTCATCGAAGAAGCCGTAAGCTCCTGTCCTACTTCAACACTACTTCTCTGTCCTGAAAAAAAACTGTTGACCAATGCCTGTAGTTCATAATCAAAATCCAGCTCTGATAAAATGATCTTAATCATCGCTGCCTCCTGCATATGGATTATACATTTTCTCTTCTCCGATCGACGTTGTCATACCATGTCCCGGATATACTCTAACAGCCGGTGGCAGGATTAAAAGTTTTTCTCTGATCGAATGAATGATCTGACTCATGCTGCCGGTAGGAAAGTCCGTTCTTCCAACGGATTCCTGAAAAAGCGTATCTCCCGAAAAAAGAATGCCAGCCTTTGGGAAATAAAAGCACATGCCACCGATCGTATGTCCCGGTGTCAAAATACAGCGGACTGTCTGCCCCAGAAGCTCGATTTCCTGACCATCTTCTAAATATTCATCTACAGAAGTCGTACATGATGCACTCATTACAGAAGAAAGATTATTTGTTGTACTTTCAATAATAATCTTTTCTGCTCGCGATGCCATTACTTTTGCACCGGTTGCTTTTTGCACATCCGAAACTGCCTGAATATGATCAAAATGTCCATGTGTCAACAAGATTGCTGTCACCTTTAATTGCTTGTTCCGAATATATCGTAATATTTTTTCTGCTTCATCTCCCGGATCAACGATCACACACTCTTTTGTTTCTTTATCAAATAAAAAATAACAATTTGTCTGAACCGGTCCTACTACTCTGAAATCACATACTAAACTCATGTCACTCTCCATTTCTTCTTTCTTTCACATCAAACATTCTAAAAAGAATATATTCCTGCCATCTTCTTTTATATCGTCGTCTCTTTCAACCATATCTTCTATTAACCCTTAATATCCTCTGAGTTTTATGACTGCGTTCTCTGGATATCTTTGATACCGTCAATCTGCAGCAATTTCTTTGTCAGATCATGTAACGAATCTTTACTTCGGATTGCGAAGCCTACATTGATCGTAGCAATGCCCTGTTTGCTCGTTCTGCTGTTGATCGATTTTACATCAATCTTGTTTTCAGTAAGGATTTTTGTAATATCTAACAGAATACCCATTCTATCATATGCATAGATAATAATCTCTGTATCATATAATTCATCCGGCTTTCCATCAGCACTTGTCTCCCATTCGGCTTCAATAATACGCTGTCTATCCTGCTCTGACAGATTCATCATATTAATACAGTCTGTTCGATGAATAGATACGCCACGTCCTCTTGTAACAAAACCTATGATCTCATCACCCGGTACAGGACTACAACATTTTGAAAAACGAACTGACACGTCATCAATGCCTGCGACAACAATACCGCTTTTTGATTTGACTGCTGCAGGTTTGGTTGAACTGCCATTTTGTCCTTGTAACTGGTTTTCCTTATTGACAGCTTCCAAAATCTGTTTATCTGTTGTATGGACAGGATTTTTCTTACGGTAGGCATCCTGCAATTTATTCACAACCTGCCCTTCTTTTAAACCACCATGTCCGATTGCAGCAAGCACGGAATCCCAGTCACGAAATCCGTATTTTTTCAGGCAGGCATTCATATATTCTGTTTTTAACAGATCTGTCAAAGGAATCAGATGTGCTTTACAATAGCCTGTCAGCATTTCTTTTCCTTTCACAATATTTTCCTCTTTGAATTCAGAACGGAACCACTGATTGATCTTATTCTTAGCCTGTGTACTCTTAACAATTGAAAGCCAGTCACGGCTTGGTCCTCTCGAATTCTGTGATGTCATGATCTCGACACGGTCACCATTCTGGATCTTGTAATCGATCGGCACAAGATTTCCATTGACTCTGGCACCGACCATCTTATTACCAACAGCACTATGCACCGCATAAGCAAAATCGATCGGTGTTGAATCTGCCGGTAGGTTTTTGACATCACCATCTTTGGTAAAGCAATAGACATGATCGGAAAAGAGATCCAGATCACTCTTTAACAAACTTAAAAATTCTTTGTTATCAGACATGTCACGCTGCCATTCCAAAATACGGCGCAGCCATGCTAACTTCTCTTCCTCACTGTCAGCAGTATTATGTCCGTATTGATTTTCTTTATATTTCCAGTGTGCAGCAATACCATATTCTGCGGTCCGATGCATTTCATAAGTACGGATCTGTATTTCAAAAGGATGTCCCTGCGGTCCGATCAATGTTGTATGAAGGGACTGGTAATTATTCGGCTTTGGCATTGCAATATAATCTTTAAAATGGCCCGGGATCGGTTTATAGATCTCGTGGATCACACCAAGAGCTGTATAGCAGTCTCTTTCTGTCTCTACGATGATGCGGACAGCAAAAAGATCATAGATCTGCTCTAACTTTTTATTCTGTGTAACCATTTTTTTATAAATACTAAAGTAATGCTTTGCACGTCCATCGATCGTTGCTTTAATCCCTGCTTTTTCTATATGTGATTTTACTTCTGAAACAATCTTTCGGATAAATTCATCTCTGCGTTCCTGTCCCATAGCAATCTTGTTGACCAGATCATGATACATCTCCGGCTCAAGATAACGAAATGCCAGATCGTCCAGTTCAACCTTTACTTTGGAAATTCCAAGACGGTCTGCGATTGGTGCATAAATATCCATTGTCTCTGTTGATTTTTCTTTCTGCTTTTCAGGCGTCTGGTATTGCATCGTCCGCATATTATGCAGGCGATCCGCAAGTTTGATCAGAATAACACGAATGTCTTTTGCCATTGCGAGGAACATTTTTCTAAGATTCTCTGCCTGCACTTCGACTTTATCTGCTACATAGTTTAACTGTGTTAATTTTGTAACACCATCAACAAGCAAAGCCACTTCGTCACTGAACTCTGCTGCGATTTCTTCACTTGTCATTATCGTATCTTCTACTACATCATGAAGCATACCGGCTACGATCGTTTCCTTGTCTAATTCTAATTCTGCAAGGATAATGCAGACACAGACCGGATGAATGATATAAGGCTCGCCCGATTTTCTTTTCTGACCTTCATGTGCTTTATATGCAATCTTATATGCTTTTTCGATCAGATGGACATCATCCGACGGATGATACTTTTTAACCATTGAGATCAATTTTTGAAATAAGACCTCCGGCTCTGTAAAATCCTCTGGGATCATACTTGTAGCAAGCTCTCCATTATCTATTTTCACTTCCGGTTCCATCATTTTGTCTTTCATATGCAGCCTCCATCCTGTGTAATTATTATTTATTTTCCATATGCCCATGCCGCTTTCGCCTGCTTTAAGACAACCTCAAAATCCCACTCTTTCTCAGAACGTGCAATACTGTTCGGATCATTTACCTGCAGCTTTCCGTCCTTAGAAATTCCTTTTAATACAATAAAATGACCATTGTCGGTAAAATCACCTGCACCCATACTGCATATTACCGGTTTCTTATTCTTTAACGCTTCCCTGACAGCACTTTCACTCAGACTGACTCTGCTTACCGACAATCCCAGCTTTTGTGCACCGGATGACATCAATGCCCATGCTGTTCCTGTATCCTGTGTATAATAGTCATGATTCATACAGAATTCTGCAATATCTGCCGGTGTCTTATCTGTCTTTTGGGTAATTCCTGTATAGACCATTGACATGCAGGTCGGACCGCATCCGTCAATGGCTATAATATCATTTCCATAATGAACATATCCCCAACGTTTATCCCATTGCTGAAACAATGGCACATCTTCTTTCAGCTCCTCCTCTGTGATCGATCCGGATGCTGTTTCATCATCTACATGCATCAGATAATCACTGACAAAGGAAACTGTTTCCTGATTCTTTGCTAAAAGCTCTAACAGGTTTTTCGGATAACTTTCAAGATTTAATAAAATATCCGAAATTTCTGAGTACTCTCCTTCTAATGCAACAAGCTTCTTATAAACACTTTCATATCCCTTCGGGACATCCACCTGCATCACAGTGGACTCTGGTGTCTGCGTTGCTTTACTGCCTTCTTTACTTCCACCTATCGGTCCTGTAAGCCAGCCGATCAGATAAAACACAAAAAATGCGATCACAATCGCTGCAAGTGCAAGCAGAGCTTTTATAATCCTTACTTTTCTTTTTCTCTTACGCATCCGAATTCTTCTGCGAAGATATCTGCGATATTCCATTTCCTCTTCCGGTGTTCTGTTTTCCACAATCTTCTCCCCATTCATTCCTTCTTATTCACAATCAATATCCATCAGCCTTTTCATCAGTAGATCAAACTCTTCTGAGGATATCTTTTCTTCTTCAAATGCATCGGTGATCAGTTCTTCTAACTCATCCCATACATATTTTCCTTTTTTCTCTTCCAGATCATCTAATTCCTTTTGAAACTGTTTTATTTCTGACATGCATTCTCCCCTTTTCCTTTTTGCATAAAAATTACCGTCTTCCAAAATAATTTCCACTTTTCATAATAATCTATCCTAAGTTGTCCGTCAACTCAATCCACTTTGTATTTCAGGAATTTGGCATTTTTTCCAAATCTAAAATCAGATCAACTGTTCTCTTAGTCGAATTGCCATCAAGAGCACCTAAGAAATACGAACAAAATGCCTGTAATTTCTGATCCGTATGATCGTCTTTTTCTTTCTGTTCTAATATCCATTGTGCCTGATCCGCTAACTCATCCATCGTTTGAACCTGCTTGCCGGGTACAAAAGTAGAAAAATCAAAGTAAATATCACGCTGTTTTTCATATTCTTTCAGATCAAACACATAAAAAAGCATTGGAATCTTTAACAAGGCTGCTTCGAAAATAGATGAACTGTAATCAGTAATCAATAAAGAAGTGATAAATAAAAGATCGTTGATATTTTCTTTGCCTGTAAAATCAAATACACGACTGCGATATTTCTCACTGCATTCTAATTGCTGCCTGACAAACGGATGCTGCTTGACTAAAAGAACCGTATCCGATGTAAGGCTTTCCATTAAACGGTCAATCACAAACCGGTCTTTCGGATAAAACGCTCTTGTCTTACCACTACCGCGAAATGTCGGTGCAAAAAGGATCACTTTCTTATTTTGCAATGCAGGATACTTTTCGTACAGCTCTTCGGTCACTTTCTGCTGATACGCTTTATCAAAGAAAACATCCGTGCGCGGGACACCGACCGGATAAACTTTTTGAGGTGTAATTCCAAACGCTTCGCTGTAAAAAGGAACCATCTGCCTGCTGCTGACCGGAACCAGGGAATAATTACGATGGTTTCTGGTATCCTGTGTCAGATGCGGGATCTTGTCCACTTCAGACAATCCAAACATCTTAAATGCACCACAGGCATGCCAAAGTTGAACTACCTTTGTATCTTTACGAATTGTCAATACATGGAGCTGTGGGTAAAAATCTTCCAGAACGATTACTTTTGCCTCTGCTGCTAAAAATGCTGCTCTTTTTATCGCATCAAATGGTAACTTCCGGATCGGACGTGTATCGATAAAGCTTTCTGTTCTGACCGATGTCTGTTCTATTGCCTTGCGGACGCGGTCAAGATTTCCACCCTTTTCTAAACTGCGTTCTGACAGAAAAAGAATTCCCTGCGTTTTCTTTACCTTCCGGCACTGCTTTTCATAACATTTTTTAAAATACGAAGTCTTGATCTCACGTATACTGTAGCCATAGCCGGTATGTGCTTTCACTAAACCATGTGCATGATAAAAAATACCTTTCTTTCCTTTGATCTCTTCATCAATATAACGCGACTTTTTAATCCCTTTTACAGCTAAAAAGCCATCTATGATCCAGATTGGAAGTAAAAGCGTATAGCACACATATTGAAGTTTCTTAAAATTTCTTTTCCAAAAGCCTGTCTTCTTTTGTTTTTTTACAAACAGATCTGCTAAAAAGAACTCTTCCTTAGAAAGTGTCTGCCACTTTCCGTTGGCATCACAATAAATCAGTATAAAACTAACCTGCTCTTCTTCCTGCTTTTGAAATTCAAAAAAGACATCGGAAAGTGTGATCGTTCGTTCCACTTCAAATGCCATATGTCCATCTCGTCCGTGACAGACTGCATCCATCGGAAAATACCGCTTTTGGTCTGCATAAGTAAAAAGTGCAATAATACGCAGCTTTCCATTTGCGGTCAGAGAGTCTGTCTCTCCATGAAATTGCAAAAAAAGCTGTCTGTCTTTTATCTCTTTTTTGTCATATATGATCCAATCCTGCATGATGCTCCTACCTCATTTTTTATTTTTCTACTGCTTTAGCATATGTAGAAACGTTATAACATTTATATCATAAATATACATTGTAGGAAAGAGCCAAAAAAGGACTGTCACAATTTTGCGACAGTCCTTTGATCAAATTCTTTTTTCTATTCTTTTACCGTGATCTATTTTCACTAAGAAATTGCAATCTTTTTATACTGCTTCTTTCATTAAAACTTAGAAATCTTAAATGCACATACTCTGTCCATACGCTTTGTTGCGTTTGAAAAAGATACTGATTCGAAGTTGACATAAAGATAACTTCCATTTATTGCGATTTCTTCATTCATCGTAGGCATATCTACTGTCTTTTTACATTTGCCAAGTGAGATTGATTTTGCTTTGATCTTTGGCTTATAAATGCTAAGGACATGCAAAAATCCTCTCTGCTTTGCATCTGTCTGGCAGGAACGTGATAAGATCATCTTGCCTGATGATGTAAAGGCAATTCCCTGTACTCTTGTCGGCACTCTTGTAAGTGCTGTCTTTGACAATCCCGGATTAGAACTTGTCTTTCCGGTGATCCTATAAGCACCAAGATAACCTTTTTGCAATTCATTATAAGATGCCACCCAGAGTTTTTTCTTATAATAGGTCAATGTAGCCGCCTGATGTGTCAAGGTGACAATTGATTTGAATGCTGTTATTTCTGCCCACTCTTTCTTTTGCTTGGCAGCTGACTGAATCGCAGAAAATGGGATAGAACGTACTGTATATCCCTGTGTGATCCACACATTCGTACCATCAAAAGCAATACCGCCTGCATGTGTTTTGTTCGGAAGAGCAATCGTTGTCAAAAGCTTTTTACCGTTTTTACTCAAAACATAAATAACAGAATTCTCTACCGCAGCTCTGTCATATGCTGTGATCAGACAATATGATTTTGCAAATGTAATTCCCTGTGGACACATTGTTTTAGACTGGAATCCTGCGATATTGGTGCTTGCCATACCCGGTGTTGCAAAGCTTTTACTGTAATTCAAACTTTTCTTCATTGTTTTGCAACCCTTATATGCTGCTGACTTTTTCAGTTTGCTCTTATTTCTGAACAAAGTAGCTTTTAAAGAAGAATGACCGATACGAAGCGTTGTTGCAGCTTTTGCTGCTGTCGGTGTACCAACCACATCTACCGAATTAATAATGCGGAATGATGCAATCTGGTAACTGTATGTTGTACCATTTGTCAGTCCCGTGTGAATGTACTTAACCTTTGATTTTCCTTTGATACGTGCAATGACCTGATAAGATGCACCATTATAACAATAAACATAATAACCGGATGCACCTGAAACTGCTTTCCATGTCAGACGTACACGCTCATCACCGCCTTTTACGGTAAGTGCAGGTGTAGCAGGTGTTGTTGTTGTTCTGACTTCTGCACTGAACGCACCACAGTTTGTATTTTCAAAAGAGTATGCACGTACTTTATAACGATATGTTGTAGCAGCTTTCAGATTAATATCTGTATAAGCAGTCTGCGCTACTGTTGTAACAAGCGCATATGCTCCGGAAGATCCTGCGCGATAGATCTGATAGCCTGTTGCGCCTTCTACCGGATTCCAGCTCAACTGAATACTCTTTGTCTGGTTCGCATCTACTTTCAGATTCGTAACAGCAGCCGGTAACGGATATACCAGCACAGGTGTTGTACAAAATCCTTGTTTCCTGGTCTTTTCATTATATGCACAAACCGTATAGTAACAACTTTCCGTCGCCTTTAAGTCTTTGCATATATACTTCTTCTCTGATGTTTTGCCAACATATGCATAAGTCTGTGTAGGTGTGTCGAATTTATAGATATAGAAAATGACATCATCACTTACAAAATAATTCCAGTTTAATGTAACCGAATCAACTGTCTTGTTTGCAACAATAAGATCCTTAACCTCCATTTTGCCATCCTGTTCAATCGCACTTCCGGTTGCCGGTATTGCAGTGACATCCTGATAACCTGCTGCACTTGCTTCTTTCGTTTTTACCGGCAGGCAGGCAAACTCACCTAACACCAAAGCTAACGTTAAGACAAATGCCCATATGCTTTTTTGACTTCTCCTTAATTTCATTTTGAAATTTCCTCCTTCTTTCCTTTTTTCAATGTGTTTCTTCCTTACAAATCGCCAGACAGTCTAAAATTCTTTCTGTGCAGCCATCTGCTATATCATCATAAGCACTTTGCTTTTCATGATCCTCATTATTTTGTTCATCCATGTACCACTCTGCTGCCTCTACAGTTTCGGCATCATTCGTATCATAGACATCTGCTCTGCCATATTCCATCTGAACAAATGCTTCTATTTTGCTATATTCTTTGCCTGCTCCGGTAATTGCCTGCAGAAGCTCTTCCTCTGTCTTTGCAACGATCCCCGGCACTTTTGATTCATATTCAAAATAAAAACCTCTGTCATACTCTTGCAGATCATAGGCATACATTATGATCGGTTTACCAAGCAATGCATACTCTACTACCGTAGAGGAATAATCTGTCACTAATATGTCAGAAGTAAAAAAAAGATCAATAATCTGTGGATATCCTGTCAGATTCAGGCAAAACTCATCTTCCGGAATATTATCTGACGGATATTTCGGATGCATTTTTATTCCGATCACCCAGTCTTTTCCTAACGTTTCTTTCAATCGTTCTACCGGAAAATGTTTCATAATATCCTGATTTTCCTGATCGGTCTTTCGAAAAGTCGGTGTATAAAGTAACAATTTCTTTCCTTTCAGATTAGGATATACCGCATAAAAATTTTGTATACATTCCTGCTTTGTCTTTTCCCTGTCATATACATCCATAATGGGAATTCCTGTTGCATAAATGCGTTCTTTAGGGATTGCAAATGCTTCTTCATAGATAGGAACAACCTGCTTTGATGTCACAAAAAGATGTGTTACTCTGGTATTCGCTTTTTCAACCTGATGACGAATTTTTTCATCCGTTTCCACACTCAGACCAAATTTTTTAAATGCACCGGCACCGTGCCAAAGCTGTATAATCTTTGTTTTCTTAGATGGTATACAATAACCAAATGGCAAAAAATTGTCATTCAAAAAAATATATGCCGCTGTTGCCATATGGTAAGGAAATACAAAGAAAAAGCGAAATAATGCCGCAATCTTTGCCCCAATTCCATTTCCGTTGCGGTCATGCTTTGCAAGCAATATAAAAAAATACGCATCTGATCTTCTCTCGATTCCATCTTTGATTTCTTTTAAGTTTCCATTCAAACCATGATTATGTCCATTAAAAAGAATGACTTTCTTTTCTTTTACCGGAAATAACCTTGAAATATTAAAAATGAGTGCAAAAAAGAAATATCCTAACTTTTTCATATGCACTTTCCCTTCCTATATGTTTTATTATAGTTTCCCGATCCGCGAGCCGGCAATCTTTCCGATGAATTCTGACCATATATACTATACGTATACTTTCTTTTTCTTACAAATAGCCTTTTTCGCATTCTCATCTTGTCTATATTAGCACATTGGATTTAAAAAGTCACATTATATTCCCGATCTCATAAAATATTCTATAATAATTGCTCATTTTCCCACTGCTTATACGAGCATTTTCCTATTTTCTAAAAAGGAGGCTGTCATGAATCGAGCTTCTAAAATAATACAGCTTAATTATGCCCGCCGCTTTGGTCTGACCGGAAAAGGCATTGGAATTGCAATCTTCGATACCGGCATCGGATATCATCCCGATCTTTGCAATAACGATTCTTTTTCAAATCTGGTGGCATTTTATGATACGGTTTCCGGGAAAAAATCACCATATGATGACAACGGACATGGCACACACATTGCCGGTATCCTTGCCGGAAACGGAAAAACCTGTCATAACCTTTTCCAAGGCATTGCTCCGGGATGTCATTATCTGGTGATCAAAGTGTTAAATCATCGTGGCGAAGGCAATACCGAAAATGTCTTAACCGGAATACAATGGCTGTTAAGGCATCATCAGGAATACAAGATACGACTTGTCAATATTTCCGTTGGCAGTTCACGTGGAAAAAATTTTGGAGAAAACTCACCACTCGTACAGGGTGTAAACCGCTTATGGGAAGCCGGGCTTACCGTCTTTACCGCTGCCGGTAACCATGGTCCGTCTCCTTCTTCGATCGGAGCTCCTGGTAACAGCCGAAAGATCATTACCGTTGGTTCTTCCGATGTTCTTCCTGATTCAGAGGATACTGATTATTCCGGCAGAGGTCCTACTTCATCCTGTATCAAAAAGCCGGATATTGTTGCACCGGGGACAAATATTGTAAGCTGTTATCCAATGCCTTTTAAAAACCAGCCATCCACGGCACTGCTTCGAAAGACCATGCAGGATGCACCGGATTACTATAACGGTGCTGCCTACATCGCCCGAAGCGGCACATCCATGGCTACACCGATCGTATGTGGAGCTGCTGCCCTTCTATTGGAAAAAAATCCTTTTCTGACAAATAAAGAAATCAAGCTGGCACTTCGGAACAGTGCAAAAAATCTTGGGTATCCTCATGCCAGACAGGGCTGGGGACTATTGCAATGTAATACCCTTTTATCTTACCGATAAAAGGGTATTGTATTACGCTAAGAAAGATATAAACTGCTTTCCCGGTCTTCGGATATATAGATTATGGTATCTCCGGGTACAGCAAGTTTTTCTTGGGCTTTTAATATACTCTGCTGTTGGTTATGACACACAACAAGAGACTCTTTCGAATGGCTTACCAGACGATATATCTGTCGCGATGCATCATATTGTACGATACAGCTATGCTGATTTAAAACTTTGAAATCTTCCTGCATGACTCCCTGTGCCATCTGCATAGCTGTCTGATTGGTTCCGATCACAAAAGTGCCACCCTGACTAAGATCGACAGACAATCCCTGAAAGATTCCCCTCTTACCCTGAATCTGTCCTGGACATACCTTGCCCGTCTTCTCAGGCTGTTCCTCTTTTTGTTCCTTACTTTCTTTTTTGCTTTTCTTACGTTTTTTACGTTTCTTTTTGGAATGTTTACTTCTGTGAGAGCCTCTTCCTTTCCCCTGACTCTGTCGCTCTTTACTTTCTTCTTTTTCAGGATCTTCAAAGCCACGGATCAACCATGCAAACAAAATAATTCCAAGTGCGATCGCACAAAACAATGTAAAGGCAAAAATGCCGACTAATAATGTAATATCCGGTACTTTTGTCCCCTTCGTTGCAAAACTCCCGGCAAATTGCAATATTTGATCAAAAGAACGGATCAAAAACAGATTTTCTATGATCGCAATTATCAGCAAAAGAACCGGCAAGACCATTCCCTTCTTTTTTGCAGCCACTAAGGTTAATAAAAAGGCGAAAAAGCAACAGATCACCGGGATAGCAATTGCTATCAGACTCCCGACTAACATCCGCCTGCCTGCCGCTTCATTTGCACTGTTATACGCCTGACAGACTTCCTGCCATGTCAGATCACCCTTTACGACATAATCTTTTTCTATCGTTCCTTTTTGCAAATAATGAACAGAAAGCTTTGTTACGGATGTCACAACATCCCATCCGGAAACTTCTACTGTCTGGGCATTACCGCCCTGTTCCACCTTAAAAAACGGAAGCAGCAAAGACAGCAAAGCCAACAGTAAGCAAAGTGCCGCAAGATTTTTCAATCGTCTTCCATAGTTTCTCATCAAATCCCTCCAATAACATTTCAAATTTAAAAAAAGTTCCGGTTTTACTCTTTCCTGACTGCTCTGACAGGAAATTGCTTCTGACCGGAACTTTATTATATTCTGACATTTCAAGCTATAAATAGCATATTATAAAATAACTTACCATTAAAATGCCTATGCACCATATTTTTCTCTTATAATACGATCCAATTCGTGAATAAACTCATTAAATTCATTCTTGGATAACTGTGCATCAGCACCTAACCGTTCCCCTTTACGATACATTTCCTCATTGATCAAAGAAGAAAAGATCACAACAGGAATATCCTTCAATTCAGGATCTGCTTTCATTAATTTCAGTAAACGATGTCCATCCATCTGCGGCATTTCAATATCGGTAATAACACATCCTGCTTTTTCCTTTACCGTACCTTCTTCTTTGAATTTCTGTAAGATCTCCCAAAGTTCCAATCCGTTATTTGTCGGAATCAGATTTACATATCCGGCTTTTTGTAAACCTTCAAAGATCATTGTACTCAGTAATTGTGAATCTTCTGCGTACAGGATCGGCACATTATTCACCGGTCTGTCACCCAGATTTCCTACGGATGCAAGATTGATTCCTACTTCCGGTGTGATATCTGCAACGATCTTTTCAAAATCAAGCAGAATTACTAACTTACCATCAAAATTAACAATTCCGGTAGCAACACCTGAACTGGCGTTATTGATCAGGCTATCCGGCTTCACGATCGCTGACCAGTTAACACGATGGATGCCGACAACACCATGTACATGGAATCCTACCGTCAAACCATTAAAATTTGTGATCAGGAACATATCTTTTTCCTTTTCTGTACTCTCTGCCATACCAAGGCATTTTGCAAGATTAACTACAGAAATAGTCTCTCCCCTTGTGCTGAAAGCACCTTCTACATTCGGATGTGCATTTGGAATTGGTGTAAGTGCAGTATATGTAAGAATTTCACGAATCTTAGCCACATTAATACCGTAGTAATTTCCTCCTACCATGAATTCCAAAATTTCTAACTCATTTGTTCCGCTTTCCAGTAAAATATTTGTATCCATACGCTCCTCCATCTCGTATACCTGTCTCTTTATACGTATTTATTTTCTGACACGATGAATATGGATAAGAACCGTTTTTCCAATCCATATCAAAATTTAATCTCTTCTTTAGCTTTATATTTTACTATATCAACTATCACTTTGCAAGCATACACACTCCATTAAAACGACCTTTTTTTACAGTGCACTCCCTTAGCACGACCATTTTCGCTAAAATGCATAAGACGATGAAATCTTCTATATTGATTCCATCGTCTTGGTATCATTCTCACGAAATACAAATAATTTTGTACTGATATAATTTATAATTGATAAAATAACACAAACTGTTATTTTGGCTTCCAAGCCCTCTACACCAAACAGCGGCTGATCCATTCCCATTGCATAAAGCTGTGGCTGTGCAACTACCTCTAACACTCCTGTAACACCTCTGGATGCCAGAAAAGTGATCAGCTCTTTGCATACGATCTTACGTTCAAAAGAAAGACTGTGAAAAACATATATCTTATTGGTTACAAAAGTATAAATCACCGTTATTGCCCATGACATGGCATTTGCAATGATCATTGGAACAAATGCAACTAAAACGGAATATGTAATCCAGTTGATCGCTGTAGCCGATACACCTACTGTTGTGTATAAAATAAACTCTCTGTATTTCGAACTGCTCTTTGCGTTCATTTCTTTTTCCTCACTAAAACAACTCGTCTAAAAAACAACAAATCGTATTATACACATTTCTAAAAAAAATGCAAGAGAAAAAATTTACAAAACACTCCTAAACCCTATAAAATGCTTCTTAAAACAGGAATAGCACAGCAAAATCCACGAACAGATCATTTCCCCTTAGCTGTCTATGCTCTCGAATTCCGCTTCTGCAAGTTCACTTGCAATCTGTTCAGCTTCCCAGTCCGGATGTGCCTGGATCAGATCGCGCATCTTTTGAATAACTGCCAGATCATAGCCAAGCACCTCCGCTACTTCTTCATTTGCTATTTCTTCGTTCCTTTTCAGCATACGAATTCCTACAGATAATTCACCAATTTCTTTTCCAATTTCCTTTCCAAGTTCAATATTCTCGCGGTCGCGTATAAACAGCTTCATATACCTTCGCCTCCACTCTTCACTCTCTTTTACCTCTGTGATCTCTTCTTTGAGCGACTCTGTATATGTATCCGATATCTGTCCGTTTTTCAGGAATTCCATTAATGCCTGAAAACCGTTTCCAAACTGATCCCTGTCTTTTCCATACGGATTGATAATAATCTTTATGGCATCATCCTCTAATAGAATGGACGGATCATCCACGCAGACATTTTCAAAACGATACAGACATCTTCCTTTTCCAAAAGGATCATAATTACAGATAAAGATCACATAGCTTTTCTTTAACTTACTATACGATTCTCCTTTGTCTAAAACATTCAGGTCGATCATTCCCTGATAATAACGAGATCTTTTCGGAAGATTCTTCTCATTTGTCGTCTGGATCTCGATATTATATACACTTTCGGTATCATCCTCAACATATACATCCAGCCGGATGCTCTTTGCATCATATTGCAAATTGATTGCTTTTTGAAGTTCTGTATACCGGATGTCTTTTATCTTCTTTTGCAAAATGATCTCAAGCAGGTGCTTACACAACTCTTTGTTGCTCATTACTGCTCCAAACATAAAATCATCCCATATTTCCAGTTCTTCAATTCTTTTGTATTGTCTTGTCATACACTTCTCCATTTCCTGTTCTGGTAAAAGAATCCTCTTATCTCTCACAGGAAACAGTTGTTTCTGTCTGTATTATATATGGTATCAGACAACGATTCAACCGGATTTTGACAGAATGCCGGATTCTTTTTGTGGTTTATGATGCTATCATTTTGAAAGGGAATTATAAACAGATTCTTAGATAATATAGAAATGCAATTTTGAAACATTGCATTCATTATAGAATTTCTTTGATTTTGAAATAACTTCTTTCGTATAGCTTATATTATACAAATCCTGCCCAAAAAGGCTATTGACATTTTATCCAAATCGCTTTGCATTTTTACAGCATGTTGTCCTGTCACAAATCACTTTTTCCAATAAAATATTAAATAATGCCGGCAGAAAGATCAGACACGACATACCGATACCTAACAAAGAATAACTAATAAAGTAAAGTATTTCTTTTAAAAATTCAGAAGCAACCAGCTTTTGGTGCAATGATATATAACGAAATACCGCATAATTCCCGTCAGCAATGCATACCCCGAAAATACATAAATCATGCTTCCGACCAGAGTATATGCAGATGTCAGCTTATGATATCTACAATATGCCGAAAAACTTACACCGGCAAGAAAGAATCTTGCAACGATCAGGAAATGATATAATACCTCGGTCTTATCCATTGGCACAAATACTGACAAAAGTGCAAATGGATCTCCCATCACATAATAACTCAATGTATTAACAATATCGTCGCCAAAACCTATATTAAAATCAAATATCGGAATTTGAAATGTATGTTCAATAAAAATTGACCGAATAATAGTTCTTAGATAATGTCCATAATACTTCAAAAATGTAAAATGCTGTGACAATCCATCCTTTGCACTATTTGCACTTACCTCTATGAATGACTTTCCCATAATAATAAAATACCAAAAGCATCTGTTAAAAGTGATCAAAAACATTCCTATATATAATAGGTAATATTGCATGCGATTTAATTCTTCATTTTCTATGACATTTAAATATTTTTTCATGCTTCCTCTCCATTTCAAAATTAATCTAAAAAAGGTATAGCAAAGAATAAATACAAAAGCAAAAAATAAATACAAAAGCAATTTGACTTTCCATATTGCGTATAGTAAACTTGATTCTATGGGATTTCATATTAAGATTATTTCCTTAATAAACAGAAGAGAGGCGTGAATACGAAATGAACTTGTTTGGCATTTCCTTTCCAAACAAAATTGAAAATACAGATCAGCTATATTTTGATATGCAACATGGTCATTTTAATCCATCAGACCATTCTCTTACAAAAGGAACAATATTAGGAACAAACACCTATTTTAACATTTTTTCTTTGCATCAATATCTAAAATATACTACTTTAGAGCAATTGATATTAGAGCTTTCCGGAAATGGAGCTTTTCATCTTAAAGTGATCCAACAAGACATTATCCATCCGGAAAATCAAACTATTTTATATACCGATTCTTGTATCTTATCAGCGAATCATTCGTTTTCCATACCCATCTGTTATCAATGTGATAATAAAGATTCTGTCCTGTTTTTTACTTTAGAAGCACTAGAAGACTCTTGTTATTTTTTTGGCGGTTTCTACAAAACAGAGCCTGCCATCCTACCTTCTGTTTGCAAGCTTGCAATGGTAATATGTACCTATAACCGGGAAGAATATGTATATTCTAATCTAAAAACAATTTGCTCGGATATCTTTGATCGTCCTGATTCGCCAATCAAAGATGATTTAGAGATTTTTATTGTTGATAACGGAAAATCCCTTCAAAATCAATGGAGTGATCATCCTCAGATTCATTATTACCAAAATAAAAATCTGGGTGGAAGCGGTGGCTTTACCAGAGGAATGTTAGAAGTTTTGCAATCACAAACGCAATTTTCACATATCCTTTTATGTGATGACGATATCACGCTGGATGCTGATGTATTAGTAAAAAACATTCAATTTTTGAAAATACAAAAAAAAGAATCCAAACATATTTATCTTGCCGGAAGTATGCTTTATATCGATCGTCCCTGTACACAACATGAGGCAGGTGCACGATGGGATGGCATAAACTACAAGCCGATTCCGGTCAAACCACTTTTAGAACTAAATCACCCTGAGGACGTTTTAAAAAATGAAACAGAAGTTTCAGTTGATTATGCCGGATGGGGATATCTTTGTTTTCCGGTTTCTGAAATAAACGAAAACAATCTCCCACTTCCTCTTTTTGTAAAATGGGATGATACGGAATTTGCACTACGCAACCATGCACAATGCATCACACTAAACGGAATTGGGTTTTGGCATCCGTCTTATCAAAGTAATTACAGCCCGACACTGACTTATTATGATATCCGCAATTCATTTGTGATCAATGCGTGTCTTGGTATTCCCAACCATTTTAAGAAAAGAAAACTCACCAAATTTTTCTTTGCCAATCTTGTTTATGGCAATCTGGCAATGGTCAAATGTATTTTATGGGCAATCAACGATTATTTATATGGAATCCGTTTTTTCCAGACAACAGATGGTCAGAAAAATCATCAAAAATTGCAAAACATGTTAAAAGCAATACAGACAATACCAAAACATACTAAAAAGGAAAAAGTGTTTTGTTCTTTCAAATCTCTTTTTTCCCTGAATTTTTGGCATTATACCTTTTACTGGTTTCGTCTTGTAATTCAATTTGTTTTTACACATAACAAAATAGATCAACAATTCAAACAACAACAACTCCAGATTTGTAATATACACTTTTGGAAAGAACTACTAAAGGAGGACTAAATGAAAAAATACGATTATTTAATAGTTGGAAGCGGATTATGTGGTGCAGTTTTTGCTTATGAAGCTACAAAACGCGGAAAGAAATGCTTAGTGATAGATCGTCGCGATCACATTGGCGGCAATGTTTATACCAAAGAAATAGAAGGTATCAATGTACATTTATACGGTGCGCATATTATTCATACCGGCAGCAAAAAGGTATGGGATTATTTTCATCAATTTACAGATGTGAATCATTTTGTAAATTCACCGATCGCAAATTATAATGGTGAGATCTATAATCTTCCATTCAACATGAACACATTTAGCCGTTTGTGGGGCATTCGTACACCGGATGAAGCCAAAGCGATCATTAATAAACAGCGTTCTGTTATTAAAGGAGAGCCTAAAAATCTTGAAGAACAGGCAATCAGCATGGCGGGTACGGATATTTATGAAAAATTGATCAAAGGCTATACAGAAAAGCAATGGGGAAGACCTTGCCGCGAACTTCCATCTTTTATCATCAAGCGTATTCCAATGCGATTTACATATGATAATAATTATTTTGATATCCGTTATCAGGGTGTTCCGTATGGTGGATATACTCCGATCTTTGAAAAATTGCTGCAAGATTGTGATGTAATCTTGAACGTTGACTTTAATGACGACCAGCAAAAATACAGAGATATGGCTGACAAAGTCTTCTATACCGGCATGGTAGATGCTTATTTTGACTATCAATTAGGAAAATTGCAATATCGCAGCCTTCGCTTTGAACACGAAGTTCTTGACACAGACAATTACCAGGGTGTTGCAGTTGTGAATTACACCGATGCCAAAACTCCATATACACGTCTCATCGAACATAAACATTTTGAATTCGGAACACAGGAAAAGACTGTGATCAGTCGTGAGTATCCTTCTGAATGGGATGGAAAAACCGAAGCTTACTATCCGATCAACGACGAAGAGAACCAGAATTTATATGAAAAATATGCTGAATTGGTCGCAAAAGAAGAAAATACGATTTTCTGCGGAAGATTAGCACAATACCGTTATTATGATATGTCACAAGCAATTGAAGCTTCTCTTGTTGAAGTAGAAAAAGAATTCGGAAACTAAAACATAAAAATTGGTGCCTCTGTATACCAGACACCAATAGAACTTGTAATATGGTGTACAGAAATGAGGTTTACAATGAATATAGCAATTATCATTGCAGGTGGACGCGGTCAGCGCATGCATCAGGACGTTCCAAAACAATTCTTAAATGTAAATGACAAACCGGTTATCATCTATACATTAGAAGCTTTTGAGCGGCATCCCGGTATTGATGAGATCGGTGTTGTCTGCTTAGATGGATGGGACAATATATTACTGGCATACGCCAAACAATATCACATCACCAAACTAAAATGGATCGTTCCTTCCGGTCAGACCGGTCAAATGTCAATTTATAATGGAATTCAGGAAGCTTCTAAGAGATACCAAAGTTCTGACATTATTTTAGTGCATGATGCTGTTCGTCCAATGGTATCACAGGATATCATTTCTGATTGCATTATTACCTGTCAGGAATATGGTTCTGCCATTTCTGTCGGTGATGTAAATACAGTAATTTTAAAAAAAGCAGAAGATGCGGTGGATTCCTCTAATCAGGTGATCATCCGTGAAGAACTTGCACAAACACAGACACCACAGGCGCTTCCTTTGAAAACATTTGTCTGGGCACACGAGGAAGCACAAAAAAGAGGAATTACAAATTCTGTTGCAACCTGTACACTTATGATCGAATTAGGACAATCTGTTCATTTTTCCAGTGGAAATGAAACGAATATCAAATTAACCACACAAGGAGATATGCGCCTATTCAAAGCACTTTTATCATTAGAAGAAAAGGAGTAACAACCCATGCCTAAAGTTAGTATAATCGTTCCTGTTTATAATACAGAAAAATATCTTGCACAATGTCTGGATAGTATCATCAATCAAAGTCTGAAAGACATTGAGATTCTGTGTGTTGATGATGGTTCAACAGATTCTTCACCGGAGATTTTAAAAGAATACGCAAAAAAAGATTCACGTATCCGGATCATCCAAAAGCCAAATGCCGGCTATGGAAACAGCATGAACCTCGGGATCAAAGAATTAACCGGAGAATATTTCGGACTTGTAGATTCCGATGACTGTATCGCTTCTAATATGTATGAAGTTTTATATAAAGAAGCTACGACTCACGATCTGGACTTTGTACGAAGCGACCATTATCGCTGGTATCCTGAACGGGATTCGAAAAAGCTAATCTATTGTTATGCCACTTCCGGTCTTTACAATGTAGTAAAACGTCCAATGGATAGTGATGATTTATTTGTCCGTGTCGTAACATGCACAGGATTATACAAAACTTCATTTATTCGTGAAAACCAGATTCAATACAACGAAACTCCGGGTGCTGCATTTCAGGATCAGGGCTTTTGGTTTCAGACAACAGCATTGGCAAACCGTATGATGTTTGTCAATCAGGCTTTTTATTATTATCGCTTTGATAATGAGAATTCATCGATCAATTCTTATAAAGTAATCTCAACGATGAACGCAGAATATGAATTAAATAAACAGATTGCTAAAAAACATGAAGACAAGCACGAAAAGATCATTGCCTTTTACTGGCGTGCACGATTTGCAATGACACTCTTCTCCTGCCGTCAAATGGGCGAAGATGTAACACCGGAAGCTGTAAAACCATTCTGTGATTCTTTTGCAAAAGCATCGCAAAGCGGTGAATTAGACACATCTTTCTTTACCGAAGACCAGCTTTTAGCATTATCTTATGCGGTTTCCGGTCCCGAAAAATTCAGCAAAATGCAAAAAGGAAACCTGAAATGGAATGCTCTTCTTCGTAAATGCAAACACAGACCGGGACCACTCAGAAAAATCTTCTTCCATCTGAGAGCTTTTGGAGTAAAATTAACAATCGATAAATTATTAGGACGTATGTAAAACGGAGGTACTATTATGAAACAGTTTATTAAAAAAATCTTATGCAAAACACCGGCATATCGTGAACAGATCCGCACAAAAAACTTATTAAATGCTAAAATCACGGATATGGAAAAGAAAAATGAAATGATGTTTTGGTGGTCATTGCATCAGCCGGGTGAAACTATGACAGAAACACAGCTTCGTTTCTATAAAAATCTGCCAAAAGCTGAAGGACGCATTCGCGAGCATCAGTTAGATTATCTTGGCATTTTAGAAAAGGCAGTAAAAATTTTTGAAAAGAACAATCTGACTTATTGGCCAATGGGCGGCACCATGCTTGGTGTAGTCAGACATAATGCCTTTATCCCTTGGGATGATGATCTTGATATCAGTATGATGGCAGAAGATAAAGAAAAATTATTCGAGATTTTCGAAAAAGAAGAGGAATTTGTCATTGAAGAAGTATATTGGTCAGATGGTCTTTTACTTCGCTGCCCTCGTATTCGTTATAAAGACGAAAGTAAAAACGGATGCATTGATATTTTTCTTTGGGAACGTGCCGATAATGAACCAACCGGTGACCGCGAATTATGGGCAAAACGCCAGAAATACGTTCAGATGAAGGAACAGGCTTTCCAGAAATTAAAACCATCTTTACATAAAACATTATTTGCCGGAGAACCGATCACGGATTTACATGATAAGGAATTGATCGATAAATTATTTAATGACATCTACAAACAGCAAAGACAGGAATGTCAGAAAAGTGGAAATACCATCTATGGTCAGATCGATATGTGGTTTGAAGCAGGACGCTGGGTCGGTGTTTATGCCAAAGAAGATGTGCTTCCGTTTACTACAATGAAATTTGAAACTTTAGATATGCCACTTCCAAACCACTATGATAAATTCTTAACAGCACAATATGGTGACTGGCTTGCACTTCCTAGCAAAGTATCACCAAAGCATACCAGATTTTAATAAAAGTATTTCGGGAGGATTATGTTATGCCATACTGCGACAAAATTTTAGAAGCCTCTGAACCATTTATTGATCAGATTGTAAAAAGAGAAGATTTAAAAGAAAAACGTTTTCTGATCACAGGGGCAACCGGCATGATCGGTTCATCGGTTTTAGATCTTCTGCTCTTTTTAAACGAAAGAAAACAGTATGGCATAACCATATATGCAGCAGTCCGAAATGATTCCAAAATTAAAAAAAGATACGGAATATTTGCTCAAAAAGAGTATTTCCATATCCTTCCTTATGATGCTACGAAACCCATTGATTTTGAATATTCTGTTGATTATGTCATCCATGCAGCAAGTAATGCCGATCCTGCTGCCATCTCAAAAGAGCCGGTAGAAACACTGATGAGTAATGTCTTTGGCTTGGATCAAATCTTACAATACGCAAAAAGATCCTCAGTCCAAAAAACTCTATTTGTCTCATCCAGCGAGATCTATGGTACAAATTCTACTTCCAAACCTTTCTTAGAGGACGATTACGGAAACATTGACTTATTAAATCCCAGAGCAGCTTACCCTATGGGAAAACGGGCCTCAGAAACGCTCTGTGCCAGCTATGCAAATGAATATGATCTAAACATCGTCATTGCACGTCCGGGACATATCTATGGACCAACGATCACCGATACAGACTCGCGTGCTTCTGCCCAGTTTACAAGAAATGCTTTAAATCATCAGGATATCATTATGAAAAGTGCCGGAACACAACTTCGTTCTTATTGCTATGTCTATGACTGTGCTTCTGCATTATTAACGATATTATTAAATGGTCAGCCAACCTGTGCTTATAATATTTCAAATCGTCATTCTATCCTTTCAATCAGTGATATTGCCAAACTTTTTGCTAAAGCAGGCAATGTAGCATTAACTTTTGAAAATGCTTCTAAAAAAGAGCAAAAAAGTTATAACCTGATGAGCATGTCTGCATTAGATGCAACCAGACTGGAAAATCTCGGATGGCATGCGATCATGGATAGCAAAGACGGTGTTAAGGAAACACTACGTCTTCTAAAGGGCTAAAAAAGCAATCCTATAGATCCGGATACTGCTTTTAAAGGGCTAAAAACCATCCTACAGATCCAGATACCGCTTCCAAAAAGCCATGTTTGTAATCTCTTTGTAATTCTTCTGATAATCCTTTACTGCCTTATCAAAGTTCTGATCAAGCAGGCGGTTTACTTTATGGCACTGCCATAGCAACTCGAATAACTTTCGCCATTTTCTTTGTGTCACAAATCCTTTTTTACTTTCCGGATCATAATATACTACCTTTCTGACACGGAACAGATCTTTCGAACAACATCCCATTGGCAGCGGAACAAGCTTTCTTTTTCCCGGCAAAAGCCAGCCGTTTAATGTCAGAAAATCCATTTTAGAATGTGCTTTTACCTGATATAAAGAAACAGGCTCTTCTTCTCCTGCTCTATCAGAAGCAGTACCTTTCTGCTCTTTTTTCTTTATATCTTCTAAACAGTCACAATTTTGTAGGGTCTGACTCTGATCGGTCATTTGATAACCCATTTGCATAATTTGCTGATGGAGTTTCACCGGATCGGTTGTCTTATAAAAGTCTGTTCCCTTGCAAAAATCTTCTACCCCTTTTATCGTAAGCTTCCAGTCTTCATAGCGGTATTTGAGCAATTGAAAGACCAGATGACGCATCACTCTTTTCTTTGCCTGCTTTTTCGTATATTTACTGTTATGGATCGCATTTGCAGTCAAAAGATTTCTCATATCATAATATTCCACTGAAGAAGCCTTTCGATGTTCAAACGAATCATGCCACACACCAATTCCATTCATCGTCATGATCGGACAATCCAGACGGATCCCGTACTCGATATCATCCATATGAATAAAAAACGGTAAGGGAAGCTGTACTTCCTTGATCGTTGCAACCGGAATACAGCAATACCACCATCCGTTATAATCAGATCGGAGTACCTCTTCATTCTGGCTCAACTGTATAACATTACACATATCTAACCCCTGATGCATCGTTTGGACACGGTCAATATCCCAGATTTCCGCATTGGTATGCTGGATGTTTGGATGATCGGTCCGCAACAACGCTCCCCCGACAACAGAATCTTTGTATTTCTCATTGGCATATGCTAATAACAGCCATGTCCGTTTGATCGTATCTGCATGGATCTTAATATCATCATCCATCAAAAGAATGTGTGTAAATTCCGTCTTGTCTTCCATTGTTTCAATCATGCAGCGTGTAAAACCTCCGGTTCCACCGGCATTTTTGTTATAAAAGACCTTTACAGCATCAGAATACGTCTGCGTCGTATCTAGTGTATTACCATTGTCCGATACATATACTTTGACATGACGATAAAGAGGACTATGCACATCACAAAGGATCTGATCCGCTAACATCTTTAGCGTTCTTTGTACATATTCTTCTCTGCGATAGGTGCAGATACCGATTGCCAGTTCAATCTGCCGGATCGGCTTTTTCGTTGTCTGATACTGTATATTAGTAAGCAGACACTCTTCTTTTGCTATGATACGTGCAAAGCACAGCACAGACTCTTTCTTGTTGACAAAAGAAAGCTTTGTCTCTTCCTGCATTAAAAGAGTAAAGCTTTCTTCTGTAATCTCTGTATGAATAAAGTCCCTTCTTTCTAACACAATTGTTTCGCTACCATCAAAGATGCATAATTCGATCTGCCCCTGCCCTTTCAGAAACAAATGCATACTGATCTGCTCAACATCAGTATACGTATTCCATTTTCCAATCGAAAATGCATTAAAATAGGTCAATGTGGACGCAATGGTATTCTGCATCAGATGAAAAGCTCCATCGTCAAAAGTAACTTTTCCCTGTTGTGTCCGAAGATACATCTGCTCTACTGTACATATCTCTTTATCAGGATATACCATTTCTTGTAAGATCATTTTACCCTCTTTTCTAATGCTATTTCTTAGCGACCTTTTTTTCCATACTTTCCATATATGCATCACATACTTCGTCTACAGGTCCTACCTGCATAATATCACCTTTGTTGATCCAAACTGCATGATCACAAAGTTCTCTGACCTGATCGATACTGTGCGATACAAAGATCAAAGTCGTACCACCCGACATCATTTCATCCATTCGCTTCAAACATTTTTGCTGGAATGCATAATCACCGACTGCAAGAATCTCATCAACGATCAGAATATCCGGTCTTACAATCGTTGCGATCGCAAAGCCCAGACGTGCTCTCATACCGGAAGAAAAGTTCTTGATCGGAGAATCTAAGAAATCCTGTAATTCGGAAAATTCCACGATCTCATCAAAATGCTTGTGCATATAATCCATCGAATGGCCAAGCACAGTTCCATTCAAAAAAATATTTTCTCTTGCGGTCAGATTCTGATCAAAACCGGCACCAAGCTCCAAAAGAGGTGAGATCACACCATTGACAATAATCTCTCCTTTATATGGTTTTAAGATTCCACAGATTGCTTTTAAAAGAGTAGATTTACCGGATCCATTGCTTCCGACAAGCCCCCAGGCTTCTCCTCTTCGTATCTGAAAGGATGCATCTTTTACAGCTAAAAATTCCTGAAAAAGAAGTTCTCTTTTCAAGACTTTGATCACATATTCTTTGAGATTATCAATCTTTTCTGATGCAAGATTAAAACGGATCGTCACATTTCTTACATCGACTACCACGTCATTCATTCTTCTACCTCACTTGATTCTGTCTTCCATTCTTTTTAACATCTATCCTTCTTTTACTTCATATCCCTATCATAATATGTTCATTATCCTATATATATAAAATAAACCGATCCTGCGTCTTTAAAAATACCCATACACCAAGAATAAGAGCAAGACATGCATCAATACAGCCATATAAAACCATATGCATATCCGGTATACAGTTATATAATGTCAGACAACGTAACTGTGTCACATATGCATACATCGGATTGCAATGCGCCACTAAAAAGATCAGCTTTTCAGGAAGCTTTTCGATCGGATAAAACATCGGTGTCAGATACAGCCACGCCGTTGTGATCGCATTATAGATATACTGAATGTCGCGGAAAAATACATTCGTTGCCGCTAAAAACATTCCCAGTCCAACACAGAATACATACAGCTGAATCAGGATCAATGGGAATAAAAGTAAATGCCATGAAAAAGTTGCTCCTGTGAACAGCATTACGATCAACAATGCACCGATTGAAAAAATACAATCGATCAGACCACTTGTGATCTTAGATACCGTGAAAACGTATTTTGGCAGATAGGTCTTCTTTAACAAAGAAGCACTGCCATTGATCGAATTGATTGCTCCATGTGTTGATATGTTCATATAATTAAAGAGCACCTGGCCACTCATTAAATACACAGGATAGTTTGGAATCGTTGTACTTCGAAACATCTGTGAAAAGACGATTGCCATAATCGTCATGATAAAGAGAGGATTTAAGATACTCCATAGATATCCTAAGATACTTCTCCGATATTTTAATTTTAAATCCCTAAGAACAAGCTGTCCCATCAAATCTTTATATTTAATAAATCCCTGTATACGGGCAAAAAACATTCTCATTTTCTTCCTCCTGTTGGATTTTGGAGTTATTATATCACAGCTTTGCTAACATTTCCAATAGCTGCTCCTGACTAATCACGCGTTTTGCAGCAATTCCGACATTTACGGCACCTTCTACATTCTCTGTCCTGTCATCGAAGAAAAGACACTCTGCCGGGTTCAATTGATATTTTTCTAAAAGATATTCATATATCGCAGCATCAGGTTTTGTTTCATGAATCTGATAAGAAATTACGGCACCATCCAAATCGCACATAAAAGAAGCATCTTTGGTGTGCTTTTGAAAGAAATCTTTCGAATAATTCGATAACAGATAGATCCGATAACCTTTTTCTTTTAATTCATGTACTCTTTTCCATACTTTCGGTCTTGGCACATGCATATATTCTCCATGACGGATAAACCAGCCGATTGCATCTGCATGCTTGGGATATTTCTTAGCATATCCGGCAATAACTTCTTCGTTTGTCATCGTTCCTTTATCTAAGATTGCCCACAGCGGATCATAAAACATCAGGTCATCCAAAGCAAGTGCTTCTTCCCGACTCAGACCATAATCCATTAACATCTCTGTCGCGCGATATTCCATTAAAACGTCTCCAAGATCAAAGATCAGATTTTTTATCATAATGTACTCCTTTCAAACCATATGCTCTCCGGCATGCGATCGAGGCGATCGTATAAATATGATAGTGACATTTTCTTAACAACCGGACACTTTTATTTGCTACAGCATCATAAATTGCCGGGAACTCTTTTTTGAGCTTTTGATCAAGCTTTACGATCTGCTGTTTTCTTTCTTTATCCGGGCAGAAACTTAAATAAATCTTGATCTGACTGACGAAAAACTTCGCACATCCCTTTTGCATATATGCTTTGGTAGCTGTATCCACAATCGCTTCGTAAGAACGGTAACATTTCAACAAACTGTCTAATACTTTTTCATGTTGTGCACAATTTTTTTGCATATTACAGATATCCATACTCTGCGTGGTCATGCCCAGACGATAGCGATATACGGTTTCCTTTAAAAAAGCGGCTTTCCTGATCCACGGAACCGGAAACAGACAATATTGTGCATCGACATAGAAACAATGTTCTGAAAAACTGATCGGATTTTCTTTGAGCAGACTTGTACGATATGTGATCGAATGCATCACAAAATACTGTTTCTGACAGACATCTGACCATACATAACTGTTACCGCTTATACATTCCTTAGGTGACATAACAATGCGTTCTAACGTTTGTCCTGTCCGATCATCAAAAGTTTCATAATCACTGACAACAACATCGGCATCTGTTCTTTTCAAAAGATCGATCAAATGGTATAAACCTTCCTTGGCAACAAGATCATCTCCGTCAACTGTTTTAAAAAAGCGTCCGTTTGCTTCTTTGATCCCACGATTGACTGTCGATCCATGCCCTCCGTTTTTTTTGTCGATCAAATGAAATATCTTTGGATATTTTGTTACATATTCCATTGCGATCGCATTGATCGCATCGCCTGATCCGTCATTGATCACTAAAACCTCCAGTTCCTCTTCGAGATCTCTGTATGCAAACGATTCCAGACATTTTGCCAAATATTTTTCAACATGATATGCTGCGATCGATATGGTTAAGAGCTTTTCCTTTTTATCCATGTTTGCTTCACCTTTTTACAATTTACTTTTGCTGTAATGCTGTTATTGTTGTACTACTCTGTTTTCTGTCCTTCTTTTCTCCCCTTTAACGTGCTTCTAAAGATATTCCGTCTATCCTGTCTTTCTGCTTCCCTTAATACTTCTTTGTAAATTCTTTTCCGTTCTTCCTTGACTACAGTATCACTGTACTCTTTCACTTTTTCCTGATTAAATACTCCAAACCTTTTCCTCTCAGACGGATCATTTGCAAGTTCCTGAATTGCCTGTGTCAATGATTCTATGCTTTTGTCCTGCAACAAAATGCCACCTTTCTGATCCACGATCAGTTCCCTGCATCCCCGTATATCATAAGCGACCACAGGACATGCTAATGCCATTGCTTCCATAACTGCAACAGGCATTCCTTCCCGTAAAGATGGAAAGACAAAGATATCTGCTTTCTTTAATAAGGAAACAACATCGGTACGATATCCAAGAAAATGCACCTGCTTTTCAAGCTTTAACTCCCGTACTCTTTGCCGTAATGCTTCCATGCACTGTCCTTCGCCACAGATATAATAACCGATGTCCGGATCAGAAAGCTTTGCAAGTGCATCAAGAACCACTTTATGATTCTTTCCGGGTGCGAGTTCTCCTACGGTCAGCAACGTTACTTTTTCTTTCCACGAAAACTGCTGTGTTTTGCTGTCTTGATCCACATTTTGCTCTGCTTTTTTTAATAATTGCTCACAATCAATACCAACACCATGTATCCGGTATACCTTACCACGGACAGGAAACTTTTTTGCTCTTTGATAATCTTCTTCATTGATCGTAACAAGCCCATCCGTATATCGTGCCATAAAACGCTCGATCGGATAAAAGATCCAATGCTTTACAGAGGCACCGCTATAAAAATGAAAGCCATGTCCGGTATAGATCACTGTGGCTGTCTTTGTCTTCTTTGCTGCCATTCTCGCCAACACACCGGTCAAAGGCATATGACAATGTACAAGGTCGAACTGTTCCTTTTTCATCAATTCCTTTAGCATCCGGTATGCCTTCCGGTTTTCCTTACAAAATAACTTTCTGGCAAAAGGTATGGGATGACAGATCAGTCCCAGTTCTACTGCTCTGTTATTGTCTTTTCCATAAACAATCTGATCAAAATTAGCCGCGTAATGTACTTCATATCCCATATCCTGTAAAATATGAACTGCATCTGTTTCAAATTGTGGAACAAAGCCACTGACTCTTGTCACAAGCAAAGCTTTCTTTTTCATTGCAGTCTGCCTCCCTTCCTTTTTGCTCTCATTTCATACCCAATCTGCTTATAACAAAAGCTTTTACCTGCACTTTCACAAATAGCATTTTATTTGTCTTCTTCCTTCTTGGCAATCTGATTGATCTCTTTTACGATTTCTTCTACATCTGTCGTATCCACCTGCTCTTTTAATGCATTTGTCTGTTCCTGCTCAATCCCTTCTGTAGAAGCCGGTTTAAAGATTGTTTTTACTGTCATCAGGATCAGCTTCATATCTGTCCAAAACGAATAGTTTTCGATATAAAACAGATCTAACTTCAACTTATCGTAAGGTGTCGTATTGTACTTTCCATAAACCTGTGCATATCCGGTCAAACCTGCTTTGACACGCATCCGAAATACAAATTCCGGCATTTCCTGTGAATATTCTTTGATCAGTTCCGGCCGCTCCGGTCTTGGTCCGACAAAAGACATATCCCCTTTTAGAATATTAAATAATTGCGGCAGCTCATCAATCCTTGCAGCACGTATCACTCTGCCAACCGGTGTGATACGCTCATCGTGCTCTTTTGCAAGCTGCACACCACCCTTTTTCTCTGCATCCACGATCATACTACGAAACTTATAGATAGCAAATTCCTTACCGCCTTTTGTACAACGCACCTGGCTGTAAAAAACAGGTCCGTGGTCATAAAGCTTAATTGCCAATGCCGTCAGAAGCATAAAAGGAGAAGCTGCTATCAATAACAAAACCGATAAGATAATATCCAATGTCCTCTTTCCGAATCGCTGGTCAAAACTTAGTGTATATCCTCTTGAAAGCATAAAAGGCGTATCAAATACATGAATCCGATCGGCTCCCATCAGAATAATATCCGATATTTTGGGAATGACATAAGCTCTGACTTTTTTAGCATAACAATATTTTAAAACATCATTGCGTTCTACGGCAGGAATATCTCCTATGATCACAGCCTGAAAGTCCAGAATTCTTTTCTTGATCTGTTCCATTCCTTCATTGATATTTACCGCATCATAGATTGCATATTTATCTCTTCTGGCCTCTACTTTATAAACCAGATCTGCAGCAGGTCTTTCTCCATATACAAGTAATATCTTCCACGGCTGGAAGATCCGGTTATATAATTTGATCACGATCACATTCCAAATAGTGGATACTAACATTTCTGCCAGTAAAACAACAAAAAGATAGAATGGTGTGACAAACCGGAATGCTAACAGCGAAATTACAACATACATCACAACATTTGTCAGAAAAAGACTCAGATATTGTGATAATAAGACCTCGATTCTTCGAAAGCGACCGATTTTTAAACTTCCATACATATTGGAAAAGAAAAACAGCAGCACAGCATATAATGCCAGTACAACATAGTTACCTCTGCGATAAAAACGATATGTATACATCATATCTGCATAAAAATGATACCAACTATAAGAAAACAATGCCGTCATCATACAGACATTGATCATCGAGGCAAAAAAAAGTATGGTTCTCTTATAGGGATCAAAATTCTTCATAAGTAACTCCTTAAAACATCAAAAGCCTAAGAGCCGCTTATGCGACTTCTAGACTTTTCATGTAGCGTGATTCTCTTTTTCTGTTTACAGAAAGCAGTCTGTTTTCGATAAAATACAATTTCATTTTCCTAAAAAAATATATTTCATCAATTCTTCTGTTTCTTATCTGTCAAAAATACTTTCAGAAAGGAATGTAACTTTAACAGTATCTTTTGTCATTCGCTTAAAATCTGAGAAAATATCGTAGATTTCCTGATTCAGCTGCTCTCCTTTACCATCCGGGTTAAAGGTCGGTAAAAACGGATCTGCGTATGTCTCGTTATATTTCTCTTTGATACAGTCAAATCCTGTTACGGCAATATCATGAACATGAATCTTTTCTAACAAACGCATACATGTAACGATTGCATTATCAAAATGCTCCCATCCACGTTTGATCACCCGATTAAAGTTAATGATATATTCGTTCTCATCCGGCTCTGTCTTGATATTAGATAACAAGATCTTAGGTGTCTTGTTAAAGATTTCAGCAAAAGATTCCTTGGCATAATCATAACGTACTGAACTGATAAAGAACAGATAATCAAAATCATATCCCTCGATCACGGAATTGATGCCGATCACGATCGGATGTCTTTTTGCAATATATTCTTTGACTTTTTTCTGATCATCTAATGATGACTTACCCGGTCCGATCAGAACAACTTCCTTTCCAGACATTACTTCCTGTAATGCCTCCAATGCTTTCTGATCATCTACAATACGATCCTGGTTTTCAAGATATTTTTCTTCCAGAAGATCATAATCATATTTCTTTCTGTCATCCGGAGATAATGATTCAATGATATTGTACATATCACGCGAATTCGTTCTATGATTCTTCTGCAAATATGCAATGTTATTAACATGTGTACAATACATACCAGCAATAAAATATGGTGTGGAATAACCCCAGTTATAGTTTTCCTGGAAATATTCCATATACATATCAATCGCATCCATGATCGCATTCATATCATAGTTACAATGATACTTTCTATTTAAGAAATTAACCATCAATTCTGTTGTGGCATTACCTGCACCACGTCCCATTCCACATAAGCTGGCATCTACGATTACACCACGTTTGGTCTCCTGTAACAGCTTAACAAAATGCATCGAAAGTGCAAACGACAACTGCTGGTTGTTATGAGAATGAAAACCTAATTTGATCTCAGGATTTAGATGTTCATGTAATGTATTAACAATTCTTTCTAAGTCTTCCTCATACATAGCACCAAACGTGTCAACAACAGAAAGAGCAACCGGATTAACTTTATTGATCTCATTTGCAAGATCCAAAAGATCTTCTTCTTTATACGCTAATGTATTTGCTGCCTGATAAAATACTTTATATCCTTTTTGCTGAATCTTTCTACCGACTGCAATGCCTTCTTTATGTTTTCCGTATGGAAATACAACACGAACCGCATCAATTGATTTTCCATCATATTCCGGTAAAGTATCTACATCATAACGATCCCAGTCGATCATGACAACATAAGTAGATCGGTCATTTTTTCCGTCAAGATACTGCTCTACATCGCTTGGGACATGGTAAAATGTTGTACCTTTTTCATGTTCAAAATCCTTTAACCATCCACACTCAATGATGTCCATGTTGGATTCTTGCAACTTTTTTAAAATTCCTTTGATCGCTGCAACACCAAAATGTGCATCTACAATATACGCACCATCACGCAATGTGCAATCTAACAGTTCCAGCTTTTTCGTATCATTACTACTCATCTCATTTTCCCCTTTCTTATTCGCCCATATTGTATTGATATAACAATTTTTTCTGTAAAATAATGTCTCTATTTAAGCATATACAAAGAAGTCTTTTCATTATAAAAACACAACTAAACTGCGCTAAAAGTATATACATAAATTTTCAAAATGTCAAACCAGAGCCACTTTTCTTTAACATATCTTCATATTCAAGAACTGCCTCCGACTTTTGAACTAACAGATTTTTTAGGATTTTAACAATCTCATATATATTTTGCTTCGTGACAAGCCTTATACAATACTAATTTTTTAATACTCAAAATCTTTCTGACTGGTCACTTCATATACGGTCATATAGCCATACATATTTTCGAATTTATATCTATTTGTAATATCATATCCACATTTCTGAATAGCCCCTAATGCCTCCTTTTCTTTGATTCTGGCAGGAACGATCAGATATACTCTGTTATTCGAGGATACAAAATACTTAAATTTCTCGCTTGTAAGATAGGTAGTTGTGATCGTCGTTACATTGACATATTCTTTATCAGTCCCCTGATCATTATACGTTCTGCATTGTTTGTCAGGATCCCAGTAAATTTTATATTGACGATGATAGCTTCCTGAGATATGAAGTTCATATTCCAGCATATCTAATACATAAAAACGTTCATTTTTCGGTGAGATCGTTTTTAACATCTGATCGATCAGATCATCTTCATAAAAATACTCCAGATTATGCACATAAAGATCACTTTCTGATGGTTTGCCATCATCTTCTGCACGAAGAACCATCGTATCTCTGTCATCGTTTGGCATTGCATGTTTATATAATTTCACTTTACCTGTATTGATCGGTTCCGACAGGATCACGACAAACGGATCGATCGAAACAAATGTCTGTACCGCCAAAAGGATGACCACAAGAAACGCTATAACTTTTTGCAATACGCTCTTTTTGCGAATACACCCTAACATAAAAGCAAATAAAAATGTAAACAATACATTAAAGATCGCTGTGTAACGAGGACACTCTGCATCACCATTATAAATACAGAACATAATAAATACAAATAATGATCCTATTACAAGAGCCGTCAGCATTCTTAAGCCATCCCGGGTTAAGATCTGAACATTCTTTGCTTTTTTGATCGCACATATACCAATGATCAATATAATAGCAGGAATCAGCCAGCGGAATCCAAAAATAAAACTTTGGAATATGATGTTTAGCATTCCCACACCGGTTTTTAGTTTGATAGCGGTATCACTGACATACGTTCCAAGAAAACTTTGTATGGTAAAATAATCTCCCACCACAAAAAAGATCATATATGTGAGAACAGGACTGATATATGTCAGAACCTTTCCCGGTTTGAACCATACACAAAAACTTTTGATCAAGCCGTATTCTTCAATATCCGACAATTCATATAATACCATAACGACCAATACAAATACATAAAATACCATTCCTGTGATCTTTGTATAAGTCAGTAAAAATCCACAAAAGCCAATCATCATCGGGTTTCTTTTATAAATAGCATACATAAGCCATATACCAAAAAAGACCAGATGAATATCCATGCATAAATACGACATCATACCGACAGAGTATGGGCATAATACCAGATATGCACAAACTAAAGCCGAGATCAATGGTGTTATCTTAACATATAATCCCTTTAACATATTATATAACAGAAACAGCGTGATCACAGTTATAAAAATATTTGCCAAATATACGCTGCGTATGCTTGCCGGTGCAATAAATTCAAACGGAGCTAAGAACAGGGCAAGACCATGAATCCATTTCCAGCATACAAAATTGCCCAGATAACTCAACAGTCCCATATTGAACTGTTTGGCACCTTCCATTAAACTTCCGTAATACAAACTTGCATCGTATTTCGGTACCACATTAAATTGTACAATTTGTAATACAATACATACCACTACAACAATCAAAAACGGAATATGCTGCATCGGTTTCACAATCTTATGAAACTTCGCATGTAAGATCCACATGATCAGACAATAAACCGCAATCAGATTACTCAGGATCACAAACAAACTATTACCAATCCTAAGATCAAGTATCGTTCTTGTAAAAAGTGCTGTATCCAGAAAAACAGAAACAATACCAAAGATCAGACAGTTTGCTTTGACTTCTTTATGGAACATTTCCCAGAAATCTTTGTCTTTATTTCTATATCTTTTTGCTACAAAATATGCAATATAGATCAAAAGCAATACCAGTAAAAGATCATAATTTACAAATCCCCATATCGTAGACCATGTAGTCGCATCAGAATACGTCAGTTCGTTATTTTCGATCTGCCATTGCTTAATCTGTACATTTGCAAAATTCTTATAAAGATATCCTGATAAACCGCTAAGAACATTTAATTTTTTTACAAAACCATCATCTGTCAGATCTGATTTTTCAATCGTATCGGATGTTGCACTGACAACATCTTTCTGCATTAATTTTTTCTTTCCTGTGGAATAAGACGCATATACTTTTACAGAGCTGCTGCTTCCAACGATAGAACAGGATTCTTTTCCCTGTATCTCTCCGGTATTAATACATCCGACGATATAACCATCTTTGAAGTTACCGGCTATGCCACCGCTTCTCATCCCCTTCACATGCACATTACTATAACAATTTATAATACAGGCTTTATCGCCAACGGCTGTTCCGGCTATTCCTCCGGACAGATCTCCCTTAATATCTCCATTAGCCAGTTTTATGTTCGCAACACAGCCACCTAAAGAAGAAAAGAAACCATATGCAATGTCCTTTTTCTTATTCTGAATAACCAGATTTTCTACGGAATGTCCACCACCATCATACGTTCCCATAAAATGGCATCCGCCGACACCTATTGGAGTCCATTCTTTTTTTTGTAAATCAATATCTGCCGTCTGGGAAAAATATACATTCTCATATTCTTTTCCATTATTTACATTATCTCTAAAACGACATAAATCCTCATATGATCCGATTTGGTAGGGATCGTCCTTTGTGCCGGCTCCCTGAAATCCTGCTTCAGAGGCAGCACTGACTGATACACAAAATCCCAAACAGATCAACATGAGGAATACGGCTTTTATCATTTTTTGAATATACTTCATGCCTTCTTTCCTTTCATCACAATGTATATATTACAAGTTGGAAACAACGATTCCACATAAAATACATGCTAAACCAAGTAATTTTTTCTTACCAACTCTTTCTTTCAAAAAGATATATCCCAAAACGGTTACAAATATATATCCGGCTGATTCTAATACAGGACCTATTGACAATGGCACAAATTTATATGCATAAATTGTTACAAAACTTGACAACAGGAAAATAGAATATGCCACGATCACACGAATATTAAGATATTCTCTGATCGGGTTCTCATATTTAATATTTGCACTTTTCTTTAAAATAATCTGTGACACAGAAGAAATAAATACAGAAAAAAGAAAAATACCATAATAACTAATGTTCATTTGTATTCACCTCATTATCCGATACAACAAAATAAATGCCGACGATAATAATGACCGCACCAATTATTTTTGTGATCGTAATACTTTCTCCAAATATTAAAAAGCCCCACATCATGCCCCAGACAACCGTAATCGCTTTATTTGCAAATGCAGAAACTAATGATATTCTTTTTATGATCTGTTGCCAGACAATTGCATAAAATGCAAGGTTGGCAAGCACGATCATATAATACATAATAAATTTAGGTGATAAAAATGCTTCCTTTGCAGCCAGCTTCGAGCAAATCCCTCCGGCTGCATACAGAAACAACAAAAGATGTAATACAATATATACTTTAATTTTTGAACGACTCATTTTTTCTTTCATAATATAAACTCCACTATTTCTACAGAATTATATTGCTTACTCCATCTCAATTTCAATACGATCCTGTAACGTTGCGATCGCAGAAAGCATTTCTTCATAGTTATCATATTTATAATATAAATAAACAATTCTCTGATTCATATAATCATCAATCGTTCCACCCGGCTGAACCATCTCAATTCTCTTAAAGACATGTGATTCCACATCTTCAGGAATCTTATAACTTACCACTTTACCGTTTCTAGGGGCAAAGACACCAAAATGACCGCAATATTTCAATTCCGGCTCACCGATCGGAATATCAGAAATACTTTCTCCTAACGCATTTCTGATATAAGCTTCATGCCAAGGAAAACCGGTAAACATCTCAGATAATGTTAAGAACTGGTTACCAAAGCATCTTCTCATCATCTCTATGATATATGGCTGTCCGTCACGCACAATATACTGTAAGCATAAAATACCATCTTTCAGGTCGAGATCTTCTACGATCGACTCAATGATAGAAATAAGCTGTCCTTTGATCTGATCAATTCCTTCCGCAGGTAATGTCTCTGCCTGGATCAAATATGGATTTACAATAGAAAGACAGTTATTACTTGTATAAACTTTTACTTTTCTGTCAATAACAAATGCCGTGAAAGACTGCTGCTTACCAATAATATAAGGTTCCACAATAATCTTTTTATCTCTTGATTTATTATATGCATTTTCAATTGCTTCTACTGCTTCTTCTACGTTATCCGCACGCAGAATTCCTTTACCACCGGTTAAATCATTTGCTTTTACAATAATTGGATATTCGCATTCTTTTGCATAATTTAATGCTTCTTCCTTCTTAGTAAAACTTAACGATCTCGGTGAAGGAATATCTTTCTCAATACAATATTTCTTAAAAAGATCCTTATGATGCATGATCATTGCATTTTCATAAGTATCATGACCCGGCCAGCCCATTTTTTCTGCGACATACGCAGATGTGAGTACACCAAAATCATTCGCACAGCTGATAATTCTCCAAATATCATTTTCCTGACAGATTTTTAAGATTGCTTCTTTATCCGAATAATCTGCCGGAATATATTCATCAGCATATTGATGTCCGACCAGGTTTGGCATATTTCCGGTTGTCACAACATAATAACCTAATTCTTTTGCCTTTTTAATAATTGGTACTTCACAGAAACTACCATTTAAAATTAATACCTTTTTCATTGTAACTCTCCTTTGTTCTATCATTTATTGTTCTTTTTTTTCTTCATCCTCATCAATATTGATCATATCTTTTAATGCAAACTGTGGTGCATTGTTGATACAGATATAGATACGTCCGATATATTCTCCTATCAGTCCTAAGAAGAACATCATCAGACCACCGATCAGCAGCAGCACTGCCATGTTAGAGCTATATCCTGCTAACACTTCCGGATGCAGGATCTTTCGTATAATAACATAAATTCCAAAAATAAAGCCGATCATTGCACAGATCATACCTGCAAACGTAGACAGGCGTAACGGCTTTTCTGAAAATGCAGTAAAACCATTCATCCACAAACCAAATAACTTTTTAAAGTTATAACCGGAATGACCTTCTGCTCTTTCCTGATGGTCAATCTCGACATTAGCCATATTTCTTGTAACACGTAAGATCAATCCATGTACAAATGGATATGCATTCTTATATTTGATCACTTCATCTAAGACAAAACGACGAAATACATAAAAGCTGTTCAAATCAATATCTTTTGGTTTTCCAACCAGAAAGTCAGACATCAATGAGCTGACCTTCGATCCGAAATTACGGAATAAAGAATGTTTCTTCTTGGAATACTTCGCAGATACCAGATCATATCCTTCTTTTAGTTTATCAATCAAACGGAACATCTCTTCCGGCGGATTCTGTCCATCATCATCCAGACACATGACAATATCTCCGGTCACATAATTAAATCCAGCCATCAAGGCAGAATGCTGACCAAAGTTTCTTGAGAAAGACAACACTTTGATCTTTTTATTCTCCTTTGCCAATTTTCGGAGTACATCTATCGTGCCATCTGCGGAATAGTCATTCACACAGACCACTTCATAATCATATCCACCATGATTCTGAACTGTCGTAATCACTCGTCCGATGACATCTGCTACGGTATGCTCTGAATTATAGCATGGAATTACAAATGATATCTTTTCCATTATTTTTCTCCTCCATTTATCACTTCTGCATAATCCAAAATGGCATCCTCAATCGAAATAACAGGTTTATATCCAAGATCTTTGCATATCTTATCAATAGATACATCCCAGACATAGTCATCCATTTTGTCTTCTGTTCCGCTAAATGTAATTTCAGAATCGGACTTCAAAATCTCTTTGCATTTGCATGCAAGATCATAATTAGAGATCAAGTTATAACTTCCAAGATTATAAACTCCGGTTGCATCCGAACAGATAGCCAGATAAAGAGCCTGTGCAATATCTTTTGCATGAACATAAGTCTGCTTTCTGCTTCCTTTTCCGCTTAAAACAATCGGCTTGTTCTCCAGACATGCTCTGACAAATGTCGGAAAGATCGTCTTTTCATTCATTCCTTCTCCTACAGGTGCTGAAATACGGAATGAAATTGTCTTTAATCCATGGTGTCTGTGTGCGTAGTCTGCCAACATCTCCTGTGCTACTTTTGTTGTGTGGTAAACAGTTGGTGGACACAATGGATGTTCTTCTGTGATCGGATGCTGAATCGGTTTCCCGATTACCGGAAGGCTTGACAACTCAGCCAGTCTTTCGATTCCATTCGCTTCACACATTTCCAACAGACGCTGCATACCACTGCAATTGTGTACCACAATTTCAACACCATAAGGCTCTTTACGCATATCTGCCGCCAAATGGATCACCGCATCTATTTTTACGGAAACCTTGTTTGGAATTTCAAAAATATCATCTGATGACATATCACAGCAAACATACTCGTCTACTTTTGAAGTTGCCTCTGCTCTTCTTCCCATACCAATGACATACATTCCTTTTTCTTTTAAATAACGACAGACATGTGTGCCTATAAATCCATTGGAACCTGTCACTAAAACATTCATAATCATTCTCCTTTTCTGTTTCTCTCTTTTTTCTTTGTAAAAAACTGTTTACTGTTTATGATAAAATGTAATACATATGCTGCTGCAAACACACTGATATATGCTACAGGTATATTAACCGGAAAGCATAATCTTTCACAAAACGGCAATACGATCATCTGTACAATATATACTTCTAACGTAATCTCACTTAACATTTTCACAATACGACATTGACACAATTTTCGGAATTTTGCTTCTGTTTCCATCGCCATACCAAAACGCATCATTGCATATACAAAGATCACAACCATAAATTGTGTTAAAAACTGTAATGGCAAAAATGCCGGATAAATCAAAAAGATAACACGTAATGCTCCCCATAGAACAACAGCCATTGCCGCAAGAACGAAAAATCGAAATTTTTTATCATGCGAATAGGTCTTTTTTCTCATATAAGCTCCCATTAACATAATAAAGAAATAATAGATCCATTTAAACAATGACAGATCTTTTCCCTCTACGGAAAAAGAATGTATGTCCATGCATGTAAAATATACTACAAAGTATACTACAACTACAGCAAACATGCTACCTGACACAATTACATCTTTTTGTTTTTTTACAATAAAATAATATAAGATATAAAAAACAACAATAGCGGCAACAAACCACCACTTGGTAGGATAGATAAATAATTCTACAAAATCACGGATATTTCCGACTACCGTTTCACCACACAATAACAAAATAACTGCTCCCGCAAAAACAGTCGGATAGATTCTTTTTATCTTCCCCCAATACCAGGAAGCAAAATCCGTTTTTATATTTACAAGTAAAAAACCACTGATACAAAAAAACAATCCATTACCGAATGATCCGCCTAATGCCATAAATTCACTTGGATACATGTTGCCCAAATGTGAATTTGTGATCAATATGGATGCCAGTGCTTTTAATAAATATATAAAACCAAACATACTTTCCTCATTTCTATTGTGCTGCTAAAACATCCAGTCTCTGTCGTGCTAAAATTCCTCTGTCTGAATTGTTGTCAAGCAAAGCAACTTTTTCAAAATAGTATTTTGCTTCATCAATATTATTTTGCTGCTCATAACATCTGCCTATAAAATACAAGATACTTTGGTCATTATTATCCAGAGAATCTGCTTCTAATAATTTTTTTAAGGCTTTATCATAATTGCCCCAGTTGTATTGCTGGCGACCCTTCACAAAAAGATCGTTTGCCTGACGACCCTTTGTCTTTTCTTCGTTTTTTCCACCAAGTGCAACAAATAACTGTTTTCCTTCTGAATACTCAAAATTGGATTTTGTAAAATCCTTTAGCAATGATTTAGCCTTCTTTTTATCATCATTCTGGTAAAATTCATATGCACTTTTGATCAAATTATCGCGTGCATACAGATTCTTTCCTGCTTTATCAATGATCTTCTTATCTTCATCCAGTTTCTTTTCCGACTCTTCCTGTTTTTTCGTAAGCGATTCGTTTTCCTTTTTCAAGGTATCATTTTGTGCCACTACTTTCTTATACTCACTGACTTCATAAGAATCCTTTGCAAAAGGATGACCAATAGCAAAAATTCCAACAATCCCCACTAACATACCCAACAGAAAAAACAGTACATTCTTTTTACCGGAACTGTTTTTTCTCTCTATTCTGCTTCTTTCCGAAAGTGGAAGCCGCGAAAGATCCACATCTTTTTCACTGTCCATATTTTCAGACCTATCCATCCTTTTCCTCCATCGTCATTCTATTTATAAAATGTATGGATCAAATCCATAACTTTCTTGGCATCCTGTTCATCCAGCTCATAATACATCGGAAGACGTATAATTCTTTCACTTTCTTTTGTTGTATACTTATCTTCACCATGAAATCTTCCATACTCTTTTCCTGCCGGTGCAGTATGCAAAGGTATATAATGGAACACCGCCGTCACACCATTCTCTTTCAAGTAAGAGATCAATGCACTTCTTTCTTCGAGATCTTTTGCCTTAATATAGAACATATGAGCATTATGTTCACAATACTCCGGTATATATGGAAGTTCTATCTTTCCGGCTTCTTCTAAGTCTTTTAATCCTTCATAATATCTGTTCCAGCTTTGTAATCTGTTCTCATTGATCTCGTCTGCCTTCTGCAACTGTGCCCACAGATATGCCGCATTCATATCGCTCGGTAAATAAGACGAGCCTGCTTCTACCCAGGTATATTTATCAATCTGTCCTCTAAAGAACTTGCTACGGTTCGTTCCTTTTTCACGGATGATTTCTGCAAGCTCTGCATTTTTGCCATCACGGATCAACAAAGCTCCGCCTTCACCCATACTATAGTTCTTAGTCTCATGAAAACTGTAGCATCCGTAATCACCGATCGTACCTAGAGCCTTTCCTTTATATGTACTCATAACACCCTGTGCAGCATCTTCTACTACATATAAATTATGCTTTTTGGCAATTTCCATGATCTTGTCCATCTCACAGGATACTCCTGCATAATGAACCGGCACGATTGCTTTTGTCTTTTCTGTAATAGCATCTTCGATCAGATTTTCATCAATATTCATTGTCTTTGGATTGATATCAACAAAAACAGCCGTTGCTCCTCTTAAAACAAAAGCATCGGCAGTAGATACAAATGTATACGCCGGCATGATCACCTCATCTCCGGGCTGAATATCAAGCAGTAATGCAGCCAATTCCGTTGCATGTGTACACGAAGTTGTCAACAAAACCTTAGCAGCACCGGTCTTGTCCTCAAACCATTTATTACATTTCTTAGTGAACTGTCCATCTCCGCAAATCTTCTGAGCCTTTACAGCTTCTTCAATATATTTAATTTCTTCTCCTACATAAGGTGGTTTATTAAAACTTATCATTTTCTACTCCTTTATATATCTTTCTACATCCGACAGATACTATAATCACAATTTATTATTATATCTCATTTCAAATAGTATGTCAATCAAGCCACATTCTGTCCTATGTTAAGCTTTCTCTCCTTCTTTGCAAATCTTTTCAGTTTTTTTTACAAGATAATTTTCAATTTTTTTGCATTGTAACAAACGATATAATCCATCAAGTACGGCTGATAACACAAAATCGACGATCACTAATACCAGTAAGATCAAAGCCGGATATTTCCAGCGATAGGTAAATGCTCTGAAATAGTAATAAAAAATAAAACTATGTGTCAGAAACATATAATATGAATGTTCACCGAGGATTCTCAAAATAGTCCGTAAACCAGGGATTCTGCATAAGAGCAGCGTTAAAAACGCAATGCAGAATGTCAAGACCGTATCAAGCAGCCAATACCCGCCCACACCATATCTTATATAGATCACCGGTGGAATCAGTGCAAGCATGATACAATAGAGCACAGTCTTCTTAGGCATTGTCTTTTTACTTAATTTTTCAAAGAATTTTGTTTTTGCCAAAAGAACACCTAATACAACTGTAAGCATCCACCAGCGATACGAATCCGTATCTGCCACTCCCAGACAGCCCGGAATAAAAATTCCTAACACGATCGTTCCGATTGCTCCAAACTTATCATATATTTTAATCGCTGCATAGATAATGAACGGCAGTATAAGAGCTAATGACATATACCACCAGGTTCCGTTCAATGTCGGCGTTCCAAACAGATTAGCAAGCCCTAATGCATCGATCACAGCAAAATACAGATTACTCTGCCACGCTTTTCCGTAGGTGGCTTTCCAGTTTCCCGTCACAACAGCTGCAATCGCCGCAAAAATGTAAATAAAGAAAAAAGGCATCCATATTTTGATGATTCTTCCGGCAAGATTACTGTCACCTGATTTTTCCTGTTGTTTTGTGATACCATATGCACTGGCAAAAACAAAAATAGCAACACATACTTTACCGGCAGATGCGATCATCAATAATATATTTTGTGGAACAAATGGGTGTACATTCATGTCCTTTAATACTCCCGCGTCTCCGAAAAGATGATGCACAAACATCAGAATGATAGCTACTCCTTTAAATACATTTGTCTGTTTTTTTGTCATTTTATCCCCTTTTCCGCAATATCTCCTATCGCTTTCTTCTCCTGTTTTTTGTTTTATTTCACCGTAAAACAATATACTTCATAATTATAGCAGGTATCTACTAACTTCGCTTTGATTTTCTTACGATAATTTTCCTGCAGATACTTTGTCAGGATCTCTACCGTACCATTGCCATGCTGTGTCACATAATACAGATTTTCGCGGCTCTTGGCTAATGCTCTGACCGGATTTTCCACATCGTAGTTATAAAGTATCTGCTGATACATCGGTGTCGGACAGATCCAGCCGCCAAGCGGCACATAGTTACTTGCACTTCCTTTGAGGACATAAAAAACCTCTCTCGGAAGATCAATGCTCCGGCAATCGATCAGATAGAGATTATCCGATGCTTTTGCTATATCATTCAGCAATCTTTCACATCTTTCCTGCTCCTCTAAATAATTTGTCGCCGTCTGCTGTTTATTAATAACAGGATATTGTACAAAGCAACAAATCGTAGCAGCAAGCAGAAATCCGGATCCCCAGATCAACGCTGATTTTTTTCCGGTCAGCATATTATCCAGTAAAAGTGTCAAAAGCATGATCGTTGACATAAACCATATTGCAAAATAGGTTCTTTGCGGAATTCGTCCGTTGCACAAAAGATACCAGTATTCAGCTACAACAGCACCCCACATCAGCACAACATACCATTTACGATACCCTTTTAATCCGATCAATGCGATCACACTTAATGCCATTGCAAAATAGACACAAAAGAAACCATCTCCGGATTCGACGATCTTTGCTCCTATTTCCTGTATGATCTTTAGATCCAAATGCAATTTTCTTTTCGAGTCATTGTAGCGGCTGATCTTCTTTAGATTTTCGATCGTATATTTATCATTGTCTGCATAATTCCAGTTAGCAAGCATTTTGACATCATTTTCCGAAAATCCAATACTTTTATAAAACTCTTCATTTTCTTTATATTCCGGAAGTTCATAATCAAGAATAGAAGCTCTGCATACATTATATTCTGTATATTCTTTCCAGTCCTTTGCTTCGTAAACTTTATAATCAATAAAATGAGAAAGCAAAAGGCAGAAAATCAACGTAAAAGAACTCAAAAACAACCTTCTCTGTCTTTTGTACCAATGTTCTTTTTTAAAAAATCCTTCCTCCAAACAGTAACGCAGCAATAAGATCAGCAAAAATGGCAATGTAGACCAGAACACATCATCACGTATCCAGTATCCTGCCATAATCTGAAAAATACCGGCAAGCTGTAGATATGTCTTTCTGGCTTTTAGTCCATAGAAAAAAACAATACCTCCGGTTGCACAGCAAATAGCCGCCAATTGCGTAAACTGCAACGATATAAATGCGAAATAAGAAAAAAGGACTCCATTTAATGCAGAAAGAACCGTCCCCATAACGTAAGAATATCGTTCTAAAAAAACATATGAAACCATCCAGAAGCAGAAAAACGCCAGAACAAACTGGATAATTCCATAAAAATTAACGGCATGAGATAAACTATATAGAAATTTTAAAATAAATCCATAAATAATATTAGGGAACACAAGATACTGGCTAAAGTCTTCTCCATAATATCCTGCCGCAATGTCATTCATAACAACATCATCATATAAAGCAAAATATGACGTTGCAAAAATCTGTGTCAATGCCAGAATGACAAAATTGATCCCAAGTGCAAGAAATAGCTTTCCAACCGAGCTGTTTTTCCACTTTGTATGCATAAATTTCCTTTCCTCCTGTTATAACGTACCTTTTTACTGATCTAATCCGTGTTTTTCCATTAACTTTTCAAGTCCCTGATGTTCAATATTTTCCATAGACTTAAAAATGTGTTCATTTGCAATTTTTTCTGCACGTTCTTCATCCTTATTCAAGACAGCTTCCAAAATAGCTTTGTGTTCTTCACTCGCTGTCAATGCACGCTCTCTTGAAGCCAATGTATTCTTGCGGACACGTTCCACATAATGATGGTAATCGGATAAGATATGTTCTAATATCTTACTTCCGCATGCTTTATATAGAGATAAGTGGAAACGATTATCTAACTCAAAGATCTGTTCCCAGTGCTCCTTTTTAATATGAAATTCACTCAGGTAAATAATCTCTTCCAATTCTTCTGTCTGTTCTTTTGTAATATGCTCACATGCCCATTTTGCACACAGTCCTTCCAGATAAGAGCGAATGACATAGATATCATAAATATCCTTTGCCGTAATTCCGTTTACATAAGCACCTTTATTCGGAATAATACTGACAAGTCCTTCTAACTCCAGTTGTCTGAGTGCTTCCCTGACAGGTGTTCTTGACACACCTAATGCCTTACTGATGGCTGCCTCCTTCAATTCATCTTTTTCCCTATAATTTCCGGCTAAAATATCCTCCCTGATCTTACTAAATACCTTTCCTCTCAAAGAGTATTTGTCCATTTCTTCTTTGCCACCTGCATAATTATCCATCATAATCTTCTTTCCCCTGAAGGCCGAATACCTTCTTTATTCCTTTCTTTTATCAAGATAATTTAATACGATTTTCTTATTTTTAAACAGAGTAAAAGCTTTTCCAATTACGGAATGCTTTATCATACGAAAAATACCTATAGATACTATATCACCTTAGGCACTATTTTTCATTGTAAACATTCCCTATTTTAATGTCAACTATCAAAAATATGACTGCCGGCTGCTTCCACTATCCGTTACAGGATACTTTTTGTGATTTTCTTTATTACTATACGATAAGATCACCCAAAAATCATGGATTTTATTTGTTTCCATACCCATTTTATGATAAACTATTTTAGAAATATTTTATGCACAGATCACATTTGTGCAGGAACGGAGTAAAACATGGCAAAAGAAAAAAATACAAAAAATACGGCAGAACCAAAATTTCCTTTGATCTATCTGGTACCACTGATCGCGGTTCTTGCTATCATTCCTTTGATCGTTCATATGTACAAATATGACACAGGTCTTACGAAATACGCATCCTTTCAGGGACCCTCAACAACTTATGACTTTTTTTTACACTCTAAGATGACATGGCTTTTGTTTATATTAGCATTATGCATCTTTATCCTTGCTTATATGATCTTTGCAGCCGAAATTCCGGCAGTCTGGAACAAACAGCTGCTTCCATTAGTGATCTATTGCGCTTTGACTTTTATCTCTGCTTTGGCATCCACTGATATCGGATATTCTTTTTCCGGCATCTACGAACAGTTTGAATCGGTCTGGATTCTGATGGGATATGGTATTCTGGTTTATTATGCCTTTTATGTGATCAGTTCCGAAGCCGCCCTGAAACGCTTAATGCCATGGTTTGTAGGTGGTATTGTTGTAATGGGTGTGATTGGAATTTTACAGGCCTTATCCCACGATCTGTATTCTTATCGATGGTTCCAGAAGCTTTTTATCGTTCCTTCTAATGCAACGCAAAACTTTAAATTCAAATTTAATTTTGAACCGGGACGTGTCTATCTGTCTTTATATAATCCAAACTATGTTGGTTTCTATGTTGCATTGGTAGTGCCTGTCCTTTTAGCCCTTCTCTTACATACAAAGAAGATCCTTTTTAAGATCGGATACGGCTTGTTAGCATTAGTCATGCTCTTTTGCCTTTTCGCATCACAGTCAAGAGCAGGTATTATCGCATTGATCATTTCCTGCTTTATCATGTTACTCTGTATGCGACGTGTCTTTTTGAAAAACTGGCTTGTTACCACGATCACGATCGGATTGGTTGCTGTTGTTTTCATTGGAGTCAATGTAATGAATCATGGTATTTTAATTGACCGTATGAAATCCATGTTCTCAACCTCAGCAGAAACCCATCCTCTCGAATCGATCCTGACCGGAGAAGATGTTACGGTAACATATAACAAGCAGACACTTCATATTACAACGACAACGGATGATGATGAAAATACGACTTTCACGTTAAAGGATTCTTCCAATAAAAATGTCGCATATAGCGAAAAAGAAGATTCTATTGTTATAACCGATACACGTTTTCCATTTACTCTTACAGCGATCAACGAGCAGAAGTTCAAGGGATTTGGTGTAAAAATAGATGATAAAACATGGTATTTTTCTAACCGGTTAAAACAGGGGGACAGCCGGTATTATGCAAAAGGAGCCGGTTCTTCTCTCGTACTTTTGACAAACCATGAAAAAAGCCTGAAATTTTTAGAAGAGCATTATCACTTTGCTAATATGCGTGGTTATATCTGGGCAAGAACCCTGCCGCTTTTGAAAAAATACTTTTTCCTCGGCTCCGGTCCCGATACTTTTACGATTGCATTCCCAAATGACGATTTCGTCGGTTTGTATAATTCAGGTCATGACCAGGAAATTATCAGCCGTCCTCATTGTATGTATTTACAAATTGCCGTACAGACCGGTGTTCCTTCTTTGATCGCCTTTTTAATATTCTTTGGCTGGTATATTATAAGCAGCTTACGCCTTTACTGGAAACAGTCATATGAAAGTTATATGTCTAAGATTGGTGTCGGAATCTTAGCAAGTGTGATCGGCTATCTGATCCTCGCTCTGACAAACGATTCCTGCATAGCCGTATCGCCTATTTTCTGGGTATTGACCGGTATCGGGCTTGCAATCAACCGTCAGTTAAAGAAAGCATCAGTGCATGCATCGTAAAAGCAATGAAATCTGTTATTTTCAAAACTGAAATAAAAATAACGAGGATTGAAAAAATTCACCAAAAAGATTTCCAATTTTTAAAACAAGGGGCAGCAAAAAGCTGCCCCTAATACTATAAAGATGATTAAGAAAATCAGGAGAATAGAGTGATAAACGCTCAGAAACGAGGATTATTATGCATACTAAATTAAAAATTTTATTTCCCGACTGGAAAAACTTCGGTGTAGACGATATCAAAGATGCTTTTGAAAAAATGGGACATGAAGTAATCATTTATAAAACGGAACCAAAAAACTACCGTATTGATCCTCGTTTTAAGTCCGAATTAAAAAAATATATTCGTGCCAACGAAATTACTTTGATGTTCACATCCAATTATTTCCCGGTTGTAGCTGATGCCTGCCATGAAGTGAATATTCCTTATATTTCCTGGTGCTATGACAGTCCTTTGGTACTGACATTTTCAAAAACGGTCTTTTATCCCACGAATTTTATTTTCATTTTTGATTCGAAAATGGTAGCAGACTTACAAAATCTTGGTGTAAAACAGGTCTTTTATATGCCTATGGCAGTCAACCCCGACCGCCTGAACAAATTACACACAACATCGGAACAGAGAAAGCTGATCGATGCCGATATTTCTTTTGTCGGATCATTATATTCCGAAAAACATACGCTTTATGACCGCATGACCGATCTGGATGACTATACAAAAGGATATATAGATGGTGTCATGAAAGCACAGGAACAGATTTATGGTATATCTATCGTAGAAGATGCTCTGACTCCTGAGATCATTGATGCAATGTACCAAAAAATGCCGATCAATATTCATGAAGATGACTTAGAAACGAAATCTTATGTCTATGCAAACTATTTTATCAATCGTAAGATCACACAGACAGAACGCCCTATTCTGTTAAAAGAAATCAGCGAAGCCCTTCCTCAGATGGAAGCACAGGTTGGACGTAAACTCAAACCACTAAAACTTTATACGCATAATCCGACACCATTTCTTCCTAAGGTTGAGAATATGGGAACCATCCATTATATGAAAGAAATGCCTCTTGTCTTCCGTCATAGTAAGATCAATCTTAATATCACATTGCGAAGCATTATCAATGGTATTCCGCTTCGTGCAATAGATATTATGGGTGCTGGCGGCTTTCTTTTGACAAACTACCAGAACGATTTCCAATATCATTTTGAAGATGGAAAGGATTATGTCAGCTTTTACAGCAAAGAAGATATGTTAAATAAGATTGCCTATTATCTGGAACATGAAGACGAAAGAAAACAGATTGCACACAATGGTCAAGAAAAAGTATGTAAAGAACATACTTATGATATTCATTTAAAAGAAATGCTGGATCTGGTATTTGATCATACTGATCCGTTTTGATGAAATATGTCTTTTACGAAAAACAAGAAATGTTCGTGCAACATAATATTATAATCAAAAGAGCAAAATCAACTTTAACAAAATGAACTACTCAAAATCATTAGATGATCGGTCTGATTTTGAACAGTAATTCAAGATGTTGATCTTGCTCTTTTATATTGATAAACCCTTTTTATGTAATGGAACATTAGATGTCATCATAAGGATGTTCATAAATTACTCTTTCTACCAGTTCTCTGGATACATGTAATTTTTCTACAATATCCTCTGTCTGATATCCAAGATCCGCAAGCATCTGAATACGTCCATCCAAAAAGCCTTCTTTACGTCCCAGTTCCATTCCCTGTTGAATCCCCTGTTGAATTCCCTGGCTGATTCCTTGACTGATTCCCTGACTGATTCCCTGATTCACCAATGCATCTGCTACCCTACACATAGTGACTTCACCTCCCTTTTTTTCAACTTCTTCTAAATATGCTATTCCAAGTTCCCGGTATCTCTTATCCTGTGTGAACGCACTCATAAATTCTAATACTTCTCTATAATGCTTTAATTTTCTTGTGCTGTCAAATGGATTTTTTCCTTGTCTTTTTCGTTTCAAAAAATATGCTATTTCTTTAAAATCACTTTTAAAACTTTCTATGATTTTGTCTGGAAGATAGGCTATATCGAAAACCTTGATCTGATAATCCTGCACATATTGCTTCATTTTCTCATTCATAGTCACCAATTCATGGACACTCTTTGGCGCTGTCCATCTTTTTTCTGTCAAATTCAATACAATCGTAATCACCGGATAAACAGAAGCTGCTTTCTCCTTCATCTGTTTATGATAACCGGATGCATCATAGTGCATTACCCGAATCGGCATTGTTTTGTCTATTACCGCCTGATTTTCTATCCCGAAATTTGCTATGACATAATTTGTCCCATCATTATATTTTTTAATAATATCTCTATCCTGGAATCGGATTTCTCCATTTTCTGAATGGTAGACTGATTGTGTTGCATCATTTTGCAATCCTTTTTCTTGTAAATATTCTTTTTCAAATAAAAGATGATTATAAATATCAACAAAAACATCTGCATATTCTTCTAATTGTTTTCCTGTCAGATCCTTTTTTCCCAATCATTTTTCCTTTCTTTCGTAATAGCCTTTATTATTACATTCATAATAAAATTGTATTCCGATATAATTTTAATTTTTATACTGTACTCTTACCAGTATAGTAATGTTTTTGCCAACTGTCTATTGACATAACCACAAAAGAATACGATCTGAAACAGGTAAAATAACTAATTGCATACCATTTTTATTTACTTTCTTTTTGATAATATGTATATTATCCTGCTATTTATTTATGCACCATGCTTAAAACACTTCAATAACATAGATTCATTATAAACTCCAAATAAAAACCCATCAATATTTTACTTTTTTAAAATCATTTCACTACCAAGATCAATGCATTAGTTGTAGAAACTATGAATATATGATAAAATAATTTTAAATTGCAAATATATCATTTTTATGAATTGATGTAAAAATTCAATAGCAATTATAGTATTTGCAATGAAATTCGATAGTAAAATTATGATGAATTGGAGAATATATGTATGGATATAGCTTATATTGGATACTCTGAAGTGTTACTTGAACAATTACTCAAAAATGACCTGTACAATGTCAAAAAAGTTGTATATGTTCCTCACAGAGTTAATGAACGATATAGAAATATATTAACAGAAAGCAAAGTAGATTGCTTTGAAATAAATAATAAAAATCAGATGGATGCGTTATTTGAATTTTTAGATGGAATTACTATCATCATAATGTACAAATTTGAATTTATTATTCCTCAAAAATATATTAACACAAAACGAATTTTTAATTTCCATGGTGGTAATTTACGTTTTAATCGTGGTGCTCATGCCATGGTTCGCTCTATACTAAATATGGATGATGAAACCGTTTTGTCTTTATATGAATTATCCGATAAAATTGATTTAGGTTGTCTGATAGAAGAATATAAAATCCAGTTATCAAAGAAAGAAACAGTTTCTGATATCAACAAAAAACTACAACAAGGAATACCTTTTCTATTATCAGCCTTGAATTTATATTTAGAAGGAAAAATCCAGGGACAGATCATTAGTGATGGAATTTATTATCCTAAAATAGAAAAAAAAGATTTTACAATAGATCTAAAAAAAGACAGTATATTAGTTATGGATGCAAAATTGCGATCACAGGTAGATTATTTCGGAGCCATTGTTATTATAAATGGAATAGAAAAAAGAATACATACTTGGAAATTACAATCAGATGCAAACCAAAAACAAGAAACCATAATTACTAACGATAGTATTTATGTTTCAGACGGAAAACAATGTTTAATTATGTATATTGATGATTGACATTCTATCACCATTAGGGTCAAGAATAAAAATAAAGCAGATTTCAGATAAGGCACTCTATATACTAAGTTAGAGTGCCTTATCTAATATCAATTTTTAAAATCAATATCAAAAAAATGTTTTTCATTCGTCTCATTCTTATGTCTCAAGTAATCTAAAACAATTTGAACGATTTGACTTGACGTTGTTCCATCTCCAAACGGAGATTTAATATTTTTTGCCATTTTCTGGAATTCCTGTGTCATTCCCTTCTGAATTGCGAGATTGATCTGATCTTGTGCAGGATCACACTGAATAACACTTTCTGCCATCATTCTTCCCTTTTGCCTGTCTCCGATATTAATCGTCGGCGTTCCAAGTGCAGGCACCTCTATTACTCCACTGGATGAATTCCCAATAACCAGCTTTGCATATTTCACAGCCGAAAGATAACGTAATACACCTAAAGAAGGAACAACCAGCCAGTTTTCACGTTTTTTCCCTTCTTTCTGCCATATTTCATTAATCACTCTGCCACCGGCATCTGCATTTGCCATTGTGATTATATAAAACATTCCTTTTTGATCATCCATTGCATGGATCAATTGATAAACCTGCTCTATCGCAGTATTATTTTCCATTGTCACAGGATGAAAAGTAACAACAGAATAATCGTGGCAGTTGATCGCAAAATTCAAATTGTCGGAAAGCTCATTTCTTGACATCAGTTTCAGATTCAGGCAATTTTCCACACCCGGTTCTCCTACATTAAATACTCTGTCAGGCTCTTCTCCCATTTGGACAATTCTCTTAGCAGACTGCTCACACCCCGGAAAATGAAGCTGACTCATCTTTGTGATGCAATGACGTATTGCATCGTCCACTGCACCCTCGGTAACATCTCCACCGGCTATATGTGCAACGGAAATCCCGATGATATGTGCTGCAATGACTGCAGCAAGTATTTCAAACCGATCGCCAAGAACAATGATAATATCCGGTTTATATCCTTTAAACAATTCAGCAAATTTCTGCACAGCGATCCCGGTTGACACTGCCATTCCTTCTTTACTGTCATCTTCAAGCGGAATAGCAATCCTGATATAATCGTCAAAACCATCTTTTACAATTTCTTCCTGTGTATTTCCGAATCGATCACTTAAATGACTTCCCGTTACTACGAGATCAAGCTTTACATTTTCTGTATCACGTAATTTCAATAACAAATTTTTTAAAAGTCCATATTCCGCTCTTGTTCCGGTTACAACGCAAATTTTGAATTGTACTTTTTTGCACATCAAATTTCAATCCCCTTATTTTTCTTGAATGTCTTGTGAGCTTTCGTTCCTACGATCAGATCCCATGCATTAGCGGGAACCCCCTCTCCACTGCGTTTTACACAAATAGAATTTGGGGTGATGATCTCACCTTCTTTGATCTCTTCCCTTGCTACAATGCGCTTTAAAACGACTTTAGAAATCTCTTTTTCAGCTTTTGTCAGCCTTTTCTTTCCATCTCCCATTGCTTTTTCGATATTCCTTATAGACTGCACCATTTTTTTAAATTCCTGCGGTTCCGTGCTGGCAAGATGATCCGGACCTTCCATATTACGATCCAGTGTAAAATGTTTTTCAATGATCTTAGCCCCTCTTGCCACTGCAGCCACAGGTACTTCTATACCAATGGTATGATCCGAATAACCAACTTGCATTCCAAAAGCATTTTTCAAGGTATCCATCGCTGTTAAATTCACATCTTCAAACGGACAGGGATAATTCGTCGTGCAATGCAACAAAGAAATGTCTGTAGCACCGCCCTGTTCTAACGCCTGCACAGAAATATCAACATCAGCCAGTGTGCTCATTCCGGTACTCAGAATAACCGGACATTTCTTTTCTCCGACATATCGTAAAAACGGAATATTTCCTATACCGTCTGAACCTATCTTAATAAATGGCATTCCAATATCCAGTAAAAACTCCAAACATTCAGGCTCGTCTGCCGTTGAAGCAAATAAAATTCCTATCTCATCACAATATTCCTTTATTTTCGCAAACTCATCAAAACTTAATTCCAATGCTTTTAGCATATCATATTGCGATTGATCTTTTCCTGTATTATTTAATTGATATTCTGCCTGTGCAACATCGCGGGTAATAATCTTATCCGTGATCCATGTTTGAAATTTCACAACATCCGCACCTGCCTCTTTTGCTGCAAGACATAACTCTTTTGCTGTATCAAAATTGCCATTATGATTCACACCTGCTTCAGCAATTATCAAACATCTGTCATCAATCATTATAATCACCTCGTAACTGATCTAAAGTAGTAATCACAACTTCATCATACATCAACATCAATACTCCCTCATCATAGTCTCCGATAACAGGATCATTTGTAATACCTTTCATATTATTTAAGATCATTTTAGGGAAATCCACTCCTGCACCAAATGCATGTAAATATGCACCACCAAATCTTGGGTTGATCTCACTCAGATAATATTCTCCATCCTGGTAGAAAAAGTCCATATCAACCGGACCATAAAACTTAAATCGTTTTACAATATTTTGAATAAATGCAAACAATTTTTCATCTTTAAAAGATATTGTTTTACTTGCACCACCAATTCTTGTCTCAATCTTTTTCTTGGAAAATACAGCAACAGCTTCATTCGAGATTGCATCTATATACACATCTGCATCAAAATCCTCTCCTGCCATATATTCCTGAATAATATACTCTGATTTAGCTTCCTTTAGCTTTTCTTTTAATTCTTCCTCATTTTCCACTTTCGATATTCCGACACTTCCACTGCCACATCTTGGTTTGATAAATACAGGAAATTCGATTTTACCGGACTGATAGGCATGCTCAAAATTCTCAAGAGTATCAAATGTCTGAATCGTTTTAATACCGTTTTCTACAAGATATTCATACATTTTATATTTATCAAAACATAACGCTGCCGTATCCTTATCCGGACATAATGGCAGGATTCCGTTTTGTATAAAAAGTTCTCTGTTCTGAGCCAGCAGTTCAATCTCCGGATCAATACAGGTGGTGATCGCTTTGACATTTTCCTTTTTACATATCTCGATCAATCTGGATATGTAATCAGGATCTGTGATCTTAGGTGTGACATAATATTCATCCGCTTCAAACAATGCCGGTGCTACACACCAGTTATCTGTTGCGATCATTTTCACGTTATGTCCCAGGCTCTTTTTAAAATCTTTGATCAGTGTCCCTCTTCTTCCTGCATTTGAAAAAAGAATAGACGGACGATCTTTACTCTCCAAAATCGATGTTGCCATCCAGCTGTCTACACTCAACGGGTTTCTTACTAAAGCATATTCGTTCCCTGACAGAGCATAAACACGCGGCAAAAGCCTGATAAAGTTAGGAGTCAAAGTCATCGTATAAGCACCCTGATCATGAAAACATATTTTATCTCCCACTTGCAATTCTCTCTCTGAAGGCAAAATCATTAAAATATCATTTTCCAGACAGGTACATCCAACTATTTTTTGTGGAACAGCTGCTATTTCCTTTTGCTGCGTAAACACTTCATACTGATATGTTTTTTTGTGAAAAAAAGGATCAATGTCAATCCGGCTTCCATCCGTAACTAATATAGCCGTATCATTGATATCCTTTTTGTCGATAACCGATGTCAGAAATTGAATAGAAGATGCCACTAAAGCATTGCCCGGCTCTACAATGACGGTAATATCATTTTTGATATGCAAATGCTCAGAAATAACTTTCACATAGTCGATATAATCCGGTTTTCCTTTATAATTTCCATAAAATCCGCCGCCAATATCTATATATTGCACTTCAAGCCCCATCTCTTTGATAACAGATGATACATATTCACAGATGTTTTTATATACATTAAGACTTCTTGTTGCAGAAGTTCTATGAATATGAATGCCATTAATCTTAATTCCATGATCTTCTAACTTGCTGACCGCACTTTGAAACTCTCCGTTTTTATAGGAAAAGCCGAATCTGCTGTTTCCTTCTCCTTCTTTTGCATCTTGGGGAGAAATTTCATCCAAATCTATATTCAGACGTATTCCAAGATGATCAGAATCTTTTATTTCATTTTGTATTAACCAGTCGATTTCACGTTGTGTCTCAATATTGACATATGCCCCATGATTCACAGCCGCAAGCAATGTTGCTTCATCTTTTAACGGACCGTTGTATACAATATGTTGCATATCAACTCCCATTTTAACCGCTAAATGGAATTCGTCATACGACACCACTTCACAAAAACAGTCTTCCCGGTTAGCAATATCTAACAACAAAGGCAGGGAATTGGTTTTTACAGAGTATGATACAATACTATTCTTGTAATACTCTTTCAAAGCATTTTGAAACCTTCTTATATTATTTTTAAAATCGTCAACATCCACAATAAAACACGGTGTTTGTAATTCTAATTTTTCCATCATCTTATTCTCCATACAATGCTATCGTTTTATGAACATGCCAGTTATTTTCTACCTGTTACTTTCTTAACTAACTGCATACAGATATTTATCCGAAAATTTTCTTTGCCTTGCTATAAACTTCTGCCATATCATTATTTTTATCAAAGAAATATTTTGCAAGTATCTGCATCAGTTCATAATCTTCTTCACTGTCAATATCTAACACTGCCGTATCTTTCATAAGCCATCCCACGCATTTTCCCGCAAAAATATCTTTTTCTTTTGACTGAAGCAAAGCCTTCGTTCTATACACATAAATGGATGCATTCATATCATAACTTTTTGGTGCTTCCTGTCTGGCAACATAATCAGATGGGATCGCTATATGCAGATATCCTTTCTCATCTTCTAATACCAGATTAAAATGCGGCTGTCTTCTTGCATTTGTAACAGAATATGCTACATTGGCATCCGGGTACTCTTTGATCTTTTCTATTCCTCTTTCAATATCATCAACAATACGCAAAGGTGATGTCAGATCCAGATCAACCACAAGATCAAATTTCTTTTTTGTCATTTTTTCCACATTTTCTAATGTATTGCAAATAACATCTGACTTTGCTACGAAGTCACCGCCAAGTTCCTGCATTCTTGGTACATAAATGTATTCTATGTTACTCTTATCACATTGCTCTTTTAAAACACTACTGTCTGTATTTAAAGCCAATACGATTTCATCGTATTTACTCTGATATTTTTCTACGAATCCCTGATAAGCAGCTAATGTATAATAAGCAATCGGTATTCCAAGAAAATCTCTGACGTTTTTGCTCTTAACACCTTTCGAACCGGCTCTTGCACATATTGTAAATAATATCTTCATCATTTCATCCCCTTTTTAAGGCTAATTTTAACACTTCATTTGCATGTTCTATATCATTATCGTTTATCCTGCTGCCTTCCGTCATAGCCAGAAATGCTTTTATCTCATCAACAAAATCATTATCTTCTTTTAGCGGAAGTTCCTCTATATGATCACTATACCGGTAAATGATCGTATTATTGATCAGATCACCTGCGATCGTATAATCTTTGCAATACAGCTCAATTTCTCTTCTTGCTTTTCTCCCAAAATAATCTAAATGAATTTCGATCAATTTTTCGGAATACTTCAATAAATACACACCAAGATCATCACTATCTATCTCTAAGTCTGAAAATTTTCCTGCATAATGCTTCACTTCTTGGGGCATTCCAAAAAGGTATGTTATATAATCCATCTCATGGATCAGATCCAGTTCCACTCCACCGCCTTTTTCTTTGATCGCACTATAGTTTTTTCTATAATCGGTCCCTTTACGCCAATCAGGCAGATAAGAGGAACAGATTGCTCTGACAGAATAGACCTTTTCTTTTGTAACCAGTTCTTTTAATTTACTTACAACGGGTCCATAACGAAGCGGTGCTGCAACATAGTATACAGACGAACTTTTCAGATTCAGCTCAGAAACATCTTGTATCGGAAATTGAAATACCGGCTTTTCTATAAACATATGCTTTGTATGTTCAACAAGCTCTTTTATGGTATCATAATGTAAATACGTCGGATTAGTAATAAAAATGATATCATAATCTTTAGGTAACTCCGAAATATCATGATAGATCGTATTGATCTGTTCTAAAATATCTTTTTGTATTTCGTTTCCATGACCGCTTCGTAAAGCATCTATACTTCTTTCACTGCTTTTTATAATTTTTGCAAGATCACGTAAATGTCTTTTTCCTATGGAGCCTAACCCGGCAAAACAAATTTTTAACATTATTTTTCCACCTCATCAATGATTGATAATGTTTTCAGATCATCTTCAAAATTATAGATACTGTCCGCTTTTTTCTGAAGCTCGTCAAAAAACTGTATCAATTCATTGGCATATTCATTTTCAATGATCGTCTTATTATAACCTTCCAGATGATCGATCTCATCATATAAAGAAATTTTCTTTAATTCTTCCTTCGATCCGGATTTTTCAAAGAAAGAATCTTCGTCACCGTCCCAGCTCAGATACAAATTTTCTGCCACGATTTTTAAACTTCTTATCGGTTCACAGGAAACCACATCAACACATAATGATCCAATCGTTCCGCTTTTATGCTGTAATAAAATCATGTAACTGTCATCATAATCTATATCAAGTTTAGTAGCTTTTGTTCTTACAGATTTGATGTGTTCTATCTCTCCAAAAGTTTTAACGATCCAAGGCAGTTCGATCGCAAGAATCTCTCTGCAGGCATTTGTTTTCTTATCAGCTACGAAAAAATCCTTATAATTTTCCCATGGATGCCAGTCCGGTAAATACTGTCCAACATGATAAGTATAAGAGTAACGCTTCTTTGCATCAATCCGCTCTCTCAGATATTTCATCTCATCTCTATATATCATAGTTGACGATAAAAAGAGAAGCTTGTTCTTTTGTTTCGCCAAATTGATATTCTCCACATAATCATCAGAAACAAGATTTAATTCCGTGAAAACGTTCATATCGTTTTCCAGACATGTTTTTATGATCCCTGCATGTGTCAATGGCGATGTACATACAAATGCACATTCAAATTCTCTTTGCGAAACAGCTTCTTCAATCGTCGGAAATGTTTCCATTTCATACTCTCTCTTTACAAATGCACATCGCTGTGCATTCAGGTCCACTCCATAAATGTGATATTGCTGATACATCTTTTTTAACAGACGAATCCTTCTCTTTCCCATTGAACCCAAACCAATAACTAAAATATTCATACCTGGTTCTCTCCTTTGCTTTCTCTTTTTTGCAATGCCTCCTCCATTCTCTTCATTTCATCAAATTCTCCCATATCAAGAAAAGAGTCCTCACTTACAGGATACATACCCACTTTCCCTCCATTTTCCATTACACGGTCAACTAATTGCGTCATATGAAAGACGGTATCATCCGGGATCAGATCAATGGTTTCCGGATTGATAATATACATTCCCGTATTGATAAAATAAGACAGGTTCGGTTTCTCTTCCATTGATAAAATTTCACCATTTTCACCTGAATGTATCACTCCGTATGGTACCGTAATATTTTTCAATGCAGATACCATCGTTATCGCATTGTCAGATTTCCGGTGATACTCATAGACTTTACTGTAATCTGCCAGAATAATAGAATCACAGTTAATGACAAATAAAGGTTTATCAAATGTTTTCTGAATCAGTTTAATGCTCCCACCGGTACCAAGAGGTTTTGGTTCTTCTACATATTCTATAGAATACGATTTCCCCGAATCATTAAAATACGATTTGATCATTCCTTTTTTATAATTTACCGTCATGTAAAACTCTTTTACACCATACTCTACAAAACAATCCATTATCCGCTCTACGATCGGTGTATCGCCTATCGGTATAAGAGGTTTTGGAAGAATTTTGGTATATGGATACAGGCGTGTCCCCATTCCACCTGCCATAACAACAACTGGTACAGATGCAAGTGTCTGTCTGTTGTTTTGTTCCGGGAATATCATGCTTTTATTTAAAACAATCACATCAACAACCTGTCTTTTGCTGTTTATAACCGGAAGTGTCGTAATAAATCCATGTTTCATAACCTGATCCGCTTTATAGCGTTCTTCTTCGAATATGTATTTCGGAGATTTATTCATGACTTCACCTACCGGTTTCTTAAGATCACCTGCCTTTAAGATCCATCTTCTGATATCACCATCCGTTATACAGCCACAAAGACGTTCCTTTGCGTCCTGAATAAAAAAAGCTCCTGATGTATTCTGGTCTATCTTTTTCATAACTTCTAATACTGTCATGCATTCATTTCCAACAAAATCACTTAACTGCTCTTTCGTCAATCAAATCCCCCCTAAAACTTTTTTTATCGTTTCCGCCGTATACTCCATTTCATTAACCGTTATCTGTGTGCTTGAAGGTATATTCAATACTCGCTCTGCATAATATGGTGCTTTTTCAATCCGGTATGCCTTTTCATTTTGATATGGTTTCTGTTCATTGATCAGCCCCCATATTGCCCTTGTCTGAACACCGCACTCTTCAAGTGCCGTAATAATCTCTCTCATAGAAGCATGTATCTTATCTCTATTTATTTCTAATGAATAGAACCATTTATTTGAAGAAGTTCCCAAGCGGAATCCGATCATTGTTCCTAATGCAAAACCATCAAATAATTTTTTATATCTGTCATAATTCAACTGTTTTCTTTTTATAAACTCAGGCAGTTCCTCCATCTGTGCCACTCCCAATGCAGCCTGAAGATTTGTCATGCGGTAATTATAACCGACCTCATTATGAATATAATAATGTACATCGTCTTTTGCCTGTGTTGAAAGATAACGGATATGATCTACCGTTTCCGGATTTTTCGCAGTAATCGCACCTCCGCCACCGGTTGTAATAATTTTATTTCCGTTAAAGGAATAGGCTCCAAAATCCCCTATTGTACCGGCATATTTTCCGGTATATTTTCCCTCTGTATAATATGTACCAAGTGCCTCCGTTGCATCTTCGATTACTTTCATTCCATATTTGTGTGCGATATCCATAATAGATTCCATGTCAGCCATATTTCCAAATACATGAACCACAACTAACGCCTTTACTTCATGTCCTTCGTATTTCAGGCTGTTATTTTCATACACACATTCCTCTTCACAAAAACGTTTCAATTTCACCGGATCCATGCAAAGACTTTCATCACAGTCCATAAATATCGGTGTTGCAAACTGATACCTTACCGGGTTGACAGCAGCTATAAAAGTAAGCGTCGGCACAATAACAGCATCTCCCGGTTTTACTCCGGCTTCTACCAATGCTAAATGCAATGCAGAAGTTCCACTTTGGCAGGCTGCCACATTGTCAACAGATAGAAAGTCAGCAATGCTTTCTTCTAATTTTGTTATATATGCTCCTCCGGTTGACACCCATCCCTGCTCTAAAGCGTCATCTACATATTTTTTTTCATTTCCTTCAAAATTAGGAATCGATAATGGAATAAATCTGCCCACTTTTCTGACACCTCCATTTGTATTACATTTTACTGTCTAAAGATTTACCTGCTTCCATATGTTGAAACTCCGGAAGATACTCATGCATTATTTTTACAATGTCTTCCTTAGTTGTTTCTACTCTTTCAAATGCTGCGGTCAACTGATCAAACAGCTTTTGAATCTTATTTTTATCAGGAATTTTTTTATCCGTTATAACACCCAGTGCTTTTAACCTTGCCAGATCAACTTTTTCCGATTCTACATAAAATTCTTCATATGCTTTTTCTCCTGATGTGTCTGATCCTGAATAATGTACCGGATATCGCATGCTTCCGGCTTTTAATGCTTCTGCTTTTTCAATTGCCTCTTCATCACTTTCACATTGGAGAACCTCATAACCATATTCTTCCAGCAATGCTGTTGCTATTTTGTCAAATGTCATCATCTGCTCTTCCTCGAGTCTTGGAAAAAAGATTTCCCGGTTTGCACCGATCATACAAGACAGCATACAGATCTGCCCACTCTCTTCCGGTGAAACAAAGTACCTCTTTACATCAGACGGTGCACTTAATGGCTGTAGTTTTTGTATACGACTCAGGAAACCGGCAGGAAGAGAACCATTTGAAAAAGCTACATTGGCAAATCGTGCTGTTTTTACCGGGAACTTATCGGAATAAGAAAAAATAACGTCCTCCATAATTCTTTTACTGGCTCCCATGATATTGACAGGGTTAGCAGCCTTGTCCGTTGAAACGCAAAAATATTCTTCCGGCGGATATTCTGCTAAAAGATCAAGAAGTTTTTTTGCATGAAGAACATTATTTTGCAAAAGAGCCTCCACCGAATAGATGTCTTTTTCGGAACGGACATGTTTATGTGCCGAAAAATTACCGACAATATCAAAACCGCCCCTGCTTCTAAACATTTTTTCAAAAACAGGTGATGCAAAATCCATCGGATACGGAATATAATCTTCGGGAACATACATTCCTTTCGTCGAACGCAGATCACGAGTCAACTCTGCTAATGCATTTTCATTGGTATCAACAACAACCAATGCTTCCGGTTTAAACGGAAGCATTGCTTTGATAAAGGACGAACCAATGGATCCGGCACCTCCAATTACCAATACTTTTTTTCCTGCAATTTTCTCTGAAAGCTGCTCTTTATGATCTGATATGTCCTTTAAAAACATACTTTTAGAACGTTTGGTAACGTATTTTCCTATAAATTCATCTAAATTCAACATACACTATTGCAAATCGATCATGCATTCACACAATCAACCCGTTCTCCCTTCTGTTATTTTCCTCTTCACAAATATCATTACTGAATTTTGTCCGGTATATTGCATACCGTCATTCTTGTTTTTCCACTTCGCAATGTAGGAATTTCATTCACATATTTGTATTCAACTTTTACGCTATCACCAAATAATTCTTTTGTTTCTTTGGTAATAAATTCCTCATAAGAATGGTTTTCTGTATTCAAAACCCATACCAAATGATCATAATCATCCTGAACTAACTGAAACTGTTTAATATCCTGATATGGCTCTAAGAACGAAATCGCATGAAAGATATCAACGATTTTTTTATCCTCTGTATATAAGACATCTGCTATACGTCCCATCAGTTTTTCAATATAGACACGTCCATCTTCCATATGTCTTAAGGATACTAAATCTCCATTTTCATAGCGGATGATCGGAAAAGCTTTATTAAAAAAGTCTGTTATGACCAGTCTGCCAACTTCACCGTCTTTCGCCGGTTCATCACAATCCATCTTTAATACTTCAAAATAATAATCTGCTGTATTTAAAAGATGTCCGTGACCGGAACCGTCTTCAATCGCTAATGCACCATTCTCTTCATTGGCATAATAAGAATACATCGGGCATTTAAAATATTCCTGAATGGTTTCTCTTGTTGTTTCCTTTAACAATTCTGACATTGCAAAGACAGCGATCAGGTCACCGTTCCATTCAGGTGCTTTTCCTGATTTGATATATCGGGCTAATGCAACCCATACAGATGATGTTGCCGTAATGGTTCGAAAATTTTCTGTTTCTAACTTTGTCAATAAGTCACTTAATGCTTTTTCATCCAGATAACGATACCCCAAATAATAGACGTTATCCCGGTCCTGTCTTTCCATTGGAATGTTTTTATCAATAACATTTGTACTGATATACATTGTCTTTTCATGCGACTGTACACCATCAATCGCACGCAGTTCTTTATTTCCTGCGATCCATCTGGCATGTTTATACTTATCCATGACCATTTTAAATGGTGTACCGGTAGAACCACTTGTATGTTTTGTAATAAATTCAGATTCCGGTATATCCTTTATCACCATTTTATCCCAGTTGTCTTTCAAATCTTGTTTTTTTACAATCGGGAATTCTGATAAATCTTTTGCATTCACATATGGTTTGTAAAATTCAGATTGTGTTGTTGCATAAAAAAGCAGATCGTTCAGATTGTGTTTCGAAAAAATCCTATTTACTTTTGGATTCTTTAGCAAATAGCACAGTTCCTCACAGCCATTTACCAGTCTCCCTCTGTTGTTTTCCTTGTCATTTTCTACAAAAGCATTGTACTTTACATCTCTTTCTGTCATACGCTCTCCTCTCTTACCTGTAAATGCTCTCAAAATATTTTCTAAAGTCATATGGATTTTCATCGTTATCGATTGGCAGCTCTTCTGCAACTGCACACAACTTTTGATAATCCATACCTTTTTTATCATATTGGCAATATTTTAATATCAGTCGAAGCGGATCGACTTTCTTTTCCAGGCAACATCTGTAAATATCTTTTAAATGAGACGAATGGAAATCTGCAAATCCACACATTAGATCCAATGGATTAACAGCCGGTCTCCCTATAATTTTGTTATTAACATAATATCCATATTCTAACAAACGTGGAATATCAAATCCCATATCATGTCCACGCTTTTCTAATGCCATAATAAAAGATTCCGCCATTGTATTTCCAACGCTTCTTCCAACACCTTGCAATGTTGTATCAATAAAATCATATCCACAATCATAAGCGACTAAAGAATTATATACCGCTAATCCCATATTATTATGACAATGAATACCTAATTTGACATTTGTTTTTAAGCGTGCCTGTTTATAATAGCTAAGCACCTGTTCCGGAAGCATCCCGCCTGATGAATCGACAACATAAACACAATCCGCCCCCCAGTCACCAACCATTTTGGCATCCCTTGCAAACTTTTCCGGGGAAATGATATATGTTTTCATAAAATTAACCATTACTTCCAGGCCAAGTTCTTTCGCTTTCAAAACATACTCTTTTACACTTTCCATTTCATCTGCATTTTGACCGATTCTTACGAATTGGATGCCATTATTTACCGCTATAGACAGATCTTCTAACCTTGCTATTCCCGGAATGCAAAAAAAACCAAGCTTAGCATTTTTACGTGTTGCATTTGCTGCTTCCATATATTCCGTATCTGTTTGTAACGATATTCCATTTTCATATGAACTCGCATTTAAACCTTTTCCATGACCGATTTCAATATATTCATATCCAAGACTGTCTAAACGCCTTACTATTTCAGACACGTCATCCTTTGAAAACTTAAAATCAACACAATAACTTCCATCGCGCACTGTAGTATCTAATATTTTCATAGTGCCTCTCTTTCCGAAAATACAATCTATTCAAACTCAATCTTAACTTTTTCATTGACCTCGAATTTTATTTTCTCTAACTCTTCCATCGAATCACAACATGCTATGTAATATCCGAACCGGTTACCACCATCCTTTACTTTATGAACCACATCTCCAACAGAATAATCCAGATAAAATGACTTAATACAATCATTCGATTTTAAATAATTTATACCGGATATGTTACTGATCTTCCCTGTTTGCTCTCCCACATCAAAGAAACTTAGGATCGCACACCTTTGTTCATAGTGCTCTCTGTATTTTAAGTTCTTCTCCCGGCATTTTTTGCCGATACTCCAGTCAATCAAACATTCCTGTGATTGAATTCCGGTCATTTCCGGATCGATCACACCGGATAATAAATTTCCTCCGCCTCTGGCTCCGATTTCAATAAGATAAAAATTGCCATTTTGAAATTTATATTCTGCATGTGTCAAACCAAATTTCAATCCGGTTGCTTCCACATAATTTTGATTTGTCTGACGTAACAGATCATAATCGTAAACAGAATCGGAATATTTAAAGATCAATTCCTGATCCAGATTTTCATTTGTTTCATAATGTTTTTTATGTGCGATCGCTAATGTATAATAGCCATCTTCTGTTTTTATCCCATCAACCGAAAATTCTTCACCGTCAATATATTCCTCTACTAATACACATTTTTCTTTTTTAGAATATTTCATGGATTCATCAAAATGTTCTTTGATATCCTGTGTACTGCATATAGAAAAAACACCTCTGCTGCTATTTCCATCCAATGGTTTCATGATCATCTTTTTCCCATATTGCTCATAAGCAGCAACTGCTTCTTCTTTCGAAAAACATTTATAAAAAACGGGAGTTGCAAAACCATGTTTTCTTGCGAATTCTCTCATGGAATACTTATTCGTGTATAAATCAGCCATCTCCATTCCAATGGATGGTTTTCCAAGTTTTTCTGATACCCACGCAATGGTAGGTGTTGCAATGTCACATTCATCGGATAGCACAGCAGCCGCTGAATATTCCTTTGCAATATCATAGACTCTCTCCTTGTCCAGAATGTCAACTATTCTGTGCTCATCCGCATATTGATAGGCAGGCTGATCCTCATAGCAGTCCAAAACGACTACCCGATAACCTCTTCTTTTTAATTTTTGAACCAACGGTATCTGCCATTTTGTTCCGGGTAATACAATTACATTTTCTTCCATCGTTAATCACCATCCATTTATAAATATAGTGCATTCTATTATGCTCATATTGTGTCTTTTCTAATGACATCCGCTATTCTTCGAATATTAGCAGGTTCCAGATCTGCGTATAATGGTAATACCAGAATATTGTTTGATAACATTCTTGCATTTTCCAAACCGGCATTTTTATATTCATTCTTAAAACATGCCTGGTCAGCTGTAATAGGATAAAAATATTTACGCGAATAAATATTATGATTCTTTAACTTTGTATACAATTCATCACGGCTGATCCCATATTTCTTTTCATCAACAACAATAGGGAAATAGGCGTAATTTGCTTTTTTCCCTTCTTTTTCTTCTAAGAAAAGAGTGACTCCATCTATATCAGCCAGTAATTCTCGATAAAGATCAACTACCTTTTCCCGTTTTTCTATTTCATCTTGAAAATGTCTTAAATTAAGCAATCCCATAATTGCACAAAACTCATTCATTTTGGCATTTGCACCTATTCCTGAAACCTGTTCCTCTCCACGAATACCAAAATTTTTTAAATCCTGCAACTTATTATACATAGCTTCATCTGAAAATGTAACAGCTCCACCCTCAATGGAATTAAAACATTTTGTAGCATGGAATGAAAAGCAGGAAGCGTCACCCAGACTTGCCACACTCACTCCCTGATATGTGATTCCAAATGCATGGGCTGCATCATAAATCACTTTGAGCTGATACTTGTTTGCAATTTCTGCAATGGCTTTATAATCACAGAGATTTCCATATACATGCACCGGTACGATTGCTACGGTCTTCGGTGTGATCAACTCTTCTATCTTTGAAACATCTATTGTTCCATTTTTAAGATCAATATCACAAAATACCGGCTTTAAATTATTTCGTAAAATCGCATGCGTCGTTGAAATAAAAGTAAACGGCGTTGTGATGACTTCTGCCCCTTCCGGAAAGTTCATTGCCTGAATTGCCAGTTCCAGAGACATATGCCCATTCACCATCAGCGAAACATGCTCAACATCCAGAAACTGTGTTAATTCATGTTCAAATTCTCTATGATATTTTCCCATGTTCGTCAGCCAGTGGCTTTCCCATAATGGTTTGATCATCTCACAATATTCTTCGTAAGTCGGCATAGAAGATTTTGTGACAAGTATTTTTTCTTCCATATTGCTACCTCATATTATGTATGCTGTGCCTATTCCATAACACCTTTTATAATCGTATCTATTCTGTTATACATTTTTTCAAAAGAGAAGAATGCATTTCCCACTTTCCAGCCGTTTTGTGCAATCTGTGCTCCCAGATCATCATCTTTCAAAATCCGGTTGATCGACTGAATAATCTTATCTTTGTCCTGCAAGCCTACTGCGATCAGATCTTTTCCGTCTTCAAACACTTCATCTACTACTCTGTTTCGATTTGTCAGACATACTGCCTTGCAAAGCACGGTATTTACCAGTCGGTCGTGAAAACCGATATATGACCATGGCATGATGTTTATAATAATCTTTGCATCAGACATATTAATATATGCCTGTTCCATTGTCTCGCAGCTTCCTAAGAATTTAAATTTCGGATTATTGATAAACGGACTTTTTTCCCATCCATTTCCGCAAACTGTAAGATCATAATCACTTTCCAGTGCTGCAGATAAGAAATAGTTTCGATAATAACCTCTGATATATTTATCAACCGCCTCATATTTCGCTAATTCACAAGAAAATGTTTCCTTGTCAACTGCTATGCCATCTCTTTGATAAATATGTTCCAATGCTTCTTCTAATGGTGCTCCTTCATGTTTTAATACATAATCGATCATGTCATATGCATTTTTTCGCTCATTTTCCGGATACCGGTCTATCTCTTTCTTTCCTTCTTCTACATCAAAATAAGTTCCGCCAAAATATACATCGTATTTACGATCTTTATATACAACCGGCTTCATTGCATTTCCCATAACTTCATACATGATTCTTGATTGAATATACGGATAATATTTTTTCAGATAGTTATATTGATTGTCATCACTTACAATAAAAACAGTTTTCTTATGGTCTTTCATTTTCTTCAGCCAATAATCAACATAGATCGGATGGTCTCCGCAAACGCAGACATAAGTGATATCGTCATATTTTTTCCCACATTCATCCAGTTTACATTTTACCTTGTAAGCAACTGCCTGTAAGGAAAAAACAATATCAAAACTTTCATCCACAATATCTGTAACCTTTTCCCACTCTCCCGGAACCGCACGGTCAACAACAACGACTTCATGTTTATCTTCCTTCATTTTTTGGATCAAAAGATCTGCATAATCTCTTAACGCACCATATTGGGAATTTCCTTTTGCAAATAAAATCTTCATACTGATTCTCCTCGTCTTTTTATAGTATAGCATATATTACTGTTTCTTCGTTTATCTTTGAATAATGCCGCATATATAATTTATATTCCGGAACAAGTTCATGAATATATTTAGGAATGTTCCACAAATCATCATAGAGATGGTAAATACAGATAGCAAGTTTTGGCTTTTGTTCCATGATAATGCTTTTCATTCCTTCTAATGCATTCATCTCAGCGCCCTCAATATCCATCTTCACAAAAGTCACTTTGCTGTCTGGATCAAGAGGTTCTGCTTCCACTGTCATTCCATTTTCATCAATAGAAGATCCGGCTCCATCAAAACTAAACTGTAGCAATTCTTTCTTATTCCATAAGGCTTTATTGTGAATTTCAACATTCTTTAAATTTCGTACTGTATGTTCTACATTCACAATATTTTCTTTCATTGGTTCATAAATAACAATCTTTTCATATCCTTTCTTTGCCCATTTTGCAAATTCAACACTGGTAGCCCCATCAAATGCTCCGGCATCCACAAAACTCTCGTTGATCTGACAGCTTACGATTTCATCATCAAAGTATTGCTGACTGACCTCTTTTGCCAGATCACTGTAATCCATTTCTTTATTGATTCTTTTTTGTATAATACTTTTGCATATTTCTTTGGATCTCTGATCATATAAAAGATCAAGAACGGAGTTTGCTTCCTGCATGTCCTGCTCTCTTATGATCATACTGTCATAGTCCAAAAATCTTCTTGCAAAAATATGCTTTACACCTAACTCTTTTAATTGTTTTGCAATACTACTGATATATACACTTGCGATCAGCACAACAATATGATCCATATTTTCTTCTTTTATCCGTTCCGGGCTGTAAACAGGTGTGCCATTTAATGTCTGATTCCATTTTGCTTGTGCATTATCTACAAAATATGCAATATCTAATGTTTTTTCCTTCATTAAATGAACTGCGCCCGAAGAAGCACCAAACACGATTATTTTTTTATTTTCAATACATTGATAAAAATCATTCCATGTTTTTCTCATAAGCTCTTTATCCGCGTTGATATATTCTCTTATTCTAATATCCATTTCTTATATCCTTTCACAGTACAGTTTAATATGTTATTTACATTTGAAAAGTTTCTTTATCTTTCCGTCCTTCATGCATACACTCTATTCCCGGCATCTTCTGCTGCTTAAAGCCGGAATATAAGATTCTACAAAAGAAAAATATTTTTTCCCTTTGCTTTCGCCATATGTCAATAATTCCTCCATAAAAGCATAGTGATTCAAAATTTCCTGTTTTGCTACAGTAATATTTTCTTCTTCCTCTTTTTGGTCCTTTTGGGAATGTTTCCATTCCAGCTTTTCTTCTTTGGAAATTTTTGTACCATCACACCCCGCTATATAAATTTCATCACAAAGAGCAGAAGCGATCGGTATCCCATATCTTGTTATTACATTATGTGCTTTTGAATATACCGACAACTGCTCTTTCGTTGGAAAGCTCAGTTCTGTCCTGTCCTCCGAAAAACCGATCAGTTTGTTTTCGTCTGCTCCATACGCTTCAACATACAAAGGAATCCATGTTTTGGGAATGCAAAGCATAATATCATTGTTTTTCACGTAATCCAGAATTTCTTTTAGCAATCCGATATTATCTGTATCGATAAAATAATAATCGGATAAAACATAGACATCCGGACACAGCATTTCCATAAAGTTTTTATTTTGTACCGCTGCATTGCAAACAATTTTATAAGAGTCTTCTTTTCTTTTGCTGACAATCTCCCCACCTTTCGTCATGGATGGACCATTGCCAAATAAATATCCCTTTTTATAATTTTTGCCGATCAGTTTCTTGAAATTATCTTTTGATCTTACTTCCAAAGTCTGAATCATGTTTTTATCCGAAAGCTTATAATTAAGTAATGTCAGAATTTTGATATCAATACACTGAAAGAATCTGCAATCAATACAAAATGCATTATGTAAACCTTTTATTTTTTCATCCGTCAGATTTTTTTTATTCCAAACCAGAACAAGATCGTATTTTGAAAGTTCATCGTATTGATCCACTCTTCTTAAAATATGACTTTTTGTCTCCGGAATCGTAGTTTCCACGTCAACCCGAAGTGCCAGACTTTGACATATATATGCAGAAAACATATTTTCTAACTCCCTGTACTTTTCCTGTGTATCAACCGGAGGATAGATGCAAATATGTTTTCCTTTCACTTCATATTCATTAAAACTGTCAATAGTGTATTTTGATGATCTAATTATATTTTTGTCCTTTACACCGAGCTTTATAAGTGCCTCCGCCATACCTACCGCACTGGTAAAAGTACATAAAATATATTTATATTGATTCACATTTTTTACTTCAAATGGTTTCAAAATCTTTTTTCCAAAAATCTCTTTTTTGTCCGACATAGAATCAATAAAAAATGCAATTCGATCCGATGAAATCCGTGTTACAAGCTGTTTATAATAACTTTCTGCAACCTCTCCTGTTCCAAACAGTACATATTGCTCATCATTGCTGTATTCATATTCAGGAAGTACAAACTCCATATCTTTATTATCAATATTTGATATTATCATATCGTTTTCTCCTCATATGTTATATTTGTTTGTCTTTTTACCAATCTCTATATCTTCAGATCTTTTTTGATCTTTGTTGTAGAAATCTCCGGTGTCCGTTCCAGATATACAACTTCGCAATAGTCTTTCAGAAAGTCAAACTTTCCTTTCCAGTCATCCCCCATTACAAAGGTATCTACCTTAAATTCTTTGACATCCGAAATCTTCTGTTCCCAGTTCTGCTCCGGAATGACTAAATCCACATACCGGATCGCTTCTAACAGTCTTTTGCGTTCCTCATAAGAAAAGTATGTGATCTTATTTTTTTCTTTTGAATTAAATTCATCCGTGGACAATGCTACGATCAGATAATCTCCTAATGCTTTTGCTCTTTGCAATAAATTAATATGACCATAATGCAACAGGTCAAATGTTCCATATGTAATAACTTTCTTCATTGTACCTCCTCGTTGACCACTTCTATCGGATCTTTAAAATATCTTTGATATCCTGTACCATTCGCGGTGATGCTGCGTTTTGTGTCTCATCAAAGACGTTTCTTTTTATTTCCTGATACTTCTCATTTTCTGTCATATCGGTCACTTTCTGATGGCAGACTGCTTCTTTTAATGCCTCTTCTAATTCTTCCTGATTCTTCGCTTTCATACCAGGTGTAAATGCTTCATAATCAAAATACATTTCACGCGTATCGGACAAATATTCTTCAAGATCATAGTCAAAAAACACAACCGACTTATCTGTTAATAAAAAATCAAAATAAATAGAGGAATAATCCGTCACCAACACATCGGCTTCTTCTAAGAATGTATAGGGATCGGCATCCTTATCAATCACCTGAATTGCTTCTCCCTGCAGCTCTTTAAACTGCGCATTTAATTTTGACTTTGGGTGCAGCTTAACACAAAACAAAATATGATTTTCTTTTAAAAATTGCTGAAAGCTTTCTAATTGCATTACATCAAAGAACTTTTTTTCACTGTCACGGAAAGTAGGCATATAATATACCATCTTTCCTCTGCTGTCTCTCTCCCGGAAAGAAGTGATTTTTTTCAATTCGTTCTCTTCAAGTTCCGGAAGTACATTCTCAAGCACATCAGAAATCAACCTGTCATTTCTCGGATAACCGGAAACTAAGACATGTTCCGTGCGAAATGCTGACGAAAAGATCGGCCGCATAAATTCTGATGTAGTAAGTACATAATGACTTGGTTTTTCATCGGATAAATTTCTTGGAAAACATTTGAATTTGTCCCAGCTGTTCTTTGGATGTCTGAACAGATCAAAGCGATTATCCGCCTGAATCTTCTTTAATGGAATGCCATGCCACATATTAACTTTTAAGGCTCTTCCACTCTGCCAGAAATTAATATCCTTAGAATAATTATCAAACAAATAAACGCCTGCTCTTAGAGCCATCCAAATGCCTTTCAAAGAATGATAATAATATGCTTCATAACCATTGCTTTGTAAAAAAGAAACAATTTCTTTATTGTGGCTGATCCAGACTGCCCGTATAGTAAGGCAATCTTCATCTGCCTTCCATTCATGCCCTTCTTTTTTCCATGCATCCACTCTTTGTGCAAGTTTGTCTGACTGATATGCCGAATGCTGGCTTACATACAGATAAAAATATCTTGGATTATCTGCAAATCTTCTTCCAAATGTGCTTCCAAACACCCATATATTTTTATTTTCAGGCACTAAAAAAGATAACCAATAGACCGGAAGGAGCAGCAACTGTCCCCAATACTTTAATCCATTGATTATCTTTCTTTTCATCTATTTATACCTCCATGTATCTGACATTTGCATCCTTGCATCCTACTTGTTATATATATCGTCATTTTTTCTATAAATATAACCTTTATAATCTAAAAAAGTGCAACGCCGGCGCGTTGCACTGCAAGAATTGCTAAAGCAATTCTTG
>OGNO01000051.1_pt1 | contig 109094 bp, 97 predicted proteins | sample 1573491 | NCBI WGS metagenome assembly OGNO01 (sample SAMEA2581900, study PRJEB24529) | metagenome | biome: Human gut stool | place: China | collected 2011
CTTTTATTATAATGAAGAAACCGACGGCATGTACTGTCCGATGGGACAGAGAATGAAAAGACTCTCCGATGCAAAGAGGATAACAGACAACGGTTTTGTGCAGACCATATCAAGATACAGGGCACATAACTGTAATGGCTGCCCGCTAAGATGCCGGTGTCACAGAGGCCGGTCGGAAAGAATTGTGCAGGTAAACCACCGTCTGCGGAAAATCAAGGAAAGGGAACGTGAAAAGCTGCTCTCTGATGAAGGCCTGAAATATCGCAGCCAGCGACCGCAGGATGTGGAAGCCGTTTTTGGAAACCTCAAGAACAACAAGCAATTCAAGAGGTTCCATCTTCGTGGACTTAAGAAGGTTGAAATTGAGTTCGGCCTGCTGGCCATTGCACATAATCTTGCAAAAATAGCCTCTTAGGAGGCTTATACCAATAAAAAACAGTTTGAATGGAAAAAGTAAGTTTGTAAGCTTCTTTTTTTGAGAAAAATCCAAATGACTTCAATTTGAAATAAAACAAAAGAGGCCATCTCAACTCTATTTTGAGACAGCCTCTTCTGAATCAAACGCAAAGGCGTTTTTTCAACCTATCCCAACAGCTTTATAAAGCACAAAGAATCAGCTATTTAACCACATTTTCAAAAGAGCCATCCGTTCACGGCTAATTTGTATCGTACCATCATACGCCGGCCATACACTCACCACGGCCTTTCCGTTGAAGTAGTGCTGAATATTGCGTATGGAATCGGCCGAGAGGATAAACTGGCGGTTTACCCGGAAAAAGACACGCCCGTCGAGCTGCTCTTCCAGCTTGCTCAGCGGCAGGTCGATCACGTGTGCCTTCCCGTCCTTCGTCACAGCAAAAGTCACCTTATCCAGCGAATAGAAATAAGCAATGTCTCCCACCTGAATTGTATAGAAACGTTTGGCTCCCGATATCAGAAAACGGGTGCGATACTGTTTTTCCTGCCTTTCGGCAAAAGAATGCAGCAACTGTTCAATGCCCAGCAGTTTGTTCAGTTCGCCCTTCCCCATGCCCGAAAAACGTTCAAACTTCTGAATGGCACTCTCCAGCCGTTCCTTATGTACAGGCTTCAGAAGATAGTCGATGCTGTTCACCGTAAAAGCCCGTACCGCATATTCATCGTAGGCTGTGGTAAACACAATCATGCTCTGCGGCCGTGCCTGTTCGATAAAAATAAACGAATTACCGTCGGTCAGCTGAATGTCCAGGAACAGAATGTCCGGATGAGGATGTTCAGCAAACCATTTCACCGAATCCTCAATCGTTCCCGGAAGAACCGTTACCTCCCATTCCGGGCGCAGTTCCCTGAGCTGCTTGTCGAGCAGACGCGCCGCCGGAAGTTCATCTTCAATAATCACTGCCTTAATCCTGGTCATATAGCAAAGGTAATTTTACGATAAATTCTTTTTCATTCTGTTCAATCACGATTTCTTTTCCACAGAGCAGGCGATACCGCTGGGAAAGGTTTTCCAGTCCCTTTCCGGAAGTCACTCCTCCCTGCTTCGGACGTACGGCATTGGCCACACAAATCCATACATCGTCTCCCTGCGGTTCCGTCCACATCTTCACCGTCATGGGCTTTTTCATGCTGATGACATTGTGCTTGATGACATTCTCCACCAGCAGCTGAAGCGACAAGGGCGGCACCGGTGTCTCGCCAAACTTATCGGCAATCCGGTTGTCCACCTGCAAGCAATCTCCCAGACGCACCTTCTGCAACAGCACGTAAGTATCCAGGAACTGAAGTTCTTCGTTCAGCTCCACTGTATGCTTATCCTGACAATACAGGATATACCGGTACGTATCGGCCAGGTTACGGGTAAATTCAATGGCATTCACAGGGTTATATTCAATTTCAGAAACAAGGGTATTCAGACTGTTAAACAGGAAATGCGGGTTCAACTGGTTCTGCAAGGTGCGGTAGCGGGCCTCCGCCGTGCTTTCCTCCAGCTCTTCGGCACGCTTGTAAAGGCGTACCACGTCCACATAGAAACGGTTCAGGATAAACTGTCCCACAATCACCAGCTCCACCAGCCAGACCAGCAGAATTACCGTCAGTCCGCTGCGCTGAAGATGAAAGGGAGAAGCCACACCGGCCAATGCTTTGACCGACACCAACAGCAGGTAATTGGACAAAAGCAGGATAACGGCTGCCGCAATCAGTCCGGCCGACAGCATGCGTTTGTTCCGCAGAAAATAAGGGTAATACGTCAGCAGCCGCTCATTAATGTAGCGCATGCTCAGTCCCACTCCGCAAAACGACACAATGACAGCCAGAAACGTATGAAAGGTCATCAGCCTGTCCTGTAACCGCACGGGAATATCGGCATAGTGCACCAAAAAGAAGTACGAAAAACATCCCATGCAGGCATACAGCAGTACGTCCCACAAATACCGGTTCACGGAATTCATTCCTTGTTTCATGCTTTATGTTTACTTTATTATTACAATCCCTTCACATCAGTACTCGCCCAAACGACCGGCAGCCCGTTCCAGACTGCTCTTTGCCAGTTGCGCACGGAGCTTCGAACGAATATGGTTCAATTCCGCCTCCTGGTGATACATCTGCGCATTGAGCACCTCGACAATGGAAATGGTACCCTCCTTGTACTTGTCCATGGCCAGCTGCTCACTCGTTGCCGCCTTGGCCAGCGAGCTTTCCGTCAAGCAAACCTGACGTACGGCCTGCGTATAAGTATAGTAAGCAGTCTCCACCTCCAGACGAACGCCGTCGGCCACCTTACTCTGGTTCTCCAGCGCCCTGTTCACATCGAGCTTGCCGATGCGCCGTGTATTCTTCCGCTTTCCCCATTCAAAAATCGGTACGCTCAGTTTGGCATACACCATGTAATTAGGATCCAAATCTGAGTTAAAGTCATATCCGGGCGAAGAATAACTTCCGTCTACCCCGACAGACAGTTTTGGAAGATACCGTGAGTTGGCAATACGGGCAGCCGACTGCTGGATAGCTACCTGATTGGCCGCAATACGTAATTCCGGACGATGCGCCATAGCTGTTTCCAGCGTTTGTTCATACACCTGGACTTCAGTCAGCGGAACCACGAGCGAATCGGTCAGTATCACCTTGTCAGAAGCCTCCCCCGAAAAAGAGTTCATCGAAAGCCGGGCCACCTCCGCTTCATTGCGGGCCTGCTCCAGCCGGAACTCGGCATCATTCAGCTTGACTTCCGCCATCAGCAAGTTGTTGCGGTCGGTATACTCCTCCTCCACACGATGCCTGACCACTTCCACCAGGGCTGCCACCGATTCCTTGAAACCAGCAGCCACCTCCACCATTTCCTCACAGGCCACCTTATTCCAGTAATACTGGTCTGCCTGATACAGCACGTCGTTCGTCACCCGCTTTTCTTCGTACAAGGCACTCTCCTTTTCCTTTCGGGATTTCTCCAGTCCGGCTTTCAGTGCCCCTCCCGAATAGACAGGCTGTAATAAAGTCACGGAAGCCCCGTACTTGGTGTCACGCCCCTGAAAATACAGCGGAGTTTCTATGGACGGAAGTTCCCTGTAGAGTTCCAGCGGGTTACCCGTGTAACTGGCATTGGCATTTCCGCTCAGCGAAGGAAGAAAATCGGCCTTAGCCGATTTTTCAGCCTCCTGACGGATGGAAACGGCATATCCTGCCGACTTTATATCCTGATTATAGGCCTTCACCTTTTCACGATACTGCTGCAAGAATACACTCTCCTGGGCATGGACTCCCAGCGCCAGTCCCAGCATGCAGCACATCATCATTCTTCTATTCATCTCAATATAGTTATAAAATTAGAGAAACATTTTTTATCGGGCCACACATTTCTTCTTTTTATTCACCCCGTTTGGATATTTTATAGAAAACCGTGTACAAAGCCGGAGTGACAAACAGTGTCAGAAGGGTGGCAAAGGAAAGTCCGAACACAATGGTAGCCGCCATCCCGCCAAACACAATATCAAACAACAACGGGATGCTTCCGAACACCGTGGTCAGGGCCGCCATCAATACCGGACGGGCTCTGGAAACCGTGGCCTCTATCACAGCCGTATAAGGCTCCACACCAGCCTTCTGCTGAATATTTACCTCGTCGAGCAGCACAATCACATTCTTGATAATCATTCCCAGCAATCCCAGCCAGCCTGCGATACAGAAAAAGCCAAACTGAAATCCGGTGACCCACAGACCAAAGACCATCCCTATCAAAGACAAGGGTAGAATGAGGAAAATAATCAAGGGCTGACGAAAGTTGCCAAACAGCATGACCAGAATAACCAGCAGCATGATAAGTGCCAGCGGGAAATACTTAGTCAGTGCAGCCATGGCTTCTTTCTGGTCCTTGTACTGTGAGTCCCAGAAGAAGGTATATCCTTCCGGAAGACGAATGCGCTCAATCTCTTCCCGGATTTCAGAATGAACTTCTTTCATGGTATGTCCCCGCTTCACATCGCACTGGGCAGCCATAGAGAGCTTCCGGTCGTACGTGCGCACAAGGGGATATTCCCATGCCAGCCCGATGCCGTTGGCCACCTGCCCCAGCGGAGCAGAATTACGCCCGTTCCATATCGGCAAGTCCTCCACGCTTTCCATATCCCAGGAACCTTTGACATCCGTATGCAGCAACACCGGCACTTTCTTGTCGCGGTCACGATATACCCCTACGGCCGTACCGTCATTGACGGCTTTCACGGCATTCATCATGTCATGCCGTCCCACATTCAGCCTTCCGGCTTTCACGGGATCATAATCGGCCTTAATCATCAGTGCCATGTTTCCCCACTCATTGCGGGCATTCAGCACCTTGGGATTCTTTCGCATGATTTCCAGCGCCAGGTTGGTCAAAGAATCGAGCACCTCCGGATTGTCTCCGCAGAAGCGTGCCTCAATCAAGGCCTGTGGAATGGAGTTTATCTCGAAACTGTTCACACGGACCAGCGCGTCCGGAAACATGGCCGGCAGACGGTCGTACAGAATAGCCTGAAGCTCACGTGACTTTTCCGGCGTGTCAGCTTCTACCAGGCATTGCGCATAATTAGGCTGCGGACCATAAGCCGCATTGGCCAGGTAATAACGGGGCGGCGTCTGCCCGACAAACGACGACACCTTTTTCACTCCTTCCAAAGAATTCAGATAGGCTGTCATCTCCGTCATCTGACGGTCACTTTCTTCTATACGTGTACCCTCGGGTAACCAGACGTCGACCGAAAAATATTGCTTGTTGAGCAAGGGCATAAACTGCTGCGGAATAAAGCGGAATCCCCATCCGGCAATGACCAGCAACAGCACCATCGCTCCTAAAACCACATAGCGCTTCTGTATAGTCCATCTCAATGCCTGCCGGAACAGGTCGTATGCACGGCCACTGAACAGTTCGCCCTTCAACTCATCCGGACGCGGACGGCGCACAAACTCCTGCACAAAGAATACATTCTGCGTAATGGCCAGTACCCAACTCAACAAAAGGGATACCGCAATGACGATGAACAATGAAGACAGGATTTCACCAGTGATATGCGGTGACAGATAGACCGGAAGAAAAGTCAGTACCGCAATCAGAGTCGCTCCCAACAGCGGCATGGAAGTGCCCGACACGGCATCCAGTATGGCTTTTCTCTTTCGCATGCCCCGCTGCATGTTCACCAGTGCGGCATCGTACACCACAATGGCATTGTCCACCAGCATACCCATGGCAATGATAATGGCTGCCAGCGACATACGCTGCAAGGCTATGCCGGAAAACTGCATGTAAATCAATGTACCGAAAATGGAGAATATCAGTCCGCTGCCAATCAGGATTCCATTCTTGAAGCCGATAAAGAACAGCAGTACGGCCACCACGGTCAGGACCGAAAGAATCAGATTCCACACAAATCCCTCGTTGGCCACAGCCGATTCGTGCCCCTGGTCATAGATAATATCCAGATTATATCCGTCCGGCATTTCCTCACGCAAGTCTGCCACACGGTTTGCCACCAGTTCCGCCATCTCTACCACATTTCCATCGGACACCGTAGAAATGGCTATACCCACCGCAGGCACATTCCCGACCTTCATCAGGTTTCTGGCCGGACGCACATAGCTCTCGCTAATATCCGCAATCTCTCCGAGCCGGAAATATTCTCCCTGCCGGGAAACGACTGTCAGATTTTCCAGTTCTTCCAGACTGGAGAAACTGCCAGAAGCTTCCACCCGCAAACGATGAGAAGACGTTTCCAGTCCTCCGGCATCCACCACCTTATTCTGACGCTCAAAGGCAGAGGCAATATCGGCCATGGTTACACCGGTGCTGGAAAGCAATGCCGGATTGACCGTTATATCAATCGTGCGACTCTGCACGCCGAACAATTCCACTTTGGCCACATCCTTCACGTTCAGCAACTCGTTCTTGATTCGCTTGGCCTGATCCTCCAGCTCACGATAGGTATGCGTTTCGCTGCTCAGTCCGTAGAATACGCCCAGCACATCACCGAAATCATCGTTCACCACCGACGGTCCGGCTCCAGCGGGCAACTTGGACTGCACATCTCCCACTTTCCGCCGCAACTTATCCCAAAGCTGCTGCATTTCGTCGGCACGGATTTCCTTCTTTACATATACCGTGATTTTAGACAGACCAGCCCGGTTATCCGTTTTCAGATAATACAGCTCACCCAATGACTGAATGGCTTCCTCCAGCACATCCGTCACCTGTTGTTGCACCTCCATAGGAGAAGCCCCCGGATAAGAGGTAGTGACCACTGCCTGCTTAATCGTAAACGGCGCATCCTCCAGTTTCCCCATATTGTAGTAAGAAAAGATACCTCCACCCAATATCAGAACCAGCAACAACCAGCTCAAGGCCCTGTTCTGCAAAAAGAATTTCGCTAATCCTTTCATTCGTCTTCCTCCTTTATTCTTCGATGGTCACTTGCTCCTGTTCCGACAAAAACGGCAAACGTGTGGTTATCACCCGGTCGGCCGATGAAACGCCCGACAGAATTTCTACCCGGTCCTCCTTTTTCAGCTTGCCCAGCGTCACCGCAACTCGTTTCACTCGGCTCTGTCCGTCTACGCACCACACAAATGCCCCGTGTTCCGGGTCATGGCAAACTACTTTCTGAGGGAGTGTCAGGTGATTCTTCTCTCCATCGGCTGCATACGACACAGCAAGTGTACCTGACATACCTCCCAACAAACGTCCGTCCTTGTTATCCAAGATGGCAGTCAGCAAATAAGAAATGTTGTTCTCCGTAGCAGTCTGCGTCAGGAAATATTCAGAAGGCACAAATTCCCTGTCAGGAAGTGCATTGAAGCGAACCACACACGCCACAGAATCTTTTTGCCGCATCTGCAACGCCATATCCTCGGGCACGTAAGCTTCTACCTTGATGCGTGAAAGGTCGATAAACGTCACCACCGGAACCGACGGTTTCACATCCTGGTAGCGCTCGATATGCACCTGCTGCACATAACCGTCGAAAGGCGCATACAGACGGCTGTCTTCCCAGGCGTTGACTGCTGCTTCATAATCCGCTTTGGTACGTTCGTAGTTTGCCTTTGCCTGCTCATAATTCATGCCGGAAATGTTGTCTTTGGCATACAAGCTGGATATACGGGCATAATCGACCTCCGCCTGACGATACAATGCCTCCGTGCGCTGCTTCTGGATGACAAAATCACGTTCATCAATGGCCGCAATCAGTTGTCCTTTCCGGAAAAACTGTCCCTGCTGCACATCAAATGCATGCACAGGTCCTCCCACCCGAAAAGATAATTCAGACAAGCGGTAAGGCTGCGAAATAAACGTATAGCACCGTGAAGAGGGAGTCTCCATGACTTCAGCATGAACCACCTTCACGCTGGGAAAAGAAGTCTGTTCCTGTGGCGTACGACTGCATGCGCACAAGCACATCCCTGCAAGAAATAAAATCTCTGTTTTCATTCTTCTACAATATTATCATTCTACGTCACAAAGATAGCAGGCCCCATCGTCCCCTTTCACGGGAATTATTCCCAAGCCGCACCTGAAGTGACTGAACCGTAGAAACCAGCCACCCAAACCTTTTTCAGCGCATTTGCAGGAAGAGACTAAAAAATGATTTATTACCATTTGTGAATTTTTTAGTGTAAGAATTGGCTTACCTTCGCAGCCAAATGCAAAAAAACAGAGAAAAGACATGAAAGACAGTATTGACTTCGGAAGTATGGACATTCCGAAATTATTCCGGAAATTACTTATCCCTACGGTGCTGGGAATGATTTTCTCGGCCATCTTCATCATTACCGACGGTATTTTTGTAGGAAAAGGTATCGGCAGTGATGCCCTGGCTGCCGTCAACATTACGGCTCCGCTTTTCCTCATCAATACGGGAGTGGCGCTGATGTTCGGTATCGGTGCATCGGTTGTAGCCTCCATTCACCTGTCGCAAGGAAAGGTAAAGGTGGCCCGCATCAATATCACGCAGGCAGTGGTGGTTTCCTCCTTATTACTCATCGCCTACGCCGCAGTCATCCTCTGCAACGTGGAAAAAATTGCCTTGCTGCTGGGAAGCTCTCCCCGTCTGCTGCCTCTCGCCGTGGAATACATGCACTGGTTTGTCCCCTTCCTGGTCTTCAGTGCCCTGCTGAGTTCCGGCATGTTCTTCGTGCGACTGGACGGCTCGCCCAATTATGCCATGGTGTGCAACATCATACCGGCCCTGCTGAATATCGGACTGGACTATCTATTTATTTTCGTTCTTAAATGGGGAATGTTCGGTGCGGCCTTAGCTACCAGCCTGGGATACATCGTAGGTGCCCTGATGATTCTGATTTACCTGATGCAGCCGCACCGGGTACTGCACTTGTGCAAAGTGAAATTATCATCCAAGAGTCTGCGTCTCACCCTCCGCAACACGGGCTATATGTGCAAACTGGGATTGTCCAGTTTCCTCTGTGAAGCAGCCATTGCCACTATGATGTTTACCGGCAACTACGTATTCATTCACTACCTGGGTGAAGACGGAGTGGCTGCCTACAGCATCGCCTGCTACTTCTTCCCCATCATTTTTATGGTATACAATGCCATTGCCCAGTCGGCACAGCCCATTCTCAGCTACAACTTCGGTGCCGGAAATCCGGAGCGCGTACGGGCAGCCTTTCGCCTGGCCCTGCTGACCGCCATCTCCTGCGGTGTAGTGGTATTTGCCGTTACAGCCCTGTTCTCCGCTCAAATCACCTCGTGGTTTATCGACAGTTCCTATCCAGCACACGACCTGGCCGTCAAAGGACTTCCCCTGTTTGCTTCCGGCTTCGTGTGCTTCGGCATCAACATTGTATCCATCGGCTATTTCCAGAGTGTAGAACGCGACCGTCCGGCCATGGCCATCACCCTGCTGCGTGGTTTTATCCTCATCCTGTTCTGTTTCTGGCTGATGCCCATCCTGTGGGGAGTACCAGGAATCTGGCTGGCCGTCCCCGTTTCCGAACTACTGACCTTTCTTTTTGTCATTACCATCTATTGTCGCAGAAAACGAAGCTAAAGATTTATTACCTTTGTGCCTGCATAAACGCAAAAAGGAATGAAAGCTTTTATTGAGATACTTCGTGAAAAATACGGACTGGCACAGCCGGAAGCCGAAAAGCTGCTGGAACAGATGGAACTGCTAACCTACCGGAAAGGGGAACATATCGTACGGGAGGGAGAGCGTAACTCTTCCTTCCATTGATATTGGGTGGAATAACGGTTATTGGATGTTTCAGCTCATTAATTTTTGCAAGTATTTCATCCTGCCGTCTTAATATATTCTCCGTATTAATCTCAATATTAAGGCGATTGAGATTGTAATCACAAATGTGGGTATATATGTATTCAAGTAACCTTGATTTTTGCTTGAACAGTTCAACAATTTTGGGGAACCATAGTGAAAATGGCAATGTATCCTGTCGTTGACTCCAAACATGTTTCTTTACTACTGACAATGCATCATTCCAACAAGAGCAGAAAGTTTTGGCAACTCCATTATAAATGATCTTTTCATCCAAATCCACCTTTATATGTTGCTCCGTTTGGTTTGGAGTTACATTCTGCCTATTAACGCATTCCTTTAATTCATTGATACTTTGACGCAAATTTGCGAGATTTGCAGCTACTACATCTTCTTTCATTATCTTCTACGTTTTGAGGTTTTATAAAAAGATTCGTTTCTTTGGTTATCCTTGTTCTTATCATCCCGCCATCCCTGTTCGTTACTGGTTCCTCCGCCAGCACTAGGAACAATTGCTTGATGGGGTTGCACTATAAGTTCTGTTACCACATTACCCAATGTCGCACAAAGACGGTTAATGCTTAGATCTGAATCAAGTTTAGAACCGGCAATGCTAAATTCATCCATACAAAAGGATATACCACGAATTTTATCAGAGTTTTCTGCACGATTAAAACGTACATCTATTCCCTTTTCTTTGAGCATATGGAAGAAGTCATGCCATGAGCGAGATGCCGCCAACGCATCAAGAGTTGAGGAACGAAGATTATACTTACGTAATTGATGAGGGCGCAAACGGCTCTTATTTCTAGCTTTGCTGTTTTTAGTAGCAAAGTAAAGTTTATACTCTTTTGTTAGAGCACGACAGACTTTTGCATTTCGTATCCGTTCGTTGCTATCAGAAATGAGATTACCGTCATTGTCTATCCGGTTGAATACGATATGGCAATGTGGATGTTCCGTATCATGATGCCTGGCTATGATATATTGGGTATTGCGAATCCCCATTTGTTCCATCCATTTCTCGGCAATCTCCACCATAAGCGCATTTCCTTTTTCGTCGTTGGGAAAATGGATGGTATCTTGCGGAGAGAAAGCAAGTGATACGTGTTTCACCGGACTTTTTACTTTCGGGCGCATAGAGGCTTGTATCTGAAAAGAATCTGCTATGGTTTTATTGTTGATAGCACAAACACCTTCATGTGCCAAAAGTGTGGCACTCTTTTTCTTGTTCTTTTGGTCATTGGCGTAATTTACTATTCCTCCAAAATCGGCTCTTGTTTTAATCTTCGCTATCATGACTGTTATTTTTTACTTGGGTGATAATTCTGCTGACTTCTGATATAATAGAAAAGCATTGTTGTTTCACTGCTTCCAAACCATAGATGTGCATCTGATGGGCAATCTGATTGACATTATTGGCTATACCGGAAAGGTTACGGATTGCTGACGCTATTTCCGGACTGATGCGCTGACCGACTTCACAGCCCATTGCAGCCTGGTGGCAAAATTCATTGACAGACAATCCTGCCTGTTGGGCTTTGGATTGTATATAGATATAGTCGTTCTCGGTAAACATTACCCGGAAACATTTTGTGCGTTTCTGGTAACTCGCCAACTTTGGGCGACCACCAAGTTTCTTTTCCTTCATACTCATATAAACTTTGATGTACATAAATTGATTTTTTGAGAGTGGCAGTTCTATCCGCTTGCCATATAGGTTTTAGTGACACTAAAACACAAACTTGCCACTCAAAAAATCTTCCTATATTTACCTTGTTCTATTCGGCTTAGTTTGCCATCTTTGATAAAGGCTTCTATCCATTTGTTTGCCGTACTTCCATTTTCACCTAAAGCTAAAACAGTTGCGTCATAATCTTTTTTGGTGAATGTTTCTGGCAACATATTATAAAGGGTATTCCTTCGTGCGTAAGTGCCCGTTTCTAGTGAAAGGGATTGTAAACGTTTGGGCTGATTTCCTGACAAGTTTCGATAGATGAACACTGCATGGCAAAGCAAGGTCTCGCAGATACTCATGGCTATGGCATAGTCATATTTATGGCAAATCAATTGTATAGTCTTGTCAGAGGAATATGATTCGTGAGTCATATTCTCCAAATGCCGGACAGCAGTCAACACCATCATTATACGATAGGCAATCAGCCCCATCCGTCGGACTACACCCTGCATCTTGTTATCTACTTCGTCACAACATTCCTCATTCACCTGACTTAGATATTCTATAAAGTGTTCCTGCAAATCAGAGGGAAGAGAAAAGGAATAATTACCTTGTCTGACAAATTCTTCATGCAGATAGCAGAATTTATCCCCCATCAGTTTGAACATGGCATTCTTGGATTGGGAAATATCATTTGTGGCAAACACGTTTCTTATACCTCTCTTGAAACGAATGATATAAAAACAGAAACGGCTCATCAGACCGTTTTCCGCATCAGGTATCAATTTCCTTACCTGTTCGGGAGTTCCAGCCAAAGCGACTGACACTCTTGGATTGCTGACTTCGCAATATTCCCTGTCCTTGCGGCGGCTTAAACTGACTAACTCATGGTGAAATGCCTTTCGTAATACATCTGAATAATTACCATAGTCCGACTTCAAAGTCTGGCTTAATGTGTCACCTTCCGATTCAAATAGCAGTCCGATTCCGTCATTATCTCCCAATATCTTCAGGAAAGAACTTGCGCTACTGTTGGCAGGAATGACAAGCATTCGCATAGGCGGTTCAGTTGGCATGGTCATTCCATCATCTTTCTTGCCTTTGATGTAAGCGTTCATTGCTTCCTTGTACTCCAGCTCCAATCGTTTTGAAAGTTCATGCAAATTGCGATTGATAGGTGCTACAAGTTCCCGGCATAAAGTCAATGCACCTTTCCCCATACCGGCATCTGCTACTACAAACAGATAAAGGTTCGGATAAACGATGCGTTCATCGTACACTCCACAAATATTGTGAAAGCAGACAGACAAACACACAATCGCCCCAATCAATATTGTATCACGGTCATCCAGCGATATAGAATTGTTGACAACCTCATTTAGAAAAGGGGGAAGATGCTCAAATACACACTCAGGAAATGCCGGAAGTTCTTCCTCTGACTTTATCCATTTACCCGTTTTTCCATTTTGGATATTTGGCAAAATGGATAAATGTTCTTTGTTGAATGGAGCCAGCGAAATTCCGGCTTGGTTTGCAAGATGGAAAAAAGAACGAATGGTAATACCTTGTCCTTTGGATTGCAGACAATGTGTATATTGTTTGTCGGTTTCTTCCCTTTGATAGTTAGGGTAAAACCTGCTAATGCGGTGATAATACTCTCGTCCATTTTCTCCCAATCCGTCCACAAGCGCAAAGCCCAATTCTACCCAATCTTTATAATTGGGTGTTATATCAATGGCACGCTGCTCTATTTCCCGGACAATATTTTCCACATCTTCCTCCACCTTATTATATAGTGGAGTAATACTTGGCATATCTGTTTGCTGTATTTCAGAAGGGACATTCTCCCAATCTTGGGCGAAAAATATTTTCTTTGACATCATCTTTGTATTTAGGGTTAATATATGCTTGTGGATCATGTGGCAAAAAACATGAACGAGCAACGTCACTTCCGGACATATCTACCAATGGCAAGCCTGTTGCTTTGATACATTTGGTAACAGCCTTAAAGTACCGGGAATGTTCCCAGCCTTTCAAGTCAACGGGTATTATCCATTTTAATCCATTACCGGATGGACTGACAAATAACAGTTCCGTATCAAAATACTCATGGTTGAGTAACTTTTGCTTTAGTTCCATAATATTTTCCACATGATCAAAATCCAGACACATCAATCCGGAGTGCATTATCAGTTCCCTCTCATTCCGTTTACGGAATAGTCCAGAAAAAGTACAATAGTCAAAATGGGTGGCTTTGTACCTTTTGGCTTCAGGAGAAGTAGCCATCAGACGCAAGGCTTCGGTTTGTGGTTGTGCATAATGCCCAGTGATATAGCGGTACACATCCACAATACCTACAGCTCTTATCGGTTCGATGTTCTGGATGGGCTTGCGAAAGAATGAAAAACAATAATCAGCCGTTCCCATCATCTGATAATCTTTTTGGATTCAACAAATCGTCTGGCTTCCTCCATCAGTTCATCCTGTGTCTTATGCGATTTGTTCTTCAACCAGTCATCAATTTCTGATTGTAGAAAAGCCAGAGCCTTATTTATTTTATGTACGGGGATTTGTTTGGCTGAAACCCATCCATAAACCGTTTGCTTGGCAGGATGCGATGGTAGGTAAGCACAGAGCTCATCTATATCCATCCACTTGGGTGAATTACTTGCCTGCTTATTCTGCAGGGCATTTACTTTAGATTGTAGAGCCTCTACGGACTCAATCAGGTAGGACAATGCATTTGGCATCTCCTCCAACGAATTTACTTTATAAGCCATATCTTTCGTATTTTAGAGTTAATGCCGCAAAAATATATGTATGTTTATGGGTGCTAAATAGGTGCTTGAAAGCCACCAATTACCCACTCATTCACCACCGATAGATTTAATTTTCATTAACATAAAAGGATAATAAAAGAGGGAGCAAACTCTTTTTATAGTAAAATGCTCTCTATTGAGAGTGTCTATGATGCAAAATACCCCTCAAAAAGCAGGGGTTTAATGAGGGGTAAATTATGATGTGTTTATGATTCTTTGTTATAAGTCATTGATGCTCAAAGGTGTAAGTTTCCACCATGACCTACAAAGTCAAATTTTCGATGTGTAATGTATTAGCTGCTTTTTCTTTCTGTTCGTTCACGATGGGCATATAAATCTGGGGGCTAATGTTTGTATGCCACATTAAAGATTTAGCTATCCGGTAAAATTTTTTATAGTGAATCAAGTAAGTGGAAAAACCAAGTAATTTTCTTTCTACTCAATTATAGGCTATATTGTATATAAATTATTATTATAGATTCATTTATCTATATTTTATTATTATAGATTATTTTACCTATAATCATTGGCGAAATAAAAGAAAATTCATACATTTGCCATCGAATCAATGAACCATAATATGTTTGCAACAATTTCAGCAGATATAGTAGCATCCACTTCCTTGTCTGTGAATGAAACTATAGGATTAAAGCAAAGGATAGAATCATTATTTGGCTTGCTAAAAGTGAGTTATCCTGATTTTGAAGGTCGCCAAATCAAAGGGGATTATATAGAGTGCGTAATGCAAAGTGTATCAAACGTATTCCGGATAGCCTTTATAATCAAATCCTGCATCAAATCTTTTTCCACAGCTAAAAATGAAAAGACGAAAAATTTCCATACATACGGAATAAGGATGGCTATTGGTATCGGAGATATGAGAATAGTGGATACCGAACAAGGCATTTGGGATGGTGAGGCCATATATCTGTCAGGACGTGCACTTGAGGAAATGAGTTCCTTAAATAAGGGAACCATGTCTGTACAAACAAGTAACAAGCAATTATCTGCCCCATTACAAACTATAGCCCTATTGGCCGATGCCATATTAAATGATATGACTGTGCGCCAAAGTGAAGTCGTTTACTATAAATTGCTTGGTTTCAAAGAGGCAGACATTGCTAAGAAATTGGGTATATCCCAAGCCAGTGTAAATAATGCTTCTACAGCCACAAAATGGTATTGTATAGAAGAAGCCATAAAATATTTTGAACAGGTAAATTTTGAGGAATATGAATAGTTGGTTATTCTTAAGTCTGATATTGGCACATGTCATAGGCGACTTCTACCTGCAAAATGATAAATATTGTACACAGAAAGAGGAAAGGAAATTCAAAAGCTGGTTCCTGTATGTGCATTCGCTTATTATCGGTGTGGTATCATGGGTAGTTGTTCCTGTTTATGAATTCAGATTTTATGCCCTTGCCATTGCTTTTTCCCATCTGGTGATAGATGTTATCAAAACATATAGCCCAAAAGGATTATGGAATTTTGTGATTGATCAGATTGTTCATTGGGCGATATTGATTATAGTGACATCTTCCTTTGACACTACAACAAAGCTACCAATCCAATCAATGGATTGCAATGGCAGCTTCTCAATACCTCTGTTCATATTAGCGATATTATTGTGCATCAAGCCTGCAAACATCCTGATTAAGTTGGTCTTAAAAAAATATCAAGTTGGAGAAACACAATCCTGTGAAAACATCAAAAATGCAGGAGCGTTAATTGGAAATTTAGAACGAATTCTTACCATCATATTCGTTATCCTTGGGCAATATGAAGCAATCGGTTTTATCATAGCGGCAAAATCCATACTTCGATTCAAAGACACGGATACAGCAAAAACAGAGTATGTCCTTGCCGGAACGTTTCTAAGTTTTGGAATTGCATTGCTGTGTGGTTTAATGGTAACAAAATAACAGATGGACAGTTTTCAAGAGAAATACAATGCGCTTGTCATTAAATACAATGCTCTGCTTGCCGAAAATGAAGAACTGAAGTCAATACTTTCACAGCATGGTATAGTGTATTCCACCATCAAATGTGCTGATGAAAGCACAGCATTTTCTTCCATAATATATCCTCCAATCAAACTCTCTCTTGATGAGAAAATTGCATTGTTCCGTAACTTTTTCAAGGGACGAGATGATGTATTTGCACGACGATGGTTCAACAAAGCCACAGAAAAGGGTGGTTATCAACCTGTCTGCATCAACGAATGGCGCAGAGGAATATGCGATAAGAAAAAGCATAAATGTGCAGAGTGTCCCAACCGCAATTTTGCTACGTTAACCAATCAAGACATATACCGACATCTGGAAGGTAAAGATGAGAACGGATGCGATGTTATAGGTCTGTACGTTGTTACTTCTGATAATAAATGTTCTTTCCTATGTGCTGATTTTGATGACAAGAATTGCACTCATGGATATAAGAACGATGTGTTGGCATTTATTCCCATTTGCAGAGAGTGGAGAATCCCATTCAGTATAGAACGCTCACGCTCCGGCAATGGTGCACATGTATGGATTTTCTTTGATCAACCCATACCTGCCTACAAAGCAAGAAAATTAGGCAATATAATTCTTACGGAAGCCATGAAGCGTAATGGACGGATTACATTCGATTCATACGATCGTTTCTTTCCCAATCAGGATAAAGTACCGGAAGGCGGATTCGGCAATCTCATTGCGTTACCATTGCAGGGAAAAGCCAGGAAAGCAGGAAACAGCGTTTTTGTAGATGATCAGTTTCTTCCGTTCCAGGATCAATGGACATACCTATACAATGTAAGAAAAATAGATGAAGATACCGTAGATGCATTATTGACACAGCATCAGCAGGAAGATTTTGGAACATTGGCCACATCTTCGGAAAATAAACCGTGGGAAATACCAGTCGTACAAGATGTGAGCCAGGAAGACTTTAACGGCAGACTTATAATACATAAATCAGACAGGATATATATTCCTTTAAAGTCTATTTCAGATAAGGCTAGTAATCATTTGAAACATATTGCGGCGTTCAAAAATCCTGAATTTTACAGCAAACAAGCGATGCGTATTTCCACATATAACATTCCTCGTATTATCTGCCGTGCAGATTTTACCGATGAATATCTGGCAATGCCTCGGGGGTGCGAGGATGCCATTATCGACATGCTGTATTCCCTCAAAATTGATTATGAAATAGTTAATAATACAAATCATGGTAAACCTATTGGCGTAACATTCAAAGGAAAGGAACGCGATGAACAGTTGGATGCCATTAATGCCCTCATGCCATATTCCAACGGAGTGTTGTCTGCAACGACAGCCTTTGGAAAGACTGTTACAGCCGCAGTTCTGATTGCCCGAAGAAAGACAAATACACTTATTCTGGTACACTCCAAGGCATTGCTTATGCAATGGCATGAACGTCTGTCTGAATTTCTTGACATAGATTTTACAGAAGAGGAGATTTCCAAGAAGCGAGGCAGGAAGAAGGCTTTTTCTCCGGTCGGGTGTCTTGATTCTACCTCTAACACGTTGCATGGTGTTATTGATATAGCCCTTATGCAGTCGTGTTTTGAAAATGACGAAGTCAAGCCTTTTGTAAAAGAATACGGGATGGTCATTGTAGACGAGTGTCATCACGTATCTTCCATAACATTTGAGAATGTGTTAAAACACGTTACGGCACATTATGTCTATGGGCTTACTGCCACTCCAATCCGTAAAGATGGTTTGCAGCCTATTATCTTTATGCAATGCGGTCCGATTCGTTTTTTTGCCGATGCCAAGGCACAGATACAGAAGCAGTCGTTCCAGCGTTATCTTGTGCCGAGATTTACATCTTATAGACCTGTTACCGATGACAAACAATCGTTTACGGCACTATCACAATCCCTCGCTGAATCGGAAATACGGAATAATCTTATAATAGAGGATGTCCTTAATGTTGTGGCTGCAGGCCGAACGCCTATAATACTTACTGCCAGAACTTCTCATGTAGAATTGCTTGCCGAAATGTTGAAGCAGCATGTAGCCAACATCATACAACTCACAGGAGAAGGGACTGCAAAGAACAAGAGAGAAACGCTGCAAAAGTTACAGGATATACCCAAAGATGCCCCTCTTGTAATAGTAGCCACGGGAAAATATGTGGGAGAGGGATTTGACTATCCACGACTTGATACACTGTTTTTGGCACTACCAATCTCATGGAAAGGATTGGTGGCACAATATGCCGGACGTTTGCACCGTGAGAATGAGGGCAAGAAAGATGTTCGTATTTATGACTATATTGATATACACGAACCTGTTTGTGAGAATATGTATCGTAAACGCCTAAAAGGATACTCTGCCATCGGTTATCGTGTACTGTCAAAAGATACTCAGACACTGTTTGATAATACAGATGACTTACAAACATCATCATATGAAGGACAGATTTTCAATGGTAACACATTCCGTTTGGCATTTATGCAAAATTTGAAAAGTTCAAGACAATCTATTGTCATATCCTCTCCAAAACTCTATCGTACAGAACGAAACACATTTGTTAAAATGCTCAGAGAGTTTCATGTAAGTGGTGTTCAAATTGCAATTCTTACATCAGAGGAAAGCAGTCAGACGAATTATCTAAAAAGTTTAGGATTATATGTAAAGATTGTACCTAAACTATCTTTATCCTCGTGTATCATAGATAGGTCCACGGTCTGGTATGGCAGTATCAATATACTTGGCTATGTAACAGAAGAAGATAACATTATTAAAATCACAGATGGTAAACTTGCAAATGAGCTACTTGATATCATGTACGATGAACATATGAATCCACGTGGTTCTGACATTCGTATATCCCATTAAATATTTAATGGCATCCATTTTCCAGCAATAGTGAAGAAATACGATGGTGAAAGCTATGGAAAATTTTGGACAGTGTCTTATATTATGACGAATTCTTGGATGACACAGAAATAGAATAATAAACTACCCAAGGGACGAATAGAAAAACGCTATGTCTTCGTCATCTTTTATGTAAGATACTTGATTATTTTTCTCTGCTATTTGCTTTAATTGTTGTCTTTCTTTATCACTCCAGTTATTGAAAGCCTTCAATTTTGAAATAACAAAATGAGTCCGCGCAAAACTATTACTGTTTTCCAAATCCAATATGAGTTTTTCTTTTTCTTTAACTTCTTGAACCTCTACATTTATATTCTGATTGAGCTGCTCCTTTTGATTTTTATAATGAAAAGACACAAGTTTTTCATTTGAAGCCGTTTGTTCAATTATAGTTTTTACGAGAATATCCAATTCTGAATTTTCTGTATAATCTGCCGGAGCAAAATATTTAATCCTTTTATCTTCCATCATTTTGTACACTTTTCTCTTATCTTGAGTTTCCGGATTAAAAACTCCTATTGAATGGCCGGAATTGGTATTAATAAGTTTCATACATGGCATATCAGTATCGCTGTCACCTATATAAATCATGTTTCTAAAAGGAATACGAATATTCTCGGGCTCAAAATAATCATTGACGGCGAAATCATTTACATCCAATGTTCCTTTTTCTATTCTAAAAAGAAATTGTGTCTTGCTTGTATAATTTATAACTTGTGCAGGCCACTGAGCTACACCATCTTTATCATAATAAAATGAACTAGCATAGATTTTCTCAAATTCATCTGCAACCTTAGTTCCTTCAATCATTTCTTTCAGCCCAGAAGATATGATGTAATGTTCCACAATTACCCCCTTACTTTCTCCATATTCCCTGATTCTTTTAAACCACGTATCTACACCAGGAAATAACTTTACTTTCGCTCCATAATCCATTAAGGCCTCTCTGTTAAAAACAAACTTTCCATGAGCTTTTTGAATCATTGTAAACATATAGGCAAGGTTTTGGTCCATGTCGTTTTCTTCAGCCAATCCGTTCGATTCTTTCCAGAAAGACTCGACTTCATATCCAACCGATTGAATATACCCTTGAGCCTGCATATCATCAGGAGACAACGTTTTATCAAAGTCGTAACATATTGCTACTACTGGTTTATCCTCTTTTGACTTTCTTAAAAATTCCTTACTCATAAATGTCATATATATAAATAAAAAAATGAGGCATAATCCTTATAATCATGCCTCATTTCTATTATTTTATTCTTTATTTCACTTCCTCAAAGTCAGCATCCTGTACATTGTCATTGTTCTTGCTTGAACCCTGACCTGCATTGTTATTTGCCTGACCTGCGTTAGGACCAGCCTGAGCACCACCTGTCTGAGCGTACATTTCAGCACTTGCGGCCTGGAATGCAGCCTGAAGTTCTGCGCTTGCAGCATCGATACCAGCCAAATCCTGAGCCTTGTGAGCGTCTTTCAGTTTCTGAAGAGCAGCTTCGATAGGAGCTTTCTTGTCAGCCGGAATCTTATCGCCAAGGTCTTTCAACTGATTTTCTGTAGAGAAGATCAAGCTGTCTGCCTGGTTCAACTTGTCGATGCGTTCCTTTTCTTTCTTATCAGCTTCTGCATTAGCTTCAGCTTCAGCTTTCATACGGTCGATTTCTTCCTTGCTCAAACCAGATGAAGCTTCGATACGGATAGCTTGTTCCTTACCTGTAGCCTTATCCTTAGCAGAAACCTTCAAGATACCGTTGGCATCGATATCGAAAGTTACTTCAATCTGAGGTACACCACGACGAGCCGGAGCGATACCTGTCAGGTTAAACTGACCGATTGACTTGTTCTGAGCGGCCATCGGACGTTCACCCTGCAATACGTGGATGGTAACTTCAGTCTGGTTATCAGCTGCAGTAGAGAACACTTCGCTCTTCTTGCACGGAATGGTTGTGTTGGCATCAATCAACTTGGTCATTACACCACCCATTGTTTCGATACCCAGTGTCAACGGAGTGACATCCAGCAATACGATGTTACCTACACCAGCTTCCTTGTTCAATACGGCACCCTGGATACAAGCACCTACGGCTACTACTTCGTCCGGATTTACACCCTTAGAAGGAACTTTACCGAAGAAGTCTTCTACCAGTTTCTGTACAGCCGGGATACGTGAAGAACCACCTACCAGGATTACTTCGTCGATATCAGAGTTGCTCAAACCTGCATCGCTCATTGCTTTCTTACAAGGTTCAAGACAAGCCTGAATCAAGTTGTGAGCAAGCTGTTCGAATTTAGCACGGGTCAAAGTCTTAACCAAGTGTTTAGGCACACCAGCTACCGGCATGATGTAAGGCAAGTTGATTTCAGTAGAAGTTGAAGAAGACAATTCAATTTTTGCCTTTTCAGCAGCTTCCTTCAAACGTTGCATAGCCATCGGATCAGTAGTCAGGTCAGCACCTTCATCGTTCTTGAATTCCTGAACCAACCAGTCGATGATAACCTGGTCGAAGTCATCACCACCCAGGTGAGTATCACCGTTAGTTGACAATACTTCGAATACACCACCACCGAATTCCAAGATAGAGATATCGAATGTACCACCACCAAGGTCAAATACGGCTACCTTCATATCTTTGTTAGCCTTGTCTACACCGTAAGCCAATGCAGCTGCAGTCGGTTCGTTCACGATACGTTTTACATCCAGACCCGCAATCTGACCAGCTTCCTTCGTAGCCTGACGCTGAGAGTCAGAGAAGTATGCCGGAACGGTGATGACAGCTTCTGTTACTTCCTGTCCCAGATAATCTTCAGCAGTTTTCTTCATCTTCTGCAGAATCATTGCAGAGATTTCCTGCGGAGTGTACAGACGTCCGTCAATGTCTACACGCGGAGTGTTGTTGTCACCCTTTACTACTGAATAAGGTACACGAGAAATTTCTTTCTGAACCTGATCGTAAGTTTCACCCATGAAACGTTTGATAGAATATACAGTACGTTTCGGGTTTGTGATAGCCTGACGTTTAGCAGGGTCACCTACCTTACGTTCGCCGCCGTCTACGAAACCTACCACTGAAGGAGTGGTACGTTTACCTTCGCTGTTGGCAATTACCACCGGTTCGTTACCTTCAAATACTGCAACACATGAGTTTGTTGTTCCTAAGTCAATACCAATAATCTTTCCCATAATTGTATCTATTTTTATTATTTTCTAATTTGGTTTATTCTGTAACGCCGAAACGTTACGCCCTTTAAAAGACAAATGCCATGCCAGAACAAAAAAAAAGCCCGTGCCAGCATTTTTTTCTGACACGGACTGCCATTTTGGCTGTTTTATGTGACATTCTTGTCTCACACATTCAGGTGAGACTGACAAAATCAGAGGAACTCACCCCAGAAAGGAGCTGACAAAAGTGGTTCTGTCAGAAAAGGAATCTGAAAGAACAACACAATTCCTATAGCCAGGGCAATCATCCACAACAATACCAGCACTACTTTCGTAGAAGTGCCCATGGGCTTCCAGCTACCGAACGACTGCATGACAGCCTGAATCAGTCCGGCTACCGGGATACCGACAATCAGCAGACCGCATACGGTGAGCCCGACAATCATTCCCGGCATGGTGCACACACCACTCCAGTCTACCCAAGGCAATATATTATAGAAGAAGGCAGGCAGACTGACGATGACTCCCGTGGCGGCCATCAGCAAGGCAAACAAGACGATGAGTCCCACCAGCAGGAAAGGAGCACAGCATATCAGCAACAGCACCAGGCAAAGTTTCAGCAGGAAACCGACCACGGCTACCACCCCATTGCCAAACTTATGCAAGGCAGAGCGGGGCTGTTCTGAATGCACATATTCGTTCACCTTTTCAAAACCATCGGTCACCGTCCGGCCGATGTTTTCCACATTGATGGGTTCTCCGCGCATCTGCAACTTTTCCGTAGCCGTATGTGCCAGCGGAATGATTATCCATGCCAACAGATAAGCCAGAATCAAACCATGAATAAAAAATCCGGCCAAAATAAAGACGATGCGGGTCCAGGTCACATCCCAGCCGAAATAAGCTGCAATGCCCGATACCACTCCACCCAGAATACGGTCGTCCGGATTACGGAACAAGCGGCGGTGGGTTTCTGTCGATTCGCTATCGAAAGTCTTGCTGTTCGATGCAGACGGGTTACCGTCTTCTTCACCATTCAGTTCTTCCGGCTTTCCCATACGGGCAATTACCTCTTCCACCTCTTTAATAGTAATCACCTGTAATCCGCCACGCAATGCCTCATCAAACAATTCGGCAATACGGGATTCTATGTCGCGCACAATCTCTTCCGCTCCTTCATCCTTACGGAAATGATAGCGGAGGTTGTTCAAATAATTATCCAACAGGATATAGGCATCTTCATCAATATGATATACGGTGCCACCTAAATTTACAGTCAGTGTCTTTTTCATGTCATGTGATTTTAAATGTTTTGTCTTAAATGATTCACCGTGTCGGAAAGTCCGTCCCAGGCACTTTCCAGTTCTTTCAGAAATTCCTCCCCTTCCGGAGTCAGTCCATAATACTTGCGGGGCGGTCCTTGCGTGGACTCCACCCACTCGTACGACAGGAGTCCGTCGTTCTTCAGGCGGGTTAGCAACGGATAAAGCGTACCTTCCACCACAATCAGCCGGGCCTCTTTCAGCTTCTGGATAATGTCGGAAGAATAGGCAGACTCCCGGTGCAACAGCAACAGAATGCAATACTCCAGCATCCCTTTGCGCATCTGCGATTTTACATTGTCTACATTCATTTCATCTCATTTATCTTGTATGACACAAATATAGGTTTTATATTGATACTATGTATTGCAAGGTATTATAATTTCAAAACTTTTAACAAGTTTATGTTTCGATAAAACCCATACATACAAAAGATAAACTACTTTTGCAGAAAACACATTATAATAAGGAAACGCCTATGTTTACGATTAGAAAAGCTACTCTTGCAGACATTGAAGTCATCCGGACGCTGGCGGCACAAACCTTTCCGGCTACCTACCAGCACATTCTGACTCCGGAACAGATTGATTACATGATGGACTGGATGTATTCCAGCGAGAGCCTGAAAAACCAGATGGAGAAAGAGCATCACATTTACTACATTGCTTACGAGGAATGTGAGCCTGCGGGCTATGTGTCCATCCAGCAGGAGGATACGGATTTGTTCCACTTGCAAAAGATTTACGTACTCCCCTACTTTCAGAAATACAAACTCGGACGGCAACTGTTTCAGCAGGCTATAAAGGGCATCAAGGAACTTCATCCGGAACCTTGCCGCATGGAACTGAATGTGAACCGGCAGAATCCGGCACTTGGATTCTATGAGCACATGGGTATGAAAAAGGTTCGCGAAGGGGACTTCCCCATCGGCAACGGATATTACATGAACGATTACATCATGGGCATGGACATCTAAGGCTCCCCGCCGCCGTTTTCATCTCTTTGCTTTGCGGACGGGGGATTCCTTCTACAGCTTGCAAAACAAAGAAATGAAAAACGGCACGGACATGTCGACCAGCAGCCCGTGGAAGATGGCAAGGGGCACCATTTCCTTTCCAGACACACGGATAATGGAGGGAAGGGCTACATCGACCGAGGTTACTCCGGCCACCGAAATAGGGGCCAGTTTCCCGAAATATTTGCAGATGAAAGGAGCTCCCACCAGTGCCACCAGTTCGCGGATGACATTCGTCAGAAGTGCAATCGTGGCCAGTTCCGTAGCCAGCTGCGCACCAAGGTCAGGGGTTTTGAGTTCCATAATCAAAATAGACGAAAGCGAATAATATCCCAGTCCGCTGCCCACGGCCAGACAGTCGAACACACTCCAGCGAGTCAGCAGCACACTGACCAATGCCGAAAACAGCAGGGTTCCTCCGATGGTGGCCAGCGGTATCAGCAGCATCTTGGGACGGAAACCACGAAGCAGTTCCTTAAAATCCTCTCCCCCGCCAATGCTGACGCCTACCTGAAACATCAGAGCATACAGAATATACATGGACAAGTGGTGCGTATCTCCCAACTCCCATCCGGAAAAGTTCCACACGTAGCCTAACACACAGCCTACAAAGAACATGGACAATACCAGCAAACTTCCTTTCATTTTTCACCTCCTTCCTTAAAGAACAACAGATATACCACGCGTGCCAGCAACACACTTCCCGTAATGCCGGCCACACTGAGCAGCAACGCCTGTCCGCCGAAAGACCCTAAGTTTCCTACAATCAACGGATTGTAACCCACGGAAAGTCCTAACACGAACAGCATCAGACAAATGGTACACGAGATAGTCAGATTCACTTTTTTCAAAAAAGCACACATACGAAGGCTATATCCTGCCAGAATACCTGCCAGGACAATCAATAAAATAATCCACATAACAAAATTGAGAGTAAAAGTTTATAAGAAAGATTTCACACCACATCAGGAAGACGCAACTTCCCGTGTCTTACAAACTTTCATGAAGAAATCCGCTGAACCAATGCGCACGGGCATGACATCTCCGGTAAAGCGCCGTACTGACCTTTATCCGAACTACCTTATGTTGCCTGCACATGTTCATACGCTGTATATTATATTCTAAATCTTTGTAAGTTCTAACCCTAGTCTATTTTTGTGAAAACGTAAAATATGTTTTTACGTTTTCCTGCCCGGAAACCTATGTTTCACTTTGCGGAACCGTACGTTTCCCGGTCGGAAACCCTACGTTTCTCACATAAGAAACCTACAAAAGTTCCTGAAAAAGCTACATCTTCTTCAGGACGTTTTTACTTTATCTGCTTCCCAATTGCGCTGCAAAGATAGCTCAAATCAAATTAATATGCAATTAATATGCAGAATTTATCACAAAGGGCCATCGGAAATACTTCCCGACAGCCCTTCACATCAAGAAAAAGTTGTTTTAACGACGCCCCGTGACTTGCAGATATTCTCTTTTTTTCAATTCATAATCCGTATAGCTTTCCACATACTTGTCACGACTCTGCTGATACAAAGCCTGTGCATCAAGCAAATCGCTCATCGTGCAGGTGCCTGCCTTGTAATAATCGGTATTCAGGCGGAGATTCTCGGTGGACTGCTCAATGGACAGACGGGCAATCTTCATCTGCTCGTATGCCTCGTTCACCCCGTTCCAGGCATTCTTCATGCGGATAACCAGCAATTCTCCCTGGTCGGCCAACTGGTTTTCCGTGTTCTTCACCTGAAGCTTTTCTTTCTTAATGGCATGGCTTCCTCCCCACCATCCGGTCAGGGGAACGGTCACCGTAGCAAATCCCACCCAAAAACGCTGGTCTTCCGGCAAGAAGTTATGGTATACATAGCCTCCGCCAATGGCCACCGTAGGCAGGTTCTTCCCTACCGCCATCTTGTATTGCAAGCGGCTGGCCTTCACATTCTGCTGTAGCAAAGCATATTCACTGGTGAGTCCCAATGCCGATTCCGGATCGCAGTAAAGGCTGTCGGGGCGTGCAGGCAGCTGGGTATCCACCGCAAAGGCCACGTCAAGGGTATCGGATGAAAGTCCGGTGTACTGTGCCAGCATATTCTGGGATACCGACAAGGCATTTTCCACCTGCAAACGAGTACTCTTTGTTTCATTCTGCCGCAATTGTACCTGAAGCAAATCGTTCCGCGTCACGATTCCAGCCTGTACCGAAGCTTCCACATCACTCAGGATGCGTGCCAGTTGGGCTTCGACCTTGGACAAGGTTTTCAGCTTTTCTTTCAGTATCACTACCCGCCAGAAATATTGTTCCGTAGTGAGGCATACTTCATTGTCGGATAAGTTCCGTTGCAGGCGTTTCACTTCCACTCCCACCTTGGCCAGCTGGTTTCCGTTCACAATCTGTCCGCCGGTGAACAACGGCAGGGAGGCACCGACTCCCCCTGCTATTCCGTTCTTCAGCATGGACATATTCATGTCCGGTCCCAAACTCATCTGCATCAATCCTTTATCAGCCATGAAACCGGTTCCAGCCGCACTCACGCTCGGGAAATAATTGGTAAAAGCCTTTTTCTTGTCCTGCTTGGCCATTTCCAGTTCATTGTTTGCATTCTTCATTCGCACATTGTTTGTCAAGGCAGCCTGAATGCATTCATCCAGCGTGTAGGCTTTCTGTCCGAAAACCCCATTCATGCACGCCCCACCTATCAATAGAAAAGCTATTATTCTGTTTCGATTCGTTTTCATAATGATTCTTCTTTTGATTGATTCCTAATCACCTCATCAGGCTTTCTCCAATGCTTCCAGCTGGGCACGTCTCTGACTGCTTCCCCTGAAAATCACCAGGTAAGCCACCGGAAGCACCGTCAAAAGGAAGAGCATGGTAATCAGCGTACCGTAGCAAATCACTGTACCCATCGGCATCCAGAGTCCGCTCTTGCCCAATATCATCGGGATGACTCCCATGGAGGCAGCAGCCGAAGTCAGAAAGATGGGACGCATACGTCGGCGGGCAGAATGATAAATGGCATCACGCACACAGAGTTTCTCCGTAGCCCGAAGTTCCTCGGCATAGTCAATCATGATAATGCCGTTACGCACGATAATTCCCATCAGGCTGATGATACCCAGTGTACAAGTCATACCGAAATCCACTCCTTGTATCAGTACGCCCACTGCCGTACCGAACACACACAGCGTCATGCTGGCAAATATCAGCAGAGCAATGCTAATACGCTTGAAATGAGCCAGCAGGATGAAGAAGATGATGAAAGCCGCAATAGCCAGAGCTGCCATGATAGGCGGAAGGTTTTCATTATCCTGCTCGTCGTCACCTCCGTAAGCCAGCGTCACTTTATCCGGCAGAGGGATGGTTGCCACTTTTTCCTTTATCACACTCGTCAGGGCGGTCACGTTTACGTCACGGCGCACATCGGCCATGACCGTAATGGTATAGATACCGTTCCGGCGTACCAGCTGTCCGTCTTTTACGGAAGGTACCACTTCTGCCACCTGCCGCAAGGGAACCTGTGTACCGCCCAATACCGGAATCAGTTCGTTTTCCAGATCAGAGAAACCGGCACAATCGGCTCTCTCACTTTTCAATGTCACGGGGATATCATAATCGCCTTCCCACACACTGGCCACCTTTATACCGTCGCCATAGCGCATGGCCAGCGTGCTTTCCAGTTGCACATTCTGTATGCCCAGACGAGAAGCCTCATCTTCTTTCAGCACCACTTTGGCCGAAGTCTGCGGTTCACTGAAGTTGGTCTGTGCCAGCCGTATTTCCGGCATCTGACGCAACATGCTCAGGTATTTCCCAGCCACGGTTTTCAGTGAATCCAGATTCTCTCCACTCAGACGGAGTTCTATCGGATAGACCGCCTGACTGAAACTGATTTGCTTGAACCTTACCCGCACATCCGGAAAAGCATCGGTATAACGCGGAGCATACTCATCCAGCAGTTCCACAGTTTCCTTATTCCCTTTCGTGTTTACAATCAGCTGGGCGTAGTTCGTCCCTCCCAATTGCGGAGCGTATGCCGTATGGAAACGAGGGGAAGAACAACCGATAAATGAAGTGACGGAAGTCACCCGCGGGTCTTTACGGAACACATGCTCCATGGTATCGGCCGCCCAGGCCGTCTTTTCTACAGCCGAGCCCGTAGGCAGATAGATTTCTACGGCAAACTGGTTACGGTCGGCCACCGGCATCAGCTTTTGCGGCAGTTTCCCCATCAGGAAGATACCCACCAGCACGGAAGCGATTCCTCCCAGCAAAGTAACATACGGATGGGCAAAGCATTTGTCAAGCAACTTATTATAATAGGTCTGCAGGAATTCCATGAACGAGAATCCTTTTTTATGCGAAGGTATCGGCTTACGGATGAACCAGAACTGCATGAACGGTACCAGCAGCATGGCTACCAGCAAGGAGATGCCCAGAATCAGCGTAATAGACCAGGGGAAACTCAGCAGGAAGTCGTGTATCATGCCGGGAATCACAATCAGGAAGGGGAAGAATGTAATACTGATGGCCAGTGTAGCCGAGAAAATGGACTTGAAGAAATGTGTGGCACTGAAGATAGACGCATGCCAGCGCGACATTCCCTCGCCGATTTTCTCCAAGTAACTGTCGATGATGACAATGGAGTTGTCCACAATCATTCCCAGCGTCACAATCAAGGCAGCCAGCGTCACGGTGTTCAACTCAATGCCAAAGGCATAGAAAAGTCCCAGTGAGATAAAGATAGTAACCGGAATGGTGGAAGCAGCCACCAGTGCTACCCGCAACGGCAAAAGCAGCATCACCACAATCACTACGGCCACGATGGCAATCACCAGCTCACGTAAGAAAGCATTGACACTGTCGCCCACCACCTGTGCCTGGTCGGTGATGCGGAACATATTGACCTCCGACGGAAGTTCTGTCTTAAACTCTTCCAGCACGCGGTCGATGTCATTTCCCATCTGTACGATGTTCTTTCCTTTCTTCATTTCCACACTCAGCAGGATACATTTCGTCCCGTTGTTCTTGATGTAACTGTCGGCATGAGGATATTCCTTGACCACACGAGCCACATCCTGCAAGCGCACCACATTGCCCGACGGGTCGCTGTACACAATCTGCTGCTGCACGTCGTACAGCGTATTGAACGTCTTCTCCACATGCACCGGCAATACATACTGAGGGGTCTGTATGCGTCCGCCTGTGGTCACGAATCCCTTGGCAAACAGCTGGCCGGCAATCAACTGCTCATTCAGCCCATAATGCGAGAGCCGTTCCGGGTCCAGGTAAATGGAAATCTGTTCAGCCCTTTCTCCACTCACGGTGAGTCGTCCCACACTACTGATGCGACGCAAACGGTTCTTCAGTTCATCCATATAGTCGGACAGTTCCCGATACGTTTTGTCCTTGCTTTCCATGGTAATCAGCAACGCCGATGTGTCGCCAAAATCATCCATCACCTGTATGGCAAGCACATTCGGCGGAAGCTGTGACTTGAAGGTAGCTACTCCATGCTTGAATTTGCTCCAGAACTCATCCTTGTTGTTCAATTCGTCATTCAACTCCACTTGCACAAAGACAATCCCATCGCGCGTAGTAGAGAACGTCTTCTCCTTCTTTACTTCCTTGTATGAAAAGATGTAGTCTTCCAGAGGCTTCGTCACCTGTTCCACCATTTCATTGACCGTATTCCCCGGAGCCACGGCAATCACCATTCCCTGACGTATGGTAAAATCAGGAAATTCATTTTTCTGCATCTGCGGCAGACTGTATATTCCGAATGCCACCAGGCAGCACGTCACCAGAATCACAATCTGACGATAGTGCATGGCCCATTCCACTATGTTCCTTTTCTTTTCCATTGTCTTACTTCATTTTTACAGTGCCAGAGGAGTTCCTTCGCACACTTTCTGCTGTCCTTCTACTATCACTTCATCCCCTTCATTCAGGCCGTTCACCACCGTGACACCCGTCGCCGTGAACTTGCCGCACGCCACCACGCGCTTCGATGCCTTTCCATCCGCACCTTTCAGCCACACGAAGTAGTTGTTGTGTTCGTCCAGCTGAAGCACATTGGCCGGAAGTACGCACGCCTGGCTTTTATCGGCATCCTGCAACCAGACTTCTGTCACCATGCCGGGAAGCAGTCCCGTATTTTTTGTCTGAATACCGACATTTACCTCATACGACCGTGACAGCGGATTGGCCTGTACACCTTTCTCCGTCACCACGCCTTCTACCTTTGTTCCATTCAGAACCGGTGCCTCTATCACGGCTTTCTGTCCTCTTACCACGCGCGCGATTTCCGTCTCCGGCACGGAAATCCGTACCTTCAGCCGGTCGTCGGATACCAGTTTCAGCACCTGTACACCGGGTACCACGTTCTGCCCGACCTCCAGACTCTTCTCGGCAATGACTCCGGAAAACGGAGCGTACAGCTTACAGTCAGTCAAGTTCTTCCGGGCCACTGCCTCCATAGACTGAGCCTGCTGCAACTTGCTCTGTACTTCCACCCACTTCATCTCGGCCAGACTTCCTTTTTCATGCAATTCCTTCATACGTTGGTAGGCATCTTCCGCCTGCTTCAAAGCAGCCTTTGCTGCCTGATACGTATTCTGCATCGAAACCTCATCCAGTGTAGCCAGTAATTGTCCCTGCCGCACCCGGCTTCCCAAATCGACCTTTACTGACTTTACTCGTCCCATCAGCGGGAAACTTAATGAACTGCCGTTTTCCTCCTGCACCGTACCTGAAAAACGAACGGTTTCGTTACGCACGGATGATACTACGGTCATCACTTTGACCTTTACCGGTTCTGCCTGTTGCGATGACTGTTCTTTATTTCCACATCCTGACATCACAACCAGAAACAAACAAACGGCCATCAGATAATTCTTTTTCATAAATTCTAAAATGTTTAGTATGTCTGCAATTTGTGAGCGCAAAGAAAAAGGCATTACATGAAATATCTGGCATACATACTACCTTGGAAGTGTTCTATTTTTCTATCCGGCCTTACTATCTTCCCTATAGCATACTCATCAGGAAAAATAGGACACTAAGAATTGAAAAACATTCTGTTCATTTGCAATCGAATAGATTAATCAATGTTATGGAGAAAGAAATAGAACTCATCAGAATGTCCAGCACCGAAATCATGGAAAAGGTAGCTGCCTATAAAGACGAACAGATTATCATCTTGAACCAGGTAAATAAAGTAAATGAAACCGAACAGTATTCCTCCATACGGGCTGACTTTTTCCTGGCGATCTTATGTCTGAGAGGAAAAGCGTCCTTATCTCTCAACAACAATTCTTATGAAATCGGTCGGAATGATTTGATGATTTGTCACCCACAAACGCTGCTAAAACACGGCATGATAGGAGATGATTTTGAGTGCTGCGGATTCTGTCTTTCACCAGAATATGCCAAACGTATTTTTGTGATGTCCACATCCGCAAACAACTGGTACTCACGCCTGTACCTGGAACAGCATCCTATCATTTCCCTGAACGATGAAGAAAGCCAGCTTTTCTGCCAGTACTATAATCTGCTGAATTCCAAACTGACAGGTACCCCTCACCGCCACCAGAAGGAGCTGATCAATGCCCTCCTGCAAGCCTTCATCTACGAATTTCAGGACTCCATGGAGAAATACATCCAGTTAAAACCGGTCGCATTCAATTCGTCCAACAATCTGTTCAATGCCTTCATGGAGCTGCTGATATCTTCCTACCCCAAGGAACGGTCGGTAAGCTACTATGCCAACCGGTTGTTTGTCACTTCCAAATACCTGTCGGCTGTATGTAAGGAAAATTCAGGTGAAACAGCTTCCGACCTCATCACCTGCTATGTCATGAAGGATATAGTGTGCCTGCTGAAGTCTCCCGATAAGAGCATCAAGGAAATTGCCAATGAACTCAATTTTGCTACCTTGTCATTCTTCGGCAAATATGTAAAAAGGAATTTAGGACTTTCCCCGAAAGAATACAGAGAGAAATTATCTCAACAAGAAGGAAATGTGCAATAACTTTCTTCATATATATAAAAAAGATGTCCGCCCATCTCACAAAGATGACAGGCGGACATTTTTATTTTTCCACTATCCGGAAATTACTGATGCTGTTCACGCAGCAAATCGTTCACAGTCTTTACCGGATTGAAAGTACTCAAAGGAACTTCTACGAACACGGTATTCCAGTCGCTCATTGAACCGTTCCACAAGCCCGGCAATTCGAGTGCCTTCAAGTCTTTTCCATTCTTTGACTTGTAAGAAATAAAGCCGGTAGCCTTATCCACATGTTTCAGTAAGTCGAACTTATTGCCCTTGTAGTCGCGAACGGCACATACCAAATCCACTGGATTGAAGTGTGTACCCTTTTCGAACATGGCTTTCTTTTCCGGGTCGTTCATGTCAATCTGTGAACTTTCCAGAATCTGCAAGGAAATGGTTCCATCCGGATTATAGGCCAGGAACGGACCACCACCCGGTTCGCCCACATTCTTCACCATACCGCAAACACGCATCGGACGATTCAGTTTCTTACGCAGATAGATGACCAAATCAGCATCTTCCAGCTCTTTCAAGTCCGTTCTGCGACAACGCAACTGCTGCTGTACGAAGCGGATAATGGTTTCCAGCTGTTCGTGGCTGTAATGTCCGCCATCCAGCAGTTCCAGGTATTCAAATGCCTGCTTCTGCAATGTAACCAATACACCGGCCAGCAATTTCTTGTAAGTCACGGTATCAGCTTTCAAGCGGTCGGGCACCACATTATCAATGTTCTTGATAAATACGATATCGGCATCCAAATCGTTCAGGTTCTCAATCAAGGCACCGTGACCACCCGGACGGAACAACAATTTACCGTCCTTGTCGCGGAACGGTTTGTTTTCCATATCGGCAGCCACTGTATCCGTACTCGGTTTCTGTTCAGAGAAACTGATGTGATAAGTCGTACCATACTTAGCCTCATATTCGGCAGCCTTGGCAGCCACCAGTTTTTCGAACAATGCACGGTGTTCGGTAGAAACAGTGAAGTGTACATTCACTTCCCCAGTCTTTCCGGCAGCATACAATGCGCCTTCTACCAGATGCTCTTCCAGCGGTGTACGCACGCCATCTGCATAACGATGGAACTTGAGCAAGCCTTTAGGCAACGCTCCATAGTTCAATCCTGCAGACTCCAGCAAGTTAGAAACCACCGCCTTGTAATTATGTTCAGACAACAGGGCATTGATGTTCTTTCCTGTATTATCCAAACAAGCCGCATTCAAGTCATTGTAGAATGCAAAATCATGAATGTGGTCGAAGAATTTCTTCTCAAAATCAGTAGTAGGTTTGTCATACTCAGCACCCAAGAATTCGAACATATTCTTGAACATACGGCTGGCAGCTCCTGAAGCCGGAACAAACTTGACGATTTTCTTATCGCCTGCCTTGTATGCATCCCATGCGGCAAGATACTGTTCGCATTCTTTCTCATCGGCTTTCATAATACCTCCGTTTTCTACGGAAGCTGCCGCTGAAAGCTTCAAGAATGGAAACCCCTTTTCAAAACAAGCCAACTGTTCGGCAATCTTTTCTTCCAAAATGCCCTTCTTGGCCAACAATTCTTTGTCTTCGTGTGTTAACATAATAGTTTTTTATTTAGGTAATGAATTTCTTTCTGTTTTTAGAATTACGTCCAAAAATATAAAAAATACGGGAAGAGTGCACCATATCAACAGAAAAAAAGTAACTTTACCCACAAACAGCAAAACGAGGAATTATGGAGAACAACGACTTTTTTACACAAGAGGAACACAAACAACTGATTCAACTCTACAAACGACTGCTGCGGTTGTCGAAAGATACATTACAAAAGGATGACTGCCACAAGCTGAAAACCCATCTGGTCAAGGCAATGGCAGAAGGTACCATTCCGCGAAATGTATTCCAGATGAATCCCATTATCAAGGATATGCAGACGGCTGTCATCGTGGCCGAAGAAATCGGCATGCGCCGCGCCTCGATTCTGGGAATCATGCTCCATGAATCCGTGAAATACAATCTTTGCAGTCTGGAATCGGTCAAAGAGGAATATGGAGAAGACGTGGCCGGCATCATACGGGGACTCGTCAAAATCAACGAGCTGTATTCCAAAAGCCCCATCATTGAGTCGGAAAACTTCCGCAATCTGCTCCTGTCGTTTGCCGAAGACATGCGGGTCATCCTGATTATCATTGCCGACCGTGTGAACCTGATGCGGCAAATCAAGAACAGCCCCAACGAAGAAGCTCGTCTGGAAGTGGCCAACGAAGCTGCCTATCTGTATGCACCGCTGGCCCACAAGCTAGGACTGTACAAACTGAAATCAGAACTGGAGGACTTGTCACTGAAATATACGCAGCACGACGTGTACTATCATATCAAAGAGAAACTGAATGCCACCAAGCAGGCCCGCGACCGCTACATCGAGGCTTTTATCGAACCGATACGCAAAAAGCTGGAAGATGCCGGACTGAAGTTCCACATGAAGGGACGTACCAAGTCCATCCACTCCATCTACCAGAAGATGAAGAAACAGGGATGTCCTTTCGAAGGCGTGTACGACCTGTTTGCCATCCGCATCATTCTTGATTCTCCGCTTGAAAAGGAGAAACAGGAATGCTGGCAGGCTTATTCCATCGTGACGGATATGTATCTGCCCAATCCCAAGCGTTTGCGCGACTGGCTGTCCGTGCCGAAAAGCAACGGATACGAGTCACTGCACATCACCGTGATGGGACCGGAAGGGAAATGGGTGGAAGTGCAGATTCGTACGGAACGCATGGACGAAATTGCCGAAAAAGGTCTGGCAGCCCACTGGAGATATAAAGGTATAAAGGGAGAAAGCGGCTTGGATGAATGGCTGAACTCCATCCGTGAAACGCTGGAAAACTCCGACAGCGACATGGAGGCCATGGACCAGTTCAAGCTGGATTTATATAAGGACGAGGTATTCGTATTTACTCCGAAAGGTGACTTGTACAAACTGCCGCAAGGGGCTACCGTGCTCGACTTTGCCTTTTCTATCCACTCCAACTTGGGATGCCGGTGTACGGGTGCCCGCGTCAACGGGAAAAATGTACAGCTCCGCCAGAAACTGAACAGTGGCGACCAGGTGGAAATCATGACTTCGAACACGCAGACACCGAAGCGTGACTGGCTGACCTTTGTCACCACGTCGAAGGCACGCAACAAGATACGTCAGGCCCTGAAGGAGATTGCAGCCCGTCAGACACAGTTTGCCAAGGAGACACTGGAACGTAAATTCAAGAACCGGAAGCTGGAATATGATGAGGCCATCCTGATGCGTCTGATTCGGAAACTGGGCTTCAAGACCGTAACCGACTTCTATCAGAGTATTGCCAACGAATCGATGGACGTGAACGACATCATCGACAAGTACCTTGACATGCAGAAGCGGGAAACCGAGCAGCGCGAAGAAATCAGCTACCGCAGTGCGGAAGGCTTCAACATACAGCAGCCCACCGACGCGAAGGACTACAAGGATGACGTACTGGTCATCGACCGGAACCTGAAAGGACTCGACTTTACGCTGGCCAGATGCTGTAACCCTATTTACGGTGACGAAGTGTTCGGATTCGTCAGCATCAACGGTGGTATCAAGATTCACCGTTGTGACTGCCCGAATGCCAAGGAGATGCGTTCCCGCTTCCCCTACCGCATCGTGAAAGCCCGCTGGGCCGGAAAGAGTCAGGGCAAACAGTATCCGATTACCCTCCGTATTATCGGCCATGACGACATCGGTATCGTGACGAACATCACGTCTATTATTAATAAGGAGAACAACATCCTGTTGCGCTCCATCAGCATCGACTCACACGACGGATTGTTCTCGGGCATGCTGACGGTGACCGTAGACGACAACGCCAAGCTGGAATCGCTGATAAAGAAGATTAAAACGGTGAAGGGCGTGAAGCAGGTAAACCGATAACAACACTTCAAGTTTGTTAATTAACCTGCACAAAAGTAACAGTTTCACGCAAAAGTAGTATCTTTGCGAAGTTGTCAGAAGTAAGGATTAAAATCAAAGAAAATGAAGAAAATTTTATTTACAACCTTATTATGTGTCATGAATGTATTGTTTGTCATTGCTCAGGGAACGGCAGAAATTACATTCGAAAAGACCTCATACAACTTTGGCTCTTTCTCAGAAAGCAGTCCGAAAGTAACTTGCAAATTCAAATTTAAGAATACAGGCGACGGTCCATTAGTAATTCATCAGGCTATTGCTTCTTGCGGATGCACCGTACCTCAATATCCGAAAGAACCCATCAAACCGGGAGAAAGCGGTGAGGTGACAGTCACTTACAACGGTGCCGGCAAATTTCCGGGACATTTCCGTAAGACCATCACCCTGCGTACCAACTCAAAGAACGAAATCACCCGTCTGGTAGTAGAAGGTGACATGACTCCGGCATCAGCCGACATCAATCAGTAACAATTCATCATTTTTCATACTTGGCAGGAGGAACATTTTCAACGATGTTTCTCCTGTTTTTTTATGCCCGAAAATACACACGGAAAAACGTCTTTGAGCCTGGAAGAAAACGCAAGGACGTTTCAATTGAAACGCAAGTACGTTTTAGTTAAAACGCAAGTGCGTTTGACTCCAAACGTAAGGGCGTTTTCCGAAGGCACAAAAATGAGCTCACTTTTGAATGAATATAAAGGATTTTTACTACTTTTGGACACCCTTAGGAATATTAATCAAATCAAAATGTAATATTATTCATGAAAGAGACACAAGAAAAACCGACGGGACTGCCCGAAAACGCATTCCGTCCGCTCAAACCGGGAGAGAAATACGAACCCCTCATGTCTCCCGGAAAAACGTATCCTGAAGTTAACTTCTGGTCTGTGACATGGGGACTCGTCATGGCCGTTATTTTCTCGGCTGCCGCTGCCTATCTGGGACTGAAAGTGGGCCAGGTGTTCGAAGCTGCCATTCCAATTGCCATCATCGCTGTGGGTATTTCCAGCGCCACCAAACGCAAAGGCGCACTGGGTGAAAACGTCATGATTCAGTCCATCGGTGCCTGCTCAGGCGTCATCGTGGCGGGTGCCATCTTTACCCTGCCGGCCCTCTACATCCTGCAGGAAAAATATCCGGAAATGACGGTCAACTTCATGCAGATGTTCATCAGCTCCCTGCTGGGTGGTGTGCTGGGCATCCTGTTCCTGATTCCCTTCCGTAAATATTTCGTAAAAGACAAGCACGGCGAATATCCTTTCCCGGAAGCTACGGCCAGTACCCAGGTGCTCGTGTCGGGTGAAAAGGGAGGCGACCAGGCCAAACCGTTGCTCATGGCCGGACTGGTGGGCGGTCTTTATGACTTCATCGTGGGAACCTTCGGCTGGTGGAACGAGAACTTCACAAGCCGCATCTGCGGATGGGGCGAAACCATTGCCGACAAGTTCAAACTGGTATTCAAGATTAACACGGGAGCTGCCGTACTGGGACTCGGTTACATCGTCGGACTGAAATATGCGGCTATCATCTGTGCCGGCTCACTGGCCGTATGGTGGATTATCGTACCGGGCATTTCCTTGTTCTGGGGCGACCAAGTGCTGAATGCCTGGAATCCGGACATCACGACAGCCGTAAGAGATATGTCACCCGAACTTATCTTCAAGGAATATGCCAAGAGCATCGGTATCGGAGGTATTGCCATGGCCGGTATCATCGGTATCGTGCGTTCATGGGGCATCATCAAGAGTGCAGTCAGCCTGGCTGCCAGTGAAATGAAGGGCAAAAAGGCCGAAGAGAACGTAGAACGTACTCAGAAGGATTTGTCCATGAAAATCATCGCTTTCGGTTCGCTGTTTACCCTGCTGCTCGTGGTACTCTTCTTCTATTTCGACGTAATGCAAGGCAACATTCTGCATACCGTGGTAGCCATTCTGCTGGTAGCAGGAATCTCCTTCCTGTTTACCACCGTAGCAGCCAATGCCATCGCCATTGTAGGAACGAACCCGGTATCGGGTATGACATTGATGACCTTGATTCTGGCCTCTGTCATCATGGTGGCAGTGGGACTGAAAGGTGCTACGGGTATGGTAGCTTCACTGGTAATGGGTGGCGTGGTCTGCACCGCATTGTCCATGGCCGGCGGTTTCATTACCGACCTGAAAATCGGTTACTGGCTGGGTAGCACACCCAAGAAGCAGGAAAGCTGGAAATTCCTCGGCACACTGGTTTCCGCAGCTACCGTAGGCGGCGTGATTATGGTGCTGAACGATTCTTACGGATTCACCAGTGGACAACTGGCTGCACCGCAGGCCAACGCCATGGCGGCAGTCATCGACCCGCTGATGAACGGTGTAGGTGCTCCGTGGCTGCTCTACGGCATCGGTGCTGCACTAGCATTGGTACTGACTTTCTGCAAGGTGCCTGCCCTGGCTTTTGCGCTGGGTATGTTCATCCCATTGGAACTGAACCTTCCGTTGCTGGTGGGTGGTGCTATCAACTGGTACGTGACCTCACGCAGCAAGGACGAAGCTGTCAACAACGCACGTGGTGAGAAAGGTACGCTGCTGGCATCCGGATTCATTGCCGGAGGTGCCCTGATGGGTGTAGTGAGTGCCATCATGCGCTACTGCGACATCAACCTTATCCATGAAGAATGGCTGGCTAGCCCGATGAGCGAATTGGTGTCACTGGTAGCTTATCTGCTGCTGATTACTTACCTGGTAAAAGCCAGCATGAAACTGAAAAAATAACTTTTAACCCATACGTCACATGAAAAAACTACTATTCATGGGATGGCTGCTGTTATCAAGCAACCTTTTTGCCCAAAAAGCCATCGAAATCAAGGTATGGCCCAACGGTGCACCGAACACTAATGAAATGACCCAACAGGTAAAAGACGGTCCGCTCTACGTGGAAGAACCCGTACTGACAGTCTATCCGGCAAAGGACGGAAACGGAATGGCCATTGTAGCCTGTCCGGGAGGAGCCTACTGGACCCTGGCCATGGGACACGAGGGACATGACATGGCCGACTGGTTCAACAGTCAGGGCATCACATACGCCGTACTCCGCTACCGCATGCCCAACGGACATAAAGAAGTTCCCTTGAGCGATTCACAGCAGGCACTTCGCATCATGCGTCAGCACGCCCAGGAATGGAATGTAAAAAAACTGGGCATCATGGGCTCTTCTGCCGGAGGACATCTGGCCAGCACCACAGCCACTCATTTCACCGATGCGGAAACCCGTCCGGACTTCCAGATTCTGTTCTATCCGGTCATCACCATGGACCCTGCCTACACTCACATGGGTTCTCACGACAACCTGTTAGGCAAGAATCCGTCGAAGGAACTGGAGCAGAAATACTCCAACGAGCTACAGGTCACTCCGCAAACACCGCCTGCCTTCATCCTGCACAGCAGCGATGACACAGTAGTGCCGGTGGCCAACAGCGTGAACTATTACACAGCCCTCGTCAAGAACAAGGTTCCTGCCAGCCTCCACATCTATCCGGTGGGAGGACACGGATGGGGATACAACGACAGCTTCCTCTACAAACGGCAATGGACAGGCGAACTGGAGAAATGGCTGCGCGAAATCAATAAATAAATTGCGCAACTCTTTGTAGAACAAAAGAAAAGTTGTACCTTTGCACCCGCTAATACGGGTTATTAGCATAATTCAAATCATTTACATTAAAAAACTAAATTAAAAAATGGCAACTAAAATCAGATTGCAAAGAAACGGACGCAAAGGATATGCGTTCTATTCAATTGTTATTGCAGATGCAAGAGCACCACGTGATGGTAGATTTACTGAAAAAATTGGTACTTACAATCCGAACACCAATCCTGCCACAGTAGATTTGAATTTTGAACGTGCATTACACTGGGTAATGGTAGGTGCACAGCCTACTGACACAGTACGCAACATCTTGTCTCGCGAAGGTGTTTACATGAAGAAACACTTGCTGGGCGGTGTAGCTAAAGGCGCATTCGATGAAGCACAGGCTGAAGCTAAATTCAACGCTTGGAAAGAAAACAAACAGTCAGGTCTGGCTGCTTTGAAAGCTAAGGAAGAAGAAGCTAAGAAAGCTGAAGCTAAAGCACGTCTGGAAGCTGAAAAGAAAGTAAACGAAGAAATCGCTAAGAAGGTAGCTGAAAAGAAAGCTGCTGAAGCTGCTGCTAAGGCTGAAGCTGAAGCTGCTGCAAACGCAGAAGAAGCTCCTGCTGCTGAAGAAGCTCCTGCTGAAGCTTAATTCTTCTTTCAGAAAAAGACAAACAAAAGACTGTCCTTGCAAAAGGATGGTCTTTTTTTGTGCAGAAATGTCGTATCTTTGCATCTCACCTAACTAATACCTGCCTTTTATGCATACCAAATACACCAATGGAGAAATATGGAAAGTGGCCTACCCTATCCTGATCAGTCTGATTATGGAACAGCTCATCGGTATGACCGATACGGCTTTCATGGGACGTGTGGGCGAAGTGGAACTGGGGGCCTCGACCATTGCCGGAGTGTATTATCTGGCTATTTTCATGTTAGGATTCGGCTTCAGCATCGGTTCGCAGATACTGATTGCTCGTCGTAACGGAGAAGGCAACTTCCGGATGATTGGCTCCATCTTCTATCAGGGGATTTACTTTCTGTTAGGCATGGCACTGGTCATGTTCACCCTGTCCCGACTATTCTCTCCCTGGATATTATCGCATTTGGTAGCCTCCCCGCGCATTTGTGAGGCAGCAGTGAGCTACATCAACTGGCGCGTATTCGGATTCTTCTTCTCGTTCGTGGCCATCATGTTCCGGGCGTTCTTCGTGGGCACCACACAAACCAAGACGCTCACGCTCAACTCCATCGTCATGGTGACATCGAACGTGGTGTTCAATTATATACTGGTATTCGGGAAATTAGGGTTTCCGGCATTAGGTATTGCCGGAGCAGCCATCGGTTCTTCACTGGCAGAACTGGTGTCTATGCTCTTCTTCATTATCTACACTACACGGAAAGTAGACTGCGCCAAATACGGACTGAACCAACTGGTGAGTTTCCGATGGACGGAACTGAAACGCATCATGGGCGTATCACTGTGGACCATGATACAGAATGCGGTTTCCATCAGTACCTGGTTTCTGTTCTTCATCTTTATTGAGCATCTGGGCGAACGTTCACTGGCCATCACCAACATTGTACGTAACGTATCAAGCATCCCGTTCATGACCATCACGGCCTTTGCCTCCACCTGTAGTTCCCTGGTCAGCAACCTGATTGGCAGCGGAGAAGCCCGCTATGTCATGCCCACCATCCGGCAGCACGTGCGGCTCTGCACCGGCATTGTCTGGCCCGTTATTCTGTTGATAGCCTGTCTGCCTACGTATGTGCTCCGCATCTATACCGACATGCCCGATCTGGTAGAAGCTGCCGTCCCTACCCTCTGGGTACTCTGCTCCAGCTACCTCTTCCAATGCGCCGGATTCATTTTCTTCCAGTCCGTATCCGGTACAGGTGACACCCGCTCTGCCTTCCTGCTGGAAATTGTAGCTCTGACCTGCTACCTGATCTTCATCGTCACGGTCATTCTTCTTTTGAAAATGGATGTAGCCGTATGCTGGTTTGCCGAACACGTGTATGCCGGAGCTATCGGCCTGTTAAGCTATCTCTACCTGAAAAAGGGAAGCTGGCAAAGGAAACAAATTTAAGGATACAAAAAAGGCTACTCAACAAATGACATAAAATCAGCCAACTAATTCACACACAAATCATTGCGAATTAGTTGGCTTTTTGTATCTCTAGATATTCCTCTGCAAAGAAGGTTTGGCCACCCCAACAGGAGAAATTCCGACTTCGAATTCAGTTTATGTTTTTACGACAGGACAAGAGATCGTTAATCAACGATATAATAAATGCACTATATTTCATAAGTTGTCTTTCATTACCTTTTCTTCCGAAATCTGATTGTCAACAGGAAGTTCTCCCACCTCTTTCTCCTGAGGAAGTTTCAACGTATAAAGGGCAGCATTCAGTTTACGAATCTGGTCACGTTTTAGTTTTCCCGGATTATAGACGAAACCTTCTACTACGACGATCCGACCGTTCGTTCGGTCCACACGAACATGTGAAACGAAAGGACCTCCCATAGCATCGTTCTCCATCTCCCACAAACCACGTACTTCATACGCATAATCACCCTGCACTGCAATGTTTCGAGCTTCTACAAAAATAGAATCGGCAGTCACCATATACATACCTTCTTTTGCTCCCGGAATGTGGGCTTTCATCACAGAATCTCGTTTCTCTATGAAATATGCCTTTGTAAAAGTTTCCTTGCTGGTATACGGATAAGTGTAGATAACAAAGTTCAAATCATTCAGATTGCTGGAAGCCCACAAGAACTGCTGGCCAACCTTGTACGAAGCCAGTTCTACCGGCATCCATATATCACAGTCAAACAAACTTTGCACCTTGGCAGACAAGACATCATTATGCTTCTTCTCCAACAATTTTACTTCTCGGTTCATTTCTGCACGGGTAAAAAAATCAATAATCACCTGTCCATTCTTGGATACATATTCGGCAAACTCTTCCTGATTCGGCGACTGGATAGTCATGATCATCTGTGGAGAAGAATACGCGTCACGGGTATATTTGAATTTAGTCTGAGTATAGATGTCCTGAATATCTACAATAATGATGTTGCGGAACAAACGGGTACTACGGTCAAAATACTCCGGACGAATTCTCGAAATCCGGAAAGAACGTTCCGGTTGGGGCAATCCCGGTACATCGGTATCAAGTACATGGAAAAGCGCGCTATCCGGACTGTTCCAACATTTGTCATCAGCGACCACCAATACCTCATAAGGCCTCCCACTGGATACCGGAGTAACAATACTTTTACCATCCTTCTGACAAGAAGTAAACACCGATACAACGAATATAAGACTTAAATAAAAGACAAAACGTTTCATAAATTCTAAAACTAAGTTTTCAAATACAGACTATTACACGAATCAATTCTAAAAACCATTCATGAGATTCAGTTTAAGCATATATCCTTCACGTAATGCCTGCTTGATATCATATACTACTCCTTCAGAAGCATCTGAAGGTACCTTCAATGACACTGAAAAGTTTTCAGCCTTATTTTCCTTACACCACTGCTTGATTTTCGAAGAAAGTTCATCCAGTGAAAAATCCTCCAACTCACCTACTATCACATTATCTTTCAAAAAACGGACTTCATATCCCGGCAACGGAACACTCTTATCGGCCACACCTGCCGGTACATCCGCATATGCTTTCGGAGAAGCATAATAGAAACGGGGAGTCAGACATTCATTCACCAATTTCTGAGGATAAGTTTTCGAAAGCTCCCGTCTGACCTCATCATACGCTTCTACCAATTTCTGCTTGGCGGCAGTAATAGCTCCCATCTTCGCATTGCGGTCTGCAACAATACGGACAACAATAGGAAACATTTCTTCTTTCTGTTCAGAATATAATTTGACGAAAGAGTCTTTCAATTGCTTCTTGGTCTCGTCCATCATGGTTTCATAATCAACAAACTTCTTCTTTGAAATAGGCTTTTCAGGTCCGAAAAGAAACTGATTCCGCTGGTTACAATACAATTCCAGCACATACGCCTTTTCCGACGAAATATGATCCAACATCAGGTTGTCTACATTCCGTTGCTGTGATGTGTTCCTCACCATTAATCCGGATTTTTCTTTTCCTTGCTTCTTCGTTTGAAGAGCTGCGCCATAATCCGCCACCGTTTCTTTTACTTCCGGCCTCGCAAAGGCATACACGACCCCTGCAGCCAGGGGTACGGCTAACAAGACACGTAGCCGGACCCACTTACTGTTTCTTTTTTTCGACATCATAGATATACGTTTTTTAAGTGAACTGTGAGTAAAGCCGCAAGCCATAGAGTAGAGCCTTGAGCCCACTGCTTTCCTCACCAATAATAATTGATATGTTTTTATATCGATGTCTTGATTCAACACACCTTCATCAGCCTGATACTCATGAACACCATTAAGTTCATACCTCAGTTTCCACACCAACGGATTCCACCAATGAAAGATTAGGATAAACTGTATCAACAGATTGTCATAACAATGCCCATACCGGCAATGCATCTCCTCATGCAAACGGACCGGAGAATATTTTTCATACTCCTGACTGTTCATGACGATATACGTTCCCCAGCTAAAAGGACGGACAGGAATATCGTACAACACCCATCGAAATCCATTACATTCTTTATATTCCTGCCGGCTTATCCAACGGAACAGACGGATATAGCCTACAACCCATTGCAAAAGAATGAAGGCACACCCTGACAGATAAACCACCATTGACAACACAAGCCAACCCCAATAATCGGCTTCCTTCTGAGTAATTTCCACCATTCCGGAAGCAGAAGCAGATATTACATCAACTGGCTGTTTCCATTCCTCCATAAGTATAAAAGGAGACCGCACTAAGGGTTCATGCTCTAATTCCAGAGAAACAAAAGGCAATAACAGACAAGTCAGCATTCCGCCCACCAGCACCCATCGGTTCAAAGAAAAGCGAGTGGTCGAAGCACAAAGCAACTTATAGAATCCATAGAGCAATGTCAGGCAGAAAGAGCTTTTCAGTAGATAGATTAAAAAGGCTACCATAGGTTCAAGATTTACGATTATTCTTCCCCTGCTCTATCTGAGCTATCAGCTGCTTCAGTTCCTCCAGGTTCATTTTCTCATCTTCAATAAATTGAGAAACAACCCTGGTATAAGAATTGTCAAAATATTGAGAAACAATCTCTCCGATAGCCGAACCCTTGTATTCATTTTCTGTTATTTTTGCTTCATAACGGTAGGTGTTTCCAAACGCCCGATAACTGACAAAGCCTTTTTCTACCAACAGCTTCACCAGAGTAGCTACTGTATTGTAATGTGGCTTCGGTTCCGGATAGAATGCCAACATTTCACGGATAAACAAAGGACCATGGGTCCATAAAATATTCATTATTTCTTCTTCTTTGGGTGTCAATTTCTTCATAAACAGGTCATTTAAGATTAATACAACACGAAGATATGAAAATTTCCAGATAAACTACTAAAAGTTTTAGTAGAACTACTAATATTAATAGTAATTAGCAATAAAGATAAAATATTCAAACGATTTATTGAAAACACAAGCAGATTTTGACAGACATGCCAAAACTAAAATGGAACATCCAGTAAATATCCCAATTTAAGAACATAAAAAAGGCAGGAGAGCGATTCACTTTCCTGCCTTTTTCTATATTTATCTCTTTACGTTCTTTCTTAAAACTCACTGGTGAAATGAAACTTGATGTGCTTAAAATCCATCTGTGCCATCTGAAGCACATAACCGCTATCGGCCAGGAACACATCGCGTCCGTCACGGTCTTTCGCCATATACTGATACTTACGTTTCTTGAAAGCTTCCAGTTCAGCCGGATCATCGCTTTCAATCCAGCAGGCTTTATACAAGCTCAAAGGTTCCCAGCGGCACTTCGCATTGTATTCGTTCTCCAAACGGTACTGAATTACCTCAAACTGCAACTGACCCACCGTACCGATAATCTTGCGTCCGTTGAACTGGTTGACAAACAGCTGTGCCACACCTTCGTCCATCAACTGGTCGATACCCTTGTTCAACTGCTTGGTCTTCATCGGATCGGCGTTCTCGATGTACTTGAACATTTCCGGAGAGAAGCTCGGCAATCCCTTGAAGTGCAACAGTTCACCTTCAGTCAGCGTATCGCCAATCTTGAACGTACCGTTATCCGGCAAACCGATAATATCGCCAGCCCAAGCCTCATCTACTGTAGTCTTGCGCTGTGCCATGAACTGCGTGGGTGATGAGAAGCGCATGGTCTTGTTATGACGTACGTGCAGGTACGGCGTGTTACGGGTAAACTTACCGGAACATACCTTACAGAAGGCTACACACGAACGGTGGTTCGGGTCGATATTGGCCGTAATCTTGAACACAAAGCCGGTAAACTTAGGTTCTTCAGGCTGCACCTCGCGTTCTTCTGCCTGTACCGGACGCGGACTTGGCGCAATTTCCACAAAACAGTCGAGCAATTCCTGCACACCGAAGTTGTTCAAAGCCGAACCAAAGAACACCGGAGCCAGTTCTCCTTTCAGGTAATCGTCTACGTTGAATTCCGGATATACCCCGTCAATCAGTTCCAGCTCACTGCGCAACTTTTCCGCCAGCGGTGTACCGATATGGTTGTCCAAATCCTCTGTATGGATGTCCACTTCCACCTTCTCCGTCACCACCTGCTTAGAAGGCTGGAAAAGGTTCAGTTTCTGCTCGTAGATGTTATACACACCTTTGAAGCGCGGACCACTCTCAATCGGCCACGTCAGCGGGCGCACATTGATAACCAGTTCTTCCTCCAGTTCATCCAGCAAATCGAACGGGTCCTTAGCCTCACGGTCCATCTTGTTGACGAAGATAATCACCGGCGTGTTACGCATACGGCAGACTTCCATCAGCTTACGGGTCTGTGTTTCCACACCCTTCGCTCCGTCCACCACGATGATTACACTGTCCACTGCCGTCAAGGTACGATACGTATCTTCGGCAAAATCCTGGTGACCCGGTGTATCGAGGATATTGATTTTATAGTCATGGTAATCAAACTCCATCACGGAGGTAGTGACCGAGATACCACGCTGCTTTTCGATGTCCATCCAGTCGGACGTGGCGGTTTTCTTTATCTTGTTTGATTTCACGGCTCCGGCCACCTGAATCTGTCCACCGAAAAGCAACAGCTTTTCCGTCAACGAGGTCTTACCGGCATCCGGATGCGCGATAATCGCAAATGTTCGTCTTCTTGCTATTTCCTGATTTGCCATATTTATTGTTTTAATTTTTCAATACATTCTGCCAGACTGTCCATCCAGTAAGGCACTTCCACGCCGTAGGTTTTCTTCAGCTTGGTCTTGTCGAGCACAGAATAGTGCGGACGACAGGCTTTCGTAGGATAGTCCTCTGTGTGAAGCGGAGACACATGGCAAGTGGTAATACCCGCCAAGCGATGGATAGCCTTGGTAAAATCATACCAGGAGCAGACTCCTTCGTTGCTGAAATGATAAATACCCGGCACGATACCCTTCTCCAGAGCCACAAAAATGGCCTGAGCCAAATCGCGTGCATAGGTCGGCGTACCAATCTGGTCGAAAATAACTCCCAAAGTCTCTTTCTCCTGCCCCAAGCGAATCATGGTCTTCACGAAATTGTTGCCAAACGTAGAATACAGCCATGCCGTACGAATCACCATCGTATTAGGACACTGCTTCAGCGCTTCCTGCTCACCAGCCAGCTTGGTAGAGCCATATACAGAATTCGGACACGGTGTATCTTCTTCCTTATAAGGAATATGTGCTGTACCGTCGAACACATAATCCGTAGACACCTGCACCAGCCAGCCGTTACGGCTCTGTGCTGCCTTGGCCAGATAGCCCGGAGCCACATGATTCAGTTTGTCACAGAGCTCCACGTTGTCCTCTGCCTTGTCGACTGCCGTATAAGCCGCACAGTTCACAATCACATCAATCTGATGAGTCGAAACGAAATCCATTACTGCCTGCTCGTCGCAGATGTCCAGTTCTGCCACGTCAGTAAAGAAATACTCAAAATTCTTGTGTTCTTCTGCCAGCAGACGCATTTCATTACCCAACTGTCCGTTGGCTCCCGTCACTAATATCTTTTTCATTTTCTGTGATGTTTTAATCCAGTTCCAAATCGCCTTCCTTATCCTTAATATAATATCCGGCCAGCATCGCCAGCAAATCACTGATGGCCTTCACTGCCTTCATGGTTTCTTCACTGATTTCCTTCTTCTGCAGCTTCAGCATCAGCACCCCATACATGGCATCGAAGCAAGTCTCCAGTTCGGGCACATCCTTGTCGCCACCCTTGGCACGCAGTTCCACAATAAAAGGAAGCACCTTGTAATACGCCGCACTGTAATACGGGAATTTAGGCGAACGCAACAAACGCAGGTGCAGGTCGGTCAGCCAGACGATGATGTTCTTGTTAATCTGCACGTGTCCCTTTTCCAGCACTCCCTCCTGCTGCATCATGTTAATCAAGTCTTCATACCAGCGGGCCAGTTCCTTCTTCTGCTCGTCGGTAGCCGGATAAGGCTCGATGATATTCTTGCGGATGCGTTCCATGTCGCAGCCGTTGGCACGAATCAAGTCTTCCACCTGCCACATATACAGCAGGTATTCGGCGATATTCTTTTTTTTAAGTTGTTGAGAAATATACATATCCTATCAAGAAAAAGATTTACCGGCAATGGCCAGGACGATTCCCACCACCGCCGCTATCATGACCACGACACCAATAATGCGGTTGAGCACCCAGATGCCGCGCAAATTAAATCGTGAACGTACTTTATTGACAAAATAAGTAATGCTGAACCACCAGCCCAATGCTCCCAAAATAATGGCCAGATAACCCACTAACTGGAAACCGATGGGACTGCCCGGCATGACAAACGAGAAACGGGCAAACAGACCGATGAACAGGAAAATAATCAAGGGATTGGACAGGGTAACAAAAAATGCCGTTACAAAATTGTGCAGATACGTTCCGCGCGTACCTGAAGACGGACGAAGTGACTTCACCGGATTACTGCGGAAGGTATAGATACCAAAAGCCAGCAACATGATGCTGCCCACCACCTGAAGAAAAATATGATGCTTCAGGATGAGTTCGTCCATGAAACTCATTCCGTATCCCGTAATCAACGCATAGCAAATATCACTTAATGCCGCCCCGACTCCCGTCACGAAACCAAACCAGCGCCCTTTGTTCAACGTACGCTGAATACAGAGCACACCGACCGGTCCCAAAGGAGCAGACACGACAATGCCGATAATCAATCCCTTCAGCAACAAATCAAGTATAGTAACCTGTTCAATCCAATTCATACTGCAAAGATGCTACTTTTTTACGAAAGTACCTACATTTTTATACGATTATCATTAAGAGCATGTCTGAAAAAACAACAATTTAAGAAACCCTAAAGAGATAACAGGAAGACATTTCCACATTTTTTACGTCTCCCGGTACAAAAACGTATGTTTCCCTGTCGGGAAACGTAGGGTTCCGCCATGAGAAACATACGTTTCCAGTCAGGGAAACATAAAACAGGCAAGCCCGCTCTTTCCTCAATAAAGAGAGGTTTGCGAATTTCTATCACACAAAGAGTACAGCCAGAATGCCCAGCCCTACCGCCACAATGGTAGAAATCAGTCCTGGCATCATGAAAGAATGGTTCAGCACGTATTTTCCGATACGGGTGGTACCCGTGGTATCAAAATTGATGGCTGCCACCACCGTCGGATAGTTTGGGATGAAAAAATACCCGTTGACTGCCGGAAAGAGAGCAATCAGCATATAGGGCGAAATGCCCAGCGCCATACCCAAAGGAAGCAAGGCACGGATAGTTGCCGCCTGACTGAACAGCAGGATGGACATGACAAAAAGCGCAATGCCGAAAAGCCATGGCATATCGGTCACCAGACCGAATATATTTTCCTTGATGACGGCAATGTTGCCCGAGATAAAGGTATCGCCCATCCACGCAATACCGAAAATAGCCACTACTGCCTGCATACCCGCATTAAAGACCGAACTTTTGGCTGCCTTCATCCCACTGGTGCCGGTCAGCAACAGAATCAGTGCAGCTACCGACAGCATGAGCACTTCAATGATGTGCGCCATCTGCATCACCACTACCCCCTCAGAGGTTTGGAATGACGGACGAAGACTATCTATGGAACCAAACAGCACGATGCCGACCGTGGCTCCTAAAAACAGCAGTACGGAGGTCAGCGCCTTGCCAGGATTGGCTACCTCAGCCGTACAATAATTGGCACCCGACAGTTCACCCGACTTCAAGCGTGCCTGATATACAGGATCATCTTTCAGCTCCTTGCCTACCCGCATGGAATAGAGCGCACCGACCAGTACGCCCACCAAGGTGCAGGGAATGGAAATCTTCAAAATATCAAACAAGGTAATGTCATATCCGGCCAGCATACTCAACAGGGCCACCGTAGCTGCAGAAATAGGACTGGCAGTAATAGCCTGCTGGGAAGCAATGACGGCAATCCCCATCGGGCGTTCCGGACGAATACCCGTTTCACGAGCCACTTCGGCAATGACCGGAAGTACGGAATAGGCCACATGCCCCGTTCCGGCAAAGAAGGTAAAAAGGTAAGTCACCAGCGGACTCAACAGCGTGATACGCTGAGGATGGCGACGCAAGATTTTCTCCGCCCATTTCACCATCAAATCCAGCCCTCCGGCAGCCTGCATGCAACCGGCAGCTGCAATCACTGCCACAATCATCAGCATCACATCAATAGGAGGAGTGGTGGGTTCAAGACCAAAGACAAAAGTAAGTACGGCCAGCCCCAAGCCTCCAAAGACTCCCAGACCGATGCCGCCTACACGCGCTCCGACAATAATTGCCAGTAACACAAACAGTAATTGTAACCACATAAACAGAAAGAGTTTTTTAATTTAAGGTGCAAAGATAGGCATATTCTGTGATAACTTTTATTTTTCTTCGTAATTCCGAGGATTTTCTCTACCTTTGTACCACTTTTAAAGCGCATTGAATATTCATTATAACATACAAGTGCTATGATTCTATTTTTCAGAACACCCACAAACAGTGTGATTGCCACGGAATGCAATCAGGAACTGAATGCTGAAGACGTCAAGAAACTATGCTGGCTGTACAGCGATGCCACTGTGGAAAACGAAGACAACCTGAAAGGATGGTTCATCGGCCCACGCCGTGAAATGATTACTCCATGGAGTACAAATGCGGTTGAAATCACCCAGAACATGGGTCTCAACGGTATCCGTCGTATCGAGGAATACTTCCCGGTGAAAGATGAAAACGCCGACCACGACCCGATGTTGCAACGTATGTACCACGGACTGGATCAGGAAATTTTCACGGTAGACATCAAACCGCAGCCTATCATATACATCGAAAACCTGGAAGAATACAACGAAAAGGAAGGTCTGGCGCTGTCACGCGAAGAAATGGACTACCTGATGAAGGTGGAAAAGGACCTGGGCCGCAAACTGACTGACTCGGAAGTATTCGGTTTCGCACAGATTAACTCTGAACACTGCCGCCACAAAATCTTCGGTGGTACGTTCATCATCGACGGACAGGAAATGGAGTCTTCTCTGTTCCAGATGATCAAGAAAACTACACAGGAAAATCCTAACAAGATTATCTCGGCTTACAAAGACAACGTAGCCTTTGCCGAAGGTCCGGTGGTAGAACAATTCGCTCCGGCCGATCACTCTACTTCTGATTACTTCATTATTAAAGATATTAAGACCGTTATCTCACTGAAAGCGGAAACTCACAACTTCCCGACTACCGTAGAACCGTTCAACGGTGCGTCTACCGGTACAGGTGGTGAAATCCGCGACCGTATGGGGGGTGGTAAAGGTTCATGGCCGATTGCCGGAACTGCCGTGTACATGACTTCTTATCCGCGTACGGACGAAGGACGTGACTGGGAAAACATTCTGCCGGTGCGCAAATGGTTGTACCAGACTCCGGAACAGATTCTGATCAAGGCATCAAACGGTGCTTCTGACTTTGGTAACAAGTTCGGACAGCCGCTGATTTGTGGTTCTGTTCTGACTTTCGAACACGAAGAAAACAACGAAAAATATGCCTACGACAAGGTTATCATGCTGGCAGGTGGTGTGGGTTACGGCACACAGCGCGACTGCTTGAAGGGTAGCCCCGAAGCAGGAAACAAGGTCGTAGTTATGGGTGGTGACAACTACCGCATCGGTCTGGGTGGTGGTTCCGTTTCTTCTGTAGAAACAGGACGTTACTCTTCTGGTATCGAGCTGAACGCTATCCAGCGTGCCAATGCAGAAATGCAGAAACGTGCTTACAACGTGGTACGTGCATTGTGCGAAGAAGACGAAAACCCAATTGTATCTATCCACGACCACGGTTCTGCCGGACACGTAAACTGTCTGTCTGAGCTGGTGGAAGACTGCGGTGGTCTGATTCACATGGACAAGTTGCCTATCGGCGATGAAACACTTTCTGCCAAGGAAATCATCGCCAACGAATCACAGGAACGTATGGGCTTGCTGATTGACGAAAAAGCCATCGAACATGTACACAAGATTGCAGAACGCGAACGTGCACCGATGTACGTGGTAGGTGAAACTACCGGCGACCATCGTTTTGCCTTCGAACAGGCTGACGGCGTACGTCCGTTCGACCTGGCCGTAGACCAGATGTTCGGCTCTTCTCCGAAAACTTATATGGTGGACAAGACTGTAGAACGTCACTATGAAAACGTTTCTTACGATGTCACCAAACTGAATGAATATTTGCGCCGCGTACTGCAGCTGGAAGCTGTAGCCTGCAAGGATTGGTTGACCAACAAAGTAGACCGCTCCGTAACAGGTAAGATTGCCCGCCAGCAGTGTCAGGGTGAATTGCAGTTGCCGTTGAGCGATTGTGGTGTGGTTGCCCTCGACTACCGTGGTGAAAAAGGTATCGCTACTGCACTGGGACATGCTCCGCAGGCTGCCTTGGCTAATCCGGAAGCAGGTTCTGTTCTAGCCGTATCCGAAGCACTGACTAACCTGGTATGGGCTCCGCTGGCAGAAGGAATGGACAGCATTTCATTATCAGCCAACTGGATGTGGCCTTGTCGTGCACAGGAAGGTGAAGACGCCCGTCTGTACAAAGCAGTGAAAGCATTGTCAGACTTCTGCTGCGAACTACAAATTAACGTGCCAACCGGTAAGGACTCTCTGTCAATGACACAGAAATATCCGAACGGCGAAAAAATTATCAGCCCGGGAACCGTTATCGTTTCTGCCGGCGGTGAAGTTTCCGACATCAAGAAAGTGGTTTCTCCGGTCATGGTCAACAAACCGAAATCTACCTTCTATCATATTGACTTCAGCTTCGACCAGCTCCGTCTGGGTGGTTCTGCTTTCGCACAGTCACTCAACAAGGTGGGCGATGACGTGCCGACTGTACAGAATCCGGAATACTTCCGCGATGCATTCCTGGCTGTTCAGGAACTGGTGAACAAAGGCTTGATTCTGGCCGGACACGATATTTCTGCCGGTGGTTTGATTACTACCCTTTTGGAAATGTGCTTTGCCAATACAGAAGGCGGTATGGAAATCAACCTCGACAAGATTAAGTGCGATGACATCGTGAAGATTCTGTTCGCCGAAAATCCGGGTGTAGTTATCCAGGTAGCCGACAAGCACAAGGCAGAAGTCAAGAAGATTCTGGAAGATGCAGGTGTAGGTTACGTGAAGATTGGTGTGCCGACCGAAGAACGTCACATCCTGGCAACTCTGCACGATGCAACTTACCAGTTCGGTATCGACTACTTGCGTGATGTATGGTATTCTACTTCTTACCTGCTCGACCGCAAGCAGAGCATGAACGGCTGTGCCAAGAAACGTTTCGAAAACTACAAGCAGCAACCGCTGGAATTTGTATTCGACAAGTCATTCACCGGTAAACTGTCGCAGTTCGGTCTCGATCCGAACCGTCGCACACCAAGCGGCATCAAAGCAGCCATCATCCGTGAAAAGGGAACTAACGGTGAACGTGAAATGGCTTACATGCTGTATCTGGCAGGCTTCGACGTGAAAGACGTAACAATGACCGACCTGATTAGCGGACGTGAAACACTGGAAGACATCAACATGGTAGTTTACTGCGGTGGATTCTCTAACTCCGACGTACTGGGTTCTGCCAAAGGATGGGCCGGAAGCTTCCTGTTCAACCCAAAAGCAAAAGCTGCCCTCGACAACTTCTACGCTCGTGAAGACACATTGTCACTGGGTGTCTGCAACGGCTGCCAGCTGATGATGGAACTGGGACTGATTACTCCGGAAGACAAGAAGAAAGGCAAGATGCTGCATAACGACTCACATAAGTTTGAATCCAACTTCCTGGGTGTAACCGTACCGATGAACCGCAGCGTGATGTTCGGTTCACTGAGCGGCTCTAAACTGGGTATTTGGGTAGCTCACGGAGAAGGTAAGTTCTCATTGCCTTATCCAGAAGACCACTACAACGTAGTGCTGAAATATTCATACGATGAATATCCAGGCAACCCGAACGGTTCTGACTACAGCGTAGCCGGTATCGCCAGCCAGGACGGACGTCATCTGGCCATGATGCCTCATCTGGAACGTGCTTGCTTCCCATGGGAAAACGCATACTATCCGCTTGACCGCAAAGAAGAAGACCAGATCACTCCGTGGATGGAAGCCTTCGTTAATGCTCGTAAGTGGGTGGAAGCCAACCGTAAAAAATAATCCAGTACGACCGGAACACGATACAAAGTGGAGGTGCACCTCAAGCGCACCTCCACTTTTTTTATCTTTTCTTCCGCACAAAGTCCGGGATTTCCTTCCCTACATCTGAATGGATTCCTTTATTCATTCCATAAAAAAACGGTACACAAATCTGACTGTTCAGATTTATGCACCGCCTGTATTCGAAGTCCCCTTACACGGATTTTCGTATCATATTCCCGCTTCGTTCGACTCTTATTGAAAAAGTTCCTTCAATTTCTCAGCCAAAGCCTCACCTCGCAAATTTTCACCAACCATCACACCGTCTGCATTAATCAGATACATTGTAGGTACAAATTTCACCTTATAGAGTGCAGCGACTCCTGTTTCATCTAGGAAGTTCGGCCAGGGAAGTCCCTCTTCTTTCAAAGCTTTCTCCCAGTCAGCCTTCTTTTGATCGATAGAGATACTTACAATCTCAAAACCTTTTTCACTATATTGTGCATACAGCTTCTTCAGGTTCGGAATCTCTTTCCGACACGGGTTACACCAGGAAGCCCAAAAATCAATCAATACATATTTTTTTCCTTGTCGCAATGTGGAAAGGGCTACTTCCTTTCCTGATTTATCTTTAACCTTGAAATCGGGTACCACCGTACCTTCTTTACCTGCCGGATAAAGTTCTTCTTTTACCTTCTGCCCGTAGTACGACTCCTTGGCAGCAGAAGACAATGCTTCATACCAAGGTTTCATATCTTCACTCAAATAGCTGGTAAACGAAATCATCATCAATGGCCCCCAGAATGAATCCTTGTTTGCCATGACTACCTGATGATACAGTGAATCTACAGTACCAAAAAAGACTTTATCAGCTTCAGCCCTGGCTTTTCCATCCGCACTCTGCCGAAGCTCCTTAATTTTCGCCTGATCCTTTGATTTATAAGCAGCCATCATCAAGCTGTCAAAAGCAGCAAATTTACGGGCATTAAGTGCATACAATGAATCCAGGTAGGTACGCGCAGAAAGTAATGAGTCGTAGCGCGTACTCAGCGGAGAACCCTTTACCGACAAAGAAGACAGATTATAGGAAACTCCCCCGTCAGATTCCTTCTTGGCCACCAGCTTTCCCGTAACCTCCATCTGGGCATTTTCCAACATAAGATTACGTGAACCATACGCATCTTTCACCAATAAATGAAAAGCTCTCGGCTCTTCCATTTTTCCTGTAAACACAAATTGCCCGTTAACTACCGTCGTATCGGCAAAAGGCTGTTCACTGTCATGGCTTACCGGTACCAACTGCACATGCGTACCGTCGGGCAAGCCTTCAATATTACCTTTCAACACATAGCCATCTACTTTCGGCTGACTGCCGCATGACAGCATCATCAAACCTAAAATGGCTAAACCAGAGATTTTCTTCATTTTCATAATAATGTTTATTTAGATACATTTTGTTCTATCGATCCGTTTCCAGGATTATTAAGAGCTCCTGCCGGGAAAGGCATGGTCCATAAATGAGACGTCGGACTCAAACTATATTCCTTCCCCTCATAAGTTTTGATTAAAGTACTAGCATACGTACCTTCCAGATTAAAACGACGGGCGTCTGCAAAAGGAACAATAGAGAATATCAACTCATTATCTTTGGTACGACGAATCAGAGAAAGAGCCTCCTCCAGTGTAGCAGCTGTAGCCGGCTGATACTTATCAGGACGAATACGGGTTATCCGCACGGAATTCAGAGTATTCATAGATTCAGCATAATCATTGTTCTGAGCTAACCGAGCCTGGCATTCCGCTTTAATAAGATACGCTTCACAAGTTGTCAAACCGCCATGATTGAAGAAGCCAGACTCCAAAGCCTTGTAATATGTATCATTATTGTCTACCTTCAATTTCCAGCGTGAAAGGAAACGAGCATCTCCTTCTTCAAAACGTTCAGCTCTTTCTACCGGTATGTTGTATTCATAACTATCAAAGTTTGACTGTACTCCATAACGCAAATAATAATTTTCCACGTAATCATATTGCATAGGGGTAACAATTTTGTCATAATTGTCCGGATCATCAATTGCCGCCTGATGTTCCTCATAAAATGCATTCCAGTCAAAAAGCTGATTATTCTGTTCCAATGCCAGGTTCGCATAGCGCAAAGCCTCGTCATAATTCTGCATCTGCAAGTACACACGAGCCAACAAAGCATAAGCAGCTCCCAAATTCGGATGAATAGCCGTCATGGATTGTGCTGGAATTCCCATCTCAATGGCTTCTTTCGTATCCTGTATGATAAAATCATACATTTCCTGAATAGAAACCTGCGTATAAGGAGCATCAATATCCGCACTGGCAATAAGAGGTACACTACGCTTCTCTGCTGCCGTAGCCTTGTCATACGTATCGGCATAATAATTAACCAGCACATCGTAACAAAGTGCACGTATCACTTTTGCATACGCCATCACTTCCTTTCGCTCTGCATCTGTAGCTTCTGTAGCTGTAGGTGCATTTGCGATAATCAGATTACAACTGGAAATAGCTCCATAAAGTACATAATAAGTCCCTTCATCCGCATTATTCAGCATAATACGGTCAGCCGATTCATCCCACATATAATTGGCCTGGCTCAAGCTCGGAGTATTCACCTTCGCATTTGTCAGATATACATCATTCAACAAATACAAGGCATTTTCTACAGGCGTTCTGCTGATGGTATACTGATCACGCAATAAAGCTTCAAAATCCGCCAAAGTCGTAGGTATCTTATTACCTTTCGGTGCAATATTCAGGTAATCATTACATGAGCTGCATAAAAAGCATGCCAATGTAATACAGAAATATATAATTCTATTCATAAGTTTCATATTACAAAAATCGAGGTTAAAAATTCAGATAAACGCCACACAGATAATTAGGTTTCGTATATCCACCAAGCAAATACTTGGCATTACTGCTCTTGGCTACCATAAATACATTTTCCATACCCAGCATGATACGTGCATTCTTCAAATATAGTTTATGACACACACTGGCAGGTATACGGTATGTCAATGACAAATTTCTTAGACGCCAGTTAGTAGCATCAATCACGTTAATGGACGAATTGGCATACATGCTTTGGTAGTTATAGTTGTACAATTCACTCTCAGATGAAATATAGCGCGGCACATCTGTGTAAGCCTCATCGCCCGGTTCACGCCAACGATTCTCAATGTCTTTACTCACTACTCCCATACCAGAAGAGATAAAAGCTACATTGGTATTACGCATCTTATGTCCTCCTTCAAACAAGAACTGAGCAGCCAGTTCCCAGTTCTTCCAACGCAAATTCGTATTAATAGAACCATTGTAAACCGGTACGGTAGTTCCCAAATAAACCAAATCTTCAATCTCAGGAGGAGTCATATCGGTGTATAGATTTCCTTTGGCATCGTACACCTGAGGAGTTCCCGTTTCACTCAGTCCGGCCCACTGGTATCCGTAAATCGCATTGTACGGATTTCCCACACGAGGATAAGCCGTCGGATAATCAATTACCAAATACGACACAGGAGCTTCTACATTAATATAAGTTACCTTATTCTTATTGTAGCCCAGCACACCGCTGATATTCCAATTCCAGTCGTTATTCCGAATTACATCTCCTGACAAGGTCAATTCAAATCCCTGATTCGTCATTTTCCCATTGTTTATAGAGTAGGTGCTATATCCCCATCCTTCTGTAGGAACTCCGTTCGTGTTAGCCAGCAAGTCTGTACCTCGTTTGTTATAATATTCAATAGAACCATTCAATCGATTTCCCAACAAGGCAAAATCCACTCCCACATTCAATGTAGTGGTCTTTTCCCAACGCAAGTTCGGATTTGGACGACTTGAAATAGTTCCCTGGATACCTCCTACCTGATTATTGTTGCTGTAGTAAGCAATCATATAAGGAGCAGAGTTCTTAGCAATATTACCTCCAATACCATAGCTTGCACGCAGTTTCAGCATATTTACCCACGATACATGGAAAAACTTTTCCCGATCCACATTCCATCCAGCTCCTACTGACCAAATAGGACGTTTCTGATATTTGGAACCTGTAGAAAACAGATTGGTTTTATCCCAGCGAATACTACCGCTTACCATATATTTTCCATCGTATGTATAAGCTGCGTTACTATACACAGACACATAGCGGTTAATCAGTTCACGGATATAAGCAAAATTCTGCTGTCCGAATGATGCATATCCCCATTGTCCACGGAAATTACTCAACGCTCCCGCATCAATCAAGCTATACGTAAGCAACTGAGGGTCATAATTATAAAGCGTACGATCATTATATTCCAGCTTATTTTCCCGTGTTTCAGTACCTAAAATCATAGTTACATCATGTACATCCGCAAATGTTTTATTGAAATCCAACTGCTGACGGAAATTATATGCATGTGTCGTATTGGAAGAAGTGAAAAAGATATTTCCATACGGCAAGGCAAAAGTGGATGTCCCATCATTATTGGAAGTAGAGAATGTATTCACTTTATTACGTACTTCGTAAGAGTCCTTGCTTTTCAGTTGTTCAGTCTTATATTCCGCATATTCATACTGAAAAGAAGCTGTATACTTCAGCCAGTCGGTAAATTTGAATGTCAAACGAGCAAATGTTCGGTTACTGAAATCACGGTTCTTAGTCTGGTTCATCTTTATTTCATCCAAAGGAGTAATATCCAGATTGTACAATCCGTTGTTATGCAGCAAATTCAAATTGTACAAGCTATAACGCTCCTCTTCTGTATTGGTGTAATACGTACCGTCACCATTTACCAGCCCGTTGTACGGCATATAAGTATATCCTGGTGAGAAAAGGTTAAATGACTGCGTAGTACCTTTCCCATAGTTCAAATATGTACCTACATCCAAGGTAAGCCAGGAAGTCATCTTCGTAGAATTCTGCAAATTGATGCCAATGGTTCTATTCTCTGAATACTTATCCTCCAGCTGATTGTTACGATAAGAAACAGACGCATTAAAAGTGTTCTTTTCGGTACCTTTACCAATATTCAGATTATATTGCTGTGAAAAAGGATTACGCTTACCGTATTTTTCTATATCCCGATAATACCGATAACCTTGTGAAGCCAAATTCGTCAGATTACTCTCCATCTGATCACGAGAGATGTGTCCCGCATAATAATTCAAGATATTCCGTATGCCAAGTGAAGAATAAGACATATTATCCAGCACCGTCTGGGCATAGCTTTGTACATTATCCCCACTCAAATGCGGATTCTGTCGGGCCCATTCACGCTCCAGCTCTACCATAGTAGAAGACCCGGCCAGATATTTGTCTGCATACGTGTCGTACGGCTGTACTGTAAGAGTGGCCGAGAAAGAAACATTCAGTTCATCTTTCTTAGCCCGTTTGGTAGTAATCACCACTACTCCATTCGCTGCACGTGCTCCATAAATAGAAGTAGCTGCAGCATCCTTTAAGACAGTGATGCTTTCTATATCTTCCATATTCAAATCGGGCACACTCTCAATCCAGTTTCCATAACCGTCGTTCGTAGTCTTTTCCACAGGAAATCCGTCAATCACATACAACGGAGTAGTCAATCCATTCATGGACGTAACTCCACGAATCTTGCCATCACTGTATCCTGCCACACGTCCTTCGAGCATAGAACCCATATCGCTCAAACGCTGTGTTTCCAATTTCTTGGCATCTACTTTTGAAAATGCCCCTGTGGCACGCTCTTTTGAAATAGTCTGATAACCTGTCACTACTACCTCGTCAAGCAGTTCTGTAGAAGGTTGAAGAGCAATGTAATAATCATTAGTTGCCGTCAGCTTAATGCGTTGAGATGTATATCCCAAATAAGAAGCCTCAATTTCCTTCGTGCCATACGGAAGTGTCAAAGTGAAATGCCCTTGTATATCCGTAATGACCGCTGCAATTGATCCTTTAGGGTCATCATTCACCTGTTTGACATGAGCTGCAGGAAGTGGTTCCTTGTTTTCATCTACTACAATGCCATGAATGGTACGGTTTCTCTGAGCATAAGCTGGAGAGACAGACAAGACCAACATAGCACACAGTAGCAAAAATTCCATTTTGAGCCGAATGTCGTGCAATACGTTTTTTTCCATACTTACATCTTTTTTAGAGGTTATAGACTTATGTCCTCAGACATTTTTACGATTCTCTCATTGCAAAAATGTAAAAAAAAGATATAACTTTAACAATAAAGACGTATCCAAGTTCGACAATTGTTACATTAGGACAACATTTTGTTATAAAAAGGCAGTATCATGCATTCTTATGCATAGACATTACCTTGTTACGGTATTGCTTGGGAGGAACTCCTACCGTGTTCTGGAATATTTTGTAAAACGTACTCATTGAATTAAACCCGACTTCTGCCGCTACAGCCTTAAGGGGAAGATCTGTTTCCGGATCACTCAATAAGCGAATAGCTTCATTAATTCGATAATTATTGATATATTGAGTAAAATTCTGTTGAGTTTGTTCATTGATGACTTGTGACAAATAAGTCCGGTTAGTACCTAATAAATCAGCCACCCGTTCCTTCGTCAAAAAATTCTCTTTATACACCGCATCTTCCTGCATAAGCTTTTCCAGACGCTGAAACAATGAATTCTTCTTCTCATTTGTCAGTGAAGAAGCAGCGTATTTTTCACTCATTGGAGACGATGCAGAAACACTCTCCTGTTGTGCTCGCAGTGAAGTAATGACTTCTCTTAACTGCTGTTCTTTTCGAATAGCTTCCTGATGCTGACAAACGATACGGGTATACAACTGATTTTGCCGTTTATAACGATACCACAAAGCAAACACTACCAGCAAAATAATGACCAAAGTACCCATTAAAGCCTGCTCCTTCTTTTCCTTTTGCAGCAAAGCCAGCTTACCCTTTTTAATCTCATTTGCCTGATGCTCCGTATCATATTTAATACGAAGTTCACTCAAGACTTTTTCTTTATCAGTATTAAAAATACTATCAGTTTCCTGCTGAAGCTTACGTTGCCAGGTCAATGCCTCCACATATTGACCCATATTCTCATAACAAGCCGATAAAGTGGTTATCACTTTATTACGATGAATTTCACAATTTTCCTCCTTAGTAAACGATAAAGCCTGAAAGAGCAAATCTATAGCTTCCTTGTTTCTCCCTTCTTCCGCCAGGGCTTTGGCATATTCATTCAACAACAATACCTTATAGGAGGTCTGATTAATATCATTTAAAGACAATCCCTTTTTATAATATTCTACGGCCTGCTCCCGATTGCCTTTTGCAAACTCAATCATCCCATAAATAGCATATACATTTCCTTGATTATAATATTCATTCTGCTTCATTATAAATTCAGCTTCTTGTATATAAGGTAAAGCCTTATCATATTCATGAAGCAAATAATACATATAAGAAGCATTTAACGCTCCTATAAAAATAAGGTAAGCAGAATTTAATTGATGCCCTAACTCATAAATCTGTAAAGAATAAGTAAGTCCAGTAGGGTCATCTTTCAAATAATAGATACTGGAAATATTACCAAGCAAAATAGCTTCCAGTTCTTGATACTGACATCGATGCGTAGCTTCTATCCCTTCAAAAAAATAATGTAATGCTGAATAGTAATCCCTATGAATATTGCTGGCATAAAGTCCCATTCCATTATATATAGAACATAAAGCAGAATCATTCTTCTCACTTTCGGCCAATAGTTTAGCTTGCCCAAGATGATTTATTGCAGTACTATCTCCCAACATAATATATGCCTGCCCCAATCCAATATGTGCATAAAGAATACCAAACTTATAATCTTGCTTTTCATATCCTATCTTAAACAGTCTTTCCCCATATTCTATGGCTTTATGATAATCGGCCTTATGCAAATAAAGAAAACATAATTCTTTCAAGGCTCTCATATCTTCAGGATTGCGCTTCAATATCTGTTCCTGCTGCTGAATGGCAGGAAGAATCGTTTCTTGTGCAGGAATCCGAACTTGTATTCCAATAATCAAAAAAATAATTAGTATGTATTTTAGTTTCAAATTCATCCAGTTATTCTCTCTCCTAATATAACACTTTTATCACACAAAGACATATTTCAGTTCATTTTGACACCCTACAAATAATTATAAAATCTTTTTGCAGTATTTATCTCTCTGTTTTATTCCATGCAAACTTACAGAAAATCTTTCTTTTTATACCCATATCAGCAGAAAAAATCAAGGCAAATACCCCAATGACTCTTTTACACTTCCCTCTTGAGTTGGATATAAAAACATTTAAGGAACAGAAACAAACGACTTTACCATAAAGATTTTTATTGCAAAAAGAGGAAGTATTCTTTCATCCCCTTTATTTATGTCAAAAAAGAATGCATTTATGTTGGATTTTGTAAATATAAACCGTACTTTTGCTTGCGTAGCTAAAAAGAACATTCAAAAAACTTATAAAATAAGATAACCATGAAAGAAATAGACTGGTCGAATCTGTCTTTCGGATACATGCGGACAGATTACAATGTACGTTGCTACTATCGCGACGGAAAATGGGGAGAACTCGAACTCTGTTCAGAAGAAACATTGAACATTCACATGGCTGCCACTTGTCTGCACTACGGACAGGAGGCTTTCGAAGGACTGAAAGCTTATCGCGGAAAAGATGGTAAAATCCGTATCTTCCGTCCTGAAGCTAATGCAGAACGTCTGCAAAGCACTTGCCGGGGTATCCTGATGCCAGAACTTCCGACTGAAAAATTCTGTGAAGCTGTGAAGAAGGTAGTAAAGGCCAACGAACGCTTCATTCCTCCATACGAAAGTGGTGCTTCTCTTTACATCCGTCCGCTGCTGATTGGTACAGGTGCACAAGTAGGTGTACATCCTGCCAGCGAATACATGTTTGTAGTATTCGTTACTCCGGTAGGCCCGTACTTCAAAGGTGGATTTGCCACTAACCCATACGTAATTATCCGCCAGTACGACCGTGCAGCACCACTTGGAACCGGTACGTTTAAAGTAGGTGGTAACTACGCTGCCAGCCTCCGCGCCAATAAAATGGCACACGATGCAGGGTATGCTAGTGAATTCTATCTGGATGCAAAAGAAAAGAAATACATCGACGAATGTGGTGCAGCCAACTTCTTTGGTATCAAGAACAACACCTACGTTACTCCGCTGTCTACCTCTATCCTGCCCTCTATCACCAACCGCAGCCTGATGCAGCTGGCTGAAGACATGGGAATGAAAGTAGAACGCCGTCCGATTCCGGAAGAAGAACTGACGACCTTCGAAGAAGCAGGAGCTTGCGGTACAGCAGCCGTAATCAGCCCTATCGGCCGAATTGATGACCTGGAAAACCAGAAATCATACGTTATTGCAAAAGACGGCAAACCAGGCCCTATCAGCGAAAAACTATACAACAAGCTGCGTGGTATCCAGTACGGTGACGAAGCTGATCCATACGGATGGGTAACTGTATTAGACTAATAATTATCCTTTTTACCATAAAAAAGTCCGAAGCAAAACACGTTTCGGACTTTTTTTATAATATACAACTTCTGACATAGACTATCTCTTCTCAAACGAACGGAAAAAGCGTAATAACTCTCCATTCGCCCGATTATCGATTTCCGTCTCTCGCATCTCTTCAAATAAATTCAGGGTAGAAGAACATTCCCCACAAATATCAATACCTATGACCCGCTCTTGCCGAAACACAACGGCCAACAACTGCTCCAGTTCTGATAAAGTCAGTGAACCTTGATCCCAGTTGGTTATCGCAGAAGAAGGGTCCAGCACATCCTTGTCGATAGAAATATAGACAGGTTCACTCACATGCTCAGAGGCAAACGCTTTCCAGCCTGCTTCCTGATCCAAAGAAGATTCACTATAAAAATGAATACGGTCGCCATATTCCTTTGGGACTTCCTGCAGCAAACGGTCTGAAGCACCGGCTATAATTACCTTCTTACAATTCGCATTCGTATCAAGCACATCTTTTACCCAGCTTCCACACGACAAGATATGCTCAAACAAAGGAGGCTGCATGTCAGGATGATGATCAAACACCAGTAAAGCAAATGGAGTAGCCAGCTTGTCAGTCCAGAATTTCGTCACATAATGATAGTTTCCTGAATCTATAAAATGAATTCCCTGCGGAGAATAATCTGCTATCATGCGCTGCAAGGCAGAAGCACCTTCTTCATCACAATAACATTCAGTTCCATTCAAATGCTGGCAGTCCAGCCACACAAACTGACAATTCCGGGCAAAAGACTCATAATTGTAGACTCCTGTAAAATTCATCACAACCACCGGCCTCGAATTCCGGCTAAATACTGCTTGAGATTGATGATTCATATACTTTCCTCCCATTCTTCAAAATACGCCTTAAAAACGAGGAAAAGAGACTGACATCGGAAACTCTTTTCCCATTGTCTATAGGCTATAAACAGAAAAAAGCTGTAACCAAATAGTTACAGCTTTTTATTTCGGCACGGGAAGAGAGGCTCGAACTCTATGGAAACTTTCCCCCTCCTTCCCTGTCTTGATATTCAAGCTGTTACGTTTTCGAATTATGTGATTATTTTATATTGTTTGTCCCAAATCTGTCCGACTTTCAGTGGGGTTAACCAACTGATTCATTTGCTCTAAGAGTAGAATTCTTTTATCTTTCTCTTCAAGCAGACGTTCCAGCAATTCGATTTTTTCTTTGTACTGCTGCTCATTATCTCCATGAGCTGATGGATAAGCCTTGAAAGGTTTCTCCCGTTCAAAGAACACGTCCATCGACACCCCGAAAAAATCCGCCACTTTCTCCAGACGTTTCACAGTGGGATTCCCGTTGACAATCTGAGCCAAAGAAGCATTGGCTTCAGTACCAAGGTATCTTAAAAGTTCCTTGTTTGTAACCTTCTTATCTAACAATAATTGTTTGATAACATTACCATTATACATTGTATTATCATTTTTATCTCTTTCAAAAAATATATCTATAGATACATTGAAAAAATCAGCAATCTTCTCTAATGTATTGCAGTTAGGAACGTTTGTTCCTTTTATTATATTATCAAGAGTGGCTTTTTGTATATCAGCATAACGATAAACATCAGCTTTCTTAACCTTCCTCTCTCGTATTAATTGTTCTATGATATATCCTTTGAACATACTTGCTTTAATTCTTATTTAATAGAATTTGTATTGTACGTTCCTTTTCAGACAACAATTCTTTAAGATGTTCAATTTCCCTTTGACACTCGTTCAATCTTATATCTCCTGAAACTAGATTTCCATTACCATTTACACTATGACCTATACTTGAATGAGTCATTTTCTCACTATCAAAGAAGTAATCCATTGATACTCCGAAAAATAATGCTATCTTTTCTAATTTCTTTGAACCTATATCTGAGCCTTTTAAAACGTTTTCTAGAGTTTGCACAGATATACCAACCTTTTCACAGAAACCCTTCTTAGTCAATCTGTTGCTCTCTATTAATTCAACTATTCTTTGAGGTACAAGCATATATTATTTAATTTTTAGCCATTCTAAATATCAATAAATATTGAATTTACAATAAACAATACTTTGATTATTATCAATAAATCTTTAAGTTTGCACTATAAATTTAATAATTAAATCAATAGCAAATAATATAATCATCTAAAAAGTAACAGAAATGGTAATATCTAACTATTATTTATCTCTATCGGGTAAAGTGAAAAGTAAGTTCATTCAAGATGTGATTGAATTGTGCGGAATATCCTACCCTTCTTTCTTCTACAAGATGAGAAACGATTCCTGGACCAAACTTGAACGCGAAGCGATAGAGAGGTTTATTCAAAAAGAAAATGAGAAATCAAGTTGAGTTCTACAACACGCCATCAGGCTATGTGATGTGTGATGACGGCAACTATACCACCCGGCTATCAGAATCCAGCCGGGAAGTAGTAGATGAATTACTGGATACTATACGAGAGTGTTATTCCGATGCGTACCACGCACTTGAACAATGCTATTCCAAATCGCGCAAAAATTCCAGGTACCAAAAATTCAGAATAGTGAATCGCTTCATACGGTGTAATTGCGGAGAACTGGATACCCAAAAGATAGATTTTATCGACGGGAATATCAACATCGAGCAAGTACATTGTCCTCTGAGAGGTTCCGGTGACTGTCAGTATGAGAATGTGATATGCAATCCTAAACGTACATCAGTCCTGACCACAAGACAGCTACAAATAGCAGCTGCACTAGCCGAAGGACTTACCCCGCAGGAAGTATCTGACAGATTATATATCTCAATCCATACGGTACACAATACCATACAGGCAATTAAGGTAAAACTAAACCTCAAGAATACAAGTCAAATTATTACCTGGTATAACAATTTTGAATTATGATAGATACTTTATTAATAGCTATTGTAATGGTTACAGATACCACTACAATGAAAACAAGATTCCAATCTGCTTTTCGGGGTGTCGATATGGTATTCAAAGTCAGAAAAATGGTATATGAAGAATAAAAAAAACAGAGTAAAATATACTGGTTCCCTATTAACGTTTTCGAGAAAAAGGAGGATTGATTATGGCATGTAATTGTTTTGAAGAAGCAAAGGAAAAAGTGAGAGAGACCACAGGTGACCCCCATGCAATGATACGAGGTGTATTTACGCCTATTAATGGAAAGATACGTTTACTTCCTTCTATAGAGGTTTTATATCGAAAGAAAAAGAAGGATGGTACCTTTTGTAAAAGTCAAAGTAGTATTGACTTAACTTACCAGTACTGCCCTTTTTGTGGGAAGAAAATTATAGAGGATGACTGATGAAAATATAGTAGTATGGAAAAAATAAGTTTTTTATGCGATAAAGAAATTACTGATATACTAAAGATGACAATCGAAAAAACGCATAATAAATGTGTATTACGTATCATAAAGATTGAGGAGCATGCTGAATATAAGGATATGTCGAAATTTACTGTTGAATATGCCGATCCTTGGCTTTTGATTGGCTTGGGAGAAGAAATAGCAATATCTCGTCTGGTAAAAAGAGGAATATTATGACAGACCGTACAAAAAATACCAATCCGGAAATATCGGCCAAGATAGCCGGTATCGGTTATCTCTCTCCAAGAGGAGAAGAACTGAAGGAAGTGGCCCAGATGGAACTTAGCTTTGTCAGGGAACATATTCAAGGCTACACAGAGAATGAACGGATATTTATTCTTGATGTGCTGAATGGGTACATAGCAGGAGTTTTATTAGAGAATGAACAACACGAATTAAAAGGATGAGTATGGGAAACATGAAATTACACAAAATGGAAGAATGGGAATCCGTCTTCCATACAAAACAAATTGAGCACGTCTATTACACTTCTGACATGCTAGTACGTAAGGTGACCGGTTACATCATAATATGCCGAAAATCGTTGAATAACGGTATCTCAAGAAATACACCCCGACGAAAACGAGTCCGATGGGATGGCTATGGACGCTGTTACAACATCAACAACAATATCCGTCTGCGTGACCACGACATACACTTCTAATCTATCTTTTATAAAACCGGCAAATGCCTGATATTTGCCGGTATCCAAAACACTCTAAAACATGATTTCCAACTCAGACATAGAAAAGATTCTTGACCGTGCCGACATAGTAGACGTAGTAGGACAATTCGTCCAGCTGCAACAGTCCGGAGTCAGATACAAGGCATGCTGTCCGTTCCATCAGGAAGACACCCCTTCCTTCATGGTAGACCAGGCACGCGGCTTATGGTACTGCTTCGGTGCTTGCAAAGAAGGTGGCAACGTCATTAAGTTTGTGGAGAAAATAAATAACATGAACTTTCCAGAGGCGTGTCACTGGCTGGCCGACAAATACGGCATCGATATAGAAGACAAGAAAGAAGAGAAAAATCCGGAAGAGCTAAAGGCGATTCGCAAACGTGCGTCCATGTTCGCAATAAATGAATTTGCGGCTCAATACTTTCTTGCGAACCTGCAAAAAACAGAAGCTGACGCTGCACGGGCCAAAATCAAACAGAGATGGGGTGAGCAATATCCTCAGGAGCAGGGTATCGGTTACGCACTTCCTTCCTGGTCCGCTTTTGCAGACGCAGCCATCAAGGCCGGATACTCTGCCGACCTGATGGTAGAGTGCGGACTGATCCGGAAGCGCAAGGAGGGTGATGGATATTATGACTTCTATCGTGACCGTATCATGATACCCATCCGCGACCGGTTCCGGAACATCATCGGGTGGACTGCCCGCGACATGAGCGAAGTGGATGGCACTCCCAAATACCTCAATTCTTGCCAAAGCGATATATATGACAAGTCCGACAGCATATTCGGTATTGACAACGCCATCAGGCAGGCTGCCAAAGAAGAAAAGTTTTATTGTGTGGAAGGTGCCCCCGATGTAATGCGCCTGCAATCCATCGGAATAAACAACACCATTGCCTCACTGGGTGCTGCCTGGACAAAGAAACAGTTCTACCAGATTAAAAGGTATGCCACTTCCCTTTGCTTTCTTCCGGACGCGGACGCCATCAAACCAGGCGAACAATACGGTACCGGAATAGCAGCCGTCATCAAGTCCGGCCAACTGGCTATGGAGTGCGGTTTCTCCGTATCCGTTAAGGAGATTCCCTGTGGTGAAGGAAATACGAAAAATGATCCGGACTCTTACTGCACCAGCCGTACCAAGTTCAAAGACCTTGACGAAGTAGATTTCATCACCTGGTATGCCGGATATGCTTTCAAGACTGACGGTACCACCGAGGACAAAAGTTCAGCCGTATCCAAGATTGCCCAGATGGTGGCCATGGTTGGCGATGAAGTCAAAGAACAAATGTACCTGGAGCAGCTGAAGAAAATCTATAACCATAAGAATCTTTGGCTAACGGCCATCAACCGTGAAAAGAAGAAAATTTCCGAATCCAAGGCAGACAAGACACAGACCATCAACCGGGACCTGCTGGCCAAATATGGATTCTTTGAGTCCAACAACTGTTATTACTCGACCAACGACGGGAAAGAATATCAGTGGTCAAACTTCGTGATGCAACCGATGTTTCACATCAAGGACTCTCTTAATCCCAAGCGATTGTACCGCATCAAGAACCAGAACCGCCAGGAGGAAATCGTGGAGATGAAGCAAGAAGATCTGGTGTCGTTATCAAAGTTCAAACAGAAGGTCGAAGGACTGGGTAACTATATCTGGCTGGCTACCGAAAAAGAAATGACACGCCTGAAGATGTATCTTTATGAACAGACGGAAACCGCAGTGGAGATTACCCAGTTAGGGTGGCAACGCAAAGGATTCTATGCGTTCGGCAATGGAGTATTTGACACCGAATGGCACCCGGTAGACGATTATGGCATTGTTCGCCTGGGCGATAAAGGAAACTACTATCTTCCGGCCTCCAGTCTGATTTACCGGGATGATGACAAACTGTTCCAGTTCGAACGACGATTTGTCCACCTGAACTACTCCGGCATCTCCATGAGAGACTACTTTTCCAAACTGGTAGGAGTTTTCGGAGATAATGCAAAAGTGGGTATCTGCTTCCTCCTGGCCACATTGTTCCGCGATGTGATTACCGGTTATACTAAGAGCTTCCCCATCCTGAACCTGTTCGGACCGAAAGGTTCAGGAAAGTCAGAGCTCGGTCACAGCCTGATGTCCTTGTTCATTATCGACAACACACCTCCCAACATTCAGAATGCCACTATCCCGGCACTGGCCGAACTGGTAGCACAATGTTCAAACGCCCTGGTACATATTGATGAGTTTAAAAATAACATTGACATCGACAAACGCGAATACTTGAAAGGTTTATGGGATGGAGCCGGGCGCAGCCGTATCAACATGGACAGAGACAAGAAGCGTGAGATAACAGCCGTTGACTCAGGAGTCATCCTTTCCGGACAGGAGATGGCAACAGCTGATATAGCTCTCTTCAGTAGACTTATATTCCTGACGTTTTCCAAATCAGAATTTACTGATGCGGAAAAGAAACGATACAGCGAACTGGTAGACATTCGCAAACGAGGCCTGTCACACCTGACCCTTCAGATATTGCGTCATCGGGCCAAGATGGAGCAACAGTTCGTCAGCAACTTTCATTCCTGTTTGTCTGACATTATTGAAGGACTGGGGGCAGAGAAAGTGGAAGACCGAATCTTGCGTAACTGGATCATACCGCTGGCAGCCTTCAGAACGCTCGAGGGTGTACTTGACTTGCCGTTTTCATACCAGGATATTCGCAAGGTTACACTGGATGGCATAGTCCGTCAGAACGCAGAATGTAAAAGCAACAATGAATTGGCCAACTTTTGGAATGTGGTATCTTATCTGCAGCAGGATGGTGAGATATTTATCGAAGGTGACTACCGTATAGAATATGTCAATAAGTTCAAAAGCAACCTGATAAAGATTGAGCAGCAGTATCAGGAACCCAAGGCCATCCTTATGATGCGCAAGAACCGCATCTTCATGCTGTATAAAAAATTCGGCAAGCAGGTTGGCGATTCAATTCTTCCGGAAGGCTCGCTGGTGTACTACCTGGAGAACTCCAAGGAATACATGGGTAAAAAGAACTCAGTCCGGTTCAAAAACATACAGCGTGGTGTGGAAGTTCAGAAAATGGAAACGACTCCCACCGGAGGAATATCCTACAAAAAGACTTCGACACCGGACATTGCCCTGTGTTTCGATTACAAGATGATTAAGGATACTTATAATATTAACCTCGAGGTAGAGGTGGAAGGCAATGAGACCACAAGTGATGATTTAGATGAGTAATAAAAATGGTTTTAGAGTTGTAGAAAGGCGTGGCGTCGTGAGGACGCTGCGCCTTTTTTATATGCCCGGAGCAGTACTCACCCTTTTTCAAATGGGGTGAAAAAGGCTTCTACACTTTCTACACCTTCTACAATGTTAATAATGAGATATTTATATATTCTACATACATTCTACAAACCTTCTACAAAATTCTACAAAATGCCGTTTTTGTTAAAACCTTCTACAAATTACTTCATTTTCTACATAATTTCTACAATTGTAGAAGCCTTATAAAATCATAAACTATTGATTACCAATATATTTTATTTTCTGTAGAAAGTGTAGAAGGTGTAGAAGGCAAAAAGTATGTCATATCTGGAAATATACTTTTTGCTTTTGGAGCACATTAATAGCATATTTATTTATCTAAAAAATAATATATATATTATATTTGTAATAGATAATCAATTCATTATGAGCCACATTGTGTTTTATATCAAACTGGAGCCTTATTTAAAGCAATGGCTTCACAATAGCCTGGGAAATCCGGTGGTATTTCCACCGCAGAGTAATGAGAATGCTGTTATCCGCCGGTTCCTCCGGAAAAGGCCACCGGAAGTTCAGCCGGAAATGGCAGAAGACGAATTGACAGCCATCGTCATTCCCGACAGCAAAGCCAAACCGCCGCAATATTATAACTACCTGGGCAAAAAAGCCAAAGCAGCTGTAAAGGAGACCATCGAAGACCTGTTCCGGGCGAACCTCTGGAATGAGATGAGCGACCTGACTAAGCGCGATTGCGGCCTGAACAAGACCATCGCTGCCTGGTGTGAAATGCACGGCATCGATGACGACTATTCGGAGACTGTCAGACAGAAATACTACCGTATGAGGACCAGTTATAGCCGGAGAGGTATCTTTTTAGGTTCTTTAACCAGAAAACACTCGGATGAGTAGGCCGTTTTTGTACAAACCCAAACAACACCGAACACACATAATCTAATAACGATAATCATGGTACATCTGATTCAGAACATTAGAAAAGTAGAATGCATCGAGGCCTATCACCTTCAGCATTCAGACATCATAGCCGACCGGGGAGTATGGCTGAATGTCTACCAGCAATTCAGCCCAATTTCAACCATCGGGCTGAGTTCAGTCGAGATTTCCGACAAAATCGAGAACAAACAACGCATTTTCACCACCAAACTCACCATGTTCCGGTCAAAGAAGCTGCTACCTGGTGCCAAAAAGTTCTGCTTCAAGGTAACAACCGTCACCGGCTCCCAGTTCCTGATTGGTTCATCCGAAAAGCCCTACCCCGTCATACAAAACGAAGAGACTTTTCCGTCCGCAGCCAGTGGACGGGCAGGTGTTACCGTCACAGTAACCCTGACCTCCCCTATTCCGATGCTTGCCATATTAGATTAGAGTCTTTTTATGCAATATATATAAGGTATAATATTGCGTAGACTAATTTTCGACAACATGGATTATAGTATTAGTATTGATTCACACATCGGTCCTTGGGGATATTCAAAGAACTATATCCGAAGCCAGATGTCAGGTTTGAAAAACAAACCTGTCAATGTGCGTGTTTCGTCCCTCGGTGGCTCGGTAGACGATGCGCTCGACATCCGGCAGCAGTTTCTTGATCACGGCAACGTGACTTGCTACCTGTATGGATACGTGGCCAGCGCAGCTACCATCCTGGCTACCGGTGCCAAGAAAACCTGCATGTCCAGATATGCATTCTATCTTATTCATAAGGTGTCAAACTGGGTGGATGCCTGGGGCAACTACAACGCCGACCAGATTCAGCAGCTTATCGACGACCTGAAGGCCAACAAGCTGGAGAATGACAAAATGGACTTGGTGCTGGCCAACCTCTACGCCAACAAGTGCAAGAAAAAAGTAGATGACATTCTTCCAATCCTGAAAGAAGGACGATGGCTTACTGCCCAGGAAGCACTTGAATACGGATTCATTGACGAAATCGTAGAAGACGGCTCAAAACTGAACTTCGACGATGCCATGAAGACCCGCTTCAATATGTTCCATCTTCCGGCATTGCCTTCGATGGAGGACAAGACCGAAAGTCCGGAAGCAGAAACCGCGCCCAGTTGGTTCAACAATTTCGTGAACAAATTCTTCAAGGGACACCAGCCGGATACTCCACAGGCACAAAATAAACCACTCAATCATTCAACAACACAAATGAAAAAGGATTATCAGAAAGTCAATTCCATCTTGAAAATCGAGGGTGTGGAAGTTGACAAGGATGGTAAGGTAACGCTTACCGAAGAACAGGTCAAGGCCCTCAATGACCGCATCACCAATCTGGAACAGGAATCTTCTGATAAAGACAATCAGATTTCAGAGCTGAAAAAGCAGAATGAGAACCTGAAAAAGACCGATGGTGAAGATACCACTCACATTAATGGTGACGAAGGTGAGGATGATGACCTCACAAAGTTCAACACAGCACAAGAAATGTTCAACAACGTAAAAGAATTGTTATAATATGGCAGATACAAAAGGTTACGTACAGATTACTGATGAACAGCTTGCCAAGTCGGCTGTCAAGTATAGAAAAGAATTGCTTATGATGCCTGTTCTTGCCATGGCTTCAACTTTGCAGCACATGTCTCAGAGACCTGGTGTTATAGGGAAAGAGACTGTAGGTGAAGTTAATGGTGACATTGAACTCGGGCCGTATGATGAAGGGCGTGTTGATGAAAATGGTGTATCCATTGATCCGCGTACATTAGAGACTTTCTTAGGTAGCGTAGTGAAAAAGTTTTCCCCGAACTCTGTATGGCAAACAGTTTATGGCAACTTGATTTCAAAGGGGGAAGCTTTAAAGAATGTCGACATCACCCGTCAGGTTCTTGCTTTCCTTTCTGCTAAACTCGGTGCTAATCTTAATGCTGTCTTATGGTCTGCTAAACGTAATGAGAGTGGAACAAAATCAAAAGACCTTTTTAATGGTTTTGATACCATCACAAAAACAGAAATGGACGCTTCCAAGATTTCTGCAGACCTTAAAAACATGTTTACTATCGAGGCCATCAGCAAAGACAACGCCGTTGATGTTTTAAAGGAATTCTACCGTGCTGCCGACCCTGTGTTGCGAGAAACTCAAACTAAACTGTTTATTCCTCAGGGTGTTTATGACAACTATGTAGACGATTATCAGGCTACCGTTGGCCATGTCCCTTATAATACGTCATTTGAGAAGACGTTTCTCGAAAGTTCTAACAATAGATGTGAGCTGGTTCCCCTGGCTAACAAAGCCGGTTCCGCTTTCATTCACCTTACTACAAAAAGTAATATGCTTGTTGGTTACGGTAATGGTGCTGATAAGGAAACGATTCTGGTAGAAAAGCATCATCCATTCAAACTTGACTTTGTTGCTACCATGTTTTTTGGTGCTGAATTTGAAACAATTTCTAAAGAGCGTCTGCTGGTGGGTACCATCGACGGTACAACTCCGGTTCTCGCTGGCATAGGAGGGTAAATTATGGCAGTAGATTGTACAAGCAAAGGGATGTACGAATCCCTTTCCTGGTGTCCAGGTCAGACCTCGCAGCCAGGTATCAGACGTAAGGTTTTCTTCATTCCGAAAAGCTGGATTGAAAAATGGCCGGTACTTCCTGACATTGACGGAGCGGAGAGCATGGCTGCATTAGCCACATACGAAGGCGACTTTGTGCTGGCGGCAGACAAGAAATGGCAGTACCTGGAGGTATTGACTACCAAATCCAACATTGCCTCTGATTCACAAGGTGAAAAGCCTTCCAAAACGATTCTTAACAAAGCCACATTGTTATATGCCGGTACAGACGAAGAAGCATCAGGATTTTGCCGACAGGCAAATAATGATGAGATGATTTATCTGTGCCAGCAGCGTAACGGAAAGTTTCGCGTGGTAGGTTCAGAAGCTTATGATCCTGATACAACAATCTCCCAGACCTCCGGCGAAGGAGAAACAGGTACAGCAGGAACTACCCTCACGGCACAGTGTACGGACATTTGCCCGTCACCGTTCTACACAGGTAAAATCGAAACAGAAGATGGCGATATCTCCGGAGCGGATGGTAGCGCAATCCTTCCGGGTGGATAATAATAGGAGGCTACAGTTATGTACATAGATGAACAGTTAACCATAAACATGCAAGGCTGGCTCAATACGGAGCCGGCCAAGCGTGACCTGATGAAAGGTGCGGAAATGGTGCTCAAGCTGACCCGTAACCGCATCCTTTATCAGAATATTTCCCACAATCCGCAGAAGTTTGCGAGTAAGATTGAATATGAGCTGAAGAAACACCTGGCCATTCGCCTGGACCGAAAAACGATTCAGGACGTGGTCAAGATGGACAAAGAGCTGGTTCCGGCCGTAGCTGAAACACTGGCCACCTTCCAGCCTGAAATCAGTTCCGACGACGACACACCGCAAGAAGCGACCATTGCCAAAGGCAAACGCGCGGATCATGATTCACTACCCGAAGAAATCCGTCAGCTGTGGGAAGACAACAAAGACATCTACTTCCGCCTGAAGCAGACTTTTGAGACTTTGAAAACCATGAAGGATGCTCTTCCATGCGACAGGTACGAATACCTGAAGCAACTGGAAGAGCTGGATGCCAGATATCGGGATAACATGAACAAGTACGACCATTTCAATCCGGACACTCAGGGTGCCGGCGGTGCAGAAGGTGAATCACCTGAAGACCCTGCTGAAATGGCCAAAAAAGTCAGTGCAGCCCGCGGCTATCTATCAGACAACAAGAAGAAACTGGCAGAGCTGAAGGAATCCGGAGACCAGGAGAAGTACGAGAAGCTGCTGGCCAAAGTACAGCAGAGATACGACTTTCTTATCTCCACCGGAAACAACGTAGGAGAAGACCAAGTGAATGCCTTACGTGAATTAGGGTTGAAAGCATGAAACATGTAAACCGATTGCTGAAGCCGTTATCCGATGTGCCGTTACAGGCGTACCTGGATAACCGGCTTCAGCTTTTTGATGTCCTCGAGTTCATCCTGTCACAGACCGGACCGGCTAAAGTCTACGTGTCCACCTTCTCTACTTCCGAGGAGTTCTTGCGCAGATTGTTCTCCCTCCGAAAACGGCAGCTGATTCTTCACTCTGTCCTGATGGCCGACCTGAAGGCAGCTAAGAAGACTGTAAATCTGTACACCTTTATGTCTTCCGTATTCGATGATGTGTACCTCACAGAGAATCACTCCAAGGTACTTCTTATCGAGAACGACCACTGGATGGTTACAGTCGTTACCAGCCAGAACCAGACGCGAGGAAACCGGACCGAATGTGCGATGATCACAACGCAGCCCGACATCTTCCTTACCTTACGAGACCAGTTTTCAGAGATTATTAATACCCGTAGCATACACCTCAATGGAATTCACTTCAGCACAGATTGACAGAATCAAAGAACTTGCCACGATGCTCACCCCGGTATCAGACATTGCAGTCCTGATGGACGTAGACGAACGCCGTCTGCGAGAAATCATATCCGACAAATCCCATCCGGCCAGCATAGCCTACCGCAAAGGGAAAGCCGAACGGGCATTGCAGATCCGGCAAAACGAGCTGGAGCTGGCCGAAGCCGGAAGCCCGCTGGCGGTGCAGCTTGTGGGTTCCTACATCCGTGACATGGATTCCGACGAAGATTTATAACTATGCCATTACCCGCAACGATTGATATTGCCAAAGAAAACCTCTTCGCCTCGGTCGACGAGATGCGAGAGCGTAACATTCCCGAAGTCATCCAGCAGCGTCTGCTCCGGCTTCGGGACATGTATAATTACTGGCTCCAGTACCCGCGCATACGGGAACAGGAAATAGTGCTCGAGCTTCAGAAGCGATACCAGATACAGAAGTCAGCTGCCTACGAAGACATCCGCATCATCAAATACCTGCTGGGAGATTTGAACAAGGCCACCAAGGACTACCATCGCTACCGCTTCATCCAGCGCAACGAAGAGAGTTACGAAATGGCCAAGCGCATGAAGGACGCCCGGGCGATGGCCGCCTGTGACAACTACTACGCCAAGTACATGCAGCTCGACAAGGAGGATGCCAAGGATTTAGGCTACGACAAGATTGTAGTGCAACCCTTCCAGCCGGACAGCGACCCGACGATTATCGGAATTAAACCGATACCGAACATCCGGCAGCGCATTGCGGATAAGATAAAGCAGTACATGAATGAGGATGTCCAGGACATCCAGTTTGAGGATGCCGACTTCAACGAAGACGACATTTTCAACCCTAAAAAATCACAGGAGGCACCCGAACCATGAGAGAATACTTCCATGACACCCAGCAGCAGGTCCTATTCACCCCGGCAAAAGACATAGTGCTTTGTGCCGGACGTGGTTGGGGGAAAGGTCCGATTCATGCCGCCATCAACCTGCGCAACATGCAGCGCATGCCAGGAAGCATCACAGGCTTTGTGGCAGCCAACTGTAAGCGTGCCCTCACCAATACCATCCCGTCCATGCTGATTCACTGGCAACGCTGGGGGTTCAAGCGCGACGTACACTGGACTATCGGAAAGAAACCGCCGAAGTCCTGGGGATGGGGTGAACCCATCTTCCAGCCCGACAACTGGGAGAATGTCATTTCCTTCTACAACGGCTCGATAGGTTACATCATCAGCCAGGACCGTTCCGGAACATCCAACTCCTTTTCACTGGATTACCTGGACATTGATGAAGCAAAGTACATCGACTTCGAGCAGCTGAAAGACGAGACTCTTCCGGCAAACCGTGGTAACAAGCAGTATTTCGGCCATCACTACTTCCACCATGGCATGCTGATTACCTCCGATATGCCGGTCACAAAGAAAGGTTCCTGGTTCCTGGACTACGAAAAGAAGTGCGACCCGGAGCTGATTGAAGTCATCCAGGCGACAGTACATGAGATTTGGCGGACAAAGAAACGCATCCGCGACATTCAGGCTAAATCAGAACCGGTTCCTTTGTACCTGAAGGATTATCTGCGTACCCTGAACCGTGACGTGTGCCGCATGGGTTCTGTGGCAGTTCTGTACCGCGAGTTCTCCACGATTGAGAACATGCAGCTGCTGGGTGAAGCATTCATTAATCAGATGAAGCGTGACCTTCCCCCACTTACCTTTCAGACGGCCATCCTGTGCAAGCGTATCGGTATCAGTCGAGACGGCTTCTACTCCAGCATGACAGAGGGGCACAAATACAATGCGACTGACTTCAGCTACCTGGACAGCCTGGAATATCAGTTCGACAAAATCAAGGAGCCTTCCTGCCTGATGGATGCTGACCTCGATAGGGATAAGCCCATCTGCATCGCCTTTGACTTTAATGCCAACATCAACTGGCTGGTAGCCGGCCAGCCGGACCGGAACCGGCTGAAGGTGATTAAATCTTTCTGGGTAAAGTATGAACGTAAGCTCGAGGCCCTGGTGGATGACTTCTGCAAGTATTACCGACACCAGCGACGCAAGGAAGTGATATTCTATTACGACAGTACGGCCTTAGGCTCAAACTATGCGGTCAATGACGAAGACTTTCATTACGTCATCGAGCGTGCTTTCCAGGACAGAGGTTGGGAGGTACGTTCTGTCTATATAGGTCCCCCGATGAAGCACATCGAGAAGTGGCTGCTCCTCAACCGTATGTTTGCCGGAAAGGCTAAGCTCATCCCCTTCTTCAACGAACAGAACAACGAAGACCTGCTTATCTCCGTACAGACTGCAGGCGTGTACAACGGCGGCAAAGACAAGCGGGGTGAAAAGCTGGCAGAGACAGAAGAAGACCAGCTTCAGGCGAGAACGGACGGTTCGGATGCGTTCGATACACTGTGTATCGGCTGTGAGCGTTTCCCCCAGATGACATTCGATATGTTTGTGACATCCTCTATGTAGTTTTCAAAAAGCTAATTAGTTTTATTCTTAGGGTAAGCCCTGATGACCGTGCAGATGGTTGTCAGGGCTGTTTTTTTGTGCGCGAATTGGCGTGTACCGTGCGTGTAGAAGGGTGTGCCGTTACATATTCCGATTTTTTCAAAGGTGCTAATTAGGTTTATGGCGTAGGGCGGTGGGGGGTCGGATTCCCGACGTCCGCATAAAATGCGGTGTTTGGTGGGCGTATTCGTTTGATTGTGTGCCGTTTTCGTTTCGGATGGCCGGAAAATCCAAGCAAACGCCCCTGTTTTGGCCTGTTTTTGAGGGCTAATTTACTGACACCCAACCTGCTGACGCCCGAAAAATCCTGAAGATTTTCCGGGTAACAAGGTAGAAAGACACTCGGTAGTCTTTCTGTGCTGGAGATAGCGTTCACGCAGCGGCCCACCCGCCCCATTGCTTTCCCTACTGGCGGTATAGCTAAAGCTATGTATTGTTTGACTGCTCTTCTGTTCTTCTCTTCGGAATTCATATCGGTGTCCCCTCCCCCTGTCAGTTACGCCTTTTCATCACTGCAAAGGTAAATGTTGCCTGCCGTATGCCAAGTTCAGGCGCTGTTCACTGTAAAAATCTCCACCCTTCCAGGGTAGTATTCAAGGCCGGGCTTTACGGTGAAAACTTGTCTTTCACGGCTGGCAACACCTTTTGACGCAGTGTAAAAAGGCGAAACAAACCGACAGCGAAAGGCGACGGAATAAAAAAAACCTCAGAGAAGGAAGAGTAGAAGAAAAGGCTCACTACCTCGGCTCGAGGTTCAAGAATAAGACTCCAAAAACTACCGATATGAAACCCTTTACCGAATCCATGCTAAACCAGTGCAGAAAGTACATGTTCAACTTCTTTGACTACCTGCCCACAAAATATCAGGCCAGCGCAAGAGACTGGCAGGTGAGAAAATTTGTGTGGGCATTCAAAGACGGTAAATGTGCCGTTTCAGCAGCCCAGCTTGTCGCAAAGAAAATCCGTGAGCAGTTTGGCACGTCAGCGAGTGACATGGTGTTTGTCTGTATCCCAGCCAGCAGCCAGCGAAAAAATGAAATCCGATACAGAGAGTTTTCGGAAGAAGTGGCCAGACTATCGGGAGCAGTAAACGGATACAGCCATATCACGGTAGAGGGTGAACGGCTGGCAATCCACGAGAGCAAATCAGGGAAGCACGTAAACGACGTGCAGGTAATCAACTTCGACAAGGAGTTTTTCAAAGATAAAAAAGTGCTTGTCTTCGATGACGTGATAACCCGTGGTTACTCCTACGCTCGTTTTGCCTGCCACCTTGAAAGTTTTGGCGCATCCGTTATCGGTGGAATGTTTTTAGCGAAAACCTTATTTGTATAACAATTTAATAAACAACATTATGAAAGATTTATTCGAAATTTGCGGAGAATGCCGCCACTTGAGCGACGCAGAAGTAGTTTATCAGCTTACCAACAACAAGGAAACAAGCAATCAGGTGAACGCCATGTTAGCGAACGGCAGCAATGTGTCGATAGAAGACATTTGTAACCTGCTGACACCGGCACGCAGAGAGATGGCACTGGCAGTCATTGAACTATACAAGAGAATCAAGGAACGGAAGAACAACTACAAACGTATAACTTCCAGCGCCGACGTTTACGAAGTGATGCTTCCCTACATGGCGGACCTGAAAGTAGAGGAATGTTGGGTTATCTTCCTGAATCAGGCATCCCGAATCATCCGCAAACAGCGTATCTCAGTCGGAGGGCTGGCGTCTACTCAGGTAGATGTAAGAGTGATTTTGCATGAGGCCCTTTCTTGCAGTGCCACATCCATGATACTCTGCCACAATCACCCGTCAGGTAATTTTCAACCAAGTAAGGACGACGACCGCCTGACGCATGCCCTGTTGGAAGCGGGACGAATTATGAATATCAGGCTTCTTGACCATGTGATAGTAACGGATGGAAGTTATTACAGCTACGGGGACGAAGGCAGGCTATAGGGGCTGCAAATGGCCGTAGCAGCGTTTAGGGAGGTGGGTAGCGTCGCGGCCGCCCGCCGCCCGATTTTGCCTGCTGACACAAGCAAAATCGGGCGGCGGGGAATAAGGTATTTGTTTTTTTACGCCTGAAATCGGCGATTTTCAATACAATGGTAGAATTTTTTCTACTATTTATTTGCAAATAGTAGAAATATTACTACCTTTGCATCACTGAACTAAAAAAAGAAAGGAGGAACTAATGATAAAAAGTTCAGAATTTCATCGCCAGTTAATCAAACGCGGGAAAAGGCGTGGATGGCATTGGGTTCAAGGAGAAGGTGACGGAAGTCATCGGATTTATGAAGACAAAAATGGGATACGTTACCCGGTCCCGTATCATGGAAGTAAAGAAATAGGCGAAGGCCTGAGGAAAAAAATCATTAAGGATATGGAGCTGGAATAAGCTCCTTCCTTGATGTTTAAATATAAGCTAAATAGAGCTGCAAAACATAAAACCTACATGGCTATGTTTACTATTAATGTTACAATTGAAAAAGGCGCTGATTTATTTAGTGCCTGGGCTGAAAACATCCCTGGAATTTATGGTGAGGGAGAATCAGTAAAAGAAGTAAAGGAAGATATTCTAAAAGCTATTGCCCTATTTAAAGAGCATAATGATGAGAAGAACATTCCTGAAGAACTCAAAGGTGACTATAACATTGAATGGCACTTTGATGTACAGTCATTTTTACAGTATTACAGCGGAATCTTTACCAAAGCCGCTTTAGAGAGAATTACCGGTATCAATCAAAAACAATTAGGACATTATGCTTCTGGTTTGAAAAAACCACGTAAGGCACAAGTTGAAAAAATTGAAACAGCCTTACATAATTTTTTTGATGATATGCGTATGGTACATCTGGTATAAATTATTTTTAGGTCACTGTTTAATTCAACACTTTACTTTGACTGAAAAATAGGAGGAGCCTCTTTACAGGCTCCTTTTTTTATCCATTTCTTTGTCTGATTCTGAATATTTTGTAAGTTTGTGACTATTAAAATAATAATAAAAATTATAGTTATGGGCAAAATAAAAACAGCAAAAAGACAAACTATTTGGAATGTTATCAATATCAAATCACGCGGCATTCAAACCCCACAAACCTATATCCATGCTTTTGAATGCTTGAAAGAACAAGACCCCTTGATTCAATTAAGAGGTAATCGACACATGAGTATTAAATCCATGTCTCAAGCCTCATATATAGAAAAAGAAGGGTATTCCCGATCCATTCTTGTAAAATTAAGTGCATACGACATATTAGATTCTGACAAATTTTATAATAAAAGAAGCAAAGAAAATGTATCTTTGTATTTAGACCCTGACATTGTTGCCAATGAATCTGAAATAGAACTTATTTTCGTTCCTAAGATTCATCGCTTTGCAATGCCAAAAAGCAGTAAGATTTCTTTGAAAAATGTGCTAAAATACTTCCAGGAAGCATTGGATAAGACAATGGGAGCCAATAGTTTTGATGTAACCATTGTAAAAGATAAAGACGTTATACAACGTATTTTTTCTTCTTATGCCATTTATTCAATTGAAGCAGATCTCACCTACTCTAATCGGGATCCATCCCAGAATTTTCAAACTGTGTTTGATCAAAAGATTAGAGAAATGAATCCGACTCAGTTTAAAATGAACATAAAAGGAACAAAAGACCAGCCATTGGAAGCTCCATCAGACGGATTAATAGAAGCCGCTGCTAATATGTCTGAAAGTAATGGATATATTAAGGCTCGTATTCGTGAACAAGAAAGTGGGAAAGTTACAACTATTAATACAGAACGTTATCCTTTAAATATGCAAGTGAATAACGCTGGAGATGATATCTATACTGCTACTTATAATGAACTAATAAATAGATTTGGCAACGAACCAACAGAGCATGAGTAATAGAAATAGTTTCTTTGGATGGCCAGCTGTCTTTCAGCTTTACACGCTGAAAGACTTTTTAAAAGATTCTATATATCCGGTCATATTCTCTGCTATTGTAATGACTTTAAGCATAATCTGCGATATTGAATCTTACACCCTCTTAGGTAAGACTCTAAATATCGGACTAACCATTGTCCCCCGTTATGCTTTCATTACTTATAGCAGCTTATGCCATATTACTATCTATGTTCTGCTCAAATACAGGAAAAACAATAGCAAATCAAAATGGAGGAAAAGAATTACTGGATGAGCTCAACTCAGATTTCGCCACAAGTATTTTCGCTTCTTTCATAGGAATCCTTTTCTTTATTGGCGGATCATTAATTCACCAACTAAAATTTGATTTTATATACGCTGATTTCGTCAATTATAGTGCTCTTTTTTTATCGGATTACCTGCTGTTTTTTTCCGTCTTCATTTTAAAAGATTTAGTTATCGGTATTTTTAACATCGGACGAGTTGCTACACATTTTCAAGAATAAATTGTATGAATAAATCAATTTTTAATTCTACATTTTGGTTTGGCTGTGCACTTTTTTCTATTATTGCTTTTCTTATACTACGTTACATTCCCGACTTTTATCTAGAACAGTATCAGACTTCGGCCTACATAGAATCCGGGCAGATTGGAGACATCGTTGGTGGAACGACCAACCCAATAATAGCAATAGGGGCAGCTTTTCTTACATTTCTAGCCTTCTGGATGCAGTATAAGGCAAACAGACAACAAAGAGATGATATTTCACTGGAACGTTTTGAAAGTAATCTGTATGAGATGTTACATTTACACAGAGAAAATCTTTTTGACTTATCTTGTGGAAAGAGTAATGGTCGTAACGCTGTCCTTGCACTTTGCTATAAGCTCAAAATTTTATATTATTTGATTGACTCTATTATCGAATTATGGCCGGAACCAGATAAAAAATTGTTTTTATATTATTGTGATAAATATAATTACAGTCAGTCAGAAGCTAAAAATATAATAGCTTCTAACCTATTATTTTATGGAGCAAACTTTTCATATTCGTATGATGGTAAATCCAATGAACGAAAATTGTATGATAAATTGAGTCGTGTTATTGAAAACTTTGAATCAAACAGGACAAAAATTTCAAATAAGGGATGCTATGATGAACACACCTTTAATCTCTTATCCGAAAATATATCTCAATTCATAAATGAAGAACTCACTATAGATGAAGTAGATAAAATGATTTTACCAGATTCTCTACTTTGTGGATATAATGAAAAATTAGGAGTTTACTATAGGCACTTATATCAAATAGCCAAATTTGTGGCACTGAAAGAAGGTATTTCTGAACAAACGAGATACCAATATATGCGTTTACTACGTTCTCAATTATCAGATTACGAACAAGTTCTGCTTTATTACAACAGTTTGACCAAAATAGGAGAAGCCTGGGATGAATGCTTAATAGCAAATGATTTAAAATATAAATGCAAACTCTGGATAAAAATAAGATCGTGTATTTATCGCCCCATACAAGATTGGCATAAATATAAATTGCTTGCTATTAAAGCACATAAAGATTCCGGAACCAATACATGTGCATCCTTTATAAAGCATTTGCTTCAATCAATAAGAGAAGAATGGAAAAATCCTTCGTTTGTATTAAAGATAAGACCTAAAGAAAATTGGAAGTGCCAGATGGGACTTATCGCCCGCTTTCGTTTAATAAAAAATATTCCAGTATCATTTAATATGTTCGGATATATTCCTGAAACCAAATATCTATATGAAATTATAATTTATAAGAATCATAATGAGAGATTCTTTGAGGCAAAAGACCCTGTAATATTTGGAGCTCCCGATAACTGAATTATTTATTAAACCACTTAAAGATAAATATTATTATGATGTATAAGACACTTTTTATAATAGGTAATGGATTTGACTTGGACCTAAATCTCAAAACAAGCTACCATGATTTTTTGGATAGCTCTTATTTTAGAAATAAAGCATCAATTTTCTCAGAATATGAACTAAAACGTTTAAATGGCGATATTAATATCTTTAGTTATTTAAAATATAGGGAACAAATAAATGGCTGGATTGATGTCGAAACAGAATTGGCTAGATTAGCTTCTAGAAAAATACAGGATAATTTTAAACCTGAAAAAATATTTATCCCTGTTTCAAAAAGGGAAAAGCAAACTTTCCAGCAACTTAGAATTGCCCTTTGTGACTACTTAAAAAGCATCAGCTATAATAAGGTGAATACAGACTCATACGGACTGAAGATTTTAAAAATCTTAAACAGTGCACATAGCAATTCAGAACTAATAACCTTCAATTATACGGATATAAACAAACTGGCACCACTTATTGGAGATAACATAATATCTATCCCAGTAAATTATATGCATGGTAGCCTAGAATCAAGACAAACAGCAAAAGATGACACCTCTATTATTTTAGGCTTCCAAGATAATATTGAGATAGATGATAGTTATTGTTTTATGATAAAATCACATAGTCCTTACTATACATCGCATAACATAAAATCAAAATTAGATCAAGCAGATGAAGTCATATTTTTTGGACACTCTCTAGGTTCTACAGATTATCCATACTTTGAAGATTTTTTTCGCAAACAATGTGCAACTAAGCCTGACAATGAAAAAATTAAAGTTAGGATTTTCACTTATGATGAAGAATCTCGACAAAATATTTTAGTTCAGTTACGAAACATGAACGAAAAACACACACAGATGCTTTATGAATATTGTGATTTTGCTATTTACCGAACAAAAGACAATATAGATGACGAGAAGATAAAAAAATATTTGTCAGAACTTAGTAACCGTATTAATCCTCAGTATAATTATTAGAAAAATAAGCGGAAACTCCCCCAAAAGTTTCCGCTTATTTTTTGCCCTCTTAATAAACATTTTATTACATTTGGACTATAATTTTTATAATACAATTAATAAGATGCAGGGTTTAATAAATTGGATTAAACGAAATCTTATACTCTCTATTGCTTATGTTTGTGTTGGTATAGGATTATTCGTTTTAGGTAAATTCCTATATCATATAGATGAGACCTATAACATTGGTGGAAATTTAACTCCTGAAGAAATGGCTCAAACCGGTCAGGTTGGCGATTTCATTGGTGGAGTTATCGGCTCTATTTGGGCTTTAGCTGGGGTGTTCTTGTATTTTAGTGCTTTGAAACTGCAACAACAAGAACTAAAAAGCCAAAGAGAGGAAATGACTTCTAGTCAAAGACTACTTGACCAGCAAATGTTTGAAGGAACTTTCTTCAATTTATTAAAAGCTCAGGAAAATATAAGAAATAGTATTCATGCTTATTTCTTTTGGATAAATATCGATAATTATTCTAGAATAGAAGAAAAAAAAGAGGAAAAACATGGAGTAAACTTTTTTGCTTATGCCAAATCTGAATTAACTCGTCTGAATTATTTAATATCTCACTACGATTCGCAATACTGTACATTAGATTCATTACAAGAAGAACTAAACCATTTTAATATAAGCCATGAGTTTGATGAAGATACTTATTTTTATGATATGCAAGAATTAGAGGAATTAAAACTTAAGACAAAGCTACAATATTTAAGTATTTGTTATAGAATTGACTATGATTATTTTAATCAGAAAAGAAGGAAAGAAGATACAACTAAAAAAGTTACATACATATATTGGTTACTTTATTCTAGATATGAATTTTGTCTAAGCCATTATTGTCGGCATTTTTATAACTTAGTAAAATTTTTGGATGATTATAATAATAAACTTTTATCAGGTATTGGAGAAAACGAACAAGAAAAAAAATTAGAAATAGTGCACAAAATAAGTAATTATCTATCTTTCATCCAGTCATGCACATCTTCTTCAGAATTAGTCATCTTATATTATAATATGCTATTATTCCCAAAAGCAAGGGCTTTATATGCAAAATATAATGTCTTTGAAAATCTTAATAAAGAAAGTTTACTACATGAAAGTCATGCCACATTTTTCCCAGACATTAGATTAAAATCTGAAGATGATTTAAAAAGTCGATTTTTGACTGAAGATGAGATGATAAATGAGTAATTTCCCTGTGAAAACTACCAACAATATCCGCTGATTTTTCCTCATCCACTATCTCATGAAACCATGTACTATAAAGTAACAATAACATTTACAAACTAAATAAGTCGTTATGATTTGGATAATATTCATTGCAGCACTGGTCGGACTTGTATTCGTATCATATCTAAAAAAAACAGAGAGAAGTTCATCCTCAAATATAGACAATAAAACAAACACTACGAATGATTATAGAAGTAATACCCAATTATCTGATTGTACCTCTAATACACAAAAAGCTAAAGAAATACCTTCCACTGCAAAAAAAGTGAATTTTGCAGTGAAGGGTACATCCTATCGCTCTCAAGCCGATATTAATGCAGCAAGAAATGTTCGAGTAGGTGATGAACTTACTTTAATTCATGAAGCATATAATGATTATGACTCATTTGCAATGATGGTATTAACTTCCGATGGGCATCATATTGGTTATGTAGAGAAAAAGTATTCCATGTGCTTCTTTGCATATAAGGACAAAATATATAAATGTATCGTATCTAAAGTAACTAATGACGATGTACCATTTATATATGCCAACGCTTTTCTGCCTTTTGATGCACGTGTTCCGGATGATGACTTAAAAGTTCAGAAGATGACATCTAAAGAAGGGCAATACATAGGCAATGGAGTAACTGTCAAGATTACTACCGAGCGTAGTCTTGCCCATGAAACCAACCCCGATTTGGAGCTTGCTGAAAAATTAAAATATAGTGAGCCTGAAAAAGCCGTTGAGATATTTTTGTCATGCGCTGCAAATGAATCTGGACTGTATTCTTTACACCAGGCTTGCTTTTGCTATCGTAAAATGAAAGCTTATGATAAAGAAAAAGAATTGATACAGCAGATTATTGCAGTATGTAAAGACGAAGGCAAAGAAGAATACATTCCTGAATATGAATCACGGCTAAAATCTGTAGAATATTACATCAACAAACAGAATGAAAAAGGAGAACTGGACAAAGCGTATTCTCTCCAAAAGGAAGGCAAATATAAAGAGGCACTTGACCTTTATCTTTTTTACTTCAATAAAGATAAGTTTGTTTTAAACTTAACTGACAGAATCATCCAATGCTATCGGAAGTTAAATGACAAATCAAATGAAACAAGGATGCTTGAATATGCTCTAAAAAATAAACTTTCAGAATCAAACAAACTAAAATATGAAAAGAGATTAGAGAAACTGAAACAAGAGCAATAAAACTTTAGGCTATCTTTAATTTCATTGATACGCTTTGCTATTTATGAATAACAAGAAAAATTAATCACACTCAGTACTCCTTAACCAGTACCGCAGTACTTCCCTGAAAGTACTGGAGTACTCCCTATGTAGTACTGGAGTACTTCTTCGGAAGTACTGAGAAATGATTGAAAGGCTCTATAAAAAGCGGAAACATCAAAAAAGTTTCCGCTTTTTCTTTTGCCATTCCAAAACAAAAACATACATTTGCAATGCGTTACATTTGATACAGGCGAGGATGGCTCGCCAAATAACTTTGCTGCGGGCATTTTTTATGTCCATAGCTCTAGCTATATAACTTATGGTTCCGACCCCCGTGTGGAGCGTTAATGCGCCCACTGCCTGTATCAGGTGTAACGCGACGGGAAAGCGGAACCTTTCTTGTTTCCTTTCCCGTATTTTAACCATATATTGTTTCATTTTAACCGCGTTACAAAAATGAAAAATCAAATTGTCCTGCCTGCAAACCAGGCAAAACAAAGCCGTATATCGTTATGGCTTAACCATGAAAATGTATTGTTCTCCTCCATCATGGAAGAGAAAGTTTCCAACCGCCAGACTGTGCTCATTTCCCAGGCACTGGCTTCTTTCTGTATCCTAACCTGTTCCGTATTCACCCATTGGCTGGCCTCCATTGCCTGCCTCTGCTGGTTTGCCTGTTCCATCTTACTTTGCAAGAAAGGAGGCTTACGATGAATGAGTCTTCACAGCAACCTATATTCCGTGTCGATAAATACCAAGCATACGAAGAGGAAGCGGTACTGTTCGAACAGTACAGTATTCTTATGTACGGAAGTGAAAAACTATGCTGCACCCGCCCCGAAATGGAGCAGCTCAGTAATTTAATTCAACGCGCTTTAAACGACAGAAAGGAGGCAGAACATGGCAACCGATAAAATCAAGTTCGACAAATATATTCTTCTCCGCTACTTCCAGGAATATCTTCCAGTAGATAAGGAGAGCGACAGTGTTATCTACAAGACATCCCAACAGATTCAGGATGAGCTGTCAGACATGGCAGAAATCAGCATCAACCAGATTGCCGCTACCCTGGTAGAGTTAAATTACAAACTCACCATCGGCCCCGACGGACGACCGGCATGGATGATGCAGCGCAGATAGACTGCAAGTTTTTAGATGATTACATTTTTTCTACATTTATATCGAGGTGTGGCGTCGTGAGGACGCTGCACCTTTTGTCTTTTTACCCCTTTCCGGAGCCGGGTATCTTTGAGAAAAACAAAGAATTATGCTCACTATTCCACAAGATATACCCGATTTCGTCCTGTCCTCACAGCTGGACAACTTCACAATCAGCGCAGACAAAAGGGTAACCTTTGTGCTGAAGCAAGCAAATACGGTCATTCTGCAAGAAACCTATACTCAGGATGCCAACAACCAGATACACATTCTTGATTTGTTTTCCCTCATGGAGCCTTACCTTATCGGTTCACCGATGCTTCAGTTCAGCTACGAGGTATCCGCTTCCAGTGAAACCACCATCAGCAAGACCTTCACGGTGCTGTTATGCCGTCCCATCATCCCCTGCAGTGGAGTAGATTTCGTGACCAACTATTTCCTGACGCCCTTAGCCGGGCGTGACAAAATAACCTCTTTCAACCGCACAGAAACCCTCTATCTTACTACCGGAAGTTTGTCTTCAGGCGGTACGACTATTCCCGTGACGGCAGAATGTGTCTTTGTCAACGACCAGAACCAGCTTCTCAAATCCACGCGTTCACTGGGCAATGTGGCCGACTACGGTATCCGCTCCATAGACGTATCCCCTTCCCGATTTACCCAGTCCGGCTACCGGCTGTTGCGGTACACCATCCTGGCCGGCGCCCGGAAGCAGACTTTCCACGTAGACCAGGACGAACCGGAATCCGTTGGCCTGAAGTTCCGGAACTCGTTCGGATGCGTCGAGACATTCTACTTTGTGGGCGGAGATACGGTAGAGCCGGAACTGACCCGGAGTGCAGCTTACTTCGCCGGGCAATACAAGAACTATTACGTAGACGAGCAGCGCAAGCACACACTCAATACAGGTTACATCCCCGAAGGTATGTTCAACCTGGCCGACGATGTGGCAAGAGCTACCGAAATCTGGCTGATGGATGAATCCGGCGACATTCCGATAACCATCACCGAAAGCAATACCAGCCGGAGCGATGAAGATGACGGACTGTTTGCTTTCACTGTTTCCTACATCTTCGCATCCCGGTACCAGCAGCGGCTCCGTCTGCTTCCGGACATTTTCGACGACTCATTCGATGACACATACAATTAAAGCCTATGAACGTAATACATATCAAAGACGCATTAAGGCTGCTCGAGTCCGGGCAGCCCTGCAACCTGAAGCTCTGGAAACTCAGCACAGGTGACATTCTGGAATACAAAGGCGCGGTGTGCGTCAGCTCACACTGGCGACAGGGGCTCCATCGGGTTCGCCTTCCGGCATCCGGCTTAATTCGTTCCTTCCGCGACATATCCCTTTTCGAAATTAACAACATGACAATTTACCTTTAATATGGACAAGACAATCCTGCAATACGACGGCGACTTCATGCCTGGTGAGATATTCGACATCGAGGTTTCCAACGTGGCCACCGAAATGGCTTCCGTAGAAGACAGCAGCCTGGTATTCGATGAAGATGCAAATGTAAAGACTACGCCTGTTCCCGGCCGGAAAGGCATGTCGTATGTCAATTTCGGTGAAGACAACCAGCTTCCATTTAATATCATCAAGATGATAGGCATCGACGAAGTGATGAGTCAGAACAAGCTGTTCAACGTCATCACCTGTTACGGTGCCGGACTGAAGTACATGGACGTAGACACCAGACAGCCGACAACCCATCCCGAAATCAAGCGCTGGCTGATTCACAACAGCCTGCCGCTGTTCCAGCTCGAGCAGGCTACAGACATGAAGTATTTCTTTTTCTGTGTGTCGGTCATCATTCTTTCCAGGGACGGCAAAAGAATCAACCGGCTCATTCACAAAGAGGCCTGCTACTGCCGTTTCCAACAGGCCAGAAGGGGCAAAATCAATCACGTGATTTATGCCAATTTCCGCGAAAACGCTTCACTCCGTCCGGAAGACTACGAAGTCATCCGTCTGCTGGATCCGCGCGACCCACTGGGTGACCTGATGGTGCTCATGGGGCGTGAACCTGGACGCGATGGCGAAACAAGAGTACGTACTGAAGACCGTAAATTCGCTATTCTTGTGCGCTTCCCCACACCCGGATTCCAGTATTACCCCATCCCCTACTACACCAGCATTTTCCGGGGCGACTGGTACGACATCAAGCGACTGATTGGGAAAGGCAAGAAAGCGAAGCTCCGCAACCATGCCAGCGTAAAGTACCAGGTCGAAGTACACAAGGACTACTGGAGTAACATCTGTGCGGAAGAGCATATTACCGACCCGCTGAAGAAGATGGAGCGTATCAAAAAGGAGAAGGAAAACATCAAGAACTTTGTTTCCGGAATCGAAAACAGCGGCAAGGTTTGGATAACCGGATACTACATCGACCCGAATGGCCGTGAAGTCCGGATGGTACGCATCAATGTGGTGGAGACCGGCAAGGAAGGCGGCGACTGGAGCGAAGACATTCAGGAAGCTAGTAACATCACCTGCTACGGCGACAACATCCATCCCAACCTGGTAGGTGCCACACCAGGCAAGGGACAGAGTAACAACTCCGGCTCAGACAAGCGCGAGCTGTTCACGCTCAAGCAGGCACTGGAGATTCCTTTCCACGACCTGATGAACATCCCGCATAACATCGTCATCGAGTATAACGGATGGAGTGAGAAGGTGTATCCGGATGTACCCATGGTATTGCTCACCACCCTTGACCAGAACACCGACGCCAAACAAAAGACAGCTTCAGAGCTTGAAAACAAATCCTAAAACGAATCAATATGGCTATCACATTTTCACAAGAGATTTTCGAGAAGATTTGTTCCTCTGCCACCAATTCCACGGCAGAGGTGTATGATATGATTGCTCCTCACCTGGACGACACGCTTCAAAGCATCAACTGTGTGCTGCTGGGTGATATGGCAGACAAATTAGATACTATTCCCGGACTCGAGCAGGCGGTCACAAAGCTGGTTTGTCTGCGTACCTATCAGGAGCAGATACCACAACTCGACCTGGTACTGACTCCCACCGGATTCGGTGTGGTCTCTAACCAGAATCTGGCCCCAGCTTCGGCCGACAGAGTGAAAAACCTGCTGCAGCAAGTCACCAACGCAGCCGAAGATACTTACGACCGATGCCTGGAGCTGCTGGTCGGTACCAGCTGGGCAGATACGGCACAGGCCCGTATCAACATCCCGAACCTAATGTATACAGCCAAACAACTGAAAATGTACGTTGATTTTCCTTCAGCAAACGTACACCGTTCCAAACTGCTCGAGTTCCGGACAAAGATGTACCAGGCAGAAGAAAAGATACGGCAGCACGTGTCGGCCGAGTTCTTCGACCACATCCTCGAACAGGCCCGACACAATGCGTTCACCAAAGAAGAGTCTGCCATGGCCGACTACATGTGCAAGTTCATTGGCTTCTGCATCGCAAAGAACTGGCCGGCAGCAAAGAGCATGATGGAACGCATCGAGAACTACGCGGAATCCAAAGTAGAGGTATTCACCAGCTACAAGGACTCCGAGGCCTACAAAGTCAAACATTTCCAGACTTATCAGAATGAAAAAGATGATTCCACATACTTTTGGGGGTAGAATACTCGACTTCCGGTTCCCCACATCCTGGCAGCAGCTCAACCAGAAGCAGCTTCGGTACGTGTTCCTGGTCATCACCCTGTTTTCTCCGGTCAAGGCTAAGACTTACGTCTTCATGCGCTTCACCAGAATCAGTGTCCGGAAGCGAGTGAAAGGAGGATGGCTCTGCATGTTCCGCCTGAACTGGCGCAAGAAACTAAGGTTCATCCTTCAGGACTGGCAGGTGCGCAGTTTCCTCCGACAGATTGATTTCATCTCCGAACCCAACGCTTATCCCGTCCGGCTGGACAGGATAGGCAGTCGGTATGCCATCGATGCAATGCTGCACGGCCTGAGTTTCGAAGATTACCTTTGTTGTGAAAACCACTATCAGGGCTACCTGTATTCGCAGGACGTATCCCAGCTTAAAGCCCTATATGGTTTCCTTTACAAGAAGAAGCCGGGTGTCAGAGGTTCACTGAAAGCCGCCTTTTCCCGCATCAAGGAATACGAACTGGTTTCCGTATTCCTCTGGTGGGGAAGCATCAAACTGTACTTCGCCTCCCTTTTTCCCCATTTCTTTCAGCCGTTCCACCAGAGGACCGACGCTGATCAGCCGGAACTGCCCGACCTGATGGGCGCGATGAACGCCCAGATCCGGGCACTGACCGGCGGTGACGTGACAAAAGAAAAGGAAGTCCTGCAGATGGACTGCTGGCGGGCCCTGACCGAGCTGGATGCCAAAGCACACGATATTCAAATTCTAAAATCAAAACAAAATGGACACAAGTAAATTCTTTGACAGCCACGCCTATTTTAAAGAACTGACCGAGAAGAACAAGCTGGCCAAAGCCAACTCATTCTTTCCATGTTCCTGCAGCGGTATCAATTCAATCCAGGATGTACTCGACAATTTCCGGAAACAGTCTGCTTTCGTCTGTGTCGACGATACCAACGACGCAGCCACCGAGCAAATCGGAGGCGGCTGGTTCAAGAAGCGCACCTTCACAGTATTCCTCCTGATTCGTTACCGCTACGACGACATGACCGAACGTGCGGCAAAGCTGGACATCTGCCGGCAGCTCTTCCGACAGTTCCATTCCCGCATGATCCGTGACAAATACATCTACGAAGACCTGGATTTATCCTTCCTGAATGTCTCCAAAATCTACGCCCGTGAACTGGGGGAGTATTTCATTTCCGGATGCACCGGACTGTACTTCATGGTAGAGCTGACGGAACCAACTGACTTATGTTATAAGGAGGACGAGTGGGATGGCTAATACAGACACAAACAGACCGGCAGCTACCGATGAAGACCGCAGAAAATATCAGGAAGCCTGGGCAGAAATGATGGTGAATATCTGGCGTGAAAAGATTGAGAGGCTGCACGTCATTAATACCTACTCACTTCACCAGCAGATACGTGATAACGTCATATCTGCCACCGACTCGGTATCCACCATCCAGCACAAGTTTCTGGAGTACGGCATATACCAGGACATGGGTGTCGGCAACGGATATACCAAAGGTAACGGCGGTGACTTAGAGATATTAAACCCGGTTTATCGTGAAGAACACGGGCTAAATGTGCCTCGCAAAGTAGGTCCTAAGCCCGGTGGATACTATACATCCGGCAATCCGCGTAAACCTCGAGAATGGTTTTCCCGGCCCTACTTTGCATCCATCATGGTACTGAAGGAACAGATGGCCTACATGTACGGCGAAGAGTTCTGCGGTTTGCTTGTCGATAAAATCGAGGAAGCAAACCACAAGCGCAGCACTACTCTCAAATCACGTTTATACGGAACGCACAAACGTAAATAAAACAATGTCTTTTTGAAATCTAACTCGGTAAGTTTACTTCGTAAAAAACTAAGAATTATGGCAACAAAAACATTCGAAGAATTAAAGCAACTGGCCATCCAGATCCGCGACGAAAAAACAAACAAACAGAACACAGCCACCCGTGTAGGCACGGCAATGCTGGAACACATAAACAAGCTCGAACAGGATTACTATGACAAGACAACAATCAACAACCGAACAAGTGAGTATAACGTATCAATAAATCATCCGACTTCCGGTATATCCAGTTCAAACAAATACGACCTCTCAAGTGCGATTGTGCAAGTTCCGGCAGAACTTAGGACTTCCGGGCTCACTGTTAGCTTCCAGAATGAGTCCGGAGATACGGAGAAATGGGAGTTCAGCGGCGGTTCCTGGGCGGTTAGTGGTTTTTCGCAGGTCGGGGTAAATAAAATAAAAAAGTTAGATAATCAGGTGTTTGATTTAGAAACAGGGAAAATAAGTACAGACGGCACTTATGACAAGAAAAGAGTCTTAGAACCTTCTGCATCATCTGAATGGCAAACTTTTGATAACCCTTTCCCGGATAATATAGATTGTGATATTAATGTAAATAACCCTAATGGACAAACTATATTTATAGCATTCTCGTCTGTTGCACCATATCTAGGTCAGCAATATTTTTATGCTGATTTGGCAATAAAAGGATTGGTGCATACAACCATTACAAGACAAGGTAAAACTCCTTCAAGAACAGAATATCCATATATCCTTGTTAAAACAGCAGATGATGCTGATATAAAAATTACAATCGCTGCTGGAGAAGATAAGAATATTTTCAATGATATAGCCAAAGTTTCTGAAGATGCTAAATCAGATATAGATGCCCAGAATCAAGTTATATCAGACATACAAGATGTTTTAGGCGGTAAAGAAACGAAGGTTGATATACAATCATTTAAAATGACATTTCAGTCAGTAGAGAATGTTTTTGCGGAGAATGATATTTTGACTGTTAATTATAATAAAACTCAGGCTGCTTGGACTGAAGTGTATTTCAGTAAGGCAAGTGATAATAATACAGAAGGTACGCAGGAGATATATAGAAGTAATAAGATTGAGTCTGGATATAAACAAGTTGTCGCTCCTTCAGTATCTGAATATCCTTATATAATTTATAAGAGTTACGATTTACAGGCAACTATATCTTTGTCAAGTGTAACTCCAACATTAGATGAAAAAGTTGAAGAGAATGCTGAAAAACTGAAATCTTTAGAAAACGCAGACACTCATATTCCGACATTGCAAGAAACCGCGTCAGTTAGTATAATGTTAGATTATATTGACGCTTTTTTCGCTTGGTGCGATGTGGCTAATCCAATGGGTATTCCTCTTACTTGTTGTATGAATGCTTTTATACTCAAGAATAGAACTCCACAAGAGAAAGAGAAATTTAAGTTATTAATGCAAAAAGGAAATGGTTTCATAGCTCACGGATGGAATCCGCATAAAGGAAGTAATAACTTCAGCGATACCGAATTTGAAGATACAATAAAATCAGCCAAAGAATATTTTGTCTCGCAAGGTTTGAAAACAGAAGGGTGGTGTCCTCCAGAAAATTACTCTGATGTCCACAGTACTATAATTTTATCTAAGTATTATAATTTTTCGATTGGAACAACAGGGCAAAGATATTTCAGCGGAGAAGCAAGATTTATAACTGCAAGCACTAATAGATGGTATATACCAAGACATGGATTGGATAATACTGAAAGTCTGGAGTATGCTTTAACTTTATTAGAGGAAGCGGTAAAGAACAAAAAACATCTTGCTTTATATGCTCATGATACAGCTAATACAGGAGATAGAGATAGACTTTTAAATGTCATCAAAGATTATGTAGATAAAAGTCAGCTTGTAGTTGTTGATGCTAATACTCAATATACATCTTTGCTAAAAACATGGAGGAATAATATATCTGTAAATAAGCCTGTATTTCCATTTGTCGGCAGTTCTTATTTTGATAATGGGGTGAAAGTGTGTACTTATTATGGAACAAGAGAGAGAGTAAAAATATCCTTTGAAGGAACAGCAGCCAACGGCGTTATTACTTTAAAAGAATACACTACTACGTTGTTTAGGAGCGAAAACATTGACAATGAAGTTGAGGGAACTTCATATTCTAATAAACCTTGGAGTGTGAATACAACTGATGGTATGTCTATACAGGATATATGTACTGCACTTGCATCAATACATCTTACTTGCCATACAATTATTAACATGGGAGAATACTTAATAGTGGAAAGTGACATTCCAAGGAAATGGACTAATACAATATCAGTTTCAGAAAATACAAGTGAATTGGAAGTTAATATTGAGATGTTGGAGGATGGTGTTAATTCTACGTATCAATAGCCGATGTGTTAATCTATTAAAAATGCCATTTTATGCAATAACTTCCATTTTTTTGTGTATATTGAGAAGGCATAATTTATGAATTAATAAACGGAGGAATTGGTATGGAAACAAACGGTGCTTTTAGCGTGTATGCGTTTTGGGGAGGTATATTTTCATCTGTCTTGCTTTTGGTAATAAATGATTTTTATAAATCTTGGAAAAGAATCAGGGAAAAGAGAAATGAACAACTTGAGGTTCATAGGGAATATATAAGAAAAATGCTTTTATCTGTAAAATCTCTTATAATTCGTTTAGAACATATACAAAAAAAAGATAAGATAGAGGTGGATATGTCTCGTATGAGGAATCTTCTAGAATGGTATACAAAAGACGGATATTATATTTCATCTACAGTATATTTAATAGCTCATGTGTCTTGTATTACAAATAATTATAAAAAGATACCTCTTTCCATTGATAGGAATGTGTCAAAGATTTCAGAAGAGTTACAGTCCAAATTAGATAAATATAATACTATTATTTCTACTGACAGTTGCCTTTGGTATCATTATCATGTGGCTCTCGGGAATAGCTTAAATGATAATAATAATAATATAATGACCTTTTATGATTTTGTCAGAAAAATCTGTCAAGATGAATTATATTTCCAGTTTGTTAATCAGGCTTATCATTTTGTAAAGAGTTTGACTGATGATAAACATAAGCAATTCTTGAAAGGGTGGTTGCAAAATTTACATGAAATAGAAGAATATATTATTAAATCGTCTTTGACACCAATTTCTTCAGATATTGTATCTAAATAAGTTGAAATCTAAATCTCAAACCTGCTAAAGCTTACCATCGGATATATGGCAGGATAAAAGTCACTAAGGCGGTAGAGAGACACTCTCCGCCTTTCGTTTTATATCTATAAAATTCCAACCTCTGCCATTCTATCAAAAATAAAATGCGCTTTCAAATTATATCCAATATCATTAAAATGGATTCCATCCGAAAGAAATACAGGAGGACACTGCCCCTTTGCTATAGCGGTCGTATCATCTTCTGTCGGTTCATAATCATCAGTTAATAGACCTAACTGTTTGGCATATTCAATGCCATGCTCATTAAGCAATCTTCGTAAATTCAAAAATTTAACACCAAATTCTTTGACAAAAGCGGATTCTTGCTCCACCCTGTCTGATAAGGTTGATTTATATTCAGCATGGGTATTTTCATCAGTTACATAATGACAACCTATTACAATATAATTAGGAGTACTATAGTAATTGACACAGGCTCTAACCTGAGCTAAATAATCTGAAGTGTCATCGTAACAGCCGTTTGCTCCAACTTCAAAGATAGCAGCATACGGTTGTGAAAATTCCTTACTCATATTGCATATAATTGGTGTTCCAGATTTAATCGTTTTTTCTGTTCCACTTTCTTTTCGTTTAAAACTAAATACGTTTGCAGAAACAAAACTTAACTCACCTTCCACACCGCCTATATAACATGGATTTATTCTTATATTGTTAAAATCTGGTACCGTATGTCCTTGAAAAGTAAATGTTTTATCAGGAAACCTTTCATAAATTCCACCCCATGCACTCTTAAATAAAACAGTTACTGATTCTTGGTTGCTTGCAGGGATAGTTATATCATCTTTTATCAGCATCGGAATTGAACCTTGTCTTGCTGCAATTGCAGCTATTGTTTCTCCACCTACACCACAATTTGTGAATTTCACATCTGTGATACCTTTTTCTTCACAAAGTTGTTGTAATCTTGCTGGATAAGTTTTATTGAAATAATCTCCAGAACCTGCACCCATCGTTAAAGAGTTACCAACGCAAGGTATCTGTTTTATAGCCGTTTCTCCTTCAATTCCTTCTTTTAGTTTTATTATTTCTTTATCGGTGTAATCTTTAGCAGCACGTTGTATGTCCGTATTTATAACGTAGGCTTCATATTCCCCTAAATCATCATCTTCACTATCAACGATACAAATCATCAAGTCATTGGGAAATCCTAAATTTCTCTCTCCAACCGGCTTAGTTGCGTCCCATGCATCTGTATTGAGAACGTAAATATTCATCCTCAAATAAGATGCTTTTTCATTATCAACCGTGTACGATTGACCGTTATGTTTATCCAGCAAATTATCATTCTCGTCAAAAAGAAAGAAATTATTCCAATATGTTGATGGGAAATTAGTCTGGTTATATTTAATAATTTGCCCGCTTTTTACAGGCATACGACCTGTTATAGAAACAAATTCTTGTATAGTAATATCCCCATTATCTGCTATATACTTTCCAATAACACAATTAACGTCGTAGGAATTGAATAGATTTTTCCCGACCTTCTTCTGTATATAATTTTCGGATAAATCCTTTGATACCCCATTTACTTCTTCTTCAATCAAATCTGTTTGTTCGTTTATTTTCAAGAATGATTGAATGTTAGGGCTATATTGAGAATTTAAAACATTATTCAGCAGGTACACATTATTGACAGGCAAAGATTCTATTAGTCTTGCGATTTCATAATCATATATGATTACATAAGCCAACAGACCTGATTGATTCATTTCTGTAAACTTTATTACTTCATTATACACCAATCCTTGATTGTTGATTACCTGACCAATAAATTTATTCACAGAAGAATCTGCGTTGTAAAGTGCTATCTGCGTTAGTTTACCATTGCTTGAAGCAAGTTGAAATCTAACTTTCGTTGCATCCGTGACTCCTTTTGCAATATATAATTCTAAGCAATCGTTGATATTGCTATTATTACAGACTTTTCCGCTAAACTCTAATTCTTTTATCTTTGCAGATCCGGTTTGAGAAAACCCGCCAACCGCCCAGGAACTTCCGCTGAACTCCCATTTTTCTGTATTCCCATCTGAATTCAGGAAGCTAACGGTAAGTCCACCCGTCCTAAGTTCTGCCGGAACTTGCGCAATTCCATAAAATCAAGGTATTATGTTGTTATTTAAGATGCGGTAGAATATAAGTAGAAATAAGGCTACTAGCTAGTTATTTCTACCCATATTCTACTTCACTATGTCTTTTTACCCTACTCCATGACTTCATACTTTTGAGTAACAAACAATCAAAAGTATGACAAATTTATCCAATCTGTTTGAGTGGCTGAAGATTAGTAACCGCCCAAAACACCTCAAAGCAGGTATCATTATTTTTATCATCTGGATTGGCTCAGTCCTTCTTCTTACCACCATGACTATCCTACAAGCTGCATTGACCGGTGCAATATGCGTATTTGTAGCAATGTGTGCTGTAGAATATATTCAAAAAAGCATTGGTGGGAAATGGGACTGGCTGGACATTTTGGCCGGAATACTCCTTCCTATAATTGTAGTTTTGATTATTTACCTATATGGAGTTTTTAAATGATATCGTCAATACAATCAGTAGTATCCTTTCTTCAATCTTCCTCCCGCTAATAGGAGTATTCATGTTTCACGACGCACGGCGTAGAAAAGAGGAAGCAACAGCTCGAAAGGAAGAAGCAATTGCTCGTAAAGCCGAAACGGACAACATTACCAGTTATGCTGCAGAATGGAAAGAACTTTATGAAAAAAAAGAAGCTAAAGTACAAGAGCAGGACAAAAAGATAGACCAGCTTTATGCGGAAAAGAATGAAGACCGCCTACGAATTCGCGAGCTCATGGAGAAAAATACAACATTGGAGTTAGAGAATCAAAAGCTGATTGTAAAACGGTGTGACGTAAGAGGATGCGGTAAAAGACAACCGCCCAATGATTATTAACTATAAAAGCAAGTTTCTTATGACAACACAACCACGAGGCCTGCGCAACAACAATCCAGGCAACATCCGTAACTCAGATGCGACAGACTGGCAGGGAGAGATTCCTGCATCTAAAAAACAAGACAACTCTTTCGAAGAATTCGAAGACATGGCCCATGGTTACCGAGCATTAATCAAGCTGCTGCAGAACTACCGCCGGAAATACGGATGCCAGACGATTGCAGACTTCATCAGCCGATGGGCACCCAGAACCGAGAACAACACATCAGGCTACATTTCACGCGTATGCCAGGAGATGCAGGTACCGACAACCTACGTCCCGAACGTGGAGGACAAAACGACCATGTGTGCCTTTGCGGCTGCCATTTCTCAGGTCGAAAATGGAGTTCCGGCTGTAATGGCAGATGTAGAAAAAGGATGGGCATTGTTATGAGAGTTTTAATCATACTTTTTTTCTTCTTTGTGTGTGGTTTGGTGTTTCTCGGATGTAAATCCGGGAAGCACCTTACTTCAGACAGTCACACACAGATCATCGTGCATGACAAACTGGTACCGGTATTCCGCCCGGCTGATTCCGCATCCATCCGGGCCTTGCTGGAATGCGACTCGAACGGTCGTGTCGTCCTATCCTGGTTGGACATGGCACAGTCCGAAAACGCACGTCTACGGTTCAAACTGGATTCCATAGGCAACCTAATGGCAGACTTCAAGGTACCTTCAGATACGGTATTCATTCCAGGAAAAGACAGTACAATCATTCAAAAATCAGTGCAGACGATAGAAGTAGAAAGAAGGCTTACCACATGGCAGAAGTTCTGCATGGTATTCACCATCGTAGTGCTTATTCTCTTTGTGCTGTTTGCAGTGTATAAAATTCGTGTAATCTTAAACAAGAAATAATATGGCTATAGACCAGGTAGCAACCGTCGAGGTCCGCGTAAACGGTGAAGAAGCAAAGCAGGAGCTCAAGAATCTGGAAACGATTGCGTCCGGATTAAAAAAGGAGTTGGCAGATGCTTACAAAGCCGGTGATACATCTAAAATCAAGCAGATCACTTCTGAGCTTCGGAAAACGGAGGCCCAGATTAAGACGCTGAAGAAAGATACCACGGCGCTTACCGAGGTAATGAATAACCTCGACAAAGCCACGCCTAAAGAACTTCGTGCCACCCTGACAGCCATCAACCGACAGCTGAACAGCGGACATATTAAGCGAGGTTCTGCGGAGTGGAAATACTACCAGCAGCAGGCCAAACTGGTGACGGCCGAACTTCAGAAGATAAAGGCTGAAGTACAGGAGACAGAAGGATGGTTGTCCCGTTTCAACAACGGTTTTGCTAAATGGGGCGGCTTGTTGGCGACGGGTGCAGCCACCATCACGGGCATGTCTATGGCCCTGAATACCCTTCGCAACAACCGCGACTCCAAGGAATCCTCCCAGGCTGAGCTGAAGGCTTTGACCGGACTGGATGATGAATCTATCCAGTGGCTTACAAAACAGGCCGAGCAACTGTCCACTACCATGGACGAGTCCGGCCTGCGCATCCGTCAGTCATCCGACGAAATTCTTCAGGCATACATGCTCATCGGTTCCAAGAAACCGGAGCTTCTGAAGGACAAGGAAGCCCTGAACGCCGTCACTATCGAAGCCATGCGACTGGCCGCTGCCGCCAAAATCGACCTAAAGGATGCCGTGACAGCCACCACCGTATCCCTCAACATGTACGGGGAATCAGCCGACCAGGCCGCCCGCTATGTGAATGTGCTGGCCGCTGGTTCTAAAGAAGGTGCAGCCGATGTTTCCGCCCAAGCCGCCGCCATCAAAAATGCCGGCGTGGCTGCGTCCGGTGCAGGGATAAGCATCGAGCAGCTACAGGGTACCATCCAGATGCTGGCAGAGAAAGGACTGGAGGCAGAACCGGCCGGTACCGCACTCCGTAAGTTCTTCCTGGTACTGCAGACCGGACCGGATGAAACCAACCCGAAGGTAGTGGGCTTGCAGACCGCACTCGAGAACCTGAACAAAAAGTCACTGACAGCGGCACAGATCCAAACCATGTTCGGCGAGGAAGCCTATTCTGCCGCCACTATCCTGATAGAGAATGTGGATAAAGTACGCCAATACACTGAAGCTGTCACAGATACGAACATCGCCATGGAACAGGCAGCCATCAATTCCGACACCAACGAGGCTAAAATGGCACAATACCGCAACAGCATCAAGGAGGCCGGCATCGAACTGATGGAGCGGCTTAACCCGTCGTTGTCCCTGCTTACCGGCTGGACGACAAAAATCATCGTAGCCCTCCCTACCCTGATTGACTGGTTTATCAAATACAAGACGGTACTGATAGCATCCGGTTCCGCACTGGCCGCATATAATATTGCGGTCAATGCGGCCACCATCTACACCAAAGCGTATAACCTGATAGTCAAGGTCGCAACCGTATCGACGAATGGCTTCAATAAAGTACTGAAGCTGAATCCGGTCGGACTGGTTCTTGCCGGACTAACCGCCCTTGTAACATACATATCCACTAAGCTCATCCCCAATACAGACGCAGCTACAGAAGCACAGCGAAAGTACAACGAAGAATTACAGCGTACTCAGGATGAACTAGAGAAGTATAAAAGCATCGAGGATAGGTACAAAAATATCGATGCCCTGAATGGCCGTCAGCGTCAGCAACTAAAATCGGATGCAGAATCCGAACTGGCTATCATCGAAGATAAGTTATCAAAAGAAGTGATAGCTTACCGCAAGTATTATGATGAACAAAAGAAGATTATCGAAGCCCGTACCGATATAGACGAATCACAGCGTAAAGCCTTGCTTCACTCTCTGGACAACCAGGCAGAAGAAAAAGCTGAGTCCTTGCTGGAACTGGACAGACGGCAAAAGGAGCTGAAGAAAATAATCAGCTCCATACCAGAGGATAAAAATACGAATATCACTACAACCATTACAACCAACGAAAAGACAGTCAAAACAAACAAAGAAAATCCCCAGGTAACAGCAGAAAACAAGCGTTACTACAACGAACTGGCCGATCTGAAACGTACCTATCTGGCCAGCGACGAGATGACACAGCAGGAATACACCCGTTTCATGGAAGACCTGGAGATGCATCACCTCGAGAACATGATGGCCATCGCCGGACTGGAGCCGGAGAAACGCCAGCAGATTGAACAGAAGATTCTCGAAGCACGAATCAAGTACAAAGAAGAATGCAACAAACTGGATGAAGAAGATGCCAACAAAGCATCTGAAGAAGCCTTTACCCGCCTAGAGAAACAGTACCAGCTGGAGATTGAAAGTGTGACACAGAAGCATTATGCCGGACTTTCATCAGAACAGGAATACCGTCAGCAGCTACTCGATATTCAGAATGAATATTACGACCAGGTACTTTCTTCTTCTGAAATTTCCGAAGAAAAGAAAGCTGAGATTATTGACAAAAAACAACAGGCAAGCCTTGAAAAATCCCGTAAGAATTACGAAGAAAATCAGCGAAAGATAAGAGAGCAGCTTTCATTCGCACAGAATATAGGTCAGCAGTTTGGCGAAGCATTCGCAGAAATGCTGACAGACTCAGAAACGTCCTTGGGTGACTTCATGAAAGCAACCTTGGAAATAATCCTGGACAGCCTTCAAAAAATGATGATTGCATACATAGCTGAAACGCAAATGAAAAATATTGCAACCCTAGGTTTCATCGGACTAGCTAAAGCTGCAGCTGAAATTGCATTAATCACTGCAGCCTTCCAAACGGCAAAGGCTGTAATAAATGGTTTTGAAGAAGGTGGCTACACCGGCTCCGGAAGACATGACGAACCCAAAGGAATAGTCCATGCCGGAGAGTTCGTGGCCAACCGTTACGCCGTCCAGAATCCAGCTATCCGTCCGGTTCTTGACCTGATAGACCAGGCACAACGAAACAATACCATCGGCAGCCTGACTGCAAAAGACGTATCAGCCGTATTATCACCTACCAATAGAATGACAACTAACAACTACTATCAGACGGCCGAATCATCCAGCCAGGAATCAACGGCAGTCATGCTGCAAAATATGAAATGCATGGAGAAACTTCTCAAAAGATTAAACGAGCCGATATTTACCTATACTAAAGCGACTGGTAAAATGGGCGTGAATGAAGCGCAACAGTTAGTAGAAAAAATGAAGAAAAACGTTACACGAACAATAAAATCATGACACAGCTGTTTATCGATTCTAAAGAAGTGAAGTTACCGAGTGAATTTGAACTCGAACTTGTCACAGAAAATCCATACTTTACCAGAGTTGGCTCGTATACCTATGATATTGAAATAGACTTGCGAGACCCTGCCAATCGTGAGATATACAAAAATATCAACCGATTAGATGTAACCACCCGCATAAAAAACCGCAAGGCTATGCTGATTGTGAACGGACTATGTGCGATTAATGGCATTGAGGTAATACTTTCAATAGAATCCTATACAGCAAAGATTCAGATTATAGCCGGTAACTCGCAGCTGAATTATGAAGGTGGTGATAGCTGTATAAGACAACTCCCTTTTGATGGAATGTCAATATTACCCAGTGAGGCTATTAATACCCTCTTCGGGACTTATCCTGCCCACAAGGCCGTGTATACGCCAATTATCAGCTATATAGACAAGGATGGGAACTCCAATATATTGAATATGGTAGAAGTTGGTACAGATATTACGTTTACACGAGCAAACAATATCGCTCCACAATATTATCTGCTATATTACATTGATAACTTATTACAAAAATTGGGGTTTACAAAAGGGAAAAACGAATTGGAGCAAAACGACACCTGGTGCCGTATATTCGTAGCTAACCCTTATAAAAATAGCAACCCGGGAGACTTGCTTCCAGACTGGACAATCAACGAATTTCTCGAACAGATAGAAGTATTCTTCAAATGCATTGTATCCATTGATTCGATAAATGGAGTGTACAATATAGTGAACATAGACCGGTACTTTGACAATGCAGGTATCATCTTTATCAATGAGGTGATAGAGGATGAACTGGAGAAAGTATATGACACCGATACGAGTTATTCGTATGCGTATGACAACGTAGCTTACAATCTTCCGGGTGAAGACTATTACAACTACCTCAAACTAAAAGATGGCATACGCGAAGTCTGCACGATAGAACAGAAAGATTCGTACAGAGACTTCAAAACTAACTACGACCAGTATTTTTCAGGCCCCTATCTGCTGACATCAACAGACTACAACCTGGAATACGTGGTCTCAGAATATACTATCAACGATGAAAGTGTAAAAGGATTAAAAATCGTAGACAGGTTGAGAGATGCAGGAGATACGACAAGTCAAAATAAAACTTCTTTCGATATTATACCGGCACAAGTAGATGCAATCGAAATATACAGTAAAACAACCAGCCATTACTTGATAGGGCCTGCTATAAAAAAAGTCCGTTCTGAAACGGAAAGCCAGGCAATCAATGACCTTATCAACGGTAACACAGATGTAAAAGGTGACATCCCTGATAAATTATATGTCGGCATATATTACGGAGTCTGTGTAGCACTTAACAAGGGTACAGGAGAGCACGAAGAAGCGTATTGGGACAAAATGCCTATGTCATGCCATGATAATTATTTCATAAATAAACCTACTACCATGACCGGTTCACAATCCATACTGGAGCTACCATCATACTCTTTAATATTAGATGGTGATAATGGGTTGTTCAACCAGGTGTACAAAAGTAAAAGATCCATTGATACAACCTTGGAATATCATTTCAAATTCATTGCAGACAGGATTTATGAACTGAATAATATTTTTCTAATTTGCAACAAAAAATATTATTGCAAAGAGATACATTATAAAATATCATCAAAAGGCATTGATAAAATAGCTGAGGGGATATTTTATTTAGCGGACCAATAAACAAAAGTAGCTCAAATCAGATTACTCTTTCACTTAAAAGTTCCCTTCAAAATGTTTAGTCTCCTCATGCACCGTCATATCTGCCCCTTTCAGGTACTTATTGGTTGTAGAAATATCCGCATGACGTGCCTGATCACGGGCAATGACGATTCCTTCAGCGTTGGCCAAATCACGGATACCGGTGTCCTTCAGTGAATAGAACTGGTAGCTGTCCGGAAACTTCAGTTTTGCTCTGACCTTATTGAAGTAGTTCCTGTACACACGGGTGGTCACCTTCTCACGTGAGGGCTTGAAGCCCTTACCAAACAGATAATAATCATTGGGAGAATTAAAGACGCCTAGATCAAGCATCGACTTAATCAGAGCATCATTCAGTCCGACCATGCCATCCTTCCGGTTCTTGCTGATACTGGAGCCGATAAATACTTTCTGTTCCTTCAGGTTGATGTCAGCCAATCGGATATTGGAGATTTCATCCGGACGGATAAAGGTGTAATAAGCAAACTGACACAAGAACAGGAAATGTGGATTCTCTTTCTGGAGATACTTCTTGAACTTCTGAATATCCGGAACCGTCAGGGCAGAACGTTTCTTCTCTTCTTCTGCCAGCTGTCGAATCTTTTCAACCGGATTATGAGTAAGGTATTGCTTTTCCATCATCCAGTTACAGAGTGAAGACAACCAGGTACGGTAGTTATTCCGGGTTCTGGCCGATGAATCCCGGTCAAGCAGCACGTAGTCCAAGAAGTCAGAGATGAAAGACTGGTCAATCTGATACGCATACACGATGGCCGGAATATGTTTGGCTGTATACTCCTCAAATACCCGCAGGCGCTTCTCATAATCCTTCAGGGTATTCTCCTTAATGGTACCAGCTGCATACAGTTTACCCAGATATATATGATACCTTTGGATAATATCTATATACGGGGTGTATTGCCTAGAGTTCTCCACATTAGCCCAGGGATTCCATCCGGAACGGAGCTTTACATTAAGATTGGTGATGATTTCATTTGCCCGACGACGACGGTCGGTCAGCTTGGGTATTCCATCCAGCATATACTTTTTCCGCTTCATTTTCTGTTCCAGCGGATCGTATGCCGTGAAGTCAATATACCATGTTTTACCAGTATGCAACTTGGGTTCTGTGTACGAAATTACACTCTGAATCGATGCGTTTTTTCTAAGTGATGAACACATTTTTTTCTACGTTTTTCGAATTCGAAAACGCAGTACGGTTTGACATCATGAAAATGGGTCAACGTAATAATCTGAGGGGTAAATCCGATAAATTTATATCTTTGCCGGAA